>Ga0207118_1127_pt1 | contig 14333 bp, 14 predicted proteins | sample Alteio_BWMinHeat_42_FD_153507 | JGI IMG/M metagenome (GOLD analysis project Ga0207118, IMG submission 153507) | Enriched cells from forest soil in Barre Woods Harvard Forest LTER site, Petersham, Massachusetts, United States -... | ecosystem: Environmental > Terrestrial > Soil > Temperate forest >...
CACACCCGCGCCTCATTGGGCTATGAGATCGCTCCAACGGCGTGAGAGACTACACTAAGACACAATGTTCACTCTCAAGCGGAGACAAAGAACGTGAGCCATAACGAAAAGCACACCCCGCCCTCCGCTTCCTCGTACGCGAGGCTCGATTGTCGCGTGAGTTTTGCCGGGCTTGACTTCAAGAATCCGATCCTCGCCGCCGAGTTCGAGGACATCCTCTCACTGCAACGCCTTGGGGGATTCGTGGTCAAGGGCCTGTCCCGCGAGCCCATGGTCGGCAATCCTCCGCCACGAATGTTCGAGACGGCGGCGGGCATGCTGAACTCCATCGGACTTCAGAACATCGGGGTAGTGGCCTTTGTGCGGGACAAGCTGCCTCAACTGCGCAAAAAGAATGTCGTGGTCGTTGCCAATATCTTCGGCCATACCCGCGAGGAGTACAAGGAGACCATCGAAATTCTGAACCAGGGCGAGGGCGTTGCCGCCTACGAATTGAACGTCTCGTGTCCCAATACCAGACAGGGCGGGATCCACTTCGGCTCCGACCCCCATCTCCTCGAAGATGTGGTGAGCGCGGCCAAAAGTGCCTCCCATCGTCCTTTGATCGTCAAACTCTCGCCGAATGTCACTAGCATTCCGCAGATGGCCCGCGTTGCCGCCGGAGCCGGCGCGGATGCAATCTCCCTGGTCAATACCTTCGTTGCCATGGCCATTGATGCCAAGACGCGCAAGCCGAGAATCTCCAATGTCATCGCCGGACTCTCAGGCCCGGCGATCAAACCCATTGCTCTGCGCATGGTCTATGAGGCGGCCCACGCCGTGGATATTCCCGTGATCGGCATTGGAGGAATCGCGACGGGAGAAGATGTGGCCGAATTCATGCTCGCCGGCGCGGCCGCCGTACAAATAGGCACGGCGAACTATTTCGACCCATGCGCCACCGAGCGCATTGTGAATGAATTCGAACGCTGGTGCATCGAGAACCGCGTGAAGGATGTGAAGGAGCTGATCGGAGGGTTACGGATTTAGTAACTCTTGAGCCTCTTGCCGCCGCCAGGCGATGAGGCAGGTCCCATCAGTGTTGCCGCTCTTTCTTGCCGTCGAATAGGTACGCCAGGTCTAGGGAGAAGCCGGGAAAAAGATACTGTTCCCGCAATACGCCTTCGATCACATTCATTCCGTGTTTTTCATGCACCTCGACCGTACGCAAGGCGGGATAAATGATCCAAACTTGGCTGCATCCCCCTTTCAAGTAATGGCGTATCTTGCGCGCGATCTCGCCCGCGGTATTGCTGGGAGAAATAATCTCGACGGCCAGCAGGGGTGCTCCTTCAATTGGCCATGAGTCTGGGTCGACCTTGGCAAGATGCGCGGCGCCGATAAAAGCCACATCGGGGTTAAGCACCACATCGGGGGCAAGGCGGAAATCGACTTCGGTGGTGACCTCGCCCATGCCTGTCTGCTCGGCATAATCATTCAACGCACGGGCGATACGATCACGGATGCGGTTATGGCTCAGCACCGGCGATGCTTCCACTAGAAGCTCCCCCTCATCCAGTTCGTAGGCAATCCCCGAATGCTCCGGCAATTGCGTGAAGCGCGCGAAATGTTCAAAAGTCATCTTCTCCATGGGACACCATTTTCTCACCCCTGGAATCCGGCCTAGTTGATAATTTTTTCAGTTAGCTCTTCGGGGATACGTTCGCGAATCTTCTCCGGCAGGCGCTCGTGAACGGCCCGTGCGCCGGTTTTGGCGACATGGGCAACCACCATGGGAGCGGGGGTCGAGACGGCAACGATGACCCACACCACGGTGGAGAACAAGAAGCCCCCCAGGGCAATCATCTCCAACACCATCGCGTGCTTGGGAGAGAGGAAGCGGATGACTCCCAAGGCCAGCAAAAAGACCGCCGCCGAAAGCGTGGCAATCGTGATGAGGCCGATGTCAATGGCGCGATGCAAACGCTGCTTGCCGCGGCAATGGGCACACTCGGCAAAGTGCTTTTCGTAGTCGCCTCGCATTTCGGCGGCGATACCGGAGATGTCGTAACGCCATCCGGCAACGATGTTCCCAACGACTTGATCCGTACACTTATCTGGCATGTTTACCTAGATTCTACCAACTTCAGCGCCCGGGGACAGGTTACGATCGATTACAGCCGAATCGGCTCCAGCGGCTCCGATTGGCTGGCTAGGAGAAGTTTATTGGCGATCAGGGGCAGCTGCTCCCCCAACGCTTGTTCCGCGGTCTTGCGCGCCAGCTCGGGGTGGTTATTGGCCTCGGACAAGTGGGCAAGTACGAGGAACGCCGCTCCTCCATCATAGTCGTTCGCGAGAAAATGCGCGAGAGCCCGATTGGAGAGATGCCCGACGCGAGAGAGCACCCGCTGCTTCACCGACCAGGGGTAGGGGCCTTCCCGTAACATCTCCACATCGTGATTGGATTCGATCATCAACACATCGCAGTTTCTCAGGTGTACCTTCACATTCTCCGTGACGTAGCCAAGGTCGGTAACGATCGCGATCTTCACTCCATCAATTCTGAAAAGGAATCCGACGGGATCGGCGGCATCGTGGGGAATGGTGAAGGGTAAAATCTCAATGTCGCCAATCGCGAAGCGTTGGCCGGAAGAGAAATATTCCAATGCCGGCAGTTCGGCGGCAATTTGCGCACCTACCTTAAGCTCCGGCTCCTCTTCCTCGGGCGAGCATCGGGTAACCGAAGCTTCGGTGAGGTCAGGCTTCGCCGGGGGCTGATCTTCTGTCTCTGTTTCCGCTTCTACTGCAATTTCAACGGCGGAGCCTTTCACCGGCGCTGATCGACTTGCGAAGTAGGCGGCTGCGGAGACAAACTTCCGCCGCGGAGGCGCCATCGCTCGTTCCCATTCACGGTAGGTGGGATTCGTCAGGTAAACCGGCACTTTGAGCTTGCGGGCGAGCACCGAAAGCCCATTTACGTGGTCCTGGTGTTCGTGCGAGATCAGGATGGCCTTAAGCCGCTCGGGATCCTCCCCGGCAGATCGCATGCGCTTGAGTGTCTCGCGGCAAGAGAGACCGGCGTCGACGAGAATGCTGGCGCCGGAGGAAGAAAGAACCGTCGAATTGCCCTTGGAGCCGCTCGCCAGCACCGTCATCCTTACCATGAATGCCAAGCATATCTGGTTCCTCGGTGGATAAGGAGTATTGATGTAGTTACTAGTTCCACGGTCGCGTGCAAAATCGTGAGCAGGGTTCGGCTGGAAAGGGGCACATCATCAATACCTGTAGAATCCCCGGCCACTTTTCCGTCCCAGCCATCCGGCATCGACCATCTTCTTGAGCAAGGGACAGGGACGGTACTTGGGGTCGCCCAGCCCATTGTGCATCACGTTCATGATATCCAGACAGACATCCAGGCCAATGAAATCGGCGAGGGTAAGCGGTCCCATGGGGTGGGCCATGCCGAGTTTGAAGATCTCGTCCACCGCTTCCGGCTTGGCGATCCCTTCCATGACCGCATACATGGCTTCGTTGATCAGGGGCATGAGCACGCGGTTGGAGACAAACCCCGGCGCGTCATTCACTTCGACCGCGGTCTTATCCAATTTTCCGGCGAGAAGTTTGACGGTGTTGTAGGTTTCGTCGGAGGTTTGCAGACCCCGGATCACCTCGATCAACTTCATAACCGGCACGGGATTGAAAAAGTGCATGCCGATCACCTTCTCCGGGCGCTTGGTGAGGGCGGCAATCTTGGTGATGGAGATAGAGGATGTATTCGAAGCCAGAATGATCTCTGGGCGGCAGATCGAATCCAAATCGCGAAAGATCTGCGATTTGATCTCGGATCGTTCCGTCGCCGCTTCGATGACCAGGTCGCACCGCGCGAAATCCGCGCGCCGGAGGGTGCCGTGAATGCGCGCCATGGCTGCAACCCTGCTCTCGGCGGAGAGCTTCTGCTTGGCCACCTCCCGTTCCATATTCTTCCCGATGGTCTCGATACCGCGATCGAGAAAGCGTTGTTCTACCTCGCAAAGCACGACCTCATATCCGCACTTGGCAAAAACATGTGCAATGCCATTCCCCATGGTGCCGGCGCCGGCTACGCCCACGGTCTTGATTTCCATGTGAGTTCCTTTCGCTGTGGAAAGCCCTGAGTTTATAGGAGTAGATGGCTAGCGAACCTCAATAGGCCGTTCGGCGGCTATTTCAATTTCGTTAGCGGTATACGGGACTGACTTCTTCTTGCCTCTTTCAATGCGCTGTAAGGTCATGCGATCGGTCACCTCGGTCTCCGCATGACTGCGTCCCGCGCGAGGTAAGTAGTTGGATGGCTTCAAGAACGGAAGTCTTGCCGCTATTATTCTTGCCAACCAAGAGGTTAACCCTCTTTAAATCGCTCATTTCGAAATCGGCTAAGCCACGATAGCCGCGTATTTGCATGGTAGAAATCATTATTATTTTTAAGCCCCGATTCTTTTTCTTCAGCGCGACAAGATTTTATCAGGGCACGACTTCATGCCCTGGAGTTTGTACGTTTCCCGGATCACGATGACCTCAGCGTCCAGCGTGGAAGAGCACGGATTCATCCGTGCGTGAAGGCGCCACCGAGAGTTGCGCTTTAGCGCTGGTGCTATCATCCACGGGAACCCGGTGCGAGCCCGGTTCGTGGCAACTCCCTCTGCTTTTGCCTGTTCCAGCGCCAGCGCACAATTTGAACTTGACCTGCCACCGTGGCCGAAGTCATCTTGAGGCCCGCAACGCACGGATAAATCCGTGCGCTGGAGTTTGTACAGTTCTCGATACATAGAACCAATCCAGTAAAGTACATGTAGGTCATTATTTTGTTGACAGACCTACATAAGTGAGTCATTCTTGCCTAGTATTTGACTAGGAGCCCCACATGAGTGATGACTTGCGTGATCTCATCTTGGATACCGTAGAGTCCTGCTTGGACGCCCAGCTGCGCGCGGTGCGCCGTCTTCGAAATCCAGCCGCGAGGGAACCCAAGTCGCACCCTCGTAAAAGTATGTCTCAGGTTAATATGGCATTTGACATACTCAAGAAGGCGCGCTCCCCCTTACATATCGCAGTCTTGCTGGAACGTATCCATGCCGCCTTCGACGTTACCGTCGACCGCGAAAGTCTGGTTTCCTCTCTCACCAAAAAAGTCGCACGCGGCGATCGTTTCCTGCGCACCGATAAAAATACCTTCGGCCTTCGTCCGGAGGCGCGATGACTCTACTGTCGGCTTTTCTTTCCCTCTTGGCCCAATGGCAATCCATGTTTCCACGGCAGCGCAGTTGGAAACGCTCCGTTGGTCATGCCTTGGGCACCTTAGTGTGTTTGGGACGTCGCACTCTGACCCGCATCATCTGGACCAATGGCGGCCAACATTCCAGTTGGGGTCAGGAGTATCTGTTCTATTCTCGCTCCCCTTGGGATCCTCAGCAATTATTTGTTCCCTTGCTCCGTCAGGCTTTGCCCTTCTGTCCCCAGCGCTTAGTGGGCGTGGCCGTCGATGATACTCGCCTGCGCAAAACCGGGCTCCGCATCCCCCAAGCCGCCTACCACCGCGATCCCCTCTCCCCTCCTTTTCATGTCAATCTCATGCGCGGCTTGCGCTTCCTCCAAGCTTCTCTGCTGCTACCCTTGCACGGACGCGGTGACTGGTCGGCCCGCGGGTTGCCGATTCGCTTCGAGGAAGTCTCGGTGGTCAAAAAACCCGGCAAGCGCGCCTCCGCTGAGGCCCAACAACAGTACAAAAAAGATCGCAAACTCTACAATCTTTCCCAGCGCTTCGTGCAGACCATGGGGGCCTTGCGCTCCGCCTTCGATCAGGCGGGGGGCAAGTTAAAACAGCTGGTCATCGCCGGCGACGGCAGTTTCTGTAATCGGACTGTTTTCTCCGCCATTCCCGAGCGAGTGGAGATCATTGCTCGTACCCGCAAAAATGCTGTCCTGTGCTTTCTCGCTAACAAGGGCTCTCGTCGCTTCTATGCTTCTGAAACCTTCACTCCAGAACAAATCCGCAAAGATGAGAAGATTGCCTGGAAGACCACCAAAGTCTTCTACGGAGGCCAACGCCGCAAAATCCGTTATAAAGAGGTCCCCTCCGTGCTTTGGCGTGGCGGAGCCAAGCGCCGTTTGCTGCGCTTGTTCGTGCTCGCTCCCACCCCCTATCGCAAGCGCAAAAGCTCACGCTTCTACTATCGTCAGCCTGCTTATCTGCTGACTTCCATGCTTCATGGCTCCACCCGGCAGCTCCTGCAAATCTACTTTGACCGTTGGCAGATCGAAGTCAATCACCGCGACGAAAAAGATACCTTAGGAGTCGGCCAAGCTCAGCTCTGGAATCCTGTATCCGTGCCCAAACAGCCGGCTTTTGCCGTAGCCTCCTATAGCGCATTGCTGCTAGCTTCTCTCCAAGCCTTCGGCCCGGGTCGCTGCGATACCTACGCCCCGCTTCCTAAGTGGAGACGCAAAGCCAAACGCCCTTCTTGTCTGGACCTCATTACTCTCTTACGTAAAGAATCTGTCGAACACCCAGAATTATTGGAGTCGTTCAATATAAAAATGACGGATCAAGCATTGCATTCGGCCGCAGCCGCCTAAAAAACTGTACAAACTCCAGCGCACGGATAAATCCGTGCGCTTCCACGGTGTGTTTAAGGTATTGCAGGTCCCCGAAATGTATAACCTGCCACGAAAGCATCGCTGCTTAAAGATACGCTCTTCATCAATCCTGGTAGCGAAAGCGCATTTTGACGCCGGCGACTTCGATCAAGTCGCCTTCATGGAGTTCGAGCTGCCCAGAGACGGCTTGTCCGTTCACGGTGACTTTGACCTCTTTCTCCGAGGCGGCAATAAGGTATTTGTCCTCGCGTTTGTGGATGAGCGCAGCCATCTTAGGTGCAAACCAGCCTTTCAGCTTGATCGAAGCCATCTCGGACTTGCCAATCACGGTCATGCCGGATAAGACATACTCGGCCTCGTCCGTCTTGCCCTCTACAACGTTGAGCATGCCAGTTCGCACTTTGGGAATCGAAATGGGATCTTTAGGAGTTGGGGTCGGGGAAGAAGTCACAGCCGGAGCCAACGCCGGTATCCCCACCTGCGGCGCCCGGGTCGAGGCCGGCCGGGGTTTTTCCGCCGCAACAGCTTCCGCAGCCTTATGGAGGCTGGCTTGGGGAGAAGAAGAATTCGCCGGCCCCGCGGAGAGGTTCACCGGCTCCTGCTGCCAGGATGGTGGACGTGGCGGACGCTCCGTGGCTGCCGGAAGCATCTCTCCAGTCCTTCCGATCTCCGCCATCACGGCTGCATCCAACTCGGGACGGGAGGTGAACTCGTCACTGGCCATGGTCTTGTCCCCGGCCTTCTCTTCTGGTTCAATTTGGAAAAGGATCGCATGAGAGGCAATCCTTATGGTGTCACCGGCCTTCAGCGCCGCCTGGGAAACCCGTTGATTGTTCAGGTAGGTGCCATTCATCGATTCCATGTCTTCCAGCACATAGTGGTCCCGCTCCCAGTAAATCTTGGCATGGTGCCCGGAGACCGCAAGTTCGGAAATTTGCACCAGATTATCCGGCAAGCGGCCAATCGTCACCACCCCTTGGGAAAGGATAACCTCCTTCAGGATACTTTCCTGCAGTTTCAAAAAGAGTCTTGCCATCTTGGTTTTCCTCCACCGGAAAATAGCTGATCGGAGATTCGCCGGTACCACGGCTGGTTCACCGTTTTGATCAATACACAAGTAATGTTGTCGTCACCACCCTTCTTTTTTGCCGCCAGAATTAGGGCGTCGCAGGCTTGGTCAAGCGCGGCTGCGCCTTCGATGAGGGTTCGTATTTGCTCGTCAGGAACATTCTTGGTGAGTCCATCGCTGGCCAGGAGAAGAATATCGTCCGGCATGGCGATGCAATCGGCAAGGTCGGGTTCAACGCCTTCGTCGCAGCCAAGAGCGCGAATGATAATGTTCTGTAGATCGGAATGCTCCGCTTCTTCTTTGGAGATAAGGCCGCGGCGAACTTGTTCCATGACCAGCGAATGGTCATGGGTGAGCTGTTTAATGGTTCCCCGGCGAATGAGGTAAATACGGCTGTCGCCCACATGGCCGATGGTAAGCTGGCTCTGGTGGATAAGAGCCACGGCGATGGTGGATCCCATGCCGCTCTGCTCGATGTGCTTTGCGCCGGTCGCCAAGATGGCCCGGTTGGCCTGTTGAATGGCCCAGAACACCGCCTGCGAGCGCTCCGAGGTATGGGGAAGGCTTGCCCCGGCAGCGGGATAGGGGCCGCCGTTCGCGGCGTCGCGGAAATAGTTGAGCACCGTATCGACGGCAAGCTTGCTCGCCACCTCGCCGGCGGCGGCTCCGCCCATGCCATCGCAGACGACAAATACACCGTAACGCGCATCGTAGCCGAAGTTGTCTTCGTTATTGGTGCGAACGCAACCCAGATCGCTCTTGCCGGCGTACTCTATTGTCAAGCCCATGAGTTCTTACGACGCACCCCGTGCAACCCCTTCGGGGAATACACAGTCACGCTATCTTGCTCCGCGCAGGATACCGCATATTCAGCCATTCCGCATGGGCATTGTTGTTGCCGGGGTAACGATGCAGGCTCCGGGATGTCGTACGGCCAAGCGAAGACGGTACCCGTCAGGGCTCCACCAGGCCTTCCCTAGAGTATACATTCGGTAGTTTGTGGAGAATCCTGAAGTGGCCGCCGCGAAGCGCAAGGCCAGGTGATCCCGAATCGGAGAGGAGATTGAGGTGTGTGGGTTTTGCAAGTCCTATAGCCCTGCTTTGCCTTCTCCCTTGTCATTCCGACCCTGGTCCCGCGAAGCGGGAGCAGGCTGAGGAATCTGCTCTTTCGATGCTTCACTTCATTGTTACCGCGGCGATTGGCAAAACCATCACTCCAAGTCGCACACCCTCCTCGGACTCAGGTTGGAATTCTCTTGAAAACCACGCCTCGGAGGAGCTATGCTCTAGTCCCCTGGGTTGTTTGTAATGAATAACAACAGTAGACTTTTCACCCTTGTGCTTGGAATCATCGTTCTAAGCCTGCGGTTTTCAATCTGCTGGCTGCTGGTTAGACGAAAATCCCGATTCACTTATCCTTTATTTTTCATTTATATGGTGTTCGGCACGCTCTCCTCCGCAATCTGCCTGTGCGTTTTTTATTTCTATTCGCAAATGCGATGGATGTGCTTCTACGTTGATTGGACGGCGAGTGTCGCAAGCTCTTTTCTTGGTCTCGCAGTTGCCTACGAGATATTCTGCTTGACCTTAAAGCCCTTCCGGGGGCTGAAGGACGGCGCAAAAGTGCTCTTTCGGTGGGCGGCGTTGGTAACCGTTCTGGTCGTTGGATTCACAGGATTCACGGCACTCTTGTCCAGCGTCGATGCGGAAGCTTTCCGCCTGGCGAATTCGCTGCTGAACGTGGACCTCTCTTTGCAGGTCATGGAGTGTGGGCTCCTGCTGCTTGTGTACGTGGCGGGCTACTGTTTGGGGCTCTCTCCCCGCGGCAAGTCTTTTGGCCTGGCGCTGGGATTTGGGATCCTTGCCGTTTGCAATTTGGTGGTTGTCACCGCCGCGACCAGGCTACACGATTCAGTTCCGCTGAACCTGGCAAACGGTATCGTTTCTATCGTAATAGCCGCTCTCTGGACTGTCTATTTTGCTCTCCCCGAGCCGGAGCCGAAACCCATTCGCTTGCCGGTTACGTCCCCATTGATCCGCTGGAACGAAGCGGCCATGATGCTGGATCACATTGGCGAACAGACAGCTGCCGCGGCTGGCGCCCCCGTTCTGCCTCAGATCGAGCATCGTTCCGCTGCTAAGGACGACCCTCGCGAGCATCGAATCGCCGGCGAACTCGGCGTCTAGCGGAATACACCTTGGTCTCTGCTTAGGCCTGTCTTTTTCGGCCGCGGCCTGCCGGAATGGCCTTGGCTGCTGCTTTTTCGAGCGGTTCCCAGGGACGAATGGGGCGGGATTCCACGGGTTTTTCGCGGTCCTTGATCCGGTCGTAGACATAGCGGTCGCTGACCGTTCCTAGAGCTTCGTTGTAAAGGCTGACCGAGCCGCTGGCTTCTTTCAACTCTTCCGAAAACTGATGGATTGCCTTCAGGTGGTCGGCGGTCGCGGGCACTTCGAGCTTGGTGGTCTTCAAGAACTTCTGGTAACCCTTGTCGACCAGCCGGGCAATCTCGCCGCCGATAAGGTACCCCGGCTTGGCGAAGATCCTGACATTGCCTTCGCCGTTCTTCTCAATAGCGGCCGAGCAGCCGTACTTCTTAAGGAAGACGCGATTCGCTGTTCCCGGAGCATCCAGCACATCGAATCCGCGCTCGCGCAGAACTCCTACCGTCTCTTCGTAAGTACGCTCTTGTGGGTCCTTGTTATTTGCCATCTTCTCCCTGTTTTCTTTTGTCCCCGCTTGCCGGCCACGCGATTATGCCGAGGAAGCCGCGATGTTGCCTCGGGACAATGGTTAAATGTCGCACAAGAAAGCCATTTGTCGCAAATCACCAAAGTTACATAAGCGTTACCAAGGTTCATTTCACCCTGCCGTGACCTGTTTCTGAGCACGATGGGATGATCTACTATACATTTGTCTCTGCGCCCTTCCGGATTCTCAAGGGAGGGATGTGCCGGTCAAACCCGGCCAGCGAGAGGTTCTTGAACCGGCATCATTACTCTGACCGATCCTCCAGACGCCTGGCATTCTCTGCCGGACTATGGTTTTGTTCGCTCTGTTTTTTGGCTGCCTGCAACCGGGGCACGGGCGGCGCTGAGTATGCCTACGTCGCCGCGCCCCAAGTTTCACTCCGTGACCGTGTGTCCGCTGTTTACAATAAGGTTGGAGAGGTCAAGAATGCTGAGCGTGTGGAGGTGCTCGAACACAGCAAACGGTTCGTTCGCGTGCGCTCTCTTCGGAACGAGGAGGGATGGATGGAGCAGCGTTACCTCGTGGACCAAACCATCTATAACCTCTTTGAGAAAATGGCGCGCTCCCATGCCGAATCTCCGGCCCAAGCCAGGGCTACAACCCGCGCCGAAGCAAACATGCACATTGTTCCAGGCCGCGAAACCGAAAAACTTTTTCAATTGGGGGCAAGCCAAAAAGTGGACCTCCTGGAGCGTGCTTCCGTTGCCAAGCAATTGCCCGGCGCCGCGCTCTCTTCGGTGGTGAAGAAGGGCCCTCCCGTTGCCAAGGGCAAGCAAGGGAGGGAACGGAAACTGGATGAGGAAGAGCCCGCGGCTCCCCAGGAAGATTGGTGGCTGGTGCGCGATTCGCAAAAGCGAGTGGGTTGGGTACTGGGGAGAATCCTGGACGTCGACGTACCGCTGGAGATTGCGCAATATGCGGAGGGCCAGCGCATCGTTTCCTCTTTTGTCCTCACCGAAGTGCGGGATCCCTACCTTGATCGCGCCGACCAGACCGTTGCCTATTACTTGGTTCTCACGACGGAACCTAAGGATGGTCTGCCTTTCGACTTCAATCAAATCCGTATCTTCAGCTGGAACCTGAAGAGGCATCGCTATGAGACCGCCTACCGGGAGCACGATCTTTTTGGGGTTCTGCCGGTCAAGGCGGGGAAGGAGAACTTTGAAAACGAAGGCGTGCTGCCCTTCTTTGCCATCCATATCAAGGACCGGGATGGCGCGGTCACCGAACGTAAATACAAACTGAACGGAAACCTGGTGCGACGGGTAGTTGTGCCCGGCCAGGCTCCCCTCCTGCCAACCCGCCAACCACACCAGCGAAAGCTAGTGCCTGCCCCACCCCTCAGGTGACCCGCGCATGAAAATCTCCCTTTAATCGCAGATCCGGATTGGGTTTCTGGAGAGTGGTGGTCTGCCAAATACCCGTAAGCCTTGTCATTCCGACCCCTGATCCCGCGCAGCGGGAGCAGGCGGAGGAATCTGCTTTTTCCATACTTCGCATCAGTGCGACCCGGCCCCGAAATCCGAGGAGAATCTAACAGCGCCGGGAGAAAATTCTCTTGAGTCCTAAGAAACGAGCAGATTCCTCATCCCGGTCCCGCTGGCGCGAGGAAAACAACTGGGCGCAAGTGGTGACTCAAAAACTGGAGCCCGCTAAGACCAGCAACTGAATCCACTCTCAGACCTCCTGCTCTCACCGCTTGATTTTCGCGAAACGAGGAAAACATGATGCCTGCTCGCTCCAGCGGCGGATCAGGAGGTCTTCAGACCGGCGCTACCAGGCTGTATGCGCAACCGCGGAAGAGCACGACTTGAAGCCGCGCCCTGGAGTTTTTACGTTTCCTGGATCACGATGACCTCAGCGCCCACCGTGGATAGGGGTAGGGAGAGTCCGCGACTCCCCCTCCCTCCGAACCGGACAGGCGGTTCTCCCGCATCCGGCTCTCCAGTCAGTGGTTCACCTCTTTGAGGATTGGCAGGCTGCAACATGGGCCGTTTGTAAGGAGAACAGCTCATGGGTAGCAAAGTAAGCATTGGGCCAGCGTTGATGGTCTTGTCCACGTCCCCGACCACGTCCCCCTTGCCGCTTACGCAGTATGGTCCGCAAACGCATGCGGACCCACTGATCCAGCGGGGTAAACGTGGTGCGGTGGCTATGCTGAAAATATTCATACCAGCCCCGTAGACTCCGGTTCAGAGTCGAGATTATGATCTGTAAGCTATTTCCATTCTGACGACGGGTATGACCACGAACCGTGTCTTTGAGTTTCTGTATACTCTTCGCGCGCGGCCATCGCATTCCGCGTTCAAAATGATATCCCAGAAAATCGAACCCACCCCGTTGGGTGGCGTCCACGATCCGTGTCTTCTCCGGATGCAGTTGTAGGCCAGCCGATGCTGTCCACTGTTGCACCTTTTGCATCACCTCGCGTGCTTGCCCTTCTGTTGCACATAGGATCACGAAATCATCGGCATACCTCACCATCTGCACTCCCCCTTCCGCCATCAGGCAGTCCAGCGGATTCAGATAGATATTGGATAGCAACGGACTGATTACCGCGCCTTGTGGCGTTCCTGCTTCCGGAGTCCAGGTCTTTCCCTCTTCCAGTACTCCTTGTCGCAGAAACGTTGCGATCAACTCCAGCACCCGGCCATCGCTAATCTTCTGGCCGACCAGGTCTTGCAATCTCGTCTTGGGTATGGTGTCAAAATAGCTCTTCAGGTCCGCGTCGATCACCCAGGTGTTTCCCTGATCCAGCAGGTGATTGACTTGCCGCAGTGCGTCTTTGCAACCCCGGTTCGGTCGAAACCCATAGCTGTGCTCGGCAAAGTCTCGTTCGAAAATCGGTTCGATCACTTGACGCAATGCGGTTTGCACCACTCGGTCGCGCACTGTGGGTATTCCTAGCGGGCGTTTTTGTGTCCCTCCCGGTTTGGGTATCCAGACTCGCTTGACCGCCTGCGGGCTATAGTTCCCTTCCCGTAGCGACCGTGCCAGTTTTTCCAGCTTCGCTTCCTCTTGGCGCTCGAACATCTCTACCGTTTCTTGGTCCACTCCTGCCGCTCCTCCGTTGGCCTTCACCTTGGCGAATGCCTTCCGCAAATTCGGCAATCCATAGACCTTATCCATCAAACTAAACCATTGGCCTCCTTTCACTCCTGTTTCCAGGGCCGCCAACATCCGGTCCGTCCAGACCTCCGGTTCCACCCAAGCCCATCGGGCTCGAATCTCTCCCGCTTGTTTAGTCCCTGTGGACACTCTCGCGGGTTTCTTTTCCGTAGTTCCATCCATCCCGTATCCACCTTCCTGCGCTCCCTTCGCTCCATGCCCGTTACGGCACTTCTTCGCTACTGCGGGCGCTCTGAACTCTAATCCACTCCCGATCCTTCAGCGGAAACAACCGGCTTCTTACAGCGAGGGTTGTTGCGGCCTATTACTCGGACTCCTTTCATGGACTAGGTCTCCCTGATTCACGTGCACGACCTTCTAACCATTCCGTCTCCAACCACCTGCGTGCCTCCCTTGTCGCTTTATCACACTACCCCTCAGCGCAAAGGACTTCCCTGTTTCCACGGTCTGGGGTTCGCCATTCTCTTGCAGGCTCCCCGGCCACGCCGGCCGAATCGAGTTCGTTATCCTACGGACTGGTCTTTCACCTTCCGTTGCTCCTCACCCCACCTCGCGGTGACGCAATTACGGTTGATTACAGGCCGGAGAGTGCATTCCTGAAGAGGACTTTCACCCCTCCGATCACGCACGCTTTCAGGCGCACAAGAGCACGGCTTCAGCCGTGCGTTAAAGCGCCGTCGAGAGTTGCGCTTTAGCGCTGGTGGTCTAACTTCCGCCATGGTCGAGCGCACGTTCTTCGTCACCACCGTGACTCATGCACGCAAGCCTCTT
>Ga0207118_1091_pt1 | contig 14173 bp, 22 predicted proteins | sample Alteio_BWMinHeat_42_FD_153507 | JGI IMG/M metagenome (GOLD analysis project Ga0207118, IMG submission 153507) | Enriched cells from forest soil in Barre Woods Harvard Forest LTER site, Petersham, Massachusetts, United States -... | ecosystem: Environmental > Terrestrial > Soil > Temperate forest >...
GCCTGGCAGGGCCTCCACGAGTTCAGGGAACGTCGGACCCCACATGCTATCGCGGGCAGTCGTGGTAACGACAATCGGTAGCGTCAGCGCTTTGGCTGCTTTGGCCAAGGCCACCACGTTGTGTTTCAGTTCGCCGGTCGAATAGTCGCGGACACCGGTCATGAGGCCGACCTGATGGTCGACCAGGACCAGCGCCGCGTTCTGGGACGTCAAGGATTCGTACGGGTGGTTTCGATTGCCCAATCGCATTCTCCTTATATTTTACTTTACGTTCCGTTTTATTATAACGAAAAAACCGAAGTCAAATCAATTGCCTTTACGGAACGTTGTGTTAAGAATGGTCTTATGAAGAACTCATCGCATCGTCGCGCCCGCAAAGGCCGGCCGCCAAGCCAGATGGCGGCGTCGCATGCTGCCATCATGGATGCCGTCTATGCTCTGCTTCAGGAGAAGTCGGTCCGCGACTTAACCATGGAAGCGGTCGCCGAGCGAGCCAAGGTCGGCAAACCCACCCTGTATAAGTGGTGGCCGACCAAGGCGACTTTGGTGCTGGCCATGCTCTGCGAGCGAATGGCTCCCAACCTGGAGAGGCCGACGGTGCTGACCGCAGCAGAGTCTCTTCGCTTTCGCGTGCGGCGGTTGATCGATGCGTTCAACGGGCCTTTCGGCAGGATTGTGGCCGGGCTGATCGCCGAGGGTCAGAGCGAACCACTCGTTCTTCAGGAGTTCTTTGACCGGTGGGTCAGTCCGCGGCGAAATGCTACGATTGCCGATCTGCAGCGCGGCAAGAATGCAGGCGAGCTGCCGTCGGAGGCAGCACCTGAACTGCTGAACGACGCCATCTTTGGCGCGATCTATTACCGCATGTTATTGCGCTCGGCTCCATTGACCAGGCGCTTCGGCGAAGAACTGGTCAAGCAGGTTCTCTCTCGGCACGGTTTGGAGCCTGGCCGCGGTCGCTAAGTGCTTAACCCGTACGTTCCGACCCTTCAGGGTCCAGAACGCGAAGCTTCGCGCGTCGCCGTCGCCGTCGCAGCCGCACAACTTTTCGGCTATCTGTTTTGGAAGTGTGGACATAGGAAATGCCCTGTCCTGCGCTACTCACAGCATTGGCGCGAATTATCCAAATTCACGCCCACCCCGGACGATCCCCTGACTGCTACAAAACCTGTACGCCTTCAGCTACCGCCGCTCGCCTCAAATCATCATCAACTGTGGCCAGTGTCCTTGTTCCGCGCAGCGCTATTTCCAAGTAGGCCGCATCGTACGCCGTCAGGCCATGCTTGCGGCAAAGGGACTGCGTCGCGGTGAAAACTGTGGCCGAGCTAGCAACAAGGACAAACCGGCTCACGGCCTGCTCTCATGGAGCAGTTCTTTGATCCTGGCACCGCCGAGCGAGAGTCCGTGGCTTTTGCCAAAACGCACCAGGGGCCGCGCACGCGCCGCCGTCGATTCCACCTCGGCAGTTTGCCTGGGCAGCCGGTCGCGGAGCATTATCAGGTTCTCGTTGCCTTCCCGACTTCCATCAAACTGAAATCAAGGTTGTTCTCGACCTGCGATCAGCTAATACGAATTTGTCGAATCCCCGATGTTATGTCGCTTGTGGATGGACTCTGTCACGCGGCGATTCAGTTCCGTGATCGCGCGATGCGCTCCGACCAAATCCAACACTCCGGAGCGCCTCGGCTGTCCGGCAGGAATTCATACCTCAGGATCACTACCCAAAAATACCAGGAAGTACGCGTTACGTCAGGCGTAAAGGATCAAAAGAATGTGAGGCTAATGAGCCGAATCAAGTGAGCGATTCCCGCCGGGCCGACATTCTGGACTGCCATCAACCTGCCATCAACGGTCCCAAAATCTGAGCTAATGCAGGCAAACGGACTCATCAGCCAGAAGCGGCCATCCCATTGATTTCGTTAGGCAAAGGTAGGGAACGTTTTGCTGCGTTGGGCACAACTTCGATTACGAATCGGCTGCTCTACCACTGAGCTACCTCGGCCCTTGATAATAAAAGAATTAGTGCTTGTGGAGTTGTTTCCAATTAGCGGGAGTTGTGCCGGTTACACGCCGGAAGGCCTTCGTGAAATGGCTTTGATCCGCAAAGCCGTAGTACAGGGCGATTTCGGAAAGTGAGTTGTTGCTATTCAGCAGCATTTCCTGGGCTCTCTTAATCCGGTTATGTAAGCGCCATTTGTACGGCGGAAGTCCGGTCGATGCCTTGAACGCACGAGCGAACTGGGATTGAGAAAGGCCGGCCAGTTGCGCGAGTTCTTCCAAGCCGATGTCCTCCGCAAGACGCGCCTCGAGGAACTCCAATACCCGCTTTAGTTGCCATCTTGCGAGCCCACCGTTCTTGATGCGAGTCGAGACGTCATGCGAGCCGAAAAGAGCGGCCATAAGCGCCGTGGTGAGGGATTCTCCGTACATCCGATTCTCGCGTAACCTGCTGGTGAATTCCTCTGCAAGTAGCTTCGCGCACTTCGTGACCCTCTCGTTGTACAACATGAGGACAGGGGAAGTAACTTTAGCGTAGTCCAGGTCATCTCCGAGGATCTTGGGCAGCGCATCATCATCGAAATGAAGCCGAAGGTCACGAGTCACTTTGATGTTGTCTGAGTAGCCCCAAATCGGTATATCTGCCGGAACGAATGTTGCATGCCCCGCATCATATCGGAACCGTGGAGTTGGCCGATTGACGTTCAGCCGCGCTTCGCAGTATCCGCCGATCTGTTCGAGGAGAATTGCTACAGTCGTCTGTTCTGATGAGATGTCATGCCACACGCGACCGGGATTTGAATAGTGGACAACATGGCGAACTGTGATGCTGTTCCAGCACCGTGTTTGATGCTCGACGCTGTTGATGCCATGCGGTGAACGAAATTCAAACGGCTGCGGTTCCCTTATATCTTCTTCTATGGCGACGTGGCCACTATACCACCCGATGAACCATTCAAGAAAGCGATTGAAGACAAAGAATAGCGGGATCGTACAAGACCTCAAGCGCCGGTGTCGGCCATCTTTGAAAGGCCGGGTGTTTCGGGCCGATGACGTTGTGAAAGATTTCCGTTAAGACAAGGAGAACGCGATATGGATGCGGCAAAGGCAGGCTTGAACGCCCTTCTTACCCCGGAAGAGAGCGTAATGCTGCTGATCGATCATCAGGCTTTCCAATTCGCCAACCTGAACAGTCACGACCCGACGATCATCGTCAACAATGTCATCGGACTCGCGAAGGTTGCCAAGGTCTTCGGAGTTCCGGTAATTCTGACGACGGTGACCGAAGAGCGCGGCGGGCACATCATTAAGGGCCTGCAGGACGTGTTTCCGGACAATAAACCCATCGACCGGACGTTTATCAACAGCTGGCAGGACGACCGGGTGGTAAAGGCCATAAAGAAGACCGGTCGAAAAAAGATCGTGATGGCCTCGCTGTGGACAGAGATGTGCCTTGCCATGCCAGCTATTCAGGCGCAAGGGGAAGGCTATCTTGTTTACGCCGTGACGGATGCCTCCGGCGGCGTCTCCCCTGAGGCGCACGACATGGCTGTTCGTCGCATGGTGCAGGCTGGAGTCGTGCCAATCACGTGGATGGCGCTCAGCGGCGAATGGCAGCGCGATTGGGCAAGAGAAGATAGCATTCCATTGCTGGCGTCCGTTTTTATTGAGCATGGCGGCGCCACTGGAGTCGCGTTCATGTGGGAACAACAACTGCTCGCGACTCGTTCGCGTTGACCTGCCGAATGCCGATGCTGCGCGCGAGTTACGAGGCGGCACCGCGACTGCCAGTCACGCACGAGTTTCACGAACGACTATACACCCGGCTCCCATTCAGGTGGCACATGCACAACAGAACAGCATACGTTACGGGAGCGAGACTCCTTGGCCTCCTTGCCCTTATGGGATTGCTCTTGGATGCACAATCCCTCCATTGCCAACAACTGGCCTCCTCGGCCAGTCCCCCGACTGCCCAGGTGCAACTACCGGTCGTGAATCTCGGGGAAACAAACTTTGAAGACGGCTTTGGCGCGCCGGGCTGGTTGCTGGAAGAATTCCCGGAAAGCTCCGTCGCCGACACACTGAGAGATGCTACCGGGAGAACGGTTCCAGGCTCAAACCGTGTTACCGTCGACAGCACGACCAGTCATATCGCCTTCGTGAGCCACAAGCGCCTCCTTGGTGCATGGTTGGCTGCCGAGGCTTTGGTCCCGCTGGTCGATGTCGATGTTCAACTCAAAGGTGCCGATACGAGGGTCCGGGGTGTTGGCGATCTGACGGTCGGTTCGGGACTTCAGTGGCAGCCGAGAAAAATCGGAAAGGCAATCTTTGTCCAGCGTGTGGTTATCGATGTTGGCGTGCCGACGAGCAAGTACAGCGATGCTCGCCCGGTGAACATCGGTAATCACTTCGTTGTCGTTAATCCCTATTATGCGTTTACGTATGAGCCGAACGGCAAAATAGAGGTCAGCGTTCGGGTCCACTATCTGTGGAACTCCATCAATCACGATCCCTTTGTGGGTTTCGGCATCAAGGACATGCAGGCAGGCCAAGCCTTCCACGCTAACTATGCGGTGTCTTACCAAGTGCTCGAAAACGTCAGACTAGGGTTCAACGGTTATTGGTTGCAGCAGTTGACAGACGACAAGATCAATGGCGCCAGCTTTGCTAATTCGAAGGAGCGCACTGTCGGTCTTGGCCTGGGAATCCAATTGGGCGGTCGCAGGCTCTGGTTCCGTGTGAATGGCTACATGGAAACAGGTGTGCGCAATCGCCCGAGCGGAATCAAGGTGACTTTCCGAGTGTCCAAAGCTCTGGCCGGAGAGCATTGAACGCACGGTGGCTGAACTCGTCCACTTGGTTACAGCTCTTTCGATGAGTCCTTGCTCCATAGCGGTGCTCATCGAAAGTGAATCTAGCTCCGAAGGGAACGCTTACATGGCACAAACAATCCAAAACTTGTTGCGCGAAAACCTGTACGGCGTCTTTGGCGAGCACGACACTCAGAAACGCCGGAACAACATCGCACGACTGTGGGCGGAGGACGGTGTCTTCGTCGATCACAACTCCCGCTATGAGGGACATTCAGGTATTGACCATGCGGTTGCGGGACTTGTCGAAAAGTTTCCCACCTTCGTCTTTACGGAGCGCGGCGAGCTTCAGGCATTTAACGGAGTCGGAAAGCTCGATTGGGGATTCGGCCCCGCTGGCGAGGAAGTAGTCATCACGGGCATCGATGTACTTGTGATGAAGGGCGATAAGATCGGTGCTCTCTATACATTCCTGGATGCGCCGAAGAAGTAGCCGTGGCCAAGCCTTCGAATCTCTTCAATTTGCATCACGGGGGAACCACTGTTCGAGCCCATCTCGGAGCTGCTAACATTTGACAGCGAAACGAGTTATTCGATTTGCCAGCAACGGTTTCCCAAACTCCCGCATTCCACACGCTGTTGTTCGAAATCAATAGGTTAGGTTCGGATGAGTTTGCCTCATTGCTGGTCAAAGAGCCACTGTTCGGGAGCAATTGTGCAACTATTGTGCAGCCAGAATTTCAAGGGTTTACATTCCGATCGACGCCCATCACGAGCGCTAACGATGGCGCCAACACAAGCGTTTATCGTACTAACCCAACGGACGACTGATAACTTCCTAGTTGCCCTCGACACTCGGGAACAATCGCTTTCAAACTGCAACTGACGTTGACCGTATTTTCGATCTCGGAAGCTCGGACGGCTCAGATATTGCGAGCCAGCGTACTCCTGTCTCGCTCGACGACGAATAGTTGCGATCACTCGGGTATTGATGACGGTTGTGGCTGATTGGAGCAAGGGACAGCCCAGGTCAATGAGTTCCATGGGCGAAGATTCCAAGCCAGAAGGCCTTCCCGGCCGGTAGAGAGCGCCGCTCCTGATGGAACAGATGAAATCCTTCTTCCTCAAGCCTTAGGCGAAACTGTGAGACATCGATCAATGCAAAAGAGTCGCGCAACGCTTGCATGCTTGAATAACGAGTCGGCGTCACACCCTCTTCCGCTTCACTTGGCAACTGCAACACGACGGACAACTTGCCTCCACGCGCAACGAGGGACAGTGAATTCTTGAGACAACGCCCCAATCCCGTATGTTCGAAAACCAGCGCAGCATGCAGCAATTCCACTGGAGTTAAACTCAAGGGCAAGTCAGCCAAGTCGGTACAGCAGAGTTCGAGCCCCGGCAGGACCCCGTATCGCTGCCGGACGGCTTCAAGATAGCGCGGATTGATGTCAAGCCCGACGACCCTCTTCGTAATATCGGAATCAACTCGCTCCAGTCCGTTGCCCCCCGCAACACCGACGACTGCGACACTTTCCGGAGTACTAAGGTCAAGAGCACGCTTGAAAAGATCCGAAAGCGCCACCAACTGACGCACACTATCGGAGCCCATGTGCCCTTCGTAGTCCTCTAGTTCAATGGTAAGCCAGGGATTCGACATTCATTAATTATAGGCGCCTCTAAAGTCTAGAACCGCATGCTGTCGAGATAGTGGGCAAATCGCAATCCGATTCAGATCAACTTTAACTCCGGAAAATCTCGTTGGTATCGCTTGGGATCAAGCGTCATGAGCCGATCTGCCCGGGTTAAGGCGTGCGATCCAATGATGAAATCTGTAAGCAAGCGCCTCGGACCGTGGTGTGCAGTCTTTCGCCGCCGCTGAGCATAACGTGCAAAACGCCGGCCAGCCTCCAGCCATAAGGATCGTTGAAACTCGAAATCGACGTCAATTCCTGTATCCGCGAGAAAACCGTTGACAAAGGACTCAGTCGCCTTCGGATAGGCGAGCAACTCCGCGTAGACTGGAGCTCCCACAACCAAACCACCTTCAGTTTTTGCATTGCCGAGGTTCCTTGCTATGTTTGAAGCGACAGACTCCTTGGACCAAAGGGCGGAGAGCACATTGGTATCGATTGCAGTTCTCATTATTTCTCGGTCTCTTCGTCGCGCAGGGTGCGAACCCAAGCATTTAGCTCGTGGACCTCGGAAAAGGCGGGCAGTGCGCCCACATATTTCACAAATGGATTTCCAGGCGCGCGAGCCGGGCGGATGGTTGTTCGATCATCCTCTACGACAAATTCCACACGATCTCCCCGTTTCAGCCCGAGCCGATTGCGGATCTCTAGAGGTACCGTGATTTGGCCCTTACTGCTGATCGTGCTAGAGCGTGTCATCTTTACCTCCTCTCTTTACAGTAAGGATACTACAATTTGCGCGCTTCCTTCAACAAAACTGCAGTGCTCCCAGACTGTCGCAAGCGCGAGGCTCAGCGTGATCTGGAGCGCAATCGGAAATCGAAGGTCGATCTAGGAAGCCTGGTTCGGGGGAGGACGTCTTCACAAACTTCGATTGCGTCCCGCTATTCCCTTCCCGTCCTCGACGTAGGCTCCCATCGTTCTCTTGTGAACCCCTATTTGGCAAGTGTGTACAAAGTGTGTATCATACCCTCGTCTATTCTTTTGACTGCACAGCACTTATGTCCAGCCGAGAAGGCATACAGCGCTTGAAGCAGGACGGCTGGCATGAGGTTGCGCATGTTGGGAGCCACAAACAGTTCAAGCATCCGGTGAAGACGGGACGGGTCGCTGTGCCACATCCTGTTCGAGATATACGAATTGGCACGCTGAGAAGCCTCGAAAAACAAGCAGGCATTAGGTTGAGGTAACTGATGGATTATATTGCATATCTGCACAAGAATCGTAAATCTGATTTTGGCGTGAGCTTTCCAGATTTTCCTGGGTGCATTACGGCTGGTAGAACTTTGGAGGAAGCGCGGCGCAAAGCGGCGGAAGCCTTGAGCTTTCATATCGCTGGTATGATTGAGGATGGTGAGAAGATTCCCAGTCCATCAACGGTTGATGACGTGGCAGGTGATCCTGCCATTAAAGGCGCCGTGGCGTTTCTTGTCCCCGCCCATTCAGAACGGACAATCCGCGTCAACATAACTGCTCCGGAGAGCCAGATTGAGAAGATTGACCGTTTAGCGCGCTCTGCTGGCCTAACTCGATCGGCTTTTCTCGTGCGGTCGGCCAGCCAGTCTCGGCCAGCGAAAAAGAAGAAGCACAAGAACAAAGAAGCTTTGACTTAACCCGCATGGTCAAGAAACCCGTCCCGGTCACTGCCCTGAGCAAGAACTCATTGCTCCGCGCGCGTTGATGTCAAGTCTTTTCCCAGGGGAGAACGTTCACTCTGACCTTTCTCGCGGAGTGGAGAGCTTCTCGGAGTCGCTGAACTATCATATTTTCCGGACTTGCATAACTACAATCTAGGGCCTGAGCCCTACCTCGAACTGATCTACAAGGCAAGGGTCTCCCGATCCCACGGCGAGCTTTGCTATATCTCGCAAATTACAAAATCGGACGCGTCCCGTCCCAGTACTTCATATGTATGGTTACCGCGTTTTATCAGGACCTGCGTGGGCTACGGGGGCAAGAGGCCGCCGGAATTACCTCGACTCCGACGACCTCCTGCTCTTTGCCCGGGGTGATGGGCATATTTTGTCAATGCTGGTGAATAGTGCGTTCGCGCTGCTAGGGCTTAGCAGCCGTCCCATCAGACCAATGGCCGACTGGAATCATGAACTCGGTTATTGGCTCCGGGGCACCCTGAAATTGTGGATTCAACATAACCGGGGAGCCAGGCAGATCCGCACCCCAAACCTTGGGATCTGTTAGGGGGATGTAAAACATCAAATGCGGAAACCAATGCCCGGCGGAGTCGTTTAGGTAACCTTGGCTCGACATCATGTAGCACATTGCGCCCGGTTCCAGGGTTCGCAGTTCTCTCGTCTCGAATGCCTTGATACCATCGATAATCTGAGCTTTAGACAGTCCAGCCAATACCAACTCCGTCCTCTTGATAGTGAGTGGCAGGATGGATCGCGCCGCCGGCGCATTGAAACAGATCGGACCTCGCATCTTGGGGTTCCAGAACTCCGGGAAGTCAAATGGAGACATCCATGATCGCTCTACGACGCACACGAAACCGTTCTTGCCTTTGATCGCCGTTTCGTAGCCATGTCGTCCGAGGACCAAGACCTCAGCATCGCCCGAGATGGAGTCGGGCGCAGCACTCCGCGCCAGCTTTATCTCCTGGTTCCGATCCGGTATCAGGTATTGTTCGAGCGGGGCTATGCTCGGATACGGTATTTTGGTGTCTTGAGCTTTTGCTTCCCACGCAGCACCAAACATGACGACCAGAGCGATGCTCCCGAATGCGCTCGCCCTCACTCTTTTTCGTTCCATGACTTCTCCCGATTCTGAAGACCACGGTATCGATGCGGGGTGACCTACTCTTCCTCCAACAACACTATTTCGTCTGCAGTCGCCGCGCTTGCCATAGAAAATGAATCATCCCGCCAGGCAATATATATTGATATCAACATAGCATGCATTGAGGCCTCTTGGCAAGATACGTTGATATCCATACTATTTGTCTATGGTCACCATCGTGAACCCTACCTTTGCGACAACGCTGCAAGTCCGCGACTCTTGCCTCTGTCTCCATGTGCAGCGAGCTGCCAGGGCGCTGGCACGACGCTTCGATGATGCTCTGCGCCCACTCGGCCTGACGAACGGGCAATTCTCGCTAATGATGTCCCTGAACCGCCCGGAACCACCAGGTATGGCGGCAGTTGCGTCCCTACTCGGAATGGACAGGACCACCCTGACGGCCGTTCTCAAGCCGTTGCAGCGCCGAGGTCTGGTCAAGGTCACAGCAGACCCTGCGGACGGCCGCAGCCGTCTGATGACCCTAACGGCAAAAGGGCGAAGGTTGCTCGCACGCGCCGTTCCGGTCTGGAGGAATACCCACACCGCAGTCGAGGCACTCCTGCCCGATGGCGATTCAGATCGCCTCCGGAACAATCTACGTGAACTCTCCTGATCATCCCCAGAGGTCGCGAATCATCTCACCCGTTGCGGTGTTCAGCGCCGCCAACGTCCGCTGGCGAGCTCTTGAAAGATACAAAACAACAATTCAGGCCTGAATCTTGAATTTCCCTATTTGCATCCGGGATTCCGCTTGTAAGTCGCGATTAGTCGGATTTCCGGACAACTGAATCGGTGAATCGGGACTTTTCCGGTAACCGCGCGCGTCAATCGAGACTTGACTCCTCACCAGAGGCGCAGCCAAAGCCAAAACTGATTTGAATCTGGGTCGTAGAGGAGTCGCCAACAATCCGTCGAACCGACCTGCTTGTACATTTGCCGAAGAATTTCACGTGCAGGCTGATTTACCGAGTGTTGCTGGATATGCGCTTGGAGCAGGCGATTCTCAGAAGGTGAACCAGTGCCGCCGAAGACCACGGTGTGGCCAGTTTTGCGAGACAGCTCTCCGCAAAACTTGCGAAGCGTCGGGTACGCGCCAACATCATCGGACGCATCAAAACTCATCACCGTATCAAGAAGTGGAGTTTGTGGTCCATCGCCGGAGGCCGTCGGAATGGCATCGAACGAATTCTTGCTCACCACGCGGAGTTGAAACCGGCCCGGATTGCCGCTGCGATTGTAAGCTTCGACCAGTGTGGGAAGTATCTGCATCGGGTCGTCCGGGAAATACCCGTCAATTGAAATCTTGACGTGGAAAGCACCTCCCGCGATTCCGTACGCACGAGGACCATTTGGATGCTGCTCCAACCACGATGGAGCCGTGCTATCCGCGATGTCTGATTTTCCATACTGCGGCTCTTCGTAGTTAATGTGCCAGCCATGTTGGTGCGCGAGCGCCGCTAAAACATCGTCAAGTGGCCTGGGTGCGTTCGCCGTGATTTCCAAGAAAGATTCCGTTTCCTCAATTCTCGGCTGCGACATGTACTGCGCGTGCCGTTCCGTCCACGCTTTAATCTGTGCGGCATTCTGTTCTGGTGTCTGACGGAAAGTAAGGAGACACAACACCAGGAAGAAGGTGGACCTAAGACCCATGGCGCTTATTATGCCGCAATGCGAGAGCTCAGGACAGATGTCCTGAGTCAAGTCTCCGGTTCGTTAAAAATTGCTGGTCCAATCTTTGCACGCGCTGCTAATACCACGCGGAGCGCGACTTAAGCCTGCGCGGGCATCATGATGGCCGGTTAAGCCCGTAACTGGGAGCTTAAACGCCGGCTTCTGGATCACGATTCTGCCTGAAGCACCGCACTTAGAGCAGCAAGCGATCCCACGCGCCGCCATTTCTAATTGCACGAACCATCTCTCTGTCGTAAATACTCTGAGGGAATCCAGGCTCGATTCGGCTTGCTCCATCGAGGGATTTCAATCGTTCGGCGGAGAGTTCCAGATCCAAACTGGCGAGATTATCCTGGAGTTGAGATACCTTCCGCGCTCCTATGATCAGGATTACTGGCGCCGTTTGATGGCGCAACCAGGCGAGTGCGACTTGCGTCATGCTGCGACCGGCTTGTTCGGAAACCGACTTTACAGCCGATATCATCGGCGCCGCGCGTTGTTCCCTCTCAGGAAAGAAGGCTTTCACTCCTTCATTGGTTATCCGCCCGCCGTCGGGCTTGCCTTCGCCGTGATATTTCCCGCTTTCGGACACGCGCTACGTTCCCACGACTGAAAGAGCAACGTGATGTCTTACCCCAGCGGCCGCTTCCTATGCAAGCAGATTGCGGGTTGAGGCTTCGAAGAACTTCATCACGGCCACGTCTTCGAAGGAGGCAAAGTTCGATACGTCAACCACTCTTGTCATCTGTCGCCTCCTTGAATACTTACCTTGGTGACTCCGCCGATCGCCGCCCGTCAGACTGCCGCGTGCGGTAGTCGGTCACGAAGAACCCGTTGATGTCGGCGTACGACACCAAGCTCGCGAAGCCTGCGAAACTCCCCTCCGACCTCAACTTCTGCGCTGCGCGCGTGAAACCTGTCCATGCAGCAAGAGCCAACGCGCCGCCGACACTGATGCGTCGCACGCCGAGCGCCGCTATGTCGGCGACGCTCAAGCCACTGTCCCGAATCACCAGAACGTTGATCGGCTTCGGCCGAACCGCGTCAACGAGCGCTTTGATCGCCGTGGGATCGTGGGGGCCGGGTGCAAATAGCACGTCCGCCCCCGCCTCAGCGAATGCCTGCAGACGCCGGACCGACTCGCGAAGCGCATCATGATGGCCGACAAGGAAACATTCTGCCCTAGCCGTCAGCAGGACGTCGGCACGGGACTGATCGATCGCCTCGCGCGCAGCGCGCACACGCTCGACGGCGAGCGGCAGGTCGTAAAGCGGCGACGATGGATCGCCGGTTGCATCCTCGATCGACAAGCCCGCGACGCCGGCCGCGATGCAGCGCGTGACATTATCGGCCACATCTTGCGGTGACGCTCCGTAGCCAGACGCGAAGTCCGCATTGACCGGAACCTCGACTGCGCCCGTGATATCGGCTATGTATGCCAGGTTGCGCTCACAAGTGAGCGCACGTTCGGAGTCAGGCAGCCCCTGCGAGAACGCAAAGCCCGCGCTGGTCGTCGCCAGCGCGGTGAATCCGAGCTGCTGCAGGTACCGTGCAGAGCCGACGCCCCACGGATTCGGAATCACGAAACAGCCTGCCTCGTGCAGAGCGCGAAACGCCCGCCGACGGGCTCTGAAGTTCTCTAGCGATCCCCGGCCTCCCGTTCCGATACGGTGCGTTGTCATCGGTTGTTCGAACGTGTTCATCGCATGCTCCAATCGCTTGACTGAATCGATCCGATTCGCCAAGAGCTAGGTCAAGAGCTGTCGAAGCTTGCCCTTCGTCATCTTTCTTCATCGAGCGTCTTCTGGTCGCGACCAGTATCGACGACCTGTGCGCCCTCCGCAATGAAAAGTCGGGCTGTAGCAAGACCGATGCCACTGTTGCCACCGGTAATAAGAGCCTTCTTGCTTGTGAGCCTCATCATGCCTCCTTTTTGCAGGACCGGCATCAGATATGATGCCCGTCATGCGAATGGTTTGATGACCATCATAGATGGAGGGTGCAAGAATAATTATGCGCTATCCCGCACATTCAAAAGAAGCGCGACTCAGTTTTTCTCCTAAATGTGCCGAAAAAGTCGTGCCGTCTTGGGGGATTCACCCTATGTCCTGGGGGTAGCTCCTTTCATGCAACTCAGGAATCGATTTCGTTCTTTGCGATATGCAAGCGACTGTCGAGGCGCCCATCTTCAAAAACCGTTGAAACGGTCAGATGTCGCCACTTGTCGGCCTCGGCGGCGCGCGCAGCCTCTGCTTGCTGAACCCGCTTTTCCGCATCGACACCGAGGATCAGCCGCACCGGCACCTCATCGCTATTTGCCAGTTGCACAATTACGTCCGCGATTTTCCGCGGATCGCCTTCCAAACGGCCTTCGAGGCCTCGCAACATCTTCAGGAACGAACCGACCGAGGCCTCATACTCCGGCAGCAAATCCTGCGCATTCTGAACGGCGCGCTGTGCCCAGTTGGTCCGAATACCTCCCGGCTCTAGCGTGCAGACCTTGACCCCGAACGGCGCCACTTCCATCGCCAGCGAGTCGCTGAAACCGCCCACCGCCCACTTGGCCGCATGATACGGCGTATTGCCCGGAACAGCATGGCGGCCACCGACCGAAGACACCTGAAAGATGTGACCGCTCCCCTGCTTGCGCATCACTGGCACGGCCGCCCGTGTTGTATACACCACGCCGTAAAAGCATGTGTCCACGATCGCCTGGAAGTCTTTCGCACCCATCTGCTCGAACGGCGCAAAGTGCCCATAGCCTGCGTTATTCACCAGAACGTTCAGCCACCCGAATGTATCCACTGCCAACTGCACGGCCGCTTTTGCGGCGGCTTCGTCGCGCACTTCTAGTCTCACGGGTTTCACCCGCTCGCCGTACTGCGCCACCAGGGGTGCCAGTTCTTCTGTCCGACGCGCTCCGGCTACCACGCTGTCCCCTGCGGCCAGCGCCGCCTCGGCGATGTCCCTTCCCAACCCGTTCCCGCTTCCCGTAATCAACCAAACCTTAGACATGAAGATTCTCCGTTCTTCTTCTTAGATAGACTAGGGGCGCTTAGACTCTGCCAGCTGGCCTCGCCGGCATCCTTCCTGGCGTCCCCTGCGAGAAGATTCTTTTGCGCCAAACCAGGCGGGGGAAGATAACGAAGCAACATCTCGCTGACTGAATCCGGATCTCCTCCTACTAGCGGGCCTTCGGTTGAT
>Ga0207118_1130_pt1 | contig 14130 bp, 11 predicted proteins | sample Alteio_BWMinHeat_42_FD_153507 | JGI IMG/M metagenome (GOLD analysis project Ga0207118, IMG submission 153507) | Enriched cells from forest soil in Barre Woods Harvard Forest LTER site, Petersham, Massachusetts, United States -... | ecosystem: Environmental > Terrestrial > Soil > Temperate forest >...
GACGCTGTCAATGTTCAAGATGAGGGCAAACTTTTTGCCAAGTTTGCCCATGCCAAGGAGATATTCCAAACGCACGCGCGTGCCAAAAGCGGGCGGCTCTTCGATATCTTTGGGAGCAAAATCGATGACCTGGTTGACGGCATCGGCGATCACTCCCATGACAGCGCGCTCGGAGTCTTGCTCGACTTCTACGATGACGATGCAGGTTGTTTTGGTTACGGGGCGTTCCTCGAGCCCGAAACGGACGGCGAGATCCACCACCGGGACGACGTTGCCACGCAAGTTGATGACACCACGAATCCACTGGGGCACTTTGGGCACCTTGGTGACCGTGGTGTACTCGATGATCTCCTTCACGCGCTGGATGTTGACGGCGTACTCTTCCTTCGCGAGGAAGAAGGTCAGAAATTGCTGCTGAACCGCTTCTTGAGATTCTTTGATTTCCATAAGTCTCCTCGTGGAGTTAGAACCGCGCAAAGGATTCGGCGTGATCGCCGTTTGGCTTTCCCGAGTGCTTGGAGAGGCCATGGTTGTCGTCGTCTCTGGTTTCGGGGAAATGAGGCTTCTCGGACTTTTGTTTCTTGCCCGGGCGGTGGTTGCCATGCGCGCTGACACGGAAAAAGCTGATCATGTCTTGCAAGGCTTCGGCCTGTGAAGCGAGCTCTTCGGCCGTGCTGGAGAGTTCCTCGGCGCCGGCGGCGTTGCGTTGGGTGACCACGCCGACCTGGCTGATCGCTCCGTTGATCTGGCTGACGCCAGAAGCCTGTTCTCTGGACGTTGCAGCTACTTCCTGTACCAAGTCCGCGGTCTTCTGAATCGCGGGGACAAGTTCGGTCAACAATCCACCGGAGCGCTCGGCGATCTGTACGTTGGCAGCGGCCAGCCCGCCGATCTCTTGAGCCGCGGTGCGGCAGCGTTCGGCCAGATTGCGGACTTCGCCGGCGACAACGGCAAAGCCGCGGCCATGTTCGCCGGCGCGGGCTGCTTCAATGGCCGCGTTCAACGCTAGCATGTTGGTTTGATAAGCAATTTCTTCGATGACGGCAATTTTTTCGGCGATCAATTTCATCGCGGAGACCGCTTCCTGGACGGCCTGACCGCTCTGTCCGGCATCTTGGGCGCCTTTGCGCGCCGTCTGCTCCATTTTGCGGCTGTTTTCGGCGTTTTGCGTGATGGAAGCGCTCATCTCCTCCATGCTGCTTGTCACTTGCTCGACCGCGGCGGCCTGTTCGCTGGTGCCCTGAGATACAACGCTGGCGGAGGAAGCCACTTGCGCGGCGGCGGTACTTACCGAGCTGGCGCCCATGCGCACCTCGCCAATCATTTCGTTGAGCTTGCTGGTCATTTTGGCCATAGCCCCGAGCAAACGGCCGATCTCATCCCCGCGATCCGCATTGATCGTCTTGGTCAAATCGCCGGCACTCACGTTCTCGACGACCTCGACCAAGTCTTGAATCGGCTTGGTAATGCCCTTCGAGATGACCAGCGTAATGAGGATGCTGACAAAGATCGCAGCCACAGAGAACACGACGAGGGTTGTGACTGTTGTTTTGGCAATCTCCTCCACCATCGGCACCAGTACTTCGGCGTGACGGTTTGTAAGTTCTGTGGCCGTATCTTCCAGTCGATGAATGGAGTCCTTATACTGGGTAATCGTTTGGTTGGACTCCTGAGGCGTGCGCAGCTTGCCTTGCTCGATCATGCCCAGAACTTTGGTGAAGCCGCCCTCATAGATGACGAAGTCAGCACGCATGGATTGCACTGCCAGCTTGTCCTCAGCCGAGAGCTGAAACTTGTCGAGCTCTGACAGCACATCGTGCAGCTTCTGCTGCTGGGCTCTCCATTTGGAAACATAATCCATCCTGACTTGGGGATCGTCCATATTGAGTTCGGTGTCCTTCTCAAATCGCCGCAATTCCAGTGTGGTGGCCTTGACGCGCGCCGATAGAGTAACAACCTTCGCGTCTCCGTTTAGGACCCTGAGAGTTTCCCGGGTGATCGCTTCGAGCCCCAGATAGCCGCTCAGGCCCATCGAAATGAGGATTGCAACGATCAAACCGAAGCCGATCGCTAACCGCTTGCCCACAGACATATTCTTCAACATGAACTTCTCCTTAAACCAAGAATGACGGAGTGCAGCCGGGGCCGCCTCCAATTTACAAAAATGGCCCTACTGCGAAACCAGTTCGGCGCTCCGCCGCATCGCTTCTCCGCAAAGGGCTGGCACATCGAGGATCAGCGCCACACGCCCATTGCCAAGAATCGTCGACCCAGATACACCGGGAATCCCTTGAAACAAACGCCCGAGCGGCTTGATCACCGCCTGCTGTTCGCCCAATAGCTCGTCGGCGGCCAGACCGGCACGGCCGCCCTGGTACTCGACCACGATGATCTTTTCCCGCGCTGGGGCCCTTCCGCCGCCGAAGAGATCGCGCAGCCGTACATACGGCAGAGCTGCGCCACGCAAATTGATGACGCCGCCTTCCTCCGAGCGATGCTTCTCGCGGGGCAGTTCGAGACACTCCTGCACGGAGCTGAGAGGAATCACATAGATTTCCGAATCCACTTTCACGGCAAAGCCATCGATGATAGCTAGGGTCAGCGGCAGACGGATCGTAAATGTGGTCCCACGGCCCCTCTGACTAGCCACGTGAATCGTGCCGCTAAGGGCATTTACATTGCGACGCACCACATCCAGCCCTACGCCACGGCCGGAGAGTTCGGAAACTTTCTCGGCTGTCGAAAAACCGGGCTGAAAGATCAGATTGTGAATTTCCGCTTCGCTAAGCCGAGATCCTTCGGGAATAATTCCTTGTTTTCGGGCGTGCTGGAGGATGTGTTCGTGATCGAGACCTGCACCGTCGTCGGAGATCTCCACCACGATGCTTCCGGCGTCGTGAAAGGCCTTCACGACAATCTTTCCGCTGGGGTCCTTCCCCGCAGCGCGGCGGACTTCGGGCTTTTCCAACCCGTGGTCCACGGAATTCCGGATCATATGCATCAGCGGGTCATGAATGTGCTCGAGGATGGTGGTGTCGACTTCAACGTCCTCGCCCATAATCAGCATGCGCGCAAGCTTGCCGCTCTGCCTCGCTGTGTCCCGGATGCTGCGAGCAAAACGATGAAAGGTAGGCCCGACGGGGACCATGCGAATTTTCATGACCAGTTCTTGCAAGTCCAAGAACAGTGCTTCCAGCCCGTGCTGTGTTTCAAGGAGTTCACTGCCACCGGCCGTCGCTGCATACTTCTCCTCGATCATCCGTCTGAGGCGACCCTGGCCAATCGCAAACTCCACACTCAGATTCAGCATGCGGTCTAGCTTGCCGACGTCCACGCGCAGATTCTGGACGGTGGCTTTGGAGACTCCCGCGTCGGCAGCAGAGGTGGGAAAAAGGGATGCAGGACTCTCCGGCATCGCTGAGGTCTCGGTCTTCTTGAATTCAGCGGTCATTTCGACAAGGCGCGCGCTCAATTGCTCATGTTCAGGGAGAAGACTTTCCGCTCCCGCCACCGCTTGTTTGGCCATTTGCCGCAGGGCGTCCACGGACTGGAGCAGAATGTTGATCACTTCGTGCGACAGAAACTCGGCATGGCCGCGGCACAGATCCAGCAGGTCTTCGAGGCCATGCAGGAATCGCGCGAGCATAGTGAATTCCAATAAGGATGCGTTGCCTTTAATGGTGTGCACTGCCCGGAAGAGAGAAGAGAGGAGTTCGCGATCTTCAGGATGAGTCTCCAGCGCGAGGAGCAATTGCTCCATCTGCGCGAGGCATTCCTCGGTTTCTTCTCGAAACGACTGGAGGAGCATTTCTTGAGTGATTTCCATCACGCCTCTACAAAGCTCTAACTAGGGCGTCACCGGTATCGGTGCGAAAAACGATCCGTTGTCCGCGGTCCGCGCCAATCTCAGTGGAAACTACCGGAATGCGCGCCTTTGCCAGCATTTCCAGGGCAACCTCAACGTTCCGGCTTCCGAGGTGCGGTTCTTTTCTGGAGCCCGGCTCGCGCAGGCAGTCGAACAAGCAGCCTCCACCGAAGACCATGGCGCGAAGCTGTCCACGGTCTGCACCAGCTTCGAGGAGTTTTTGCAGCAAGACTGAAATGGCGACATCGCCGTAACGGGGGGACTGCGCGCCTTTGCCGTCCCAGCTGGGCAGCAAATAATGAGTGGCGCCGCCGATGGCATTCACCGAATCCCATAGGCATACGCCAACGCAAGAACCGAGAATCAGAACGATGGACTGTCCTTGCCCCGAAACGAATACCTGACCCGCATGCAGAAAATGAGAACCGGAAGCCGCATGATCGTGACTCTCAGCCGCTGCCGGGCCCGCGGGAAAGGGCAGGCCGTGTTTTTGAGGCGTTACGGACCTCATGGCCCTACCCTTTCTTGCTGTAATCTTTGAAACTTCAGGGCCACGGCGCCGTACACTTCTAGGAATTTCAGCAGTTCGAAGTCGGCCCATTCGAGGCAGCTCTTCTGCGGGAGGAGACCAAGGATGGCGATAACTCCGGCGACTTCGTTGCTCGATTTGAGCACGATACAAGCCGTCAAGTTCTTCTCGTAGGATAGGAGTGGCGTATTCAATTGCCGCTCCGGGAACTGACTCGTTTGCCCATGCGCCGCGCGGCCAAGAAAACCAGCGCCGGATCCAAATGCGCGCAGGATGTCGTTTTCAACTCCGGAAGACCACGCCAACTTAAAGGCCCGCACCAGGTGAAAATAGTGGAAAATCGCGACTTCTTCTGAGCCAATCAGATTGGCAATAATTTCACCGATCGCTTCGCACGCGTCGCCGTGATCTAGCGCTTCAATGAGCCGGGCGCTGGCCGCGTTGAGGCGCTCAAGAAGAAAATGATGGCGTTCCAGTTGTTCGCGAAGGGAGAGCTGCTGCACGCGGACGCGCAGTTCTTCCGTTCCGGCAGGAACTAAAGAGCCCCCATTTACCGGTTCGGTTTGGCACCCCGCTTGAGCGGGCGGGCGGCTTCCATTGCGTGTGCTGCCCATCTTTTTTCCTCGTTGCCCCAAGGTGAGATCGGCATTGAGTTCGAGCCGTTTTGAATTACTCACCGAGGTACGCCTTCAATAAATCGAGAAGCTCCGCATCATTCACCGGTTTCGTCAGGTAGTCGCTGCAACCGCTGGCGTAACCTTCCTGGACGTATTTTTCTTCCCCGCGCGTGGTCAGGAGGATAACGGGGATCTTTTCCGTCTCCTTGTCTTTCTTCAGGATCCGGCATGCTTCCAGCCCGGTCATTCGCGGCATTACGATATCCATGAGAATCAGGTCCGGCTTTTCTTCTCGTGCCCGTTCCACCGCTTCTTTTCCGTCGACGGCGCTGACGAGTACATAATTTGTTTTTTGACTGAAAATCATTCTGTTCACAAGCCGCGCGGTATAGGAATCATCTACAAGCAAGATTTTCTTGGTCGCCATCACTTTTCTCTCCCTTTGGCCCCACAAAGTTGATCTCCCTGTTTGGAGTCTCATCTTTTGCTGACACCGGCTAGGCCGAGTGTCTAAGGCTAAAACCGTTACATCAAATCGGAAGCGTCCCACCGGGCGCATCACCATTCCCGCGGCGACAATCGGGTTCCGAGGCAGATCCGTTATAGATTCGCGGGAATCTTTGCCGGAAAATCGATGGCGCCAAGGTATTTCAACCCTGTCCGGCATTTTTTGGAAAGAGCCTGCCAACCTCCTCCATTAGTCTCTCGGGCATCCGGCTCTTTTCTACGAAACCATCGGCGCCAGATCGCAAGCACTCCGCCTGCAGGCAAGGGCCGTTCATTTCCGTGAAAATAAGAATGCGCAATTCCGGATACGACCTTCGTAGCTCCTTCGTGGCTTCCAGCCCGGTCATTCGAGGCATGCTCAGGTCGGTCAATACCAGATCCGGACGAAAGCGTTCGGCTTGCTGTATGACATGCAAACCGTCACTGGCAGTTCCGACGATTTCAAACTGCCCCTCGAATTCGAGGTACCCACAAACGGAAAGCAGCGCGGTTCGCGAATCATCGCCAACTACCACGCGAATCTTTCGTTTGCTGGGCCCCATCGCACACTCCTGTGGGACACTAAGTGCTCCGCTTCACTGCAAAGTGTGCCCTGTCAGGGGACGTTCCGATATTCAGCTGATTCCCTAGGGGAAAATCTGTAGACTCGGGCAGGTGGCCGTTAGACTAGGATGCGGTGATTGGGCCGGCCGCTCCGGCTCGGAAGTTCCTCACTTGCCCGTCACCAAAAATCTCTCGATTGATTTGGATCAGGCAGGGTTTGTATGTTTTCGCGCATGAACCGAAGATCAAGTTTCCTATTCCTGCTCGGAATGCTGGGCATCAGTCTTGGAACGGTGGCCTCGGCAGATCGCTTTGCACCTAATGAAGTAGACCGAATCGACAAACTCGTGTCCCGTTATGAGGAGTACGGCTATTTCATTGGATCGGTGCTGGTCGCAAAGCATGGCACGGTCATCTATTCCAAAGGCATCGGCGATGCAAACATGCAGTCTCACACGCCGAACACGCCACACACGAAATACGGCATTGCTTCACTGACCAAACAGTTTGCGGCCGTTCTTGTACTGCAGCAGGTAACGGAAGGAAAGATACGCCTTGACGCCAAACTCTCTGACTATCTGCCGTGGTATCGGAAGGACACTGGATCGCGAATGACCATCGAACAGGTGCTGCATCATACGGCAGGTTTGCCACCAGATTTTGATTGGCCTGAGTTTTCCGACTCAGAAACCGCGAGGCAGCATTCCGAGCCGCAGGAGTTTGCCGAAAAATCCTGCCAACCGGCTCTTGTGTCCGAGCCGGGCACAAAATGGAATTACAGCAACTGTGGCTACGTCCTGCTTGGATTGGTGCTGGAGCGGGCTACCGGAAAGTTGTTTGGACAACTGTTGCAGGAGAGGATTCTGGACCCGCTGGGAATGAAGGACTCCGGCATGGACAGGAACGACCTTGTTCAACGTGGCGGAGCAACCGGCTACCTCCGTCATGCGGGCCCACGCTACACGCTCGGGCCCTACATCGACCGCAGTCACATTTATTCGGCGGGAGCAATATACTCCACCACCGAAGACTTGTTTCGCTGGAATCAGGCGTTTTCCGAAGGGGGTGCGATTCCGAAGCAGATCCGTGAGCAAGTGTTCAAGCCGGGGTTGAATAACTGGGCGTACGGCTGGTTTGTATCCGACATTCCCGCTGGTGCACCCGGGGCGGGCAAGGTCATGGCGGAAATGCGCGGAGACATGCCGGGGAATTATTTTTCATGGATACTCCGTTACCCGGAACAAGACGCCGTGATCATCGTCTTGCGCAACGGGTACGGGTCTACTGAGCGGCTAGAGGAGAATTTGCAGGCGCTCCTATTCGGCGCCGAGCCCCGCATGCCCTCTCGAAATCTCAAGGACCTGGCGGCACTCGCTTGGTGGATTCCCGAGGAATGGTTCCTTTCGCACAAGCTCCGCGGCGCCCTTCTGGTCGGAGTTCTGTTGGCATTGATTTGGATGGGTCTGAGACGAAGAAAAACCGCGCAACGCTCCTAACTTGGTCGGCCCGCCTTCGCGGTGCTGGCGCGGACAACCAAGACCGGTTCAACGACGATTTCCTTCGGGTACGGAGCATTTGCGGCCGCGGTAATCCGTCGAAGCAGCGTCTCCGCCGCAATCACTCCCATCTCTCTCAGCGGCTGCCTTACCGTCGTCAGCGCCGGGTTTTGGAACGCCGCACTCTGAATGTCGTCAAATCCCACGACGGAGACATCTTCAGGAACGCGACGGCCTGACTCTCGCAGAGCCTGAATCGCCCCAATCGCTGAAATATCATTGAACGCAAAGAGTGCAGTAAACGGTTCGCCCGAACCTACAAGCTTTTGCGTCACCTGATAACCCAGTTCCGGCGAAGACGATTCCCCTTCTAGCTGCACCACTAATCGATCTTTGATCTCGATGCCCAGTCCCTCGGCGGCCCCGCGCACAGACTCCCAGCGCACCGCCGTGTCCGAGCTGAATTCCTGCCCTTTGATGAACGCCATTTTGCGATGCTCGAGCTTTGTAAGATGTTCGAGGGCAAGTGTCGCCGCCAGCGCATGATTCAAGACGATGTTCGTTACGCCGGGAACATCCCGATGGCCCGATACCGCGACGAGCGGAACCTGCACGCCCTCCGTAAATGCCGTGTCCACCGCGATCAACCCTTCCACCGCCCGCTGTTGAAGCAATAGCGGATATTCTTCAATCAGCTCCTGGCGATGCCGGTGACTGACGACAAAATAGAAGTAGCCTTCCTGAAGAAGATGATCCTCAATGCCCGACATCACCAGCGCTGCGTACCCTTCGCTGATCTCCGGCACAACCACGCCGATGGTATAACTTCGTTGCTGTCGCAACGATCGCGCCAGATGGTTTGGCCGGTAGTTCAGTTCCCGCGCAGCCGCGCGGATTAATTCCTGGGTACGTTGAGGAATCGACTTAGCCGCCGGAGCGCGATTGATCACCAGGGAAACCGCCGCTTGGGAAAGCCCGAGATGTTCCGCAAGCGACTTCAAACTGACGCTTTGCCTGGCTGGTTTCCGCCCGTGTGAGTGCACACCTGATTTTGGCCGAGACATAGGGGTCTATGGCCTCGTAGTCTCGCACATTCCAACCAACTGGAACAAGCTGCGACTGCTCCCGTTCTGGGGCCAGAACCGCCTCCTGCATGACTTGTAAGCCACACTAAATCGGTTTACTATGCAGGTCAAATGCTTGTCGCCCCGGAGTCCGGCCGGCGTTCCCGGGCGCTAACGCTCGGATTTCCCGGACTTGAGAGAGTCCTTTTGGGGGAGCCTCTGCCGTTCTTTCTTGCGCGTCGACAGCATCATTTGGCCACTTGAGCCGGTTCGGTTCGCTGACGACGAATTCGCCTCAAGCTCCGGAAAACATGGGAGAATTTGCATCGTGAATAGATTACTTCGCTGGGCAGTTCTGGCTGGCTGCCTTTTCTCATCTTTGTCGGCTTCAGCGCAGACGAGTTCTTCTCCCCTAGTTGCCCACGCCGGCAGCTCTCGCCAAATTCTCGGCAATCCAAGCTCTGAAAAAAAAATCGAGGCCCTTCTCCGACAGATGACGCTTGAGGAGAAGGTTGGACAGCTGGTCCAGTATTCCGCAGGGCAGCCAACGGGACCAGGCACTGGGCGAGCCGACTACGACACCATGATCCGCAAAGGCGAGGTCGGGGCGCTCTTCAATATCACTACCGCCCGTGAGGTGAATGCCTATCAGCGCATCGCCGTGGAGCAGTCCCGCTTGCACATTCCGCTGCTGTTTGGGCTCGATGTGATCCACGGTTTTCGCACGGAATTTCCCATCCCGCTGGGTCTTGCTTCCAGCTGGGACACTCAGCTTGTGGAACGGGCGGCACGCGTGGCCGCGCGCGAAGCCTCTGCCAGCGGAGTCCGTTGGACCTTTTCACCCATGGTGGATATCGCCAGGGATGCCCGCTGGGGAAGAATGGCTGAAGGTTCCGGAGAGGATCCTTATCTCGGCTCGGCGATGGCCGGCGCCTATGTGCGTGGATACCAGGGCCCGCGGCTCGACGCTCCGGACAGCATCGCCGCTTGTCCCAAACACTATGTTGGCTACGGCGCCGCGGAAGGCGGCCGTGATTACAACACCGTGGAACTTTCGGAGCACACCTTGCGACAGTTCTTCCTGCCTCCTTTTCACGCCGCAGTCGATGAGGGCGCGGCAACCCTGATGAGCGCGTTCAATTCGCTGAATGCCGTACCCGCTTCGGCAAACCCATTCACTCTAAAACAGATTCTTCGGAAAGAATGGGGATTCCAGGGCATCGTTGATAGTGACTGGACCTCAGTTGCCGAGCTTATCGCACATGGCATCGCAAACGACGGTGCGACTGCAGCACGCAAAGCTTTTCTAGCCGGCGTCGACATGGACATGGTCAGCAGCCTTTATCATGAGAATCTGGCGCAACTCGTGCGCTCTGGCGAAGTTCCGGAAACCGCAATCGACGAGGCTGTGCGGCGCGTTTTGCGCGTCAAGTTTGCCTTGGGTTTGTTCGAACATCCTTATGCCGACGAGACTCGCGAAGCAGGTGCCATGCTTCATCCGGAAAGTGTGGCTCTGGCGCGCACTGCGGCGGAACGATCCTTCGTACTTCTTAAGAACGAAGGCTCTTCTGGGGGAACACCGCTTTTGCCGCTCTCCAACGAGACAAAAACCTTCGCACTGATAGGGCCGCTGGCCGATGATCCCAACGACATGCTGGGTTCCTGGGGCGGGCTGGGCCGGCCCGAAGACGTCATCACTCTTCGAGCGGCTCTCACGGAGCAGGTTGGCGGAGATCGAGTTCGTTACTCAAAGGGAACCGAGATCATCGGCGGATCGGACGAGCAGTTAGCTGAGGCCCTGAAGGCAGCAGAACAATCCGATGTCGTAATACTCGCCCTGGGTGAAAATGGTCCCGAGATGACGGGAGAAGCAGCTTCGCGGGCGCACCTTGGTTTGCCTGGCCGTCAACAAGAACTCCTGGAAAAAATCGTGGCGACCGGGAAGCCCGTCGTTCTGCTGGTTTTTAGCGGACGGCCGCTGACTCTGCCCTGGGCGTTCAATCATGTTGCCGCGGCTGTTGCCGCGTGGTTTCCAGGTGTTCAGGCTGGGCCCGCGCTCGTGCGTACCCTTTTTGGCGCAGTGAATCCCAGCGGGAAATTGGTCGTGAGCTGGCCACGGAGCGTTGGGCAGGAACCCTTGTACTACGACGCGCTCAGCACCGGTCGCCCCATCGGGGGGAGCAATCTGATGCCTCCTCCACCCGTCGTGGAAGATAAGTTTGTCTCGCGTTACATTGACGAGCAGAATACTCCGCAGTTCCCGTTCGGATACGGCTTGTCCTATACCACCTATCGCTACGGGCTGCTGGAAATCAGTAAGACACAGCTGAGCGCCAAGAGCTTGAATGAGGAACTGCACTCGAGTGAGCGATCTTCGAATCCATCGATGAGTGTCAGCACGGAGATCACCAACACCGGGACACGCATCGGCGAGGAAACCGTTCAGCTCTACGTACGGCTGCAAGGAACAAGCGTTGCGCAACCCGTCAGGGCGTTGAGTGGCTTCCAGCGCGTCACGCTTTCTCCCGGCCAAACTAAGAAAGTCACTTTCGCGCTTGGGCCTCAAGCTTTCGCCTTTTGGGACAGCCAAAACAACTTTTCGGTCGAGCCCGCCCGGGTCACTCTGTGGGTGAGCCCGGACTCGAGCCGCGGCTCCGAAGCATTACTCCAAATCACGAACTAAACAGGGAGTCTCAAATGACGGGCGAGCGTCTCTTTAACCGAAGAGAAGTCATGAGGATTTGCGGCATGAGTTTGCTGACCTCTCCCGTGGCGGCCCTTGCCGGTTCCGGAAAGCCCGCTCCGCAGCCCTTCGTCGAGCCCACCGGCGCACCGTATGAAGGAACAGACGAAGAACTGCTCGATGAAATTCAGCGCGCCACTTTTGCTTTCTTTTGGGACGAAGCGAGTCCGGTCACAGGCCAGGTAAAAGACCGCGCTTTGGCCGGCGGCAACGACTCAAAGAAGATGGCAAGTATCGCCGCCACGGGATTTGGCCTGACTAGCCTGTGCATCGGGGACCATCGTGAATATGGAAAGCATTCCGAGATTCTCGATCGAGTGCGCAAGACGCTGAAGTTTCTGGCAAACGATTTGCACCACGAACATGGTTTCTTCTATCACTTCATCCACATGGATACCGGCCAACGCTGGGAGAAGTGCGAGCTTTCTTCGATTGATTCATCACTTCTATATTGTGGTGCGCTGACGGCGCGCCAATACTTTGCCGACCAGGAAATCAAAGACCTTGCCACGAAAATCTTCGAACGCGTGGATTGGCCATGGATGTTAAATGGTGGAAAAACGTTTTCGATGGGTTGGCATCCGGAGTCGGGATTTCTAGGCGCTCGCTGGGAGCACTTCTGCGAACTGATGATGATCTACTTGCTGGCCATTGGCTCACCAACTCATCCTGTCCCGCCGTCTTCATGGAATGCCTGGACGCGCCCGAAGATCCAATACCAGGGGATCGAGTACATCTCCGGAAACGACCCGATTTTCACGCATCAGTATTCACAGGCATGGTTTGATTTCCGCAACAAGCGTGACGCCTACACCGATTATTTTGAGAATTCCGTGAAAGCCACCAAGGCTCACAAGCTTTTCTGCTTGTCCTTGCGCGATCGTTTTCCGGATTATAGCGAGAATCTCTGGGGCATCAGCGCCTCGGATTATGCGAAGGGCTACACCGCCTGGGGCGGTCCGCCGCCTCAGGGCCCAATCGATGGAAGCATTGTCCCTTGCGCGACCGCCGGTTCTTTGCCGTTTCTCTTCGACGACTGCATCCGGGTCCAGCGAAATCTCCGCGGACGTTACCGCGAGAAGGTCTGGACAAAATACGGCTGTGTCGACGCCTTCAATCCACTCACGGGCTGGTATGACCCTGACGTGCTCGGCATCGATCTCGGCATCACCATGCTGATGGCCGAGAACCACCGCACAGGTTTTGTGTGGGAACAGTTCATGAAAAATCCAGAGGCAAGGCGCGGCATGGAACTCGCAGGATTCCATGGAACCGATGCCAAAACAGCCGCGGCCTTGGCTCCAAAGCGAAATGAGCTTCCATCCGGATCAGCCGCCTAAAGCAATCACGCCAGACTTGCGAAGGCGCGAACTCCTGGCCACCCTCGCGAAAGTTGCAGGGGCTTCCTGTCTGGGAGGCGCGGCTCTTCTCCTGCCGGGTTGTGGGGGGGGGGAAGCACGTTGCCGCCGCCACCTCCCGGAGATGCCTACCCCGGCACCGATGATCAACTCCTTGAGGAAATTGAAAAAGCAGGCTTCCTCTATTTTTGGGAGCAGGCCGCTCCATCGACCGGCCAGGTAAAAGATCGCGCTCTGGCGGCCGGCAACGACACCAGAATTGTTTCCAGCATTGCTGCGACGGGCTTTGGCCTGACCGCCCTCTGCATTGGCGCCCAGCGCGGCTATCAACCGAGTGCCGACATCTCTGCCCGCGTGCGCACCACCCTCTCCTTCCTCCTTAATCAACTCCAACCGCAAGGCCAGCACGGCTTCTTCTTTCACTTCGTTGACATGAATACCGGTGCGCGCGCATTTACTTCCGAAGTTTCCTCCATCGATACCGCGATTCTCCTGTGCGGCGTGCTGACCTGCCGCGAGTATTTTTCCCAGGACGCGCAAATCCCCAATCTTGCGACGCAAATCTACTCCAACGTCAATTTCGCATGGATGCTCAACGGCGGCGCTACTCTCTCCATGGGCTGGACACCCGAGAGTGGCTTTCTCCCCACTCGTTGGGACACTTACAGCGAACTGATGATGCTCTATCTCCTGGCCATCGCCTCACCCACGAATCCCATACCTCCGTCCAGCTGGGCCGCTTGGGTGCGCCCAACGTTCACCTATCAAGGCACGACCTACATCTCTTCCGGCGCGCCGCTTTTCACTCACCAGTATTCCCACGCCTGGTTTGATTTCCGGAACAAAAAGGACGCCTTCGCCGACTATTTCCAGAACTCCATCACCGCCACCATGGCGCACCGCCTCTTCTGCCTTTCGCTCGCGCCGCAATTCTCCGACTACAGCGCCGATCTATGGGGCATCTCCTCTTCCGATACCGCCAAAGGTTACGTAGCTTGGGGCGGCCCTCCCGCGCTGGGCCCTATCGACGGCAGCATCGTGCCCTGCGCAACGGCGGGCTCTCTGCCGTTCGATTCCGCGCAGACCATCCACGTCCTCCGCTGGATCCGCGGGCATTATCCGCAAGCGTGGCAGCGCTACGGCTTCGTCGACGCCTTAAATCCGCTCTCCGGCTGGTACGACCCCGACGTCATCGGTATCGACGTGGGGATCTCTGTCTTAATGGCAGAGAATCAGCGCACTCAATTCGTCTGGAATACCTTCATGAAAAACTCCGAGGCACAATCCGCTATGCAGCTGGCGGGATTCCAACCCGCTTAACGGGCAAACCCACTCTTCGTTAGGAACTTCTGGCTGATCCTTATCCCTCGATTACATCTTCAAGCGCCTTGAATGCCTTCACCCTCGA
>Ga0207118_1131_pt1 | contig 14122 bp, 10 predicted proteins | sample Alteio_BWMinHeat_42_FD_153507 | JGI IMG/M metagenome (GOLD analysis project Ga0207118, IMG submission 153507) | Enriched cells from forest soil in Barre Woods Harvard Forest LTER site, Petersham, Massachusetts, United States -... | ecosystem: Environmental > Terrestrial > Soil > Temperate forest >...
GCATATGCCGACATCACCCGGGCCCCCGATTGGGCTGGGGCGTTGAATGACGGGCGAATTCGCGTGCCGGTGCAGGGATTGAGCGGCGTGACGCCGGAGCTTTCGCGGGTGCTGAAGCACGAGTTGACACACAGTTTTGTGAGACAGAAGACGCGTGGTCGCGTGCCCACATGGATCCAAGAAGGCTTGGCGCAATGGATGGAAGGCAAGCGCAGCGGCGACAGTGCCGGAATGCTCGCCGAAGCTTACCGTCGAGGACAGGCGACTTCGCTCGGCAAGCTCGAAGGATCGTGGATGGGCCTGCCAAGCGATGCAGCCGGCTACGCCGTGCCACTGTAACGCAGTGTGAAGTGGCTGCTTTCGTTTTCTTTGTAGCTCTGTTCTTCCTGTTTGTCGCGTTGCGCCTTGTCCAGGGCTTCCTGCACTTCCGGATCGGGCCGCAAAGCCAGCGCCCGCTTCCATTCCGCAACGGCCTGATCCATCTTGTTCATGCCGTAATACGCCCAGCCCGCCAGCTTGGCCACGTCGGGGTTCACCGGCGCAACCCGCCGCGCTCGTTCCAGATATTCCAGCGACTGCTTGTACTCGCTCCGCCGCAAATGCAGGTAGGCCACGTTCATCAGCAGCGTCGGTTCTTCCGGGGCGTACGCCAGCGCGGTGCGGTCGTCGGCCAGGGCGTGCTCCATCTCGCCGCGTGATAGTTCAAACTGCGCGGCCGCATAATGCGCCAGGGCCGCGCTCGCACTCGCGCGTGGTCCGCCGCCTCGCGTCGCTTCTTCGAGTTTCGCGATATACTGGCGGTCAACGGCACCGTCGTGCACCGCTCCCCGCTCGATTTCCGTACCCCCGCTTGTCGCTTCCATGGTAGGCGGGGTGATGGCCAGATTCGCCGCTGCCTCCGCCGGAGAATTGCCCGTCGGCACGGCGCCATTCTTTTCGATGTGGTCGACGATAGACTTCGGCAGGCTCAGCTCCCCGGCGGATGTTTCATACTTTACCTTTTCTCCCTCTTCTCTCACGTTGAAGGCGACAATGCGGCGTCCATTCTTCAAAACGATGGTGTCCGCGTGCGCCGCCGAGGCAAGAAAAAACGCCACGACGACAAGCACAGCACGACCCGATCGTGAGATTTGCCGCATCTTCTCATTTTAATCTGCTTCTTCGCGGCACCCGGCGCGGCCTTGTTCCGCCATGCCGAATGTGACTACACTTCTTGCATGCGGCCAGGCGTGGCACTTTTCATCTTGTGGTGTCTCCTTGTGCCGCCCGTTTCTTCCACCGCCCCTCCGTCGCCGCACGAACTCTACGACGCGCTCAATGCCCTGCGCCTCGATCCCGCTTCCACCTACCAGCTCGTGACCGCCAACCGTATCGAACTCCGCCGCGGCGACGTGGAAATCTACTTCGAAGAAGGCAAACTCGCTTTTCTGGCCCCCATCAACGGCCGCATCACCGGCTTCGTCTTCTCCGGCCGCGGCCATGCCCTGGCTTTCCCGCGCGACGTCGTGGAAAAGCAACAGATGGCGCATTTCCTGGGAGCTCCGGTTCTTGACCAGGTATTCCTCAGCGCCTACGTGCGCTTCACCGACGACGCCGCGGACGATCTCCTCCGCCAGTTTCATTCCGCCAATCTCTCCCCGCAGTTGGACACTGGTTTCGCTGCTCTCTCAGACCCCTTCGTCGCGCAATTCAATGCTTCTCAATCCTTGCGCCTCCTCGAAGACTGCCTTTCGCAAAATCCCAAGCCCTATTTTTATGCCGCCCTCGAAGGCGTTGAAAGCGGCCCCTTCGAGGTCCTCTTTGATCTTCAGCGGAGGGAGCAGGTCCTTCTCGGCCAGCGCCGGAAATCCGGGAACTCTGTGTACTACGATGTTTGGGCTTCCTACAGCGTCCCCGGCTCCGTTCCTCCACCAGTGGCCTTCCACGCGCTGGATTACACCATGGACACCACCGTCCTGCCGGACAACTCCCTCGACGCTACCGCAGCCGTGCACGTGCGCGCTGAAAATTCCGGCGAGCGCGTACTCACATTTCAACTCTCCCGCGCCCTCCACGCGGAAGCCGTTACGGACGAGCGGGGCAGCCCGCTCGCTTTTTTCCAAAACGAAGGGATGAACCTCCAGGAGCGCAGCGTCCAAGGCAATGACTATCTCCATGTCGTGCTGCCGCAGCCGGCTCAGAAAGCCCAGGAGTTCGCGATTCATTTTCATTACCGCGGCAATGTCATCGAGGACGCCGGCAACGGCGTTATCTTCGTCGGCGCGCGCGAAAGCTGGTATCCGCGCCTCGGAGATCAGGCGGACTTCGCCTCGTACGACCTAACGATGCGCTGGCCGCGCCGTCTCAAACTGGTCGCCACCGGCGCCAAGATCGACGAACAAATCGCCGGAGACTTTCGCGTAGGTCATTGGCGAAGCGATAAGCCGCTGTCCATCGCTGGTTTCAATCTCGGAGAATACGCCTCCAGCTCCATCACCACGGAATCGCGCATCATTGACGTCTACGCCAACCGCCAGCTCGAACAAGCCCTGAGCAATCGTCTCGATTCGCCGAGTCCGGACTCGATGCCATCCATCGATGTTCCGTTCAGCATTTCCAGCGGCAGGAGCCGCGAGGCCATGCGTCCGCCGCCGCCGAGTCCCGCCGACGCGCTCAAACAACTCGGCAAGGACATCGATTCTTCCATTCGCTTCTATGAACACTTCAGCGGCCCTTTTCCCTTTCACTCGTTGAGCGTTTCGCAAATTCCTGGCACTTTCGGCCAAGGCTGGCCGGGCCTGCTGTACATCTCGACGTATTCCTTTCTGTCTTCCGAAGCGCAAAACCGCGCAGGACTTTCTGCCACCCGGCAGGAAGCGTTCACCGACATCGTCCCCTTTCACGAAGTCGCACATCAGTGGTGGGGCAACGTAGTCGGCTGGTCCAACTACCGGGACCAGTGGATCGATGAAGCCATCGCCAACTATCCCGCGCTGCTCTTCGCGGACAGCAGGAAGCCCTCCGCACACGAACTTCGCGTCTGGCTGGAACGCTATCGCAAGCAGCTCAAGGAAAAAGTTCCAGGCTCGGACCGGCCCGTTGGCGAAATTGGAGCCCTGCCTCTCGGCAACCGCTTGAATTCCTCAAAGTCACCACTCGGTTTCGAAGAAGTGATTTACGGTAAGGGCTCTTGGGTGATTCACATGCTGCGCGAAATGCTGCGCCAGCCCGGCGCAAAAGATCCAGACGCGCGCTTTGTAGCTCTACTTCGCACCATTTCCACCAAGTACGCCTATCGCGCGCTCTCCACGGACGACCTGCAGCACGAAGTCGAGGCCGCCATGACCCCGGCCATGGACCTGGAAGGGGGCCGCTCCATGGAATGGTTTTTCGAGCAATGGGTGCGCGGGACCGGCATCCCCCACTACCGCGTGGAATTCTCCACGCACCACACCGACAAGGGTGAAGTCGTTCACGGCAAACTCTTTCAGACCGGCGTGCCGCGCTCATTCATCGCCAGCGTTCCGCTCTACGCCAACCTCGGCTCGGGACACAATATCTTCCTAGGCGGCGTGGTCGCCGCCAGCCCGGAAACTTCCTTCCATTTCGTCACACCACTCCCGGCGCACAAGCTGGTCATCGACCCCCAAATGACCCTCCTCTGCACCACGGAATAGTGGCCGCGAGCGCCTTCCCTGGCCCCCAAGACACTTATTCCAGACTTGCAACAACAACCTCCGCGCTTCTTCGATGGGCCGCAAATGGCGGCCGAAGAAGGCGCTAACCCGCATAGGGCACCACATTTGAGCAAGACCTATTTCGAATTTTGCAGCAGCAGTTGCTGCTCGAGTAGCGGGCTGTCGATATTTAGGACCGCTTTGCCGTCCGGCCCGAAAACGTAGGGAAAGCCCAGCGCATCCACCGGGAGTCGCGGCAGCAGTTTCGCCTGGACCAGTTCGCTCACGCGCGCCGGACGCCGGCCAGTACGCTTTTGAAATTCATCCGCCAGCGCATCCAGTTGTTGGCAATCCTGCTCGGCGCCGAGCAATTGCAGGTGGGACATCGCGTTTTCCTTCACTTGTGAGTCTTTCGTCGTTTGGTAAACCTCGTTCCACAAAAAGATGGACGTCGAGAGCGACTCCCCTTCCGCCGCAATTTTTGCGGCCATGATCTTCATCCAGATCTGTGAATCCGGATTCTTACTTCCTTCCGCAAACGCCGCCGATGCTTTCGGGTAGTCCTTCAACTCGAAATAGTAGATAAACCCCAAGTCTTCATAAAATCGCCAGTAGTCGGGATTCGCCTGAATTCCACGCATCAGGAGCGCGATGCCTAGTTCCGGGTGTCCCGCCCCGCGCGGCGAAGGCTCGCTCAGAAATGTCGAGCCGAAACGGTAAGCCACCAGCAAGTTGGGATCGAGCGCCGTGGTGAGATCCAGAAGCGGCCACAGCAGCTCAAAATTCGGCTCGTGTCTCGCGTGCTTGTCGCCGTAATATTGCACTACGCGCGTCCAGTAGATGTCCGCCATCAACGGCGCATATTCGAGGCTCATCGCCCTGACCAGCTTGCCCGAGCGCAGCACCAGTTCGTCGCGCTCTTGGTGCAAAGCGCCTCGCTGGATGTCGATGCGCTGCTGCAGTTCCCAGACTCCGGCAAAACCCAGCGGGAGCAAGACGAGCAGCAGCCACTTTTTCGAATTCGCTGGATTCATTTCAAGTTCCGCCGCGAAAAAACGGCGGCCGCGACGAGCAGCACGATGACGCTGTACAACGCGGCGTAGGCGGTATTCTCGAAAACCAAAGCGCCAGGAATTTCCCGTCCGTGCGCCGCCGCGGCCATCACATTGAAATTCTCAAAATTGGGGAGCAGGTAGGAAAGTCCTCGAAGCAGTGCCTCCATCGCGGGGCTCGGGGTGGCAAAGTGAAAAGTCCGTATCTCCTCCACGAATAATCCGGCGATGTAGAGCGCCGAAGTGTACAAAATGGCCAACAAGGGCGAGCTGTAACACGAGAAAAGAAGAGCCAGCGCCACCACCAGCGTAAGTTTCAGCAAAATAAAATAAATGGCGATCAGCAGCACGGCGTCCGAGCGTTCGAGACTGTGCTTCACGTACAACAGCGCGGCGAACAACCCCGCCGCCATGGCCAGCGTGTTTACGGCGAGCGTCAGCACCAGCCCGCCGAATTTTCCCAAAAGAAATTCCCATCGCCGCACGGGCTTCGCCAGCAGCGCATACAACGTCCGCTTGTCCATCTCCTTGTACACCAGTCCTACGCCGATGAACACCGCGATCAACAGCCCAATCACCGAGATGGCGCTCAAGCCCAGGCTCTTGATCACCAGCTCCTCGATCCCGATCGAGATTCCCCCGACGAAGATCGCCGCCAGCATCATCAGCAACGCAAAAAAAACGAGGTTGTACAATACGCGGTCGCGCACCGCTTCGCGAAATGTGTTCAACGCCACCGCGCCCGCGCGCCTCATTTCCCGCTCACCTCGACCGCAGCCCCCTGGGCGCGGTCCGCCTCAATAAGGTTCATGAAATACTCTTCCAGGGAAGCCTTGATTTGCGCGATGGAAAGTATCTTTGCTCCCACCCCGCGAAGCTGTTCCAGCTCTCCGTACAGCTCGTGTTCGGAAACTTGCAAGCGGTAACGGTCGCCCGTCTTCATGGCCTTCGTCAGAACCGCTGCCGCGCTCAAGCCGCTTCCCGGCAGCTCGAACAGAATCTCCATCCCCCGCGCCTTCATCCCGACAATCTCCTCGGGTGCACCGACGCCGCGCAACTTCCCTCCGACGATCACGCCCACGCGGTCGCACAGCATCTCCGCGTCGGAAAGAATGTGCGTCGAGAACAGCACCGTTCTGCCCTCGCGCTTCAATTCCAAAATAATGTCACGCACTTCCCGTCGCCCGATCGGATCGAGCCCGGACATGGGCTCGTCCAGAATCACCACTTTCGGATCGTGCAAAATCGCCTGTGCCAGCCCCACGCGCTGCAGCATCCCCTTCGAATACTTCCGCAACTGAATCTTTCGCGCCGTTTCCAGCCCCACTTTCTCGAGCATGCGCGCCACGCGCTGGTGGCGATCGGACGCCGTCAAATCATGAAACCTCGCAAAGTAATCCAGCACCTCTGCCGCCGTCAGATAATCGTAAAAATAAGGCTGTTCGGGCAGATACCCGATGTCGCGATGCATCTCAATATCCGTGATGGGCTTTCCCAGGATGCGCGCCGTGCCCGCGTCGGGAAAAATCAGTCCGACGAGCAGTTTGATGGTCGTCGACTTCCCCGCCCCATTCGGCCCGAGAAAACCAAACACTTCGCCGCTCTCGACCTGCATGGTCAACCCTTCGAGCGACCGTTTCTTCTTCAGGTGCAGGAACCCGAACGGGTAGTCCTTCGTCAGATTTTCAATCTCAATCGCTTGGCCTGGCATGCTCTTATTTTTGGCAAGCTCCGGCCTATCGTCAACCGGGCACCGCTGCCGATGTGCGCGGAAAGAAAATAGGGAGCCTGTGGTCGGCAGGAAATTGGTTCGAGATCAAGAGTCGCTTCGACTACCGCCGATTTGCACCAGCTCAGGCTGCGCCGCCGGAGGCGCCATGGGCTTGGGCTTCAAGGTCTGTGGTCCGCGCCAATTGTCGATCATCCCCACTTGCTGCACGCACGATACGGTGCACATCGGCGCGCAATGCTTCGCCGTGTAGTATTCGCGATGGCGCATCTCATCCGTGTACTGGGCCAGGGGGATCCCCGGATATCCGCGCTGTTGCGAGCACCAGTGCACCAACCCATCCTCGCAAATATACAAATACCGCGCTCCGGAACGGCAACGCCAGTCGTGCTCCTTGCCGCGCGCCACGCTGTGCTGAAAGTTGTTGAACCGCGAAAACGACTTCTTCCCCAAAGTCATGATTTCTTCAAAAATCTCCTGCTCCCGCGGTCCCAACGGCTTGAGCTGCCCGTTATGGTCGTGAATGATCCCCACCGTGCTCGTAAATCCCAGCTCCACGGCCCGGTGCGCAATCTTCAACGCATCTTCCGGATCCTTCACTCCGCTCCCCAGCACGGAATTGATGTTCACCTGGAACACGGAATACTCCGCCAGCCATTCCAGCCGGACATCCAGCGTCTTCAAACTCTTCTTTGACACTTCGTCAGGCACCAGATTGTCGATGCTGATCTGCAAGTGCTCCAACCCCGCCTCGTTCAGCGCGCCAATACGCTGCTTGCTCAGCAAAAACCTGTTGGTAATCATTCCCGCGATCATCCCGCGGCTGCGGATGTGCTCGATAATCTCCTCTAGCTGCGGATGCATCAGCGGCTCGCCGCCGCTGATAGTGATGATCGACGTCCCCATGTCCGCCAAAATATCCAGCCGCTTCTTCATCTCCTCAAGCGGCACCGGCTTCGACACATTGTCGTACTCGTTGCAATACCCGCAATCCAGATTGCAGCGCCGCATCGGAATGATGTGCACCAAAACGGGATGCTTGGTCGAGGCCAGCGCCTTGGCGATCATCTTCAGCTCGCGCACACGCGTCCTCCGGAACCTCCGCCGCCGCTCCAGCAACACCTCCGCGCTAGCCCTTACCGCTTTTGTCTCTTCTGGCATGAATTCCGCTAGTTCCCCAAGGCTTCAATTATACACGACGCATCGGTTCCGACTCCCACTCCGTCTTCAGCCAGTGCCGGTCATGTTTCCAACCACCCAACTCCAACACTCTCCCAAGCATCCGGCAGACGCGAGATTTCGCGCAGCTCTTCTACCAAAAAAAAGTACCGCCTGGCCCGTGTGCCGGATAGGATTGTCCGCCAGCTTGCCCTTCGACGGAACCGCCAGGAGGCCATTTCCATGTCGAGAAAAATTCTTTTCCCCCTGCTGCTAGTCGTCTTTCGGTCGTTGCTCGTTTGGAGCAATCCAAATCAAGCGGTATCGCAAGATTCCGCCACGTTCGACCCCGACGGCACCGCCCACATCACGCGCACTATCCCCCTGCCCTCCACCATCAGCCCCCAAGCCCAAGAATGGCTCGCCTCGCTGGCGCAATCCGCTCCCGGCCCGGAAGGGCTGGCCGAACGCCGCAAGCGCACCGACGAATGGCGCGTCAAGCAGTCCGCCGAAGCCCGCCGCCTCTTTCCCGTCAACGTAGAAGAAACCACCACAGCCGGCGTGCGCACCGACATCATTACTCCTCCCTCGACGCCTCCAGCCAACAGCAATCTGGTGCTTATCAACCTCCACGGTGGCGGCTTCAACTCCGACTCCGGTTCGCTGATCGAAGGAGTGCCCATCGCAAGCCTCGGCAAGATCAAAGTCGTCTCGGTCTACTACCGTCTGGCACCCGAAAATCCCTTCCCCGCTCCCGTCGACGACACCGTCGCCGTCTACAAAGCCCTGCTCAAAACCTATAAACCCCACAACATCGGCATCTTCGGCACCTCGGCCGGCGCCATTCTCACGGCCGAAGTCGCCATCCGCCTCAAACAATTAAACCTGCCCGAGCCCGCCGCCCTCGGCCTGTTTTCCGTACTGACGGACTTTTCCCATACCACTGACTCTCAACAGCTTTTCACTCTCAACGGCTTCCCCGGCGCCCTTCAACCACAAGATCCCGATCGCAAGTCCGCCGAGGAATATGCTCCCAAGACCGATCTCAAAGACCCCGTTCTCTCCCCCATCTTTGCCGACCTGAAAGCCATGCCTCCCAGTCTCCTGGTCACCAGTACGCGTGACCTTCTCCTAAGCGACACCACCCTTTTCCACCGCGCCCTGCTCCGCGCCGGCGACAACTCCCAACTCGTCGTCTACGAAGCTCTCCCCCACGCCTTCTGGTACCACTTCCAGCTCCCGGAAACCCAAGAAGCCCTGCAACTTATGGCCAGATTCTTTAACGAAAAAGTAGGCCGCTAGCGGGCCAGTTCCAAGGGGCTCAGCATTCATTCCTCAGCAGAGCCAGGGCAGGACGCGTTGCTCTCGCCTCACAATCTGCAATAGCTCAGGGAACAAATCTCTACAACTCTCGTCTACTAACCGGCCATCAAAGCCTTCGTCCAATGGTGCGAGGTGCTCATTGCACTCCTTCCTCTCCGACTTGCGCTACACAGCCCGCGAACTCCGCAAGCGCCCCACCTTCGCGCTGACCGCCATTCTTTCCCTCGCCCTTGGTATCACCGCGACCAGCGCCGTTTTCAGTGTCGTCTACGCCGTTCTCATCGACCCCTTCCCCTATCCCGGCGCCGATCGCCTCATGGAACTTCGCCTCGTGGACCAAGCCGGCAATGACCGCTTCATGGGTTTGAACGGCCCACAAATCGAGCAAGTACGGCAACTCAAATCCCTCGAAAGTGTCGTTTGCATGGACTGGTGGAATCTGACCACCACGGATGGCGACCTTCCCGAGGATGTGCAATCCATGTACATTTCCCCGGGCTCTCCCAATCACTGGGCCACCCCTGCGCTAAAAGGCCGTTGGCTCATCGCTTCCGACGCCCCGCCCGGTGAAGATGCGCAACGCGTGGTAGTTCTCGGCTATCAGTTCTGGCAAAGATATTTTCTGGGCGATCCCGGCGTCATCGGGCGGAAAATCCAGCTTGTTCACAAGTCCTATGAAATCGTCGGGGTTATGCCACCTCGCTTCAAGTGGGGCCAGGCAGAAATCTACCTTCCGCTGAAAGTGACTCAGGACCCGAATATCGGCTTTGGAGTCTCCTACAAGCTCCGGCCAGGGGTTGCCGTCGCCCAAGCGAGCGCCGAGCTCCAGCCCCTCATAGAACAGTTCGCAAAACAGCGGCCGTCACAATATCCCGAACAGTTCCGCGTGCAGATGCGCAGCATCACCGAATTGTATGCGCGACCCTTGGGCCCCACGCTTTATCTCCTTCTCGGTGCCGTGGCGTCTCTGCTACTGATCGGGTGCGCCAATGTCTCTATCCTCCTTCTCGCGCGCGGTACCGAGCGCCAGCAGGAACTCGCCGTCCGCGCCGCTGTTGGCGCAGACCGCCTGCGCATAGTCCGCCAGCTGCTCAGCGAATCTCTCACCATCGCTGCTGCAGGAACCATTCTCGGCGTAATCCTGGCTTGGCGGAGCCTGGCTCTAATCACCGCATGGCTGCCCGAAAACTCTTTCCCCGCCGAATCCGTTATCAAGATGAATCTTCCCGTCCTCTTCTTCAGCGTCGGCTTGGCGTTTGCCACCGCGATTCTCTTCGGCCTCTCGCCGGCCATCCAGCTGTCGCGCCCCGACGTCGCCCGTATCATGCAAGGCAGCGGCCGCCGCGTCGCCGGAGGCTCGAACGCGAATCGCGCCCATCGATCGATGGTCGCCGCTCAAGTTGCTCTCACACTCCTTCTACTGTCCGCAGCAAGCGCCGCTGGCAAAGGCTTTCTGCGACTCCTTAAAACGGACCTCGGCTACGACCCCCACCTCACCATGTCCGTTCCGATTCCGGTCCACGACAACACCCACATCTCATGGCAAGACCGTTCCCAGTACTTTGAACAAATCCGCGCCAAGATCGCGGCCATGCCGGAAGTCGTTGCTGCGGGCATCTCGACCAACGCCACGCCGCCTGCGAACGGCTTCGATCAGACCATCGAAATCATGGGGCGCGCCGAAGTAGGAAAGCCAGGCGTACGCTTGAACTTGATTAGCCCTGAATACTTTCCGCTCCTCCGCATTCCCCTCGCCGCGGGACGCGTCTGGGATCACGCTGAGACCATGCGCGGCGCTCCTGTCGCGGTGATCAATCAGACCCTGGCTAAACTCTACTGGCCGAACGGAGACGCCATCGGCCACCAAATCCACATCTTAGACTTGAAGAGCGAGCCGCCTTATCAACCCGGCTCTGCGGAAGGCGAAGGCTGGCTGCAAATCGTTGGCATCGTCACGGACGTCCTCGATGACGGCCTTCGGAGCCCGGTCAAGCCCGCCGTCTACGTGCCCTACTCCCTTCATATGGCGATGTTCACCCAAATCCTGGTGCGCACGCGCATCCCGCCCATGTCTGTCTTGCACGACGTTCGCGCGCAAATCGTTCAGATCGACAGAGACCAGCAGGTCATGCACGTGCGCGACCTGGAAAGCTGGATCACTGGCCTTCAGGAGTATTCCCAGCAGCGCCTGGTAGCTGGCCTCTTCGGAGTCTTTTCCGTCCTGGCTCTGGCCCTCGCCGTTGTTGGGCTCTACAGCGTCGTCTCCTATTCTGTCGCCACGCGCACCAATGAATTCGGCATTCGCATGGCTCTCGGCGCCAAGGGTTCCGACGTATTCCGCATCGTGCTCTCCTCCACCGCCGTCAACGTGGGCACGGGCCTTGCCGCCGGCCTGCTCTTATGCATCGCCTTCAACAAACTCTCCACGCGCTGGGTGACGGAGAGTTCGCGCAACCCCTGGATTCTCGCCGGCGTAACCCTCATTCTTATCGCCGCCGCAGCGCTCGCCTGTTTCGTCCCCGCGCGCCGCGCCTCTTCCATCGACCCCATGGAAGCCCTGCGCTATGAATAAATCCTGGTTCTTCGAACCACGGGCGAACCAAGAAAGAGGCGAGAAACGGACGCTGAAAAGGAAGGGGTCACGGCTTGTTTCTAAGGAATAGCGCGCGGAACCGTAGCCTGGGCATCCTGAGGGCGGCCCGGGGGAACAGGAGAATCCGGTAGCCGAATGCAAACTGCCGTAGTGTCGGCCTGTCTTTCAAAGCACAGCCAAAGGGCTCGGGCCGGCCGCCTGCTCTTGCACTAGTTCACAACCACCGCCGACGACTCACTCATCCCCCCCCGTTTCACGGTAAGATTTATGCGTCCAAATCGAGGAGCCGCCAATGTCTGAAGCCACCCAACTCGCCGCCACCGGCCCGACGCGCACCGAGTCCGACAGCATGGGCAAAATCGCCGTCCCCGCGGACCGCTACTACGGCGCGCAAACCGCCCGCTCCCTCATCCACTTCGCCATCGGCAAGGACACCATGCCCGCCGAGCTGATCCGCGCTTTCGGCATCCTCAAAAAAGCCGCAGCGCTTGTCAACCAAGACCTTGGCAAGCTGCCCGCTGACAAAACGGCGCTCATCACCGAGGCCGCCGACGAAGTCATCGCTGGAAAGCTCAACGATCATTTCCCCCTGCGCATCTGGCAAACCGGCAGCGGCACGCAGACCAACATGAACGTCAATGAAGTCATCTCTAACCGCGCCATCGAAATCGCCGGCGGCGAAATGGGCAGCAAAAAGCCCATCCACCCGAACGACGACGTAAATATGTCGCAATCCTCGAACGACACGTTTCCCGCCGCCATGCACATCGCCGCCGCCACGGAGACGAGGCAGCGCCTTCTCCCCGCCGTAAAAAAGCTTCGCGACGCTCTCGACGCCAAAGCCAGGGAGTTCGCCGACATCGTGAAAATCGGCCGCACGCATTTGCAGGACGCCACGCCGCTCACCGTCGGCCAGGAATTTTCCGGCTACGTCAATCTGCTCGACCGCGACGGTGGCCGCGTCGCCATGGCTCTCGACGGCCTCTACGATCTTGCCATCGGCGGCACCGCCGTCGGCACCGGCCTCAACGCCCATCCCGAGTTCGCTGGGCGCGCCGCGAAAAAAATCGCCGAACTCACCAGCCTTCCCTTCCGCTCGCATCCCAACAAATTCGCCGCGCTCAGCGCCCACGACGAACTGGTCTTCGCCAGCGGCGCGCTAAAAACGCTCGCCGCCTCGCTCATGAAAATCGCCAACGACATTCGCTGGCTTGCTTCCGGCCCGCGCTGCGGCCTCGGCGAACTCTCTCTTCCCGAAAACGAGCCCGGCTCGAGCATCATGCCCGGCAAGGTAAATCCCACGCAGTCCGAAGCCCTCACCATGGTCGCCGTGCAAGTCATGGGCAACGACGCGGCCATCGGTTTCGCCGGCTCGCAGGGCAATTTCGAGCTAAACGTTTTTAAGCCCGTCATCATCTTCAACTATCTCCACTCTGTCGAACTCCTGGCCGACGCCTCCAACAGCTTCGTGGACCACTGCGTCACCGGCATCGAAGTCAACCGCGAGCAAATCGAGCACTACGTCCACAATTCCCTGATGCTGGTCACCGCCCTAGCCCCCAAAATCGGCTACGACGCCGCCGCCCAAGTCGCCAAAGCCGCCCATCACTCCCACATCAGCCTCCGCGAAGCCGCCATCAAACTTGGCTTCGTAAGCGCCGAAGAGTTCGACGCCCTCGTAAAGCCCGAGGACATGACGCACCCATGACTCGGCAAATGATTCAGGATGAGACCAAGAGCGGACCGCGAGAGTTCCTCGCGCTACTGGAAGAGTTTTTCCAGCGCGCCACGGGGATGAATCGTCGAACTAGACAGGAGGAGACTGTGAAAAGGTTTCGGACCTTGGCGGTGTTGTCTTTGGCCTTCTCTTCTGCCGGGTTCTGTCTTGAGCCAGCTAACGCGCAGGCGACGTATGCGCTTGAGGCGGCGCCGGTGTTGCACGTGAAGTCGGGAGGCGCGATTGAGATCCCGACGCCCAGCGCCTTGACGTCGGCCGATGAGGAGCAGCCGATCGTCTACGTGAAACATTTAGAGTCGCCGGTTCGCTATCCTCCGCTTGCTCGCCAAACGCGAATCACTGGAACGATTGTGATACAACTGACGATTGCGGCGGATGGAACCGTCCTGAAAACGGAATCTTCCGTGGGGGATAAAAACACCAAGGGGTTCGACTTGCTAAAGGACGACGCGGAAAGAATCGTCAAGGCATGGACGTTTGGCTGTCGAGGCCGTTCACCGAACGCGCCCTTCGAGCACACCATCAAATTCATTTACAGACAGGAAGACAGTTTTACCACCCCGAGCCTCCGTGTAGAGATGAACTTGCCGGGCGAAGTAACGATAACGACTAACACGGAGCAATGCGATCATTGCCCGCCAGCAAAACCTTCAAAGAAGGGGAGAAACTGAATTGCGCTCAAAACTGCTCAGTTTCGCAGTCCTAGCTTTCGGAAGTTCCCTTTGCGTCGCGAGCCTGCATTCGCAAACCACCTACCAGCTGAAACCGGCGCCCAAGACGGTGGCATGGGGATACTACGACGCGAAGGCGGCGCCGGTATTGCGCGTCAAGTCGGGCGACACGGTGGAGATTCAGACGCTGATTACGAACAGC
>Ga0207118_1129_pt1 | contig 14099 bp, 12 predicted proteins | sample Alteio_BWMinHeat_42_FD_153507 | JGI IMG/M metagenome (GOLD analysis project Ga0207118, IMG submission 153507) | Enriched cells from forest soil in Barre Woods Harvard Forest LTER site, Petersham, Massachusetts, United States -... | ecosystem: Environmental > Terrestrial > Soil > Temperate forest >...
ACGGAGACGTTGCCATCCGCGACGCCATCAACCAAGGCCGCATCGACGGGCCGCGATACCAGGTATCGACGCTGGGCATCGTCTGGGGAGCGAAACCGCCGAACCCGGCCGTTCCGGACAATCCCTTGGCCAGCACGGTGGTGCGTTCGGTGGAGGACGCGCGAGTGGCGGTGCGCGAGCAGATCGCGCACGGGGCCGATTGGATCAAGCTCTTCCCTACCGGCGGATACTCGTTCACGCCCACCGGTCAGGTCAAATATGAGTTGACCTATCCGATGCCGGTCTTGCGGGCACTCATTGATGAAACGCATCGATTGGGCAAAAAGACGGGCTGCCATGTTTACGGCGGCGAGGGGCAAAAGAATTCCATCCTGGCCGGCTGCGACACCATCGAGCACGCCTTCGACCTGGATCAAGAGCAAGCCAATATGATCGTCGCGAAGGGGCTCGCTTATGAGCCGACATTTCAGCGTTACATCGAACCGTATATGGATGACAACGATGCCAAAAACACCGGCGGCAAGTATCGGCTGATTCCGATTTTCGAGCACGCGGTGTCCATGGCGGAGGCCACCAAAGGGATGAGAATCATGGTGGGCAGCGGAGCGGATGGCTCGACCTTTGCCCATGGAACGCAAGCGCTCGAATTCGAGATGCTGGTGAAGCATGGCGGAATGAGTCCGGCGCACGCGATCCAGAGCGGAACCATGGTCAACGCCGGAGTGCTGGGATGGCAGAACCAGATCGGATCCGTCGACAAAGGCAAGTACGCCGACATCATCGCCGTGTCTGGCGATCCATTGAAAGACATCACTGAACTTCAGAGGGTGAAATTCGTGATGAAGGGCGGAAAAGTCATAAAGAATGATCTCACGGGCGCAGACTGATCTTTAGATGGAGTTTGCCGGCAATTTTCAGTTGCGCAGACTCAATGATTTGCGGATTTTGACACGAAGAGTTTCTGAACGGCGGATCGTTTGGTCAGTCGCGCAGGACCACGCTAAGAAGGGAGTTGTTGATCTTCAGCCCGCCGTTGTATTCGATGAACCCAAGCTTCCGGAACTTGTTCATGAAAAAGTTTACGCGCGTGCGTGTCGTACCTACCATCTCGGCCAGGACTGTCTGCGAGACCTTTGGAAGTGTTAATGCCTGGTTAGGTTTGCCATAGCGTGCGAGCAGCAGCAGGGCTCGCGCCAGTCGTTTCTCGCTGGAGTTGAAGAGTTGATCGATCAGATCCTCCTCGGTGCGGAGGTTTCTGGTAACCATGTAGGAGATGAATCGGTCGGAAAACTCTTGCTCGGTGTGGAGCAGGCGAAGCATTTCGCTTTTCTCAATGACGAGCGCACGGCCCTGAGTCATGGCCGTCGCGGTCGCGATCCACAACGGCTGGCCCACCAGGGAACCTTCGCCCAGAAAATCGCCCGGCCCGAGAATGGAAACGACCGCCTCTTTGCCTGCGGTGGAGGTTACGGCAACCTTTATGCTGCCTTCCTGAATGTAGAAAACGTGATTGGCCGGGTCACCTTGGGAGAAGAGTGTTTGCCTCTTGCGGAATTCGATCCGTCTGCTAGAAACGCCGTCAGAATTGAGAAAGGCGAATACCTCAGCGGCGGGTCCAGCTTCGAGCTTCGAGTTCCGAGGATCGGGCTTTGACCTTCGGGGTTGAATGCTTCGAGTTTCGCTTCTTTGCGCCATTCTCGAAGGTTAGAGGCAAGAGCAGGAATAGGGGTTAAAGGGTACAACTGCCCCTGTTTGTACAGCATAGCCCAATTCCTTCCAAATTGCAAAATACTTCAGAGTTCGTTGTGGTTCAGGCATACCAGGAAGTGTACTCTATATGCGATTACGTATGTGTCTCTTATCGGACAGCCTCTCTTGTCGGACAGGCATGGGCGGGCCTACCGTTAGCGGCCCTTTAGAGCCGCTTTCCCCAAGCAGTGCGAGCAAAGAAACTATCTCAAAAGCGACTAACGGTTTGACCAAAGTTGTTCGTCATCGCGTTTCTGTCGGGTCTGTCTCGCTATATTCGTAAGGTCTGTTACAGCGTAAGCGGTAGAGCTATTGCGGTCCTGAATAGGTATCGTTGCCTGGGATTTCAAACGAAGATCTGATATCCATCGCACCACGTCATCGATCCTGATGAGTATGGGAGCGGTGCCTCTATCCTCTCGAAGGAATCATGGACAGGTCAGCTTGGAACGCAGCAAAACGGTCTAGCCTGGTTGTTCTTGTTTGTCTGGTTGCAACGACGTTTTTCCCTAATTTACTCCACGCACAGGAACCCGAAAAAAACCCGCCCAGTCTCGATTTGATTCTCGATTCTTTAGAGCGAACCGAGGAGCAGAACCCAGCCCTCTCTCAGCCCTACGAAGTGACTCGGGAATATAAGGTATTCCGGGAGGACGATCCCATGCCCGTCTCGGACATCATGGCCCAAATCAGTTTTACTCCTCCTGAAACCAAAACATTCCAAATCACCAAGGCGGAGGGCAGCCCGAGAGGAAAAAGGATCGTAAGCACCATTTTGAAGCAGGAAATAGATTCTGCCAAGGACGGTCACAGGGGCGACATCACCCGATCCAATTATGACTTCGCCTTCCTTCGCGAGCAAAACTTTGGTGCGGTTCCAGAGTACGTGCTGCACATCATTCCTAAACGCAAGGAAAGGGGCCTGCTTCTTGGTGACATCTGGGTGGACGCCAAGACCTTCCGCATTCGGCAGATCGTCGGAGTCCCGCTCAGGAATCCCTCGATCTGGGTCGAGGACCTTCACATCACCGTGCAATTCGCCGACGTGAACGCCATGTGGTTACCCGTTTCTGTGGACGCCATCGCGACCATCCACTTTCTGGGTATTTACACCCTTTCAGGTCTCGATTTGCTGCCCCCAGTTGTCGCTTCCAGCGCGTCAAACCCCTGATAACGGCAATTTCTGATCATCACGGTGAAAGTAGTGGCGACGGCTAGTGCCGTTTCAACTATTTTGACCAAACGGCTGGAAGTGCGATCACCCACGCCTACGTTTTGTTAAGCGACCAGAACGGGAGATTCTACATAGGCAGCACAGGAGACTTGCGTGCGCGATTCCGGAAGCACAACTCAGGCGCGGTACGTTCCAGGGCTTCTCGTCGGCCCCTGCGACTGATCTACTATGAGGGGTGCTTGAGCATTGACGACGCTCGCCGACGAGAACGTTACTTGAAATCGGGACGAGGGGGGCGCTATCTCAAACAACGCCTCGCTTCTTGGCTAGCTGAAATTCGTAGCAACAAGTTGGAACGGCACTAGAGGCGCGGCAGAACTGTTTTCAGGGACTTGTATACTTCGATTCGGCCGTTGTAGTTAATCAATCGTCGCTTCCTGAACCGATTCATGAACAGGTTGACTCGCTGACGCGTGGTGCCGACCATCTCCGCGAGCACTTGGTGACTTAGGATGGGAATCTCAACCGCCTCTGGACCTTTCTTGTCCAAGCGTGCCAGCCGCAGAAGCACGCGCGCCAGGCGCTCTTCGGCGGAAGAAGTCATTAGTTCCGCCACATGCTCCTTGTACTTCTGGACGCTGGACAGCAGATAGGCCACCATGGCATTTGACGTCTTGTTCTTTTTGCGAAGCATTTGCATCATCTTGTTTTTCTGGATGGTACGTATGGAGCTGGCCGTCAACGCGACAGCCGTGGACATACGAAGGGGATAGCCCGCGAGGCAAATCTCGCCGAAGAAATCGCCCACCCCCAGGATGGCGGTGACTGCTGATGGTTGGTGTTTCGTTCGGGTGGTGAGCCGCACCCCTCCCTCTTGAATGTAAAAGAGCGTGTAAGCAGGCGCGCCTTGCGTGTAGATGTTCTGCTTGCGCCGATAGCGTGATACCTTGCCGCCCAAGCTGGCTCCTGAAGAAAAACCACCAAGGGGCGAAGCCTTCTGCCTCATACGTTTCATAGGTCGGTGCACTCCTGACAAAAGCGTCTCGCGATGCGAATGTTTCTCAAACACGTCTTCATGCCTTTCCCCCGATATGCGCCTTGCAATTACCGCACCATGCTAAAGATCTTGTGGCTGAGCATCTGTCCCCTTGTGGACACCTTCGTATCTTGGCGCTTTTTGATCCCGACCCACCCGGAAGAGCGCATCGGTCGCATCAGCCCGGCAGTAAGTGGCTCTCAAACCCCATTAATTGTGTGCGTAACGAGACAGACACTCCTCCCTCGCGTGCTCTAACATGGTTTCAAGGTTGGGAGCCAAACGGGCTCTCGTCTAGATTCGGTCTTCGAAAAAGGAGTTCAACATGAACAGACAAACATTTTCTCGCCTCGCGTTATTGGCCGGGGCCGTTTTAGCCGTGGCCTCAGTTGGCTGGGCAAAAACCTACCATATGACTTCCATGACGACAGTGCCGGGGGCGGCGGGCGAAGTTAACGTCGCTAAGGAAAAGAATGGCAACATCCAGGTCGATGTGAACGTTATGCATCTGGCGAAACCGGGCATGCTCACTCCTGCTGCAACCAGCTACGTTGTTTGGTTGGAGCAGGAAGGTTCTCAGCCCCAAAGCCAGGGGCAGTTGAAGATCGGTGACGACCTCAAGGGTGAGCTCAAGTCGACAACCACTCTGAATAATTTCAGAGTGATTATCACCGCGGAGACTGACTCGCAGACGAAATTTCCCTCAGAGCAAGTGGTTCTGCGAGCTACAGTGCAGGAGTAAAACCTGGTCAGCGGAGGCGCGTCTGCGATCTAGGAAGGTGTCCGAATGCCATGCGCTAGCAATCCGTCCCTGATATCCAGCATCAATTGATCTGGGGCACTGGAGCCGCTCGAGAACCTGAATTCTGGCAGAAGAACGTCTCGTGTCGGAGCAGTGCCTCAACCCCGCTGATAATCTGACGACCGTCGAATTTCGAAACCGTGCCTTGTATTCCGCACCCTTGTGCCATGGAAACCAGAGAAGACGGAAGATCAGACGTACAGAGGAGGATGGGGAGATCAGGGATGAGCTTAATGATTGCGCGGGCGGCTTGCAATCCGTCCATTACGGGCATGCAAAGATCCAGGATGAGGATGTCTGGCGCTACCTGTTGAATTTTGGCGATTGCATCACGACCGTTGAGTGCTTCCGCACAAACCCACCCGAGATGTTCTTCAATCAATTTGCGCAGTCCGGATCGTAAAGGCGAGCTGTCATCGGCAATGAGGACCCGAGTCAATAGAAGCCTCTCTGGCAAGTAAAACTGTCATTCTTCGTGAACCCAGTCAATCGGGGTAATCGTTGCAATAAGCTTGCCAAATGCCCCTATTCGCCGTCTAAGAGACTTGCCGAATGCCCGCTTTGCGCGGAACTCCCCCTACTGTGTTTCCTTTGCACAGCAGATGGAGCACGCCACAAACGAACAAAGTGTCCCAAATCGGACAGTTTCCATCTGAAACGGGATAAATTTTGTATTGGTGTCCTTATTGGAACACCTGCTATGTCCAATCTGAGCCTATAGTTTCGTTTCGATCCAGCCTGCGACCCAGGGCAGACGTGTATCGAGCCTTAGCAATAAAGGAGACAACGTATGAGCGCAGGCCTCTCTATTCCGCTGCGGATGACAGAGGTTCGAGTCCTTGAGAACCTGGCCGACGGTGTTCCAATAACGGAAGCGTTGAGTCGAGTTTGTGATTACATCGATGACGAATCGCCGGGGGCCGTTTCCGCAGTTCTCATGCTGGACGAAACCGAAATGCAATTCCGGCTTGTCGCCGGCCCCAGAGTCCCGGCGCCTCTCAGTAAGGCCATCGACGGCTTGAGGGTTCCACCCTGTCACGGCACCTGCGCGACGGCGCCCCGCCAGGGCAGGCCTGTGACGGTGTGGGACATCAGAAGAGATTCTCTTTTTGCCAATCGAAGGGATAGGGCTTTGAGCAGCGGTTTCACGGCAGCGTGGTCGCTGCCAATCTGGTCAACAAAGAGGACCACCTTGGGGACGGTAGTCATTTTTCATCCCGACTCTCGGTCGGCTGTCGCCGAAGTTCCAAAGCCGATGGAAACCGCGGTCCATCTGGCGGCCATCGCCATCAAACACCATCAAGACGAATTGCAGATGCGCGAGCTCACCAGACGGCTGCTTCAATCTCATGACGACGAGCGCCGGCACATTGCTCGCGACTTGCACGACAGCACCGGACAAAACCTTGCGAGCCTGCTCATCACACTCGGCCGGGCCGAGCGCCGCGGTGCTCAGCTTCCGCCCGAATTAGTAGAAATGCTCTCCGAATCTCTTTTGCTTGCCAAGAAGATTTCAGGCGAAATCCGCACGCTTTCATGCCTTCTTCACCCGCCCTTGCTGGATGTGTGCGGGCTAGGGGTGGCAATTGAGGCGTACGCGAACGAACTGAACCGGCGCCATGAACTGGAAGTAGAACTGGAAATATCTCCAGACTTGCCGCGATTGACCGATGATGCGGAAGTTGCCTTATTTCGCATCGTCCAGACCGCCCTTACAAACGTACATCTTCACTCGGGAACCCGGGTCGCAAAAATCAAAGTGGATCAGAACGCAGAAGCCCTCACCTTGACCGTGAGCGATCGTGGACGTGGTATACCGGCCGGAGTTCTGGATCCTTTCCTGCGGGGTGAGGCCACTGGTGTGGGAATCGCGGGAATGAGAGAGAGAGCCGCGGCACTCGGCGGGCGCCTGAAATTTAAGACGTCGGAGACTGGCCCCGGGCATGGCACCGACGTAGTAGTGACGATCCCGAGCCGCAATTTCCGTCCTTTGACCTAGCCGCTGCGCGGCCGTCGCACATCCCATGGACATCGGCTGAGAGGTGGGTTTATGGAAGAACGAGATTTGTTGTTTCCGGACGCCATTCGACGTTTGTTTGCAAGACTTGCCCCCATGGTAGTGCTTACCGCGCTCTTTATCGCAGCGCCATTCCAGGAAGCATTGGCCCAGGTCGCGCCAACACTTGGCACGACGGAGAGCTTCGCGGTACTGGGCGGCGCGTCGGTGGTTAATACCGGCTCAACCGTCATCATCGGAGACGTGGGCGTCAGCCCGGGCACAGTGGTCAGCGGTTTTCCTCCCGGGACCGAGACCGGAGGGACGATACACCGGACTGATGGGGTCGCGGGTCAAGCTCAGAGTGATAACACCGCTGCATACCTCAATTTGGCAGGCCAAAAAACCACCACAGATCTGACTGGTAAGGATCTCGGTGGACAGACGCTCGTGCCGGGCGTCTATTCCTTCAGCAGCACCGCTCAGCTAACGGGACCGCTCACTCTCGACGCCGGGGGCAACTCCGCGGCGGTCTGGGTGTTTAAGATCGGGAGCACCCTCACGACGGCAAGCGGCTCGTCCGTAGCGGTAATCGGCGGGGGGCAACCATGCAACGTCTTTTGGCAGGTTGGCAGCTCCGCGACGCTCGGTTCAACCACCAACTTCGTAGGAAATATTTTCGCGCTCACAAGCATTACCCTGATTACGGGCGCAACCATCGAAGGCAGGCTCCTGGCGCAGAATGGCTCAGTGACGATGGATACCAACACAGTCTCCATCTCCGCGTGTGGCGCGACGGGCACTACCGTCCCACCCACGATCAACAAGGCCTTTAGTCCGGCCACCATCAATGCGGGCGGCACTTCGACTCTTACAATTACCTTGAGCAACCTTAACACCACAGCAGCCAGCCTGAGTGCGCCGTTCACCGACACATTGCCCAGCGGCGTGGTGGTCTCCGCCAGCGGCGGCACCAACACCTGCGGCGGGGCGCTCACGGCCACTGCCGGCAGCTCCGCTGTGACCCTAACGGGGGGTAGCATCCCAGTTAATGCCTCCTGTATTTTGACGGTGGACGTGGTTGCGGCTACTGGCGGCAGTTACATCAACTCGCTGGCCGTCGGCGCCTTGGTGACGAGCAACGGCAGCAATGCCGCTCCGGCCGTCGCGACCTTGACCGCCAACGCGCTCGCGCTTGTCGCACCCACGCTCGGCAAGGCCTTCACTCCGGCCACCATCGCTGCGGGTGGGACCTCGACTCTCACGATCACCTTGAGCAACGCGAGCACTATAGCGGCTACCCTGAATGCGCCGTTCACCGACACATTGCCCATTGGCGTAGCAGTCTCCGGCACCGCCAGCAGCAGCTGTGGCGCGACGCCCACTGTCACTACCCTCTCGGGGGTGACGACAGTGACCTTAGGGACGGGAGCCTCGATCCCGGCCGGCGGCTCCTGCACGGTGACGGTGCCCGTCACTGCGTCTAGCGGGGGCAACTACATCAACTCGCTGCTCGCCGGCACCTTGCAGACCAATAACGGGAGCAATGCCGCCCCGGCCGTCGCGACCTTGACCGTCAACGCGTCTACGCTTGTCGCGCCCACGGTCAGCAAGGCCTTCGATCCGGCCACTATCAACGCGGGTGGCAGCGCGACCCTCACCATTACCTTGAGCAACGCCGGCACCACTATCGACACCCTGACCTCGCCGCTCACCGATACATTGCCCAGTGGCGTCGTGGTCTCCGGCAGCGCCAGCAGCACCTGCGGCGTGTCGCCCACTGTCACTACCTCGGGGGTCACGACGGTGACCTTAGGGACGGGAGCCTCGATCCCAGCCGGCGGCTCGTGTACGGTGACGGTGTCCGTCAGTGCGTCCAGCGGGGGCAACTACATCAACTCGCTGGCCGTCGGCGCCTTGCAGACCAATAACGGCAGCAATGCCGCCCCGGCAATCGCGACCTTGACTGTCTCCACTCCCTCAGGGGTCACGCTCGGCAAAACCTTCAGTCCGGCCACCATCTATGCGGGAGGGCTCTCGACCCTCACCATTACGCTGAGCAACGTGGGCGCCACCGCCAGCCTGACTGCGCCGCTCACCGACACATTGCCCACCGGCGTAGTGGTCTCCGGCAGCGCGAGCACAACCTGCGTCGGCGGAACGGTCTCCACCACCGGCGGCGCGACCGCGACGCGCACTGTCCTCAACACACAACCGCTTGCGAGACAACCAAGGATGAGAACAATCGCCTTCAGAATGCCGGCGAAAACGTTGGCGTGGCTCACTGTTGGCACCTCGACGGTGACCCTCACGGGAGGTACGATCCCAGCCGGCGGCTCCTGCACGGTGACGGTGCCCGTGACCGCGCCAGTCGCAGGCAACTACTTCAACGCGCTGGCCGCCGGCGCCTTGCAGACCAATAACGGCAACAACGCCGCCCCGGCCATCGCGACCTTGAGCGTCCTCCCCGTGAGCCCCGCTCCCACGCTGAGCAAGTCTTTCACCCCGGCCAGCATCCTTGCGGGTGGCATCTCGACCCTCACCATCACCTTGACCAATCCTAACAACGCGATCGCCAACCTGACCGCGACGCTCACCGACACGTTGCCCAGCGGCGTGTTCGTCGCCGGCAGCGTCAGCTCCACCTGCATCGCGCCGCCGCCCACTGGCGTCAACACACAACAGCCAACGAGACAACCGAGGATAGAAACAATCGCCTTCAGAATGCCCGCAAGAGTGCGGGCATGGCTCTCTGCCGGCACCTCGACGGTGAGCATGGCGGGAGGCTCGATCCCGGCCGCCAGTTCTTGTACGTTGACTGTGCCCGTGACCGCGCCAGCCGCGGGCAGCTACATCAATACGCTGCCTATCGGCGCGCTGCAGACCAATTTCGGGAGCAATTCGACTACCGGAGCGGCGACGCTGGTTGTGGGAACGGTCACTGCCAACGTGACACCCGGCACCTCTGCAACCATTGCCGTTGGGAGTTCAGCGAATTTCACTCTATCGCTCGCTTCCACCAAGGGCGTCTCCGGGCTCGTAGCCTTCGGCTGCGCTGGTATGCCAGCCACGCTCAACTGCACCTTCGATCCTCCGCAGGTAACCGTTCCAGCTTCCGGTCCTGCTACGACAACCCTTACGGTCGCCGTTAGCGCCAAACCTTCATCCGCATCGGTGCACAACGGGCCGCCTGGCTTCTGGCCCAACCCATCGGCGCTGCAAATGGTTATTGCGGCACTGTCTTTCCTGATGATCCCGGTCATAACTGCTTACCGCGGCAAGGATGTGAATCTCGCGGTTTTGACCCGCTGGCTCCCAGCTCTAGCTCTAGCGCTCGTGCTTGTGCTCGCGATAGGGCTGGTTTCCTGCGGCGGAGGTACGACAATCGGCTCTGCCGGCAGCAGCGGCGCCATTTCCGGTGGTTCCGGGAACACCAGCGGGAGTGGAGGAACAAGCGGCGGTGGGATGAGCGGAAGCAGTAATCCCGTTACGACTCAGTTCACGGTGCAGGCTCAATCGGGAAGCGTCGCCGTTGACCTGAGCACGCTCACCGTCACTGTGCCCTAAAGGGAATTACAGACTATGTCGCTCCTACTTAGGTTTCACTGCACGCGCCCGCGCGAGGCGCGACTTGCCGCGCGGGCCGTCGCCAGCACAACGGGCATCGCCCAACGGGCATCGCCCGCGAGGTCCTATGGAAGAAGAACGAAATTTAATGTTTCCGGGCTGGCAATTACCTTATTTTGTTGTGCTCGCTCCGGGGCCGCCGGAGACACTTGGCGAGCGAGTGGATTACGCGGAAAGAGCGATTCTCGTGCGGCTGGCAGACTTGGTGAGCGGTCCAGAACGAGAAATGGAACAATTCGCAATAAGAGACGCTTTAGATGCTCTGTTCGCAATCAAGATAGAGAAGCTCGATTTTCCCCATTGCACGCCGGGCCCATCCAGCCCTGTTTGAGTCGCAGCGGCGAGGGACATGCACAATGTCGTTTGCCTAACGAACGTCGATCTTGAGAAAGGGGGGAGCCGATGTGTGCAGTGAGCCTGTTGGTCGCAGACGACCATGAAGTTGTCCGGCGGGGAATCCGTGCGCTGATTCAGGAGCAGCCCGGATGGCAGATCGCCGCCGAAGCAAAGGATGGAAGGGATGCCGTCGCCAAGGCGACTGAGTTCCAGCCCGATGTGGCCATTCTCGACATTACCATGCCTTCACTGAACGGGATTGACGCGGCTATGCAAATAGCAAAGCTCAGTCCGCGCACGAAGGTTCTTATTCTAACCGTTCATGAGTCCGACCAGCTGAGCCGCAAGGCTCTGGACGCGGGTGTCCGCGGGTATATTTTGAAGACAGATGCGGCATTTGATTTGATCACTGCCGTTAGTTCACTGTTGTCGAATAAGACTTTCTTTACGCCTAAAATTGCCCAGATGGTGTTGAATGGATATTTAGGAAAAGGGCCAACGAACAGTGAGGGCGCACCCTTGCAGATCACAGCAAGGGAACGAGAAATCGTGCAGCTTCTGGCGGAGGGGAAGCACAGCAAGGAAGTGGCCAGGGAGTTAGCGATCAGCGTCAAAACGGTTGAAACCCACCGGTCGAATATTCTGCGGAAACTGCATTGTCATTCCGTTGCGGATCTAGTGCGTTACGCGGTCCGCAATCACATTGTCGAGGCTTAAGTCACCCGAGCCGGCTCCCGTCGCCGGCTCCATTTCTTCCGTATCCCGTTGAATAACGCCGATATGCTCCCCGCCTGACGACGCTCGGCCCTTCACGGAATCAATACCTCGATCGGTGAATGCGGAATTCGTGGAATTGTTAAGAATGCTCCGGCCCTGTCTTCTGAGGTTTTTTATTCTTGACTCTTGGGTGTTTAGCGCAGACATGGGCTGTAAACTCTTTATCGCGTTGCTGCTCGTAGTTCTGCTTCATCTCGTCGAGCGATTTACCGGCGAGTGTTCCCGAAGGCTTGAACACCCATGCGCATTCGGAGCAACTCCAGCCCCAAAACTGCTGTTCTTCGATCCATACCAGCTCTCGACGCATGGCCTCTTCAACACACCGTGGTACGCTTTTGTGAGAGACGGCGCAAAACTGCTTTATCGAGCTCAACTGCGACGGCAAAGCCGCCTTTATTTATTTGCATATGGCGAGGTTCACCGCCGTCTGAAAACACATCAACGCCGAGCTGGGCGGAAAAGCTTTGGAGTTTACCGATAAAAAAGGGCTGCTGTCTGTGGGATATCCAACACCGGCAAGAGTTGCTATCTCAATCCAAGGTCATCCTCGAGCTGCTGAATGACGTCGTAGCACTCACAGGAGGATTCTGCCAGTTTCCTGCGGTTCACAATCTTCACTGCACCTCGCGCGTATTCTATAATCCCCTTTTTTTGCAGTACGGACGCTGCCAGGCTCACCGTGGATCGGTCGGTACCCATCATGGTCGCAATGAAATCGTGGCTGATCGGAAGCACTCCGGAATGCACCCTATCCTGAGTCATCAGCAGCCACCTCGAAAGACGCTGCTGTATGTTGTGCAGCCGATTGCACGCCGCCGTCTGTGCGACTTGCATTCCCTGAAGCCCTGTATGCCTGTTCAATATCACCTGTAACTTCGGGGCCGACCCCAGAATGCGTTCAAGCGCATTCCCCAGGATTCGGAAGCCATCGCCGGCGATTTGGATTATTTCGCGTACCGAGCTTCTGCTCAGGCCCACGGCCAAACCTGCCCCAACGTAGCCCTCGCTACCCACGACACCCACTTCCACGGTTCGACCGTCTTTGGTCACGACAACTTGAGAAACCATTCCTCGGTTCGGAAAATAGACAAACTCGATCTTTTGAGACGCCTCATGGAGGCTGAGACGATGCGGCAAGTCGATATACGTCAATTCAGGACGGATCAGCTTGTATTCATTGTCAGGCGTTGCCAAAAGTACCTTGTTCGTTACCGATTTTCCCTCGACGTTGGTCCGTTCGCCTGTCTGCGCCACTCGAAAGTTTTTCCCACTCATATCAATCCTGAACGGCACCGAAGTGCCTTGCATTTGCTTGGGCGAGACCCTATGGGGCCTGACGACAGACCTGCTATTCGACGGCCCCGGTTCAAGTTTTCTGGCCCGTGCGGTGGTTTAGTACATCCCACTCATCCCGCCGCCGGGTCCGGCACCCGCGGTGACTGCGGCTTCTTTTTCGCCGATATCGGCGATCAAAGCTTCGGTGGTTAGCATCAGCGAGGCGATCGAAGCGGCGTTCTGCAACGCGAGGCGGGTGACCTTAGCCGGATCGATCACTCCGGCCTTGATCAGGTCGGTGAATTCCCCGGAGTCGGCGTTGAAGCCGAAGCTCTCATCCTTGGATTCGCGGATGCGGGCGACGATCACAGCGCCCTCGTGCCCCGCGTTCTGAGCGATCTGGCGCGTGGGCTCTTCGAGCGCGCGCTTCACGATGTTCACCCCTATGGCTTCATCCTCGTCACGAAGCTTTAGCTTTTCCAGAGCCGGCAAGCAGCGCAGAAGAGCGGTGCCACCGCCGGGAACGATTCCCTCTTCAACTGCCGCCCGCGTGGCGTGCATGGCGTCCTCGACGCGAGCTTTCTTCTCCTTCAACTCCGTCTCCGTTGCCGCACCTACCTTGATCACCGCGACGCCGCCAACCAGCTTGGCTAACCGCTCCTGGAGTTTTTCCCTGTCATAATCAGACGTGGTCTCCTCGACCTGTGCGCGGAGCTGCTTTATCCGGCCTTCGATTTCGCTATTCTTACCGGCACCTTCGATAATCGTAGTGTTGTCTTTGTCGATGGTGACTTTTTTCGCGTAACCTAAGTCTTCCATTTTCACGTTCTCAAGCTTGATACCCAGTTCCTCGGTGATAGCTTTGCCGCCGGTGATCGCGGCGATATCCTCCAGCATGGCCTTGCGGCGGTCGCCAAAGCCTGGTGCCTTGACGGCAGCACACTTCAGCGTTCCCCGAAGCTTGTTTATAACGAGCGTCGCGAGCGCTTCGCCCTCAACGTCTTCGGCGATAATCAGTAGCGGCTTGCTCATCTTGGCGGTCTGTTCGAGCAAGGGCAGCAACTCCTGCATCGAGCTGATTTTCTTGTCGTGGATCAGGATGTGAACGTCCTCGAGCACGCTCTCCATCCTCGCGGGGTCGGTGACGAAGTAGGACGAGAGGTAGCCGCGGTCGAACTGCATTCCTTCCACCACTTCGAGCGTCGTCTCCATCGTTCTGGATTCCTCAACCGTAATGACACCGTCCTTGCCTACCTTCTTCATCGCCTCGGCAATGAGGTTGCCCACCTGCTTGTCGGTGTTGGCGCTGATGGTGCCTACATGCGCG
>Ga0207118_1135_pt1 | contig 13840 bp, 12 predicted proteins | sample Alteio_BWMinHeat_42_FD_153507 | JGI IMG/M metagenome (GOLD analysis project Ga0207118, IMG submission 153507) | Enriched cells from forest soil in Barre Woods Harvard Forest LTER site, Petersham, Massachusetts, United States -... | ecosystem: Environmental > Terrestrial > Soil > Temperate forest >...
TTCCGCTAATAATTTTGATTTGCCGTAATGCGTTTGAGGATGAGGAATTTCATTTTCCGTTAATATTCCATCTACTGCATCCGCAACCGCTTTTACCGAACTGAGATAAATGAATTTCTTTGCATCCGATGCTAAAAAAACATTATATAGTTCTTTTGTTAATTCATAATTGACATTGTAATACTCATCCGGATCGGAGACTTTTTTAAGGTCATGTGCTTTTCCCGCAAGATGAATAATAAAATCGCAATCATCCGGAATTTTTTGATGTAATGGGGACCGCAGAGATAAGGGCTGGGGCTTAATACCGGATGCTATAAGATATGGCAATAAATTGGATCCGACAAAACCGGATGCCCCGGTAACTATTCCTTTGATCTGATTCACAGGTTAAGCTCCTTTTTATACCACAAGACCTGCTCATTTATAAAATGCTGCCGGGATAATTTATCGCGGTCTTCCATTGCATTTTTATGCAACTTCGTATATAATTCTTTGTTAAATGCTATTTGTTCAATGGCTTCTATGAAAGCATCAGGCTCTTCAGGGATTGTATTGTTGGGATCAATTAAAAAACCATTGTAAGCGTTTCTCACTAAATCATTACAACCTCTGGAGTTAAAAGTTACGGTTGGTAATCCCATGGCCAATGCCTCCGTTATACTCACCGGAACGCCCTCCTTTTTACTGGGAAAAACAAAGATATCTGCAATGGATAGGTACTTATCTACTTCTCTTGTAAACCCGGTATGACACACGTCAGGATGCTCAAAAAGATCTTTCTCCTCCTGTCTTGTTAACCCTGTCGAATGAAAAGGATCCTTTCCACCAATAAGAATTAATTTAAATGTATCCGGGTATTTCTTTGTCAGCTTAATAAATATTTTTGCCACAAGATCGAACCCTTTAAAGTAAACAAAACGGCCTGTGAAAGCTAACACGATCTGGTCTTGTATGTTTAGTCTTAATTTTAATGAATTTTTATCTTTAGCAGTAAACCTGTTAAAGTCAAATTGATTCAAATCGCACCCCAATCCGATACTTGTGGCTTTGATCGTTCGGCTTTTGTATACAGAAGGAATTTCCAGGTAATCCATTTCATTTAAGACAATAATTTTCTGAAGTCTAAAAAAGCCAAAAGACTCGATCCATTTGAGCAGCACTTTTCTGAAACCTGAGGATACAACATATCCAAGACCATGGTATGTTCCCCATATTCTGACCTGTCTGCTTTTGAAAAGTACAGTGCTGAAAATTGCGGCGGTAAAATGGGCATGCACAAGGTCGGGCTTCACAGTCTTAATAATTTTATTTATTTTTAACGATGCAAGAAGATGTCTGAAAATATTAAAACCTCTTGTGATATTTACAAAATGCAATTGGATCCCTGCAGACCTGTAATCCAGTTTATCTTCAAATTCAATTACTTTAGAACGAGGTAAAATAACAGATACCTCTACTCCATATTCTCTGACCAGGTGCAGGCATAATTCTGATATAAAAATACTGAAACTTCCAAAATCATTGACGATAAAAAGAATTTTCTTCTTACTCACTTTGCATTTATTTTTTTGTTCGGTTTTCAGAATGATGAATAAGTCCTCGCTTATTAATCCTTCTTATATGCGTGTTAAATACATGCGTTTCCTCCTGGATAAAAGCAATATCATTAGAATTCTTTATGGAATCAACCTTGTAGAAATCCTTGATCACGGCTAATTCATTTTGTCAGGTTCTTTATAAATACTGAAAAGAACACAAAAAATAATAAAGATAGAGAAAAGGTAAGACACAATTTAAGAAACCTGTTCATCTTTTCATTATAAAGTAAAATACTAAAGTAATTATACCTTATAGTATGCTTTATACCATTTAACAAAATCCTTCACTCCATCATTGATATTTGTCTTTGGTTGATAACCTGTAGCTGAAACGAGCTCTTTGGTGTCTGCCCAAGTGTCTACCACATCACCCGGCTGCATATCGAACATTTCTTTTTTTGCTTCTCTATGCAGTTCAATTTCCAGGCATTTGATGAAATCAAGTAAATTAACAGGGGAATTATTTCCTATGTTGAATAAATTATATTTATCCTTAAGGGTGGCTCCCGAAACACTAAAGATGCCTTCCACGATGTCATCAATGTAAGTAAAATCCCTTCGCATATTTCCATGATTAAAAACCTTAATGGTCTTACCGTTAATTATTGCATCGGTAAATATGAAAGGTGCCATATCCGGTCTTCCCCATGGACCATAAACCGTGAAGAACCTTAATCCCACAGTGTTCATGTCATATAAATGGCTGTATACATGTGCCATCAGTTCATTCGACTTTTTAGTGGCGGCATATAAACTTACAGGATTGTCCACCCGGTCTGTTATAGATAACAAAGGTTTTTCACTCATTCCGTAAATGCTTGAGCTACTTGCATAGATCAATTTGCTTACTGAATGATGCCTGCAGGCTTCCAGAATATTTAAAAAGCCAACAATATTACTCTGGATATATGATTTGGGATTTTCCAGGCTATACCTCACTCCAGCCTGTGCGGCAAGGTGCAATACGATATCAAATTTACCATTCTGAAAGAGTTGCATGATACCTCCTGCATCTTCGAGGTCCATTTTCATAAATTGATAATTTGTCCATGTTTTACTTTTGCTTAGTTGGTTATAATGAATATCAGATTCATCGATCCCACTTGCTCTTAAACGGTCATACTTGAGACTTGTGGGATAATAATCATTGATATTGTCAATACCTGTAACCCCATGTTGCGCCTCCACATATTTTTTTGCGGTATGAAACCCAATAAAACCTGCTGTCCCTGTTATTAAAACTTTCATTACGGATACTTTTAATTGATAAATTTAGAGTGAATTCAATTCCAAATAATAATCAGAACTGATTTTATTAGGCGTATAATTTTTCGAACTGGGAAAAAATGATGCTGTTTGAAAATTTATTCTCAGCCAATTCCCTGCTTCGTATTCCCATCTTTTTGAGATCATCGTGATCTATCAACCTGGTGACAGAATCCTTAATGTCTTCAGACGACCTTGGATCGATGAGGTAGCCGTTTTCACCTGGTACCACGGTCAGATTACACCCGGGTGTATCTGTCGTGATGACCGGTAAACCCATGGACAAGGCTTCCAGGATACTTCTTGGGATTCCCTCACGGTAGTAACTCGGATAAATAAATACATCCGACACAGCTAAAAGTTCTCTGATATTATCCTTTTTTCCGAGGAAAAAAATACTGTCATTGTTTTCAAAACTGTTTATAAAATCTTCATCGACATGCCTGGGGTTATCTTTATCGGTCCAGCCCACGATCCATAATTTAATATTCTTGTGTTTTTTTTGTAACAGTCCGAATGCATCGGTCAGTTCCTTAATTCCTTTTTCCCAGATCAAACGGGTGACCAAAATGAAGACGATGGAATGATCCTTTATGTTGTATGACTTTTTTAATGCTGTTTTGTCAAATAAGTCAGCATCGAAATATGCAGTATTCACGCCACTTCCCTTGATCACATGTAACTTTTTCTTCCAGGATCCGGCAAACCATATATCCTTTGCATCATCTTCATTTTGAACAATTACCCGATCGCTGCGGAAAAACTTGATCTGGAAAATGACCTGGCTAAAAATACGTAAAAAAAGGTAATAGGGAGTATGGTTTGAAAATGCGATCCCAAGTCCCGTAATATGCAATATCACTTTTCTTTTATTAAAAAAATTAGCTAAAACATTTAAGAGGTTGGGCTGAAAACGGAATGAATGGATAATATCAATATTGTGTTGTTTGATTATTTGATGATATATTTTAATTAACCGGATCAATTGGAATAATCCCTTATCCTTCCTGTTCAGATCATATCCTATTACATGAATACCTTCTTTTTGTATCAATTCAAGATAATGATCGTTTGGAACAAGTGCATATACATCCCATCCTTTCGCAATTAAAAATTTACAGAAAGGAACTCTTGCTTTGTAAAAATCAGAAGCAAAATTTTCAATCAGTAATACCCTCTTGCCCCTTTTTATATCCATCTTTTATACCATTTATATAAGCAATAAATAAACCAGATAAAATGAGGATTATATTTATGTTCCCCCGCCAAAAAGGATCTTAATATTTGTTTATAATATTCCTGGTTCAATTGAAAGAGCTCAAAGAAAGCAGGGTCATTCTCCATCACGATCAGTTCTTCTTTTAAGAATCCCCTGAGCCATTTGGCAATAGGGGGTGTAAATCCCTGTTTTGGACGATTGATCAGGTCAGGTGAAATATATTTGCCTAAGATTTTTCGCAATAAATATTTACTTTCTCCCCGTTCATTAATTTTCAAATGATCCGGAATGGTAAATGCAAATGCTATCACTTTAGGATCAAGAAATGGTTCCCTTGATTCAAGCGCCACATGCATAGATGCACGATCAACCTTTGTCAGAATATCTCCGGGCAAATAGCTTAGCATATCTTTCATACCTAAATAGCTAACCAGGTTATACCTCGTTTCAACCTCCTTACCATTAAGTTCTGGTCTCGTTATTCCCGTAAGTTTTTTGATCGCAGTATCCTTCATATAGGATGATGATTTATCAAAAAAATCATCCAGATCTTTTGATAATAGTGTTTGCTGAAATTTTAAATACTTACTACCGACCTGCGAATAAGAACTTAATTTAAACCGGGTACTCAGTGATTCTAAAGTATCAGGACTAACAAGGTAAGACATTTCATACAGTATTTTCCTGGCAGTAAGTGGTATGCTTAATAGTTTAGCAGATAAACGTGCAAATTTATATTTTGAATATCCGCCAAATAATTCGTCTCCTCCGTCTCCCGACAAAGCTACCTTTACATTTCCGCGTGCGAGTTTGGAAACGAGATAAGTAGGGATGGCAGAACTGTCAGCAAAAGGCTCATCATAGATTTCAGGCAGTTCGGGGATGACCTGCTTAAACTCTTCTTCACTGCAATATAAAGCAGAATGATTGGTGCCCAGTTGTTTTGCTACTTCGGCGGCCACTTCGGCTTCATTGAACATTTTATCATGGAAGCCGATCGTAAAAGTCCGGAGCGATGCAGTGTTTTCTTTTTGAAGTAAGGCCGTAACAAGAGACGAATCAATTCCCCCGCTTAGAAAAACACCCACTTCCACATCCGCCACCATTCTCAGCTTAAAACTTTCTGTAAGAATATGTTCAAGTTCTTCAGTTATTTCATCTTCCGATCTTTTGTCAGTCAAAGAGTGCCTATATATATCTTTTGGATTCCAGTAAGAAGAAATAGCGATTTCCTTAGAAGCGTTAATCTCTAAAAAAGATCCAGGAGGAACTTTTTTAACATACTTATAAATACATTCATCTGAATGAAAATATCCTTTCTGCAAAAAATGGGGTAAACCTGAAAGGTCTAAGCTTTTATTAAATGAAGGGTGTTGATGAAAAGCTTTAATTTCTGAAGCAAACAGAAAAAGATCATCATGGAAATACCAATAAAGGGGTTTTACTCCCAGGCGGTCGCGACACAATAGTAATCTCTTCTCTACCTTGTTCCATAACGCAAAAGCAAACATACCCCTAAAACGGTTTACAGCATCCTTGCCCCAATGATCAATGGCTTTGATAATAACTTCTGTATCGGACTTAGTGCTGAAGGAATATCCTGATTCCATCAGCTGGTTTCTGATATCCATGAAATTATATATTTCCCCATTATAAGAGATCACCCAATCATCGGAGACCATTGGCTGATTTGCTGCTGCTGACAGATCAATAATGGAAAGACGGCGATGTGCCAGGCCCATATTGCCATCGATCAATAAGTCTCCATTGTCCGGACCTCCTGCTATCAAACTATCCCGCATAGCAGTCAATACTTCCGGAGAGAAGTGATTGTTTGAAAAATCTAAACCTCCTGTAATTCTACACATGACATGATGAAATTTTATTAAATTCAGAGTGCATTTTAATCTTTGAAGGTTAGTAATATGAAAGAAAAACTCTCAGCCTCCTTATGATCGTTTATAGAGAATTAAGGATTCGATAACATTGTTTTCCAGGTATCATAATATGTATCGAACATTCGTTTCATACTGAAATTATCCAGAATATGTTTGCGGCAATCAGCACTTCGTTTTTTCCATGCCGTGGCTTCAGTCATACCGTTTAAGGCAAGCAGCATAGCAGACGCCAGCGCTTCAGAATCTGCCGGTGGAACAACCCAGCCTGTTTGCCCGACGATCACAGAAGCATCTCCTACATCAGTGACGATACATGGGGTGCCACAAGCCATTGCTTCGCAAACGACGTTGGGAAATGCTTCTCCCAGGCTTGATAAAATATGCAGGTCAATAGCGCTCATCACAGCCGGAATATCCTCTGAAGAGCCCATCAATATAATTTGATCTGCTTTGGCTCCTGATTTTTTTATCAGATCAGCCAGTTCTTTATTATCCTTATCCATCCCTGGCCCGACCAAAACACAATAGACCCATGGCCATTCAGAGCTTACTTTTGCGAAAGCGGTCAATAAATTCTTATGGTCTTTATAAGGGTCCCAGCGTGCGACACATCCCAGAACAATGCCATGTGGATCAATATTCCAGGAACTGCGTATGTTTCTTCGTGCAATTTCATTCCGTTTACATTTTTCAAGATCATAGCCCAAGGGTATAACAACAAATTTCTCTTGAGAATAGCCGATCTTCTGATGCACTACCGCCGACCTGGCGGAACAGGAAATGATTTTTTTGGGAACCCACCCGGATACCAGGGCGCACATTTTAGCTGTCCATCTTGTGGAGTTTGTCGCCACACCTTTATCTATGTTGAAGTTATGAATACTCCAGGCAATATTTGTGCAGCCGGCAAATCGGGCATCGATACCTCCAATGAGATCTGCATGATACATCCATGTTTGAATAATATCAGGTTTGTTTTTTCTGATGATCCTCCATAGTTTGAATAAACCGGAAAAGCTCACTGTTCCTCTTGACATATTAAGTGCAAAGACTTTTATGCCGGCAGCTTCCAGTCGTTCTCCATAAATTCCCATGCTCATCATTGAAACCACTATTTGTTCAACAGCATTGTTCTGATAGGTAATTAAACGAAAAAGAGCACTCTCCGCTCCTCCATGTTCCAATCCTGTTATGATATGTAAAACTTTCAATCCTTTTTACCCAATTTTATGTTAAACTTTTGAAACATTGTTTCATTCTCACAATTACCAGGATTTTTGAACATTCAGTCTTCATGTAAATGAATAATGGAAAGCCCACGATAAGCTATCTACAGGTTGCCCCCAACAAATTCAATGCAATGATTGCGCTCATCGTTTTTTATTGAGTCCATTATTTCCAATATTTCCAAAAGGTCTTTCCAGGAGAAAGAACTCTTTGTAAAATCAATTAGACCATGAATCTTGCACATAAAATTTGGTTACAGGATTACCTGTCAGATTCATTAAAATTTTCGCATCAGGTAAATTGTTCTTGTTGGGCAAGGTTTTTCTTCTAAAATGATCTGAAAATGCTTTTCGAAAGATTCAACAAATACAGATTCAGAGATCTCATAAGGATAATTGGGATTGCGGATCAGCTGATGTTTTGGATCGTCTTCACTTATGAATTCAATAATGAGGAACCCTTTTTCTTTGGAATAATAGTCGAAAAATGATGCGATTTCAGCATACGATAAATTTAACCGATGCTGCAAATGATGAACCAGGGCGAGGCCCATCTGCAAAAAAGCACTGCAACCATACCTGTCTTTGAAACCCTTGTATTCTTTGTTCATCCATCCCATGGAAGGTGTTAGATTGGTTATGTTAAGAAAGAGTGTAATGATATTGTTCTTTGTTTTCTTCAGGCGCTTATAAAGTGCATTTACGGTGTCATTATCTGAGTCTATTGAGAGCACCGTGCACTGCGGAAAACAACAGGATGCAAGTTCACTGTAAATGCCCTGGTTTGCTCCCCAGTCTATAATAAGTGAACCGGTTTTATCACATTTACTTAGAAAGCTACTAATGATTTCTATCTTTTTTCCAGCATATTCTTTCGTCAATATATGATTAGAGTTATATTCTGACCACCGAGAATTATTAATGCTTTTCCTTATACCGGAAACCAGGCTTTCAAAAAACATAAATGTCATCGAGGTTTTTTTTGCGGAAATATCCAGATGCGATTCATTTATTTTTTTATTTGAATGTATTTTCCTGTGTAATTTAACAATGAACCAGAAAGATGGCCTAAACCATAAACGCAAGGGTATCAAGTTAAATAATTCACCGGGAATATCCCGGTTAATGAAATTCTGTACCAACCCTGCTGAAATTTTAGGGTTTGATAAAATATATAAGGGATAAAGAAAGGACTCAATAAACTGTTTAAAACCAGACCAGCCTGTCTTGGGATTATATTTGCGGATTGAACCCAGGTCGAAGTAAATCATTTTTCCTGAATTCAAAAAAGTAATATTGAGAGGAGTTGCATCTACAAGGATGAATCCTTTTTTAATTAATGCAGTTTGAATTTTCAGGTAAAATAGGGCAGAATCTTTCACCATTTCAAATGACCATTCAAAGTAGTAGGAAAAGAATTCGATTTTTTGTACCTTGATAAGGATACTTTCTCCTGTTGTTCTTACAATTTCAAATTCTGGGAAAAATCCTTTAACCTCGTTATACAAATCAGAGTGAAGGAATAAAAGGAAATCTCCTGCCGCCTCTCCCTTGAATACCCTGTAATATTCACCTGTTTGTTCTTCCATAAAAACCTGTGCTAACGGGTCCTTAAATGAAGATTCAATTCTGATCAGATTCATTCAGGATATTGTTTTTCGAATAATAAAAAAAGATGCAATAACTTGGGACAACAGGTTGATTTAATCAGAAGTTTCCGGATATCAATTCCCTTTATTTTTTTTGCGGTTGAATAAATCTTTGAGAAATATCTGAATCCGCATTCGGAGTGATTTTACCGAATACAAAGCCCCGGCAACAGCTGCCACAATCAATTGAATCATTATGTTGCCGGAACCTGGGTCGATATAAAGAAGAACGAACATATTGTTTTAATTTATTTGTTTCTAATGAGAGAATTAAAATAGTATCTTCAAATAAACAGAAATTCAGTGGTATATTGAGAAACTATTGATTAAGAAGAAGTTTTCCTATATCCTGAACACAAGATATAGCATTCACTTCTGATGAATCAAATTTATAAAAGGCGGAAGATGTTAAATATGGATTAATTAAAGGGCTCTCATTGTAGCCATGATCACCGCTTACAATAATTTTGCAGTCCTTCGGGATTGATTGAATGTAATGCATGATTTTTGAGTTGGTGAATTTCCAGTAAGCAATATAGTTTTTAAGGGTTTTATTTCTGAAAGGGAACTCTCCTTCTATAATATATGGCCCATGTGGCATTAGAAAGTGAACATACAAGAAGGCTTTGTTTTCCTTACTTTCGTTTAAATACTTTAACGATTCGTATTCAATGCCATTATTATATTGGGAAGTCGTATAAAAATCTTTGGTTCTGAAAATATTACTTAAGGTCAGATTAGGGATCACAGGTAAAAGTACCTGGTACATCGTAAACTGAGTGATGATATCGAGGTTGTTCCTCGTGTACAGGCCTAAAATTCCATATTCCCTGTATCCTCCAACATTGAAGAAACTGTAATTTTTGAATTGGTAGTTTTTCGCTTCCATCACCTTGATGAGGTAAGCATCCTTTAACTCGGCTACCCTGTTTTCTGTCATGCTATCCTTAAATGACAATCCGGCATTTTGATTAAATATCCTGCAAATTGATCTAACTGTTGACCTTTCCTGGGATTGAATATTGTTTCTTACTATAAAATCCTTGTTTTTAAGATCATGTTCAAAGCCGAAAACAGAAGAATCTCCTGACATTTTATACATCACATCTGCAGGAGAATATTCATCCATAATGATAAAGATTATTCTTCCAGGGTTTTTAGAACTATGAAAGGATTTAAGTCCAGATGGCGATTCTCTCTGAGGTTCTGTGAAAGCGAGTCCTTTATAAGGAATGAACAACAAATTTTCAGCAATAAGAACGATCTTAAACACCTTTTGAATAAGCACGAATCTTTTATGTTGAAGTGCAACAAAAACAGTCAGTCCTGAATAAAACAGAAAGATATGCCGATGACGGATTGAAATATTTAACCACTCATTCAGGTGTTGCTGCACAAAGAGAGTAAGGTAGTTGAGATTTAAGAAAATGAACAGGCTGCAAGCAAGGAACAGATAAGTAAATCTGCCCGCCCGGCTGTCATGATTCTTCAGGATAAAATTAAATATTTCCTGAATCAAAACAAATACCAGAAAAATTATGATGCCTGTTCCGGAATAAATGACCCATAGCTTATTTGGCAGGTTGGTTAAAAAGTAAGCTATATAAGAGAAGTAAATGAGAATAAAGAGCGAATCTGCATACAAAATGTTCGATATTTTTTTTACTAAGTGTTTCAAATATTTTATATATGCATGTGATTAAGGGGATGGGCGAACGAGCATGTCGTTAATTTTTGCAGCGATATTCTATACTCATTATATTCCTTTGAATTTTAATCGTAATTTACTCAGTTTCACTTCCTCAATCTCTTTATTAAATGTCATGGCAAGAAACAGGATAATAGGCACATTGATAAAAAAAGAATAATGCAATAAGCTGGTTAAAAAAAGGACTGAAAAGAAATTGCATCTCTTAAGAATGGCGTATATGGTTAATAAAGCAAGAAACACGCCGCCTTCAACAGATGCTCTGATAAAGCCTAGTTCATTCCCGACATCAGCGAATGTGCTTTCCTGCTGGTCAATAAAATTTGCACTGCTCTTGGGGTATAAGGGAAATGCCCCTTGATAATAAGCAGGATCAAAAATTTGGGGAGCGGTCTGTTCAAATGAATAATACCTGGATCCCTCTATTTCAGATGCTATTGAAATTATCAATTCAACTGAAAAGAAAAGTGCAAGCAAACAGCCGCCCAAAAAGACAAATGGATTTAATGGAATACCAAAAAATTTCCTGATCAGGTTATAAATAATTTGGAGCCCCATGGAGGCAAGAGCTGTCCATGATGCATATAATATCATGGAATAAAGAATGATCGTCTGAAAAATTTTCATACGCCCTGTTTGAAATAAAAACAAAAGATATAGTGCTAAAAAACTCGTGGTAGCGTGTGGGGAACCCAATAATCCCATAGGCCTTGATAACGCATATACCCCTTGCTTTTCCATAAACCAGGCCGTTTCAAGAATTGATATTTTAAGATATTTTACGAGAATGCTGTATATAATGTTTGCAACTGCAAATAAAAAAATAAGCATCATGGGCTTAAATTCAACTTTACGAAAATAGATCATGGTAAATATGCATAAGCCATAGATCTTAAAATTTAGGGCAAAGGTTACAATATCATTGAACACAAGGGAAAAAACAGAGACCGTAAAGTAAACCAGAAGCAATGCTATATCAAGTTTGTTCAGTTTGCTTTTTGAAACCCCGTAAATCAATAACAGCCATAAAATTATTTCAAAAAATACCTGCACCCCGTTGAAGATCGTCGCTCCTAAAAACGGTTGGATCATCATTAATAAAACAATAGCATAGTTAATAGGAGTATCTGTTTTCAGCTCCTCATCGACCGTTTTGTTTTCGCGTTGAATGGTATTTTCCAATAAAATGAGTTTGGATTTTTTAATGGGGAAATCTGGAAATTTCTTCAATGAAGCAAATCAGATATATAACCTGATCAGACGGTAAACGGATTTCATTTTTATACTCGAATGACCTTTCACCAAACTAAGTAAGAATAATTTTCCCGCCTCTTTCCGGTTTAATGCGGATTGGTATATTCCTTCAGAATAAAAATGAAAACCTTTTGCTTTTGAGAGTACATTCTTATTGATAACAGGCTCATGTTTTTTTAAAATAATTCTGCCGGCAATGGAAAAATTTCTTTGACGGGAAATATTAGTTTCTCCACGCCAATAAAAACCAAGAACATCAGGAATTTTGAAAAAACGATCAGTGATAAAAGCCAGCCTGATCCAAAAATCATAATCCTCTGAAGCAATAATTTCTTTGTTCTCATCCAACAAACTACCTGTTTTTAAAATATGACTTTTCAGCACAACACTGGAATTATACAGTGCGTTACCTTTAATAAGCAGGTCTTTAAAGACAGGTCGTTTGAGTTTTCGCGAACTTAACTTATGCCTTTTCGTTTGATCATCACTTTTCACTTCCCACAGGTCATGATACACTACATCATTCCCTTTTTCAAGATGCATGATACTCACTTCAAGTTTTTTCGGTAACCACCAGTCGTCGGAATCAAGGAAAGCAATATATTCTCCGGTGGCGAGGGTCAAGCCCTTATTCCTTGACGCAGCGATCACACCATTATTATTTATTTTATATGCTTTAATGGCGGGATGCTGGAAGGAAGCAATTATTTCATCCGTATTATCCGTTGAATGATTATCGACGATGAGGATCTCCCAGTTTTTATAAGTCTGGTCAATGACAGATTGAATGGCTCTCCTGAGGAATGCAGCATGATTATAAGTTGGAATGACAATAGATACAAGTTTATCCTTCGATTCTACCATAAAAGTTTGCTTTACAAAATCTCAATAATTCGTCAATTTCATTATCTATGGATGAAGTTAATTCGAATCCGGTTTTTCTTAACAGGTCAATTTTATATCTTAACGGTTCATCTCTGTCATTTGGTCCGATGGGTGGACGAATGATCTCTACATCTTTATGAAATAGATCTTTAAATCTTTTCTGAACCTTGCAGGCTATTTCCCAAACAGATGGACTATACTCTCCGCCGACATTAAATATTCCGTCATGAAGTAGTTCTTTTGGTAAATTTATAAAATGCCCTATGGCACGGCAAGCATCACTTATAGGAATGAAATCTCTTTTTTGCAAACCGTGAGATCTTAGAACAAGTGCATTATTCAAAACGGCTTGTTTGCATAACTCCGGGATCAGGAGGTTCCAACAATTGGCCTCTTTTTGTGCCGGCGTTCCGAAACTGTTGGAAAGCCTCAAAATAATCCCCTCAATTTTCTCGAGTCTGTTAGCAGCCCATACTACGTCTTCTGCAGCCTTATGACTTGTTGCGTAAGGATGTGTCGGTTTTGCAATATGGTCTTCGTCAATCTCACCTGTCATATGACTTCCATATATATTGGCAGTTGAAAGGTAAATAAAACGTTTTACTTTATTTTTTACAGCTGCTTCAAGAAGTCTGACTGTGCTGACGGCATTCATTTCCAACGCGCCTACAGGGTCTTTTAAAGATTCATGGGCATCCATTGCTGCCAGATGAATGATGAGATCAACATCGTTGCATACAGATTCAAGTTGCTCCGCGGAGGACCAGACCGTGGTCACTACGTTCACACCTCGAAAGAAAGGGGGTAATGAATCTGGTTCTATTTTTTTTCGTGTGCCGGCAAATACGTGGTATTCCTTATTTCTGAGCAGGTATTGAATGAGTCTGCCGCCAAGAAAACCAAAACCGCCGGTGACTAAAATTCTCATTTACGCTGATTTTCAAGATTCCAGGGAGCATTTTTCTTTAACCACATAGATTCCAGCATTTCATGGTCACGTTTCGTATCCATGCATTGCCAGAAACCTTCATGTTTATATGCCATCAGCTGGCCCAACTCAACCAATCGTTCCATCGGTTCGCGTTCAAGCATAATAGAATCATCCTTTATAAAATCTAAAAATGCGGGCTCTAT
>Ga0207118_1136_pt1 | contig 13792 bp, 19 predicted proteins | sample Alteio_BWMinHeat_42_FD_153507 | JGI IMG/M metagenome (GOLD analysis project Ga0207118, IMG submission 153507) | Enriched cells from forest soil in Barre Woods Harvard Forest LTER site, Petersham, Massachusetts, United States -... | ecosystem: Environmental > Terrestrial > Soil > Temperate forest >...
CCTATTTAAACCAAACAAATTTTACCAAAGCAATAGAATTTATTTACGAAAATATCGACAAACCTATCACGATAGACGATATCGGCAATGCCATTGGTCTTTCAAAGTCATCATTAAAACGATTATTTTTGGAAGCAACCAATCTATCAATTGGCGCTTTTATTAGGCACATTCGCATGGAACGTGCCTTTCGGTCATTAAAAAACAAAGAGATGACTGTTCTTGAAATCGCACTCAGCAGCGGCTTTGAGGATCATTCTGCATTTGCACGCGCATTTAAAAATAACTTTGGCTATTCTCCCACATCTGCGCGGACAAAATTAAATATTGTTGATGAGCTCGAACATATTTCGCTCGAAGAACCAGAAATTGTCGAACTTGATGAAATCAAATTTCAATCGGTAACCAAACAGGGCACCTATTTTGAAACTGCTCCTGCTGCATGGCAAGAGCTAAAAAAACATCTCTCTGCTACTGAATTGAATGACGATTTCACGGGAACATTTATTGGCATCGGACATGATAACCCACATGATAGTCATGTTGCAGAGGAAAAGGTGCGTTTTTCTGCAGGAATAACCCTCTGTTCTCATGATCTCAAGCTCAAACAAATGATCATCTCCAGCGGCGCATATGCGAAATTTGATTATATTGGAAAACTCAATAACTTAGGCCTCGCCTATCATTATATTTATGGCGCATGGAATCAAAAATCTCAGGAAATCATTAATCCAGACATTCCAGCATTTATGGTATTTAACGATTTTCCAATAAATGAGCTCAAAGAACAACAGGCAGCTATTTACGTGCCATTAAAAAAACAATAAAAATATTGCTCATGAGAACGACAAATAGCTCGAAGAAACCATCAACACATGATACACTACAACGATCAAAATAAAAATATGATTGCAGGGGTGTATGATTCCATTAAAGCTACAGCTAAAAAATTTTCTCAGTTATGGTCCAGAAATCCAAACCATAGAATTTTCTTCCTATCCTCTTATCTGTTTGTCCGGTAAAAATGGCCATGGAAAATCGGCGCTTCTTGATGCGATCACCTGGGCATTATGGGGACAAGCGCGTAAAACATTTGGCACCGTAAAAGCAGATCCAGGACTGGTGCATCTCGGGCAAACGCAGATGCTCGTTATTCTCGATTTTATTTTTAACGAACAAAAGTATCGCGTACGCAGGGAATTTAGCAAAGCATATGGCAAAGCAGTTGCAGCACTTGATTTTGGCATGATCGATGCGCAAACCAATAATTTTATATCGCTCACTGATAAAACAATTAAAAATACACAAGAAAAAATTGAACGCATGCTTAATCTCGATATGGAATCATTTGTAAATTCTGCATTTTTGCGTCAGGGACAGGCAAACGAATTTTCTAAAAAATCTGCCAAAGATCGCAAAACAGTGCTTGCGACTATTTTAGGTCTTAATCGCTATGAATCATTACGGGTGCTTGCTCATGAAAAGATCAAAGAAGCACAAAGTGCACAACAAACACACCAGACGTTACAAGAAAAGCGGCGCCTTGAGCTTGAAAAGAAAACTGAGATTAACGAGCAGCTAAACAAGCAAGAACAAGAACTTGCGCGTATCACCCAACAAGAACAAGAGCTCAATCAAAAACATACTCTTGTTGAGCAGGCACAAAAAGAGATCGCTGAAAAACAGAAACAACAGGCACTGTTATATTACGAGCAAACGCACTTAGATAAAAAAGAAACAGAGCTGAAAGACAAGCTTGTATCTGTTATACAAATCTGGAAAAAAACGCATAAACAACTAGTAAACTTACCCGATAAAACAGTAATCGAAACAGAAAAACAGAATCTGATAGATAAAATCAGCAAATATCAACAAGAGCTCCAGAAGGGGCTAGAAATCAAAACAACGCTACTCAGTGTAAAAGAGGATGCACAAACAAGAGCAAGCAAGCTCAAAAGCGCACATGCTGTTATAATGCAAGAAAAAAAGTTGCAAATTGAGCAACTTATTCTTGAGCACAAACATCATGAAAAACAGCGCAAAGAATTAACTGATGCACTTATTGCTGACACAAAAAAAATAGAGGAACTTACCCAAGAGTCTGCGCAATTAGATAAAAAAATCTCTCTTCATGCACGTACCAAACAACAAAGCACAAAAGTAGAAAAACAGTTTGAAAAAAGACGTGAGTATTATCAATTGTTTATCGCACAAGGTAATGAAGTAAAACAAAAATTAAACGAGCTTAATCAAAAGAAAAAAATGGTGCACGACGAGCATAATCCTAGTTGCCCGCTGTGTGAACAAAATCTTTCTGCATCACGCAAACGTTTTTTAAATGAAACGTTATACAAATCAGAACAATTTCTCACCAAGCGTTTCACGCGATTAAGTGCTATTATTACAAAATTAAAATCGATACTGATCACGCAACATGAACAGATTACAGAGATAAAAAAAGAAACTGCGCTGCATGAGCGCTTTGTGCTGCAGATAGAAGAACTTCATAAACAAATAAACACGATCGAGCAAAGCAACACGCACAAAAAGAAGCTCACGCAAGAATCTGAAATTATACTCAGCAATAAATTAGAGATAATCACACGATATCAGCACGAATATGAGTTGCTTATTACAACAGAAGAAAATAATATTAAACAAGATGCACAATTGAGTGAGCTGACTCAAAAAATAGCTACTTTAGAACAAGAATATAGCACACTCGCGTATAATAAAGAGCAGCATGTGCAGGCGCAACAAGCATTACAAACTCTTGAACAGACGCTAGCAACGTACACAGAGCTCGCGCAAGCGAAGCCAATGCAAAAAGAGCGTGCCGATACAATCACCTCTCTTTGTCTCGCGTTAAAAGCAAGCAAAAAACAAAAAAAAGCTCTTGTACATACGTTACAAGCATATGCGCATCTTGAAACTGATAAAAATAATAATAAAGAACAAGAAAATCAATTAATTACACAAAAAAAAGATCTGGTGACTCAGAAAGAAAAAATTTTGCAAAATAAGGGGAGTTTAGAAAATCAACAACAAAAAATTGCGCAAATTGAGCAAGAATTTAAAGAAGAACAAAAAAAACTTATCTTACTTGCAACAACTATCGATGATTATTATATTATCGCAACGGCGACTGGTAAAAATGGGATACAGGCGCTGCTAATCGAAGAAGCGATTCCTGAAATAGAGCAGGAAGCGAATTTGTTATTATCACGACTTACTAATAATCAGTCACATATTATTATTGAATCGTTACGAGATTTGAAAAACGGGGGCACCAAAGAGACACTCGATATAAAAATATCTGATTCAATCGGCATTCGTCCGTATGAACTATTTTCCGGTGGCGAAGCATTTCGTATCGACTTTGCATTACGTATTGCTATTTCGAAGCTCCTGGCGCGCCGCGCCGGCACTTCTTTGCAAACACTTATTATTGACGAAGGATTCGGTTCTCAAGACGAAGATGGGTTAAGTAATATCATGGAAGCAATTTATAAAATTCAGGACGATTTTTCAAAAATTATCATCGTGTCACATTTATCAGCGATGAAAGATCAATTTCCGGTACATTTTTTGGTAGAAAAAAACGCACAGGGAAGCCATGTGCGTATTATGGAGCAGGGATAAGAATAAAAGACTTATACTTGAATGACAGCATCAATATTAGGAATACGATCTTTAATCGTTTGTTCAATGCCCAATTTCATGGTATAGATTGACGCAGGGCAACCTATACAGGCGCCCGTCAATCGTACATATACCGTTCTGTCGTTCACTTTTACCAATTCAATATCACCACCATGCATCTGCACAGCAGGACGCATTTCTGCTAAAACAATCTCTACTTGAGCGATAATCTGATCATCTGTCATATATAACAAATCCTAAACCCACTCAAGACGTGCGATAGGCGCCGTATCACTCACGCGACGACCCAATGGAATCACCCGCGTGTATCCCCCGGGACGATCGACATAGCGTATCGCAATTTCAGAAAACAACTTGATCAATGCGGTGTCAGAGTAAGGCAACAATGCCTTCGCTTGACGACGAGCATTAAATATATTGCCCTGACGAGCGATAGTAACCGCTTTTTCTGCAAGCCGTTGTGTTTGCTTTACGCTTGCTTTTGTTGACACCAGATGTCCATACGTAATCAGATGAATAACCTGGTTTCTCAAAAATGAACGTCTGTGCGGAGACTTAAGATTTAATTTTTTTCTACCGTTTTGATGTCTCATGATATCTCTTACCCTTGTCGTTTTTACCGTTACTCATCATTTCCATGATCTTTAAGCATTCTTCTTAAATCTGATTCTTTAATGTCCATACCAAATGAAAGTCCGAATGCCTTCATACTGTCTTTAACTTCATTCAAAGATTTACGACCGAAATTCTTTATTTTCAATCCCTCATCTTCGTTCAGATTGACTAAGTCAATAATACGTTTAATGCCTGCATTAATTAAGCAGTTATGTGCGCGTACTGATAATTCTAATTCATCGATTGGTTTCAAGAGTAAATCAACCGGAACACCTTTTAGGCCTGGGCCTTCAAGCATAACCGCCGGCTCTTCTTCACTCTGTTCTTCAGGAACTGCAGAAATTTCATTAAATGGTATCTCGGTACTTGCCAAGAACGGCTCCAATTGAGTACGCAAAACAGAAACCGAATAATGCACGACATCAAGAGGGTTCTCTGAGCCATCAGTATGAATTTTTAAAACCAACTTATCGTAATCTATCTTGTCCCCTACCCGTGTTTTAGTCACATCGAATACGACTTTTTTGATGGGAGAAAACATCGCATCTAAATAAATACGACCATCTTCTTGCAACGATTTTTCAGATGGCCACTGAGCAGGCTGATATCCCCTTCCCGTTTCAACGAAAAATTCGATATCGAGAGTTCCCCGCGCAGAAACATGCGCAATGACATGATCTTTATTAATTAATTCCAGATGATCATCGGCCTGAATGTCTGCAACGCGCACTGCTCCTTCCTGAGACACCTGTAATCGCATGGTGCCGGGAATGCCTTTTTTATTACGAACAACAATTTCCTTAATGTTAAGGATAATTTGCATGGCATCTTCAACAACACCTGGCAAAGAAGAAAATTCGTTGTTAACACCTTTGATAATAACAGAAGTTACTGCAGAGCCTTCTACCCCGCCAAGCAATACTCGACGCAACGCGTTGCCTAACGTATTACCAAAACCAGGCTCCAATGGCTGAGCAACTAACTCCCCAAACGTATCGGTAAGCACCTTTTTATTCCAACTTAATCGCGGAATCGTTAAGGGTCTGTACTCCTTCTTGTCCATTTAAACTCCTGACTATAAATCAAACTATTAAAAACAATATACAACCACACATTATTATTTAGAATACAACTCTACAATCAAATGTTCTTCAATTGGTATTTGAACATCTGATCGAACCGGAAACCGTAACACGCGGCCTTTACGACCTTGTTTGTCCAATTCGAGCCATTCAGGAACTTTAATACCAATATTCAGTCTCTTATCAATTACTTGTTCAACAAAAGCTTTTTTATCAAGAACATTTGCCGCCAAAGTAATCACATCATCAACTGAAACCAAAAATGATGGAGAATATACTTTGCCACCATTTACCAAAATATGTCCATGAACGATAACTTGTCGCGCTTGTGTTCGAGATACGGCCATTTTTAATCGATACACTGTATTGTCTAGCCGACGCTCAAGCAAACTCAATAAATTTTCACCTGGTGCACCAATACGAGTTTGTGCTGCTTTAGCAAAAAAACATTTAAACTGTTTTTCACGAACGCCATATATCTCTTTTACTTTTTGCTTTTCTTCAAGCTGTTTTCCATATTCAGATAATTTTCGCGCACGCTTTTGAGGCGCTTCTGTTGCAGTTTGTTTATCTGCTCCCGGCCTGCCAACTGGTTTACCGGCTTGCTTACCAACTTGTTTTTTTTCTTTCATATCGACCTCTGCTTTGCCTATTCAATAATCAATTTCTTTATTCGCTGCAAATATTACACTCGACGCTTTTTAGGGGCACGAGCTCCATTATGCGGTAAAGGAGTTACGTCGCGCAATACAGAAATATTAAAACCACTGGTTTTTAATGCACGCACAACAGAATCTCTACCTGATCCTGGCCCTTGCAAGTTGATTTCTACAGCTCTAATTCCCAAGGCAATCATATCTTTAGTCAAATTGGTAACAATCTGCGAAGCAGCAAACGGAGTTCCCTTACGAGCACCTTTAAAACCTGCTTGACCAGAACTACCACGCAATAACACATCCCCTTCAATAGTAGTCACGGCAACAAGAGTATTATTAAAAGTTGATTGCACATGTACCAATGCAGATTCTACTCTTCGTTTTTGTTTCTTCGTTTTCTTTTTATATGTCATCCTGACCTTTAATCATTAAAAATGTTATAGTTACCGATTATTTTTTAGTAATTTTACGTTTTAATGCTATAGATGCTCCGCGAGGCCCCTTACGAGTACGCGCATTTGTTTTAGTGCGCTGACCACGAACCGGCAATCCTTTTTTATGACGCAGACCACGATAGCAACCAATATCTTGCAAGCGTCTGATACTTAATGCAATATCTCTTCGTAAATTACCTTCGACGGTATAATTATTAGCAACCTCTTTTTGAATAGCCGCAACCTGATCGTCTGTTAAATCTTTAACTCTGGTATCAAAATTAATTTTAACCTTTGTTAAAATATCACGAGACAACTTCAGACCAATGCCAAAAACATATGTAAGCCCATATTCTATTCGCTTACTTGCTGGTAAATTTGCACCCTCAATTCTAGCCATAAAAATCCTTATTACCCTTTAACCTTGACGTTGCTTATGCTTAGCGCTGCGCTTACATATAACACGAACGACCCGCTTTCTTTTGATAATGCAACAACTATCACATATTTTTTTTACCGATGTCCTAACTTTCATCCCATATTCCTCACTATAAATACCACTATTTAACTCTTATATCTCAATACAATCCTACCGCGAGTCAAATCATAAGGAGATAACTCTAAGGCAACTTTATCACCGGGTAAAATTTTTATATAATGCATGCGCATTTTACCTGAAACATGACCAAGAACCTTATGTCCCCCGTCGATTTCAACAAGAAACATTGCATTTGGTAATGTTTCTTTCACAATGCCATCTACTCTAACAACTTCTTCTTTTTTTTTCTGCTGTTCGCGTCTCACTTCATAACACCTATTTTAATCTTGTTAATATTTTTGGCTCTTCTGCCGTAATCACAATAGTATCTTCCACATGGGTAGCTATGCTTGCATCTTCCGTTTTTACGGTCCAACCATCGTGTGCAACATACACCTCATAATGGCCCATGGTGATCATTGGCTCTAAAGCAAAGGCCATTCCGGGCTTCAAACGTGGACCTTTTCCCGGTTCCCCATAATTTAATATTTCAGGATCTTCATGCATCTGCTTACCAATTCCATGCCCCGTAAAATCACGAACCACCCCAAAACCGTGCGCTTCAACTTCTTTTTGAATAGCAGCCGAGATATCGGTCAAATAATTGCCCGCATAAGCTTGTGCAATTCCCTTATCCAACGAAGATTGTGCAATGGCAATCAATTTTTGAACATCAGCATTCGCCGCAGGTCCAACAATAAAAGGTCGTGCCATATCAGCACAGTACCCTTTCCATGACGCACATACATCAACCTTTACCAAATCCCCACTCTTTAAATACATATCACCACTCGGAATTCCATGGACAACCACATCATTAACCGATATGCAACTTACATGCTTATAACCCATGTATCCCTGCATTCGAGAGCATAAACCAGCTTTTTTTAATTGCGCTGCAATCCACGCATCCAGCTCTAATGTTGTAATGCCAGGCTTAATAAGCAAGGAAATTTCATCAATAATGGCGCTTAATAATCTGCCCGCAGTCTCCATTTTGTAAATAGAGTGCTTATTCTTAATTATAATCATATCATTTTTACAAAAAGTTTGCGCTTAAATTCACTAAAAACTTCATCAAGTTGTCTATTTGCATCAATTTCAATAATTGGTTGATGCACACTTCGATAAAAATCTATAAGCGGCTGTGTATGCCGATGGTACATTTCCAATCGTACCTTAATTGCATCATTTTGGTCATCATCGCGACGCCCCAATGATCCACCACACTTTTCACATATCATCAATTGTTTAGAGGCAAGATCAGAACCCTCAATACTTGAATAAACAGCCTGACATTCTTTATTTTGACACATTAAACGACTGTTCAAACGAATACCCAACTGTTCATCGGGGATGAGAAACAAAATTGCATGAAATCTCAATTCTTTAAATTTATCATTTAAAATATCTCGAAACGCTTTTGCCTGCCCCACAGAACGAGGATAACCATCCAAAATCACTGAACGATCATCATCTTTCATATCAAACAACCATTGTTCAACCATAGCAGTAATAAGAGAGTCAGACACCAAAGCACCTGATTTAATCGCAAGACTAACTTCTTTACCTAAAGCACTGTTTTCAAAAATATGCTTTCTGCACAAATTTCCCGTGGATAATTGCAACCAATTAAACTCTTCGGCACATAATGCAGCAAGAGAACCTTTACCCGATCCTGGTGGCCCTATAAAAACAAAAACATTTTTTTTATTATTCATCACGATATTTCCTGCAAAACCAATCGCCACCCTCTAGCTTACTAAATAGCGCACTAAAATAGTTTCCTAAAAACTATGTTATCAAAAAATAACCATTTCAAAGACCATTGTTCTTACCGTCTCATGCGACTTTGCAATCTACCAGAAGACAAAAAGCCTTCATACCGATGTTCAAGTAAATATGATTCAATTTGTGCAGCCGTTTCAAGCGTAACACCAACCACAATTAATAACGCAGTTCCACTCGAATAAAAAGGCATCCGAATAAACACATTAAGAATATTGGGTAACAAAGCCAAAATACCTAAATACAATGCCCCTACCAAGCCAATTCGTGTTAAGATAAAACTGAAAAAATCGGCCGTTTTTTTACCAGGACGAATGCCCGGAATAAATCCACCACTTTTTTTAATATTATCCGCAAGCTCCTCAGGATTAAATTGAAGCGCAGTGTACACAAATGAGAAAAATATAATCAAAGCAAATTGCAAAACATTAAATAATAAACCAGTGGGCGTCATTACCTCAGCAAGCCACTTAAACGCGGCAAAGCGCTCTGATAACATTGAAAGAGCAAACATTGGCATATTGAGTACTGCGCCAGCGAGAATAACCGGCATAACTCCTGCCGTATTAATTTTAAATGGGATATAGGTACTTTGGCCACCATACACTCGCTGACCAATTACCCGTCGTGAATACTGAACCGGTATTTTTCGCTCACCTCGCTCCAAAAATACAATACATGCCGTTACTGCTATAAAAACAACAAGTATAAAGATGGCGACAATGGGATTCATTAATCCCTGCATTACTTCATATAATGTTTTAAGGAAATAATCGGGATAGCGATTGACAATACCCGCAAAAATAATCATCGAACTGCCATTACCAAGTCCAAAAATGGTAATTTGTTCACCAAGCCACATAACAAACATAGACCCAACAGTCAAAGACAAAACAAACATAAATTTAAATTGCCAACCTGGATCTAGAACTAACCCTTTGCCCTCTAATAAAAAGGCTAGTCCGATACTTTGCATAATGCTTACGCCCAACGCCAAATATCTCGTATACTGATTGACAATCTTACGGCCATATTCCCCTTCTTTGAGCAACGCTTCCAAATAAGGAACCGTCATGCCCAACATTTGCATCATAATAGAGGCAGTAATATAGGGCATAATTCCCAATGCAAAAATAGTAGATTCTTTTAAGCCGCCTCCTGACACCATATCGATGTAAGCGAATAATCCACCCAAGCCTCGGGAAGTTGCGGCCATAGCTTCTTGTAACTTTACAACATCCACGCCAACAACCGGAATATGATTACCAAGTCGATAAATTACAAGAATGCCCAAAGTAAACAAAAATTTTTTACGTAACTCAGGAACAAAAAAAATATTAATAAAATTTTTTAATAAAACCACAGCGCTACAGCTCCTTATTTAATCTAACCTCTCCACCAAGCTCCTCAACCATTTTTTTTGCAGAGGCACTACAAGCATCCACAACAATCGTTAATCGCTTTGATAAAACCCCATTACCCAATAATTTTAGGATAACAGAGCCTCTTTTACTTCTTTTTTCTTTAAGAATACCTTGGGCAATTAATCTATCGCGATTAACCTCAACTCCCTCATCAAATACATCCAACTGATCAAGATTGACAATCTCAACCTCAGTCTTAAATGGTGCATTCGTAAATCCTCGTTTTGGTAAACGACGGAAAAGAGGCATCTGACCACCCTCAAATCCTATACGAACATAGCCACCTGAACGGGCTTTTTGTCCTTTATGACCCTTACCAGAAGAACCCCCTCGACTTCCCCCGCGACCTACTCTTTTTCTTTTTTTAGTAAGCTTAGTTAATTTATGCAGTTGTAGCTGTAACATCTTTTTTTCCAATCATAGCGATTACTGTTGTATCTCTTAATCTCGTGAAATGTTGTGCGGAACGTAATTTAGCAAGGGCATTTAACGTTGCTTTAACAATATTATCTTTATTGGCAGATCCCAATGATTTTGCTAAAACATCTTTTACACCCAGAGCATCCATTACCGAACGCATTGCTCCACCGGCAATAACTCCGGTACCCTTAGACGCTGAACGAATAATAACTTTGCTTGCACCATGTCGTCCAATAACTGGATATGGTACCGTGTTACCACGCAAAGGAATTGAAATCATATTCTTACGCGCTCTATTTGTTGCCTTTGCAATCGCCAGAGAAACTTCACGACTTTTACCAAGAGCAACACCTATATTGCCTTGTTGATCACCTGAAACAACCAATGCAGAAAAAGAAAATCGCTTTCCGCCTTTAGTTACTTTCGTTACACGTCGCACATTAATGACGTGATCAACCATTTCAGTTTCTTTTGCCTTTGTCTTGCTTTTATCTGTCATCGATAGTACCTATAACCTTAAATTTTTAATCCGCCTTCTCTAATTCCTTCTACCAACTCTCGCACGCGACCGTGATATAAGAAAGAGCCTCTATCAAAAATCGCTGTAGTAATTCCTTGCGCCTTAGCGCGTACCGCTAACTCAAGCCCAACCGCACGCGATACGGTCTTTTTGTCACCAGACACATTTTTTAACTGTTCTGATGAACAAGAAACAATAGTTTGATCATTGCTATCATTAATTATTTGAACATGAATATGTTTTAAACTTCTAAACACCGAAACACGTGGCACATGCGCAGACCCTTTAAGACCTTTACGATTTCTCAGCGTTCGTCGCTTTGTACGTCTTTGTATTTTTTTCTGCAATGACATAATAATTTCCAATCCACTTTACTTTATAAGCTACTATTTAGCTTTTGTTTTACCTGCTTTACGAGCAATCACTTCCGTTAATAATTTAACACCAGTACCTTTATATGGCTCAGGTGGACGCAATGCCCGAATAACACTGCAAACATGTCCAACAAGCGCTTTATCATATGAAGCAAAGGTCAAATTTTGTCCCGTGCGATCAATCTCTAAAGAAACACCTTTAGGAAGCTCAAAATCAATTTTATGACTATAACCTAAACTAAAAACAACTTTGCTTCCAGTCATTACAGCCTTATATCCTAAACCGTTTATTTGAATTTTTTTCTCAAACCCTACACCAGCGCCCTTAATTGCATTAAAAAGCAACGCTCGATGCAATCCCCATATTCTATTAATATCACGTGGTAATTCTTGAGAATCATCAATTCCCAATATCAATAAGCCTTGCTCTAAATTTACGGTGAGCATTGATGGCAATACATACATACCAGAATTTTTAATTCCGCTATAATGAACTTCATTGCCCTTAACCTCTACCTTAACCTTACCGATGTCGATTGTTTTTCTACCGATTTTTGACATAACATCACCCTATTACCAAACTGTACAAATAACCTCGCCACCGACACTTAAATTTCTAGCTTTCTTATGAGAAATAATGCCACGATTAGTTGTCAAAAGCGAAAGCCCTAAACCACCAATCACCGACTTAATTTTATTTGATCCTGCATAAAAACGACGTCCTGGCGTACTAACTCGCGTAATTTCATGAATTACCGATTCACTACCTACATACTTTAAAACAATCTTAATCATTTTTTTGTTGCTCTCTTCCAAGACCAAACAATCTCGAATAAAACCTTCTTCTTTAAGAGCCTTGCCTATCTCAAATTTCATTTTTGAATGCGGCGCCATCACAAATGGCTTGGAAGCCATAATTCCATTTCTAATAATAGTTAAAAAATTCCCAATAACATCAATTGACATGCAAATCCTTCGAACAAATTGTATTACCAACTTGCTTTTTTAACGCCAGGAAGAAGACCCTTTAAAGCATTTTTCCTAAAACACATACGACACATCATAAACGTTCTCATATAACCCCGCGGCCGACCACAAAGCTGACAGCGATTACGTACCCTTACTGCAAATTTTGCGGGCTTTTTTGCTTTCTCTATTAATGCCTTCCTGGCCATAATAACACCTTTACCACAATTAAATTATTGCTTATTTTTTATAAACGGCATACCAAATTTTTTAAGTAAGGCCAATCCATGCGCATCAACACTCGCTGTCGTATGAATGGTAATATTCAGTCCACCAAGCTTACTGCCCTCTTCATAATCAACTTCCGGAAAGATAATCCACTCCTGCAGGCCTATATTATAATTACCCTGCCCATCAAATTTATCTGACACGCCGCGAAAATCACGAACTCTTGGCAAGGCAAGATTTACAAACTTATCAAAAAATTCAAACATTTTTTTGCCACGTAAAGTTACCTTAACACCAATTGGCATACCTTCACGCAACTTGAAACCCGCTATAGACTTTTTCGCAACAGTACGAACGGGCTGTTGACCGGTAGTCTTCGCCATAACGTCAGCAACCGCCTGCAATATTTTACTATTAGTCAATGCAGCCTTTGCGCCAACATTTAGCACAATTTTTGTAAGCTTAGGCGCCTGCATTATATTTTTAATGCCAAGCTCTTTTAATAATTGTGGACGAATTTCAGTTTCATACAAATCTTGTAAACGATTTTTTCCCATGATTTTTTACCCTTAGTACGTATAGGAATTTGCTATAACGTTTTTTCACAACGGTTACATGAACGCGCTCTTTTACCACTATCCAGCAATTTAAACGAAATACGACACGGTTGCTTGCAATTCAAACATACGGGCATAACTCGAGATAGCAAGAGATAAGACTCTATCTTTTTCAAACCAGAAAGCTCACCCTGCTTGCGTGCCTTATAATGCTTTGTAACTAAACCAATCCCTTTAACTAATACTTTACCCTTTTTAGGTAAAACCTCAATGACTTCACCTTGTTTGCCTTTATCTCGTCCAGACAAAACAAATACCATATCATTTTTTTTAATACGCGCTATCATAAAAATCCTTTATAAAACCTCAGGGGCTAGCGAAGCAATTTTCGTATATCCTCTGAATCTCAATTCTCGGGCAACAGGCCCAAAAATACGAGACGCAATAGGATCTTTATCTTTGGCATCTCTTTTAACAATTACCGCTGCATTGTCACCAAATCGAATATAACTACCGTCATTGCGACG
>Ga0207118_1137_pt1 | contig 13701 bp, 7 predicted proteins | sample Alteio_BWMinHeat_42_FD_153507 | JGI IMG/M metagenome (GOLD analysis project Ga0207118, IMG submission 153507) | Enriched cells from forest soil in Barre Woods Harvard Forest LTER site, Petersham, Massachusetts, United States -... | ecosystem: Environmental > Terrestrial > Soil > Temperate forest >...
CCCTGTTTCCGGTCAAGCGGTAGCCATCGGCAAGATTGCCCATATTGGTTTCATCTTCAGGACTCATCTCGACCGCTTTCTCAAACATTGGCAGCGCATCGGGATACCGCTTCAGATAGAAAAAAGCTGTACCGAGGTTCGTATAGGTAGCCGCAGAGGGTTTAATCTGAAGCGATTTTTGCAAGACCTTTATGCTCTCCTCATACCTGCCCAGGTTGAAATAGGCTGCCCCAAGGTTGCTATATCCCGCCGGATTGTCCGGCTCGAGCTGAATGACTTGCGTAAACATCTTTACGGCCTTATCCGATTCGCCGAAAGCAAAGTATGCATTGCCAAGTGCCGCTAGATTGTTCCAGTAGTAAGGATTGATCTCGACCGCTTTCTCTAGCGCCTGGAGCGCTTCCGCTTTTTGTCCGTTGGCTTTGTAGGCATTTCCCAGACGGCGATAGCCTTCATCCGAATTCGGTGCTAGTTCCAATGCTCGCTTATGTTCTGCGATGGCTTGCACGTTTTGCCCGGTCGCGGCAAAAGCACTTCCCAAGGCGAAGTGCACCTCGGGCAGTTTGTCGTTGAGCTGAGCGGCCTGCTTGGCTGCCGCGATGGCTTGTTCCGACCAGTACTTGTCTTTTTTCTGGACGTACATCATGAGATTTGCGTTCGAAAGTCCTGTGTAAGCGAGGGCGAATCCGGGATCTTTCTTCAAGGCCTCATTGAAATGGTTCATCGCCACTTGAATGTTCTTTTCGTCTGGAGTGCCGCTTAGGGCGTCGCGGCCTTTGAGATACTGGTTGTATGCCTCCACGTTCTCGGTGGGGTGCACTGATGTAGCGGCCATCTCCTCATTGCTGGGCTTGGTCTCTAGGGCATCCACAAGACCTGTGTAGATTTTGTCCTCGATGGTCAACAGATCCCCGGTCACACCGGCGAATTCTTGGCTCCAAACCAGGCGGCTTTCCGCCATATTTTCCAAGGTGACCGTAACGCGGAGATTGTCCCCCGAGCCTTGTATGGTTCCATGGACAATCAGGTTTACCCCCAATTCCTTCGCGACTTGTGGAAGAGGTGTTTTAAGGTCGGTTTTGGCAGCGGCCGTCGAAGAGGCTAGGCGCACATCCTTTAACTGGAAAAGCTTCGCCGACATGGCTTCTACCAATCCCTCGGCCACGTACCCGAGCGACGATTGGTCCCCCAAGACACGGAACGGCAGGACAGCAACGAACTTTCCCTGCGAGATGGATGGAAGTCCGCTTGGGCCGGGAGGCGGAGTTCCAACGGTAGTGGGTGCAAAAACCCAGTGTCTTGTTTTGGGAAGCGCAAAAAACAGGCCGATCAGAAGAATCATCCCAGCTCCTGCGGCATACCACCAGCGTTTCTCGACCACCGGGAGGTTGATCTGCACCGATCGCACGGATCGGAGCGAAGGGCTGCGTCCGGCATCCAGATCCGCCAGAATCTCTTTGGCACTCTGGTATCGATTGGCCGGATCTCTCTCCAGACAGTGCATGATAATGCGCGCAACATAGTCAGGCAGGGCTGGATTGACTTGTTTCACGTGCTTGGGCATCGTCTGGACGCGCTGATACATCAACTGCCAGGTCGATTCTCCGGAAAAGGGAACCGCCCCGGTCACCATTTCGTAGAGCACCAGCCCCAAGGCATACAGGTCACTCCGGCTATCGACCGGTTTTCCTTCCACCTGCTCCGGCGACATGTAGCGAGGCGTGCCCATAACCGCGCCGGTGCGCGTCATGCCCATCTTCGCTGTCTCCAACGAAGTCGCCAGGCCGAAGTCGGATACGTAGACGTGGTCGTTATTTCCAACTAAGACGTTTTGCGGCTTGAAGTCACGATGCACCACGCCCTCGGAATGAGCCGCATCGAGTGCTTCACACAGTTGCCTGGCGATCTTGAGAGACCGCTCGAGGGGGAATGGCCCTTCATCTTTCAGCAACTGGTTCAAGTCCTTGCCTTTGATGAAGGCCATGGTGATGAACTTCACACCATCGACCTCGCCGAGGTCGTGGATGCGCAGGATGTTTCTGTGGGAAATCTTGCTGGCGAGCAGCAGTTCTTGTTTGAAGCGCTGGGTTAAAAGGTAATCGCTGACTAGCTCTGGCAGCAGGGTCTTGAGGGCTACGTTGCGCGAGAGCTCCTTATCGAAAGCCCTGTAGACCTTGCCCATCCCCCCTGCGCCCAGCAGTTCTTCTATGCGGAATCTCGGCCCGAAATCCACCCCGGGTTCCAGCGCCCCCGGAACATTGAGCGCGCTGCTCCGACTCCTGGTCGTAGACTTTGTGCCGGCTGCTCTCGGCGGTACGTCACCCCTTCTCATGAGCGCGTCCGCATCGGAGCTGTCCATCGTACGATCATCGGCAGGAACGGATCCGGAAGGGGTCTTGCTCAAGATAGACACTCCTGGTCCATCCTGGGCCCGGGAACCCGCTGATGGGGCAACACTGTCTATCGTTCGGTCGACTTGACGATCCAATCGAGCTGACGGCCGGCTGCCTGAGGATGGGTTCAGCTTATCTCCACCGTCCTTGGGCGCCTCAGGGACGGGGCTATCAATAGCTTTCCCCGCCTTCGAGGGGTCCAGAACTGCTCCGCAGTGACCGCAACGGACGGCGAGTGCAGGGTTGTTTTCTTTGCAAGAAGGACAGATCATGATTGAGGGCCGGCTAGAAGTTCACCATTGGGCAGATTATCCTGCATGGCGAAGCTCGTCAGCAAGCAATATCTGCGGCCGTGTGAATAGCAGGAAGCTGAAAAACGCTTCTTTCTGAGCATCGCCGCAACCAAACAGTACTTCTCCTCGGTAACTTTGGTCGCGTGTCTAACGCCGCCCTGTGGCTTGGCTTGGGATGCGCCTGGGTAATGGAGAAAGTAGGCAACCTTGTTTACGCTCGCTTCGAACAAAGTTCCGCAACTGGGAACGCCGTTCAGATCAAAGCAAGACGGCCGCATGACTTCATCGCCCAATTCTGTGCGCCCCACCGTGGTATCTCATGGTTTCGAGGAGGATGTGAAGAAATACGCGGAACCCGAGCGAGAGCAAGGCCGGAGCGACTCTCAGGTCTTGCTTGGCGACTATGCGCGGGCGATGGTCTACGGCGGGGGTTACGCGAGCAGCTTCCAGCGTCTCGCTCCCACCAGGGCCAGCAAGCTAGAACCGAGCATCATAAGTGAAGATGGCTCTGGGGTCGGCGTCGGGGGACCGTTGGGATTGAAAACTGTTAGCTTGCCTGAGCTTAATTCCTCAAACGGCCCAAATGAGCCCTCTGGCTCTATTTCCGAACTCTCTGGAAAGGCAACATCTGTCGGCCCTGGACATAAGTCTGAGCTGGAACATATTGCTCCACCTGCATATCCAACAAGCGAGGTCGTCGGTAGTGCGATGTAGAGGACATCGCCGATACTGTCTTCAAATGTAAAACCATAAAAGGTGCTCTCGAGATTCAGGCCTTGCACTATGGTCACGTTGTACGGCCCAAGATTCAGCTTTGAGTCATTAGACACAGTTTCCAAAGTTGACGGAAAACTGCTGTTGTTGACGACCTTGCCCGACGTCGTGTCAATCGTCACGTTGCCAGCCAATGTCGTAACACAGCCGGGGCAACCTACGTTCGCGAAGGTTCCAGATGCTTGAAACGTCACGAATGAATCGGCCCGAACCGCTCTTGGCGCGATGAGGCCGATCAAAACTAACCCCGCCTCCAAGACGTAGTACTTCGTGATCTTCATCGTTTCCCCCAAGCACTCATTCGGAAAACACCCCAAGGGAGCAACGCAATTGCGTTGCCATTTCTGGGTCTACTGATAACAAAGAACTTACCTTAACTCGGAGAATTTTAGGACCAAATCTATGCGCCTAAGGGGAAGGGAATTCTCATAGCTTGATCTGCGCCTCCCCAGCCCGAGCGGCCAGCGGTCCGGGCGTCATCTTTCCGCTCCCACATCTTTGCGCTGGGTTCGACCGCGTGTGGGCAAAAGATATGTGGGGAAGCTCCTAAACGAAGAAGATATGGCGGCAGCCATCCTCGGTCGGGTGCTCGGGCGCGGACGCTTTTTCCACCTCAATGGACCCTCCGGGAGAACGCGTCATCTCAACCCGGAAGAGACCTTGCCGTAGAGTACAAAACGGCTCAGAATTTTAGGGAATTGGCCCTCAGAATTACCGGAACCCACAACAAAGAGGGGAAGGGCCCAGAAATTTGGCGTGACATTCCGGATGATATCCTCAATGAGAAGCACGTTTGCATGGTTGCACGCGGGCGGGAGATGCTGCCAACGCCTGCATTTCAGAAGAACAGCGTTGGATTGACCTTCCACACCTTTCTCTGCTATCAACGACAAACGCGCAACGAGGAGCCCGATGCCCACAACACGACGAAACTTCTTTCGCAATCTAGCCACTGGAGCGGCTTTCACTGCGGGTCTCCCCCCGCTCGCAAGCCTCGCGTTCAGCGAACCGAGGGGCCCGATCATTCTGAGCCGCAATGAAAACGCCTACGGACCTTCGCAAAAAGTAGTGGCCTCCATGCAGGACTCCCTGACCTATGCCAATCGCTACCCCGACCCAGCCGTAAATGCCCTTCAGGAACGAATCGCCAAGTCTCATTCCATCAAGCCGGAGCAACTAGTGCTGGGCTGCGGTTCTGGGGAGATTCTGAGCATTACGGCTTCCACTTTTCTTGGCCCCGGTAAAACGCTCATCACGGCTGTGCCTACTTTCGAAGCCATCGGACGGTGCGCCAAAGCTTTGGGAGCAGATGTCGTCGAAATCCCCCTCGCCAAAAATTATTCCCATGATCTGGCCGCAATGCTAAAGCGAGCCGACGCCACCACGGGCTTGGTCTATATCTGCAATCCAAACAATCCCACAGGCAGCCTGACGCCCCGCCTAGATTTAGAAGCCTTCCTTCGAAAGCTTCCTCGCACCACAACCGTCCTCATCGACGAGGCCTATCATCACTACGTGGAACGAACGGCGGACTACTCCTCCTTCATCGACAACCCGATAAGCGATGACCGGGTCATCGTAGCGCGAACCTTCTCAAAGGTTTTCGGGCTAGCAGGAATTCGTGTGGGCTATGCCGTTGGCGCACCAGAGAGAATGCAGGCTCTCGCTGCCCGCCGTCTCCCGGAAGGCCTCAATGCCGTCGGTGCCCGGGCTGCTCTCGTGGCCTACGATGACCTCGAATATGTCCGGCTGAGCGCGAAACGCAACGCCGATGATCGCCAAGAATTCTTCAACCAGGCTAACGCGCGCATGGTTCAGGGAATCGATTCTCACACAAATTTCGCCATGCTGAAAACCGGCCGCATGGCCGTCGACGTCATCGAACACTTCAAGAAAAACGATGTCCTCATCGCGCGGCTCTTTCCTTCCATGAATACCCACGTCCGCGTTTCGTTTGGCACGCCTAGGGAGATGAAGGAATTCTGGCGCGTGTGGGATCTAATGCCCCCGGGAAAGATGGAGATGTAAAGGAAGTAGCGAGGCCGTTCGCCGTAAGCGATTACGCTTCTCCCGCCTCGCCAACGGAGAAGTATGTGCAATCCGGGTGGTGAAACACCAGCGCGCTCACGCTGGCCTCCGGGTCCATCATGAAGCCTTCCGTTAACTGCACGCCGATTTCTTCCGGCTGCAACAGCTTCCAAATTCCGGCCTGATCTTCAAGATTCGGACAAGCCGGGTACCCAAAACTGTACCTCTTCCCGCGGTACCGCGAGGTAAACCGCTGCGCCATCGTCAATTCCGGCGGATCCGGGAAGCCCCAATCCTCTCGAATCCGCCGGTGCAACCACTCCGCGCACCCTTCCGCTGATTCGATGGCCAGTGCCTGCATCCCGTGTGACTTGAAGTAGTATCCTTCGTTCTTTGCTCGCTCAGAGCGCTCGCGCACACCTTCGCCCGCGGTCACCACGAACAGCGCGATGTGGTCGCGCTTCCCGTCGAGCGGCGGCAGCACGTAGTCGCTTAGGCATAGAAAATCGCCTAAGCGTTGTCGCGGAAAACGGAACGTATGTACCGGCACCGCGCCGCCCGGCGCGAACAGGTGCATCGCCTCGCCATCCGACTCCGCCTCAAAAAATTGCCAAACCGCGCGCGGCTTAAGGAACTCCGCTGCCTCGCGTTTCACCTCTTCCATGCCTTCATATAGCTCGACGGCTTTCGTTTCGCGTTCGGCAAACCGCTTCTCAAAATCTCCGCGGAACCCCATGTGCCGTCCATACAACATAAACGGATTGATGTAACTCCACACCTCGTGTAGATCCGGCACCAGCCGCACTTTCCTCTCGAGATACGCCACCTTGGGAATGGGCACGTCGGTCCGCACCTTCGCCGAGCGCGTAACCATGGGTATCTCGGCGACCTTCACCCTTGTTGCCACGGCAAACCCGTTTCCCGACGCTCGGTGTTCATCGAGCACCTGTTCGCGCGTCGCCGGGTCCATCAGCTGATTCATCAACCGCAGCCCCGTCATCGCATCCTTTGCGTAGCACACCGACTTCCCATAGCTCGGCGCAATCTTTGTCTGCGTAAATCGCGCAGACAGTGCCGCTCCGCCCACCAAAAGCGGAATCTCAATTCCCGCTTCCCGCAAATCACTAGCCGTGATCACCATCTGCTGCGCGCTTTTCACCAACAGCCCCGAAAGCCCGATCGCGTCGGGGTGATGCTGCAGATAAGCCTTGATCAATTCTTCCGGCGGCACCTTGATGCCCAGATTCACCACGTCATAGCCGTTATTCTTCAAAATAATCTCGACGAGATTCTTCCCAATGTCGTGAACGTCACCCTTCACCGTCGCCAGCACGATCTTTCCGCGCTTCGCCGTGTCCGCCTTCTCCATGAACTGTTCGAGATGATTCACCGAAGCCTTCATGGCCTCCGCCGATTGCAGCACCTCGGCGACGATCAGTTCGTTCGCATTGAACAGCCGTCCCACCTCCGCCATTCCGGACATTAGCGGCCCGTTGATGATCTCCAGTGGCGATACGCCTTCCGCGCGCTTTCGCTCTAGATCGGCGATCAGTCCGTCTCGCGTTCCCTCAATAATGTAATTCGCCAGCCGCTCGTCCAGCGGAAGGTCCGCCGCAAGCTTTTTGTCTTTCTTCTTCGCGGTCCGGAAATATTCGGCGATAGCCGCGATGTGGTACTGATTGACGGCTGCCCGCTGCTCTTTCTTTTGCTCCCGCCAATCTGCCGGAACGTTCCCGAGCAACTCCGCCTGAGAATGATCAGCTGGCACTTCCTTCGGTGGATGCGAGAACAGCAGGTTCTCCGCAAGGTCTCTTTCATGTTGTGGAATCGATGCGAACCGTTCCAGTTTTTCCGTGTTCACGATCGCCAGGTCCAGCCCCGCTTTCGTGCAGTAGTAAAGAAATACTGAATTCACAACTTCGCGCGCGCCCGCCGGCAACCCGAACGACACATTCGAAATCCCCAATATCGTCCGCGCATCCGGCAGCACCTGCTTGATCAGCCGGATGCCTTCCACGGTCTCGACCGCGCCGCCAATATAATTCTCGTCGCCCGTTGCACACGGAAACACCAGCGGATCGAAAATGATATCTTCCGGTCCCAGCCCGTACTTTTCCGTCAGCAACTTGTAACTGCGTTGCGCTACGGCCAGCTTCCGCTCCCGCGTAAAGGCCTGGGCCTGCAATTTGTCCTCATCAATGCATCCAACCACCACCGCCGCCCCAAAATCATGCGCCATCGGGACTACCCGCTCGAACTTCTCCTCCCCATCCTCCAGATTGATCGAATTAATAATCGCCTTGCCCTGGCAATAGGTCAGCGCCAATTCAATCGCCGTCGGATCGGTGGTATCAATCATCACCGGCGCTTTCACTTTTCGAATCAGCTTCTCGTAAAACACCGGAATATCCTTCTTCTCATCCCGTTCCGTGCTCTGCAGGCACACATCCACGATATGCGCCCCGCCCTTCACCTGCCGCCGCGCAATCTCGCTAGCCTCTTCCCATTTCTCTTCGGCCACCAGGTTCTTGAACAGCCTCGACCCAATCACGTTGGTTCGCTCGCCCACCAATAGCGGCCGCGTGCTGTCCTCCGCTTCAATCGTCTCGATTCCCGAATACACCGCTCGATGCGATTCGCCCGGCCGCACGCGGGGTTTCTTCCCGTCGACCATCTGCGCAATCGCGTGAATGTGTTGCTCGGTCGTTCCGCAGCACCCGCCCACAAAATTCAACCAGCCATGATCCACAAATTTCTCAAGCTGCGCCGCCAGCGAACTCGGCGTCTCCAAATACTTGCCTTCTTCATCCGGCAGCCCCGCGTTCGGATAACACGAAACAAACTCACTCGAGAGCTGACTTAAAGTCCGGATGTGATCGGTCATGAACTCCGGCCCCGTAGCGCAGTTCATCCCAAACGCCAGCGGCTTGGCATGCCGCAGCGATGCCCACATGGCCTCGACCGTCTGCCCCGCCAACATCGTTCCCATCGGCTCGATGGTCACCGACACGATCACCGGAACCTGCATCCCAATCTCTTTCGAAAGCCGCTGAATCGCGAGCAACGCCGCCTTGATATTCCGCGTGTCCTGGCAAGTCTCGACCAGCAGCAAATCCACGCCGCCTTCTACCAACCCCTTAGCCTGCGCGTAGTAGGCTTCGCCCAACCCTTCAAACGTCACGCCACCCGTAACAGTAATCGCCTTTGTGGTCGGCCCCACAGACCCTGCAACAAACCGGGGTTTCCCCGGCGTGCTGAACTCATCGGCCGCCTGCCGCGCCAGTTGCGCTGCGCGTTTATTCAGTAAATGCGCATCCGCAGCCAGCCCATATTCGGCCAAAACAATCGTCGCCCCGCCAAAGCTGTTCGTCTCAACAATGTCCGATCCCGCCTCGAAGTATTTCCGATGAATATCCAGCACCACATCCGGTCGCGTCCGCACCAAATTCTCGTTGCAACCCTCCAGCGCCGCGCCTCCAAAATCCTCCGCAGTCAGGTTCCGCTGCTGCAGCATCGTCCCCATAGCTCCGTCGAGCACAAGTATCCGCTCCAAGAGCAACTCTCGTAGAGCCTTAGCCGATTCACTCAAATTACGCATTGGCGGGAAACCTACAACTCCTTACCGGGCTTCCTGTTCGATTGAGACACCATCAGAGAAGACCGCGTTTCGCGTACACCTCTATTTTACGCAGGTTCCACGCAGGAATCGAACACCTTGCAGCGAACCAGTGCTTTTTTGGCGCGAACCGTCGTTCCAGCACCCTGAACGGCCTGAACTCCAGCTATACTGCGGACCTCGGACACATTTGACTAATTTATGAGCATCCGGTTGAAAATCATCAACATCGTAGGCGCACGCCCCAATCTCCCAAAGATCGCCCCGCTCATCCGTGAGATGCAGCGGCATCCGGAGATTGAGCCTATCCTCGTCCACACCGGCCAGCATTACGACGAAGCCCTGTCCGACATTTTCTTCCGCCAGATGGGCATCCCCACGCCTCACGTCAATCTCGAAGTGGGCTCCGGCTCCCACGCGGCGCAAACTGCGGAAGTTCTCAAGCGCGTCGAACCTGTTCTGATCGAACACCAGCCGGATCTAGTCCTCGTCGTCGGAGACGTCAATTCCACCATAGCCGTCTCGCTAGCTGCCGTAAAACTCGGCATTCCCATAGCCCACGTCGAAGCCGGCCTTCGCAGCTTCGATCGCTCCATGCCCGAGGAAATCAATCGCATCCTCACCGATGCCCTTGCCGATTTCCTCTTCGTCACCGAAGAGGACGCCATCCAGCATCTCCTCAAAGAAGGCCGTCCCCGCGAGTCCATCTATCTTGTCGGCAATGTGATGATCGATTCTCTCCGCCACTTTCTTCCCATCGCCCAAAAATCCCGAATCGGCGAAGATCTTAACCTGAAAAACGCCGCCAGCTGGCAGCGCTTCGGCGTCCTCACCCTTCATCGACCTTCAAACGTCGATTCCACCGAAAAACTAGCCGAGCTCCTCGGCGCCATCGATGCAATCGCCGCCCAGATTCCCGTGGTCTTTCCCGTTCATCCCCGCACCCAGCAACACCTCACGCAAGCTGGCATCGAAACTCATCCCCAGCTTAAGCTGATCCCTCCGGTAGGCTATCTCGATTTTCTCTGTCTCCTTAGCAAGGCCACACTGGTCCTCACCGACTCCGGCGGCATCCAGGAAGAGACCACCGCTCTAGGCGTCCCGTGCCTGACGCTTCGCGAAAACACCGAGCGTCCCATCACCATTTCCGAAGGTACAAACCTGCTTATAGGCACGGACCCCACTAAAATTCTCGCCGCCGCGCAGCAGATTCTCGCCGGAAAAGGCAAGCCTGGCCGCATTCCCCCCTTCTGGGACGGCCACGCCGCCGAGCGCATTGTCGAGACTTTGCTGCGAAAGTCACCCCTCGGCCCCCACCGAAACGGCACCCTACCTGTTACGTAACAATTCGAGAACAGCCCCTTCCAAGAGACTTGCCCCTTAGGACAGTTTTGACTAGGCTGACACATAGTGGCTACCAAGCGAAGTTCAAAGATGACGGTTTGCATCCTCTCGCCGCATCCCCTGGTGCTGAGCGAGTTCGAGCGCGTCTTGTCGAAGGCTCCATTCAAAGTCGTGGTCAAGCAACTCGAATCCACGCTCGCGCCCGACATGCGTAATTTCGAACCGCCCGTTGCTCAGGTTTACGTCATCGATGGGCATGCCGCACGGCCTGCGACAGGTGCACTTTTGGCCAATCTTCTCGAGCGTCATCCCGAGGCGCGCCTGATCGTGGTCGGCGAACAGCACACGGACGCCAACAGTTATCAGCTCTTGCGTCTCGGTGTTAAGGGTCTTCTCACCTACACCGAAGCCCGCGATCAGTTGGTTCGCGCTCTGCCGCTGGTCGCCAATGGAGGATTCTGGGTCCCGCGCTCCGTGCTTTCCGGCTTCGTCGATTCCGTCCTTACCAGTCAGGGTCGCCGTCTCAAAACCGACTCCGTGACCAATCTCAGCCGCCGCGAACAAGAAGTCCTGGACTCCCTGCTCGAAAATCTTTCCAACAAAGAAATCGCCAGCAAACTCAACATCGCCGAACGCACCGTAAAATTTCACGTCTCTAATCTCCTCAGCAAATTCGGCGTCCGCCGCCGCGCCGATCTGATCCTTCTCACCTTCCAGCGCCGCATGTCGCAAGCGTAATCCACAGTCCACCTTCTCAGGTGGACGATCCTCCGAAATGATTGTAGGGACGGGGTTTCCCGCGACCTTTTCTCGTTTTCGCTCCATCATCGCCGCCGGCCGCCCCGCAAACTCCCGCTTGTCCCGTTCCTTCCCCAATTCACCGCTGACAACCTGAGTCGATCCTGATAGTTTTAGTAGTTGCGCGACTGCACGTCACATTCTTCCCATGAAGGCGAGGTCACTTCTTTGAACGTTCTCGTAACCGGAGCCGCAGGCTACATCGGCAGTATCTGCGCAGAAGTTCTCCTAGCCCGCGGCTACCAGGTCGTCGCCCTCGATAATCTTCAGGAGGGCCACGCCGCCGCCGTCCCGCCCAAAGCGATTTTCTGCCGAGCCGATCTAGGCGTCCGCGCACAAATCGAAGAAGTTTTTTCCAAACACACTATTGACGCGGTCATGCATTTTGCAGGCGAAGCGCTAGTCGCCAAGTCCGTCCGCGAACCCAGCACTTTCTATGCCGCCAACATCGCCGCCGGTGTCAATCTCCTAGATGCCATCACTCGCCATGGTGTAAAGAAATTTATCTTTTCCTCGACCGCTGCCACCTACGGCGAACCCCACACCGTCCCCATCCCCGAAGATCATTCCAAGAATCCCATCAATCCCTACGGCAAATCCAAACTGCGCTTCGAAGAAATCCTCTCCGACTACCGCGCCTACACCGGCCTCCACTACGCCACTCTCCGCTATTTCAATGCCGCCGGCGCCTCCGCCGAGCGCGGCGAGGCCCATCGCGTCGAAACCCACCTAATTCCTAAAATTCTCGACGCGGCCCTCGGCGTCATCCCACATGTCGAAGTTTTCGGCTCCGACTACCCCACCCCCGACGGCACCTGCGTGCGCGATTACATTCACGTCCTGGACATCGCCGACTCCCACCTCCGCGCGCTAGAAGCAATAGAAACCATCTCCGGTGAAGCCTTCAACGTCGGAAACAGCCGCGGCTTCTCCATCTTCGAAGTCGTCCAGGCCGCCGAGAAAATCACCGGCCGCAAAATCTCTCGTAAAGTCTCTCCCCGTCGCCCCGGCGACCCCGCCGTCCTGGTAGCCAGCAAGGAAAAGCTCCACGGCGCCCTGGGCTGGGAAGCCCAACACTCTTCGCTCGAAGAGATCATCACCTCCGCTTGGTCGTGGAAGCAAAAACACCCGCACGGCTATGCCGAAGCCGCGTCTCGTTAAATTCTGTTGGTTAGGTTTCAATCAGCGATGTTGTAACGAAAGATGCACCACAAAGCCTGCACGCCGTCTTTCCAAGTGATCTTCTTTCCTTCTTCGTAGGTCCGGCCGGCATAGCTAATCGGCACTTCGTAAATCCGCCACTTGCCTTTCGAAATCTTGGCCGTGATTTCCGGCTCAAACCCAAACCGGTTCGAACGCAAGTTGATCCCCTGCAGCACTTCCTTGCGGAACACCTTGTAACAAGTCTCCATGTCCGTCAGCTTCAAATTGGTCATCACATCCGAAACCAGCGTCAAAGCCCTATTTGCCACATAATGCCAAAAGAGATGCACCCGCTGGGGCCCGGAAAGAAATCTCGAACCAAATACCACGTCCGCCCGCCCATCTATAATGGGATTGAGAAGCGTAGGGTAATCCTTGGGGTCATACTCTAAATCCGCATCCTGCACCAAAACGATGTCGCCGGTAGCGTCCCGAAACCCTCGCCGCAATGCAGCGCCTTTACCCTGGTTCTGCGTCTGAAAAAAAATCCGCAACTCCCGCACGTCGACGGGATCTCCCCCATCATGAGCAGGGGCCCAAGTCTCCCCTTTGCCCTGAGCCTCGACCATGCTCTCCAGATATTGCCGCGTTCCATCCGTCGAGCAATCGTCCACGATAACGATTTCCTTGCACAATCCCGTCTCCAGAACACGCCGCAAGATCTCCTCAATTGTAGCCTTCTCGTTGTAAACGGGAATCACCACGGAAATCTTGGGATTGTCCAGCGCAGAGGGGTGTCGCCGCAGAGCACACATTTTTAAGAATCACATTGTAGCGGCCCTCGATGCGCCGAGTAAAGGCTGCCTCTCGGCCAGTCTTTTCGCGAACCCCAAGCACCGCAGCGTCGAGCGCCTTCACGGACGGGATCGAACCAGTTATCCTATTCTCGGCTGTTCACGCAGCGCGCATTGAGCCACAGAAAATTCTTCTGCTCCTCTTCTCTGTGCCCTCTGCGATCTCCGTGAACTCTCTGTAAGTCTTTTTTGGAATGAGCTGGGTAAGCGCGATGACCACCTTCCACATCCAACAATTCGGCTGCCGCGCCACGCAAGCCGACGGCGCCGCCCTGGAGCGCCAACTCCTCGATCGCGGCTGCACCTCCACGGCAGATCTCCAATCCGCAAATATCGTTGTCCTGAACACGTGCACGGTAACCGCCGCCGCCGACGCCCAAGCCCGCGAGGCCATCCGCAAAATCCACGCCCAAAATCCCGCCGCCCAGCTAATCGTCACCGGCTGCTACGCCCAGCGC
>Ga0207118_1138_pt1 | contig 13700 bp, 13 predicted proteins | sample Alteio_BWMinHeat_42_FD_153507 | JGI IMG/M metagenome (GOLD analysis project Ga0207118, IMG submission 153507) | Enriched cells from forest soil in Barre Woods Harvard Forest LTER site, Petersham, Massachusetts, United States -... | ecosystem: Environmental > Terrestrial > Soil > Temperate forest >...
CATGCATCTAGTTCCTTCTTTAGAATATGGTGGTCTCCTATGTGGTGACGGACCAGGAACGCCAACTCCATCAAAAGCCATTTCTCTTGATGGACGTTACCTAGCCAAAATAAAAGACTTTGGAAGCGAGCAGAATACCATTGAGTTATTTGAAAAAAATCAATGGATTAAACCATTAGCAGAAGCTCTTCTGAGCAAACCAAAACAATCTGCACTACCGAAGGAATCATGATAACCGCAAAAATATAGCCACTTGCGTATTGGCCCAGAATATTTATATACTCTGTATTATAGATCTATAAATACAGGATTAATGTTGATTATGAAAACCCCTACTTTGCAACGATTGCCCCTTGGCAGAAGCTCTTTTTCTGCGATTCGCACTGCAGGATATCTGTATGTCGACAAAACAGAATATGCTTATAACCTCATAACCCAAGGCGATCGATACTTTCTCTCTCGTCCACGCAGATTTGGCAAATCATTATTAGTGTCGACGTTGCAAGAAATCTTGGAAGCAAACAAACCATTATTTAAAGACTTGTGGATCGAAAAAAGTGATTATCACTGGCATAAACATGGCGTGATAACGCTTGATTTTTCAAAAATAGAAGCTTCAAGCGTTCATGATCTACGTATTCGCCTCTGCGAGTTACTGCAAATAGTTGCAAATAATTATCAACTTGAGCTTACACTTGATCCTCAAAAGCCTGCTACTGCTCTGGAAACATTAGTGCAAGCGCTCCATAATAAATTTCAACATGTCGCAGTACTTATTGATGAATATGATAATCCAATATTGCAAGTTTTAAATGATCTTAACCAAGCTCATGAAATAGTTAACTCAATGCGTAGTTTTTTCGCCACTATTAAAAGCTTAGATAAATATATTAACTTTGTTTTTATAACCGGTGTTAGCTCATTTGCTAAAGCCGGTATATTTTCTGGCATGAATAATTTAAAAACTATAACCCTAGACAAGCAATATGCTACTATTTGTGGATACATAGATCAGGAAATTGATCATTATTTCGCACAACATATACAAACATGGGCTGATAAAGAAAATATTTCGTATGATGATCTGCGTTCGCAGATCAAAAATTGGTATAATGGCTACCACTTTGGAGCCGATGTTAATCCAGTCTATAATCCATTTTCTTTTATGAGCGCTCTTGATATACAAGAATTTAAAAATTTTTGGTTTACCACTGGAACACCAACCTTTTTAATCAAAGAACTTGAGAAAGAATACCGAACGCCGGAACTTAAAATGTTTGATTTGAAAGATTTTGAAACAGCAGAAGATGATCTCGGTGTCGCTGAAATTGGCGAAACGCCACTTGCTGCTTTAATGTTCCAAACTGGCTATCTAACCATTACTGAATTTGATCAGGCCAGAAAATTACTCATACTCGGATACCCAAATCATGAAGTAAGCACAGCAACACAAAAACGATTACTCGGTATGTACACCAGAATGCAAATTGCCGAAACGAGCAGATTTGCCGCAAATATTTTATATGCACTAAAACAAAAAGATATTCCTGAAATAATTGAGCTCATTAAATCAATATTTGTTCGAGTCACGTACCATGAACATCTCAAAGATGAAGCTTTTTATCACGGATTACTGCAAGTACTATTCGGCGCTGCGGGCATCAACGCTTCTTCACAGATTGCAACCAGTCATGGTAGAATAGATATGGTACTCGAATTACCCGCACTTATTTATATAATCGAGATAAAATTAAACGCAACAGCAGAAAAAGCACTCAAGCAAATCGAAGAACAACAATATTACGAAGCTTTACGCTATAAAAACAAACCAATAGTTTTGTTGGGGTTAAACTTTAATCGTAAACCAAAAAAATTTGATATAACCTACGCGTCAAAAGAAATATGAGAGAAATTATGATGCGCAAAAAATCGACTAATTTTATCTTAATCGCGCTATTACTTATTTCTATCAACACGTATGGTGCCGAAATACCAGCAGAACCAGAAGCAAAGCATGTAGAAAGCACTGCACATTTCCTGAAAGATATTCTGCCAACCAAAGTGCTGCAAGAGATACTGTTACAATACCATGGCGATTACTACAAAACTCGAAAAACAATCAAAACCAACATGCAAATTGTACAAACAATGTTTAATCGCCACAATGGATTATACGCATTGCATTATTATGATTCTCAATTCTATGTAGGCTACTATAAAATTCCCTCCGGAAGATTGTTGGATGTGCGCATCACCTTCTTTAAAAATCGCGCATATCAAGAACCATCCTACGCCGGCGGAAAAAAATATATCGACATAGACCTGATTTGTAATGAAGCCATTGCTCGCAATGGACGCCACGGCTACATTGCCAAACTTGACTATGATGAAAACAATGTCGTCCCCTTTCCTGGCGATGCTTCACGTAAAGCGTATATATTGAAAGGCGACGTATTGAACGGCAATGCTCATCGAACCACCATTACCTTATTAGCAAAAACAAATTACATAAAGCAATTGGCCCGAGAACTTGGCATAACACTCAAAAGACCAGCAGCGCAGGAAATATCATAATGAACAAAAAGTCGCTTAATTCTATCTTAATCACGTCACTATTACTTATTTCCATCACCCTGCACAGCGCTGAACTAGCCTGTCGAATGGGCCTCGATCTTTTACAACGCCTACCAACTAAAGCAGCAAACTCAAAAGAATATCTTGAAGCTTTCCGTGCTTCTTTTAAAAAAAAATTAACTCCTGGAGAGCAAGAATACGCACAATTAAAACAGGTTGCAGCAGCATTAAAAACCGTGATACCGGTGGACCCTTTACAAGAAATAATAGTAGACTATCTTGGTGACGAATTTGGCGATGGATTTGGATATCTAAAAACAATCAAAATTCCCAGAAGTTTTATTCGCAGACAAAAACAAATAATAAGTATTAAATTTATAAACGATGAGCAGTTACGGGTTATACTAACTGGTAGGGCAACTTGGGGCCTGGAAGAGGGCAATCAATGCACTGATGGTTATGGACCAAACCCTACGAGTACAACATTTGCAATTCCTGACGGAGAAATTCTTAACTCAGGCAGAGACCATCAAGAGGAGGGCTATTGCGAAGAATTTTCCGGCTGGTACGACGGTCAACAACGTAATAGAACTGACTATATCCACTATTTTATGGTAGACCCCATCTATATACACGCTCATCATTATGTTGCTCAATCACTTGTTAATAAAAGTGCCAAGTCCCCCAATGGAAAGTATCTTGCCACCGTGGAATACGATGAACGTCGCAACGATCATAGAAGAAAGTTTGGATTCCTCTCTCCAGTTGCAGGAATCAATTGGAGACTGTCTGGACGATATGAATTTAAACCAGATATGCACCGAACAGATATTCACTTATATGAAAAAAATTATCATATCCAAAAATTCAAGGCTATTCTTAATCCAAAAAAATCTTTTATCTTGACGCAACAGTATTAATCCTAATCCACTTACTCAATGGCCAATCTTTTCCCGACGCTAATCTGCACCAACGCCATACACCCGGTTTATCCAGATTGCCAGTAGCGTATTCGTTTTCACCCCAACATTCCCCAGTCGATCTGATACGCTAAAATATCGGTAACACTTACTTTGCCGCAACCAAAAAATCTTTTAATCTGCAGCTGTAGCCCCATTCGTTATCATACCAACCAAATACTTTTCCCATGTTATTGCCAGTCGTAGCAGTTAACAAGCCGTCAATAATTACTGAGCGGGGGTCGCCGGTGAAATCTGATGAAACAAGTGGCTCAAAGGTGATGCCAACATGACCCTTCGAGCCAGCACCTTCTCGCTGCCATCCTTCGATAATCTCAGGACGAACGGGGGGGAAAATGCCCTTAGTTAATCCCGAATCTTCTCTTGATGCACGATTAAATGTTTGATTTATTAAATCAATCGTAACTGATTTTTTGGATACAAACGAAAAATCGATCAGTGAGCCGGTGGCGACGGGGACGCGTAGAGCAATGGCTTCGATACAATCAGTTAAATCGGGAAATATTTTGCTGATAAGATGGGAGACGCCGGTAGAAGTGGGAATGATGTTGAGTGCAGCAGCACGGGATCGGCGTAAATCTTCGCCTTCGACGTCAATAAGTACTTGTGAGTTAGTGTAAGCGTGAATGGTGGTCATAAAGCCACGTTCAATGGTAAATTCGTCGTGTAAAACTTTAAGTATGGAGATAAACGCGTTCGTGGTGCAGCTGCCAAGCGATACGATATGATGTTTAGTTTTATCAAATTGTGCGTCGTTTACACCGGGAATTATAGTTATATCTTCGTTTTTTGCAGGAGCAGAAATCAGCACATTACGTGCGCCAGCAGTGATATGCTTAGCTGCCCCTTCGCGATGCGTGAAATGGCCAGAACATTCGACAACCCAGTCGATAGCATGTGCAGACCAGTTTGCTTTTGCAGGATCAGGCTCAGAGATAATAAGAATAGAATGGTTGTCGATAACTAACCTATCTTTTTCTAAAGAGACAGAGCCAGGATAGGTTCCCATGATGGTGTCATATTTAAACATATGCGCCACATATTCTTTTTTTGCAGGTCCGATATTAATCGCGACGATATTTATTTTTTGTAATGCGATTGGATCGCATAATAAAACGCGTAAAAAAGTTCTGCCAATTCTACCAAAGCCATTAATTGCGATTTTAATCATACAAGTCTCCTGTTTTATATATCTGTTTTATGCCAACTGCGCACGAGATCTAACACCGATAATTCTTCTTCTGCTGATAGCATAGGGAGTTCCATAAGCACGGGAATCTCTTTGAGCCTGTCATCTAATATAAAGCTTTTTAATGCTTGATTACCGATAAGCCCTTTGCCAACAATTTCATGACGATCCATTTTTGAACCAACTTGCTCAGTAGTGTCGTTAAGATGAATAAGCGCAATAGAGTTTATGCCAATTGTGTTATCCAATAATTGAATAAATTTATTTTGCTCATGTAAGTCAACAATATCATAACCGTAAGAATAGGCATGCGCGGTGTCAATACAAAACGAAACGCGCTCAGGAGCATCAAGCATTGCTAACATATGCTTAAAATCATACAGATCGCCGCCTATCGACATGCCGCCATGCGCTACATTTTCCAAAACTAATTTTATAACCGATTCTTGCGCAAGTAACGTATTAACGGCACGAGCGAGCGCTTCAATCGCCTCTTGTTTATCCTTCGCGCCTTTTGCCGATCCCGGATGTACAACGATATGGGTAAATTCCAATTTTTTCGCCAAATAAAGTTCGCGATGCAATGCCCGATGGGTCATATGCTGTATTGTCGCCAGATTTATCCAATACGAACCATGCACATAGAGATCCCCAAACTGCTTGCGCGCGAGCAAAAAATTTCTTATATCTTCATGATTCGGCCTGATGAGCTTGCCCGATTTATGGGATACCAAAAAACATTGAAAAAAGGGAATCGCATATCGTGCTGCTTTTTGCACAGCCGACATCAGCGAACCTTCCAACCGTATATGAACTCCTATATCTCTCACGAATTGCGCCTCATTACTACTATCAAATCTTAATTACTGAATATATCTCTTGAGCAGCGTATCATCAAAATAATTTTTAAGCACCGATAAAAAAACATGTTGCACTTTTTGCAACCCTTCAAGAGAATCTGACTCAAAACGCATGCTTATCTTCGGCTCAGTATTAGACGCCCGTACCAATCCCCAACTCCCATCCAACATAACCCGTACGCCATCAATAGTAATAATTTGCGCACCGGGTATAGTAGCAAAATAGTTTTTTACTCCCGCAACAATTGCCTCTTTTTTGTCATCCGGACAGGCAATACGAATATTTGCAGAACTATATCTACGCGGAAACTCTGCAACCAATTCTGTTAACGTCTCAGTACCCGTTACCAGCTGCTCAAATAAACGCATCATTGCATAAATCCCGTCGTCATACCCAAAATAACGATCGGCAAAGAAAAAGTGACAGCTGACTTCGCCGCCCAACAACGCCTTATTTTGTTTCATATATTGTTTAATATAGGATGACCCGGTTGGGCAAATCACCGGAAGCGCGCCGCGTGCGCGCAATAAATCAGCAAGAGCACCGGAGCTGGTAATATCAAATACAATTGCAGCATTTTTGTGCTGCGCGACAATCGATTTACTTAATATACCCAACATTTTATCACCCGGGATTAAATAGCCTTCTTTAGTCATCGCAGCCATGCGGTCAACGTCACCATCAAGACCAACGCCAATCTGCGCATCACTTTCTTGTACCTGTTTTTTTAAATCTTGCATATTTTTTTCTTCAGTTGGATTTGCGTCATGATTCGGGTAATTACCATCCACCTCTGGATATAACAATTGTACATTGCTCCAGTCCATTTTTTGTAATAATTGTGGCAGCACTGCGCCAGCAGCACCATTACCACAATCAACGATCGCAGCAAAATTCATACCCTGCAAATCTTTAAAATGCTCTGCAAGCCAATCGACATAATAATCAATCACCGGAACATTTTTAATTTCGCCCTTATGCGCTGTTTGAATATACTTTTTTTCTTTAAATAATTTTTTTATTTCCTGAATCTGCTCACCCCAGACACTCGCATGTCCCAGACAAATCTTAATACCATTATATTCTTTGCCGTTATGTGACGCAGTGATCATTAAGCCCGCATCGACTGGCTCCGTGTGCATCGCAAAATACAACACCGGCGACGGACAGGTACCAATAAACTGTACATCTAATCCACTATCGATTATCCCCGCAGCAACTTTTTCTTTTAACGCAGGCGAATGTGTTCTGCCATCCATGCCCAACGCTATCGTCTTAATGTTCTTATTTTGCGTCTTCAAATAATAGACAATCGCCCGAGCTAAATCATACGCCTGATCAATAATAAGTTCGCTACCCACTAAACCACGAATATCGTATTGTCGAAATATTACATCATCCATTGCAAATCACTCCCTAAAATATACCTAAAATATACCCGAAATATAATTGTATATGAGAATAAGACAGAATATCCTGAAAAGCTAGACAAGCGATAATATATGCATAAAAATAAGAGAATATTGATATATTTTGTACTTAAAAAATAAAAATAAATTATGAAAACTACCACCCTACAACGATTACCCCTTGGCCGCAGTGCATTTTCTAGTATTCGTCAAGCGGGCTATCTCTATGTCGATAAAACTCAATATGCTTATAATCTCATCACCCAAGGCGATCGCTACTTTCTCTCCCGTCCGCGAAGATTTGGTAAATCATTATTATTATCAACATTACAAGAAATTTTAGAATCCAATACATCATTATTTCAAGATTTATGGATTAAAAAAAGCGATTATCATTGGCATAGACATGGAGTAATAACGCTAGATTTATCGGCAATAATGGTTACCAATCTTGAAATTTTGCGCAGTCGCTTATGCAAATTACTTCAGAACAATGCAAATCATTATCAGCTTGGACTTACTCTTCACACAACAGAACCAGACTCCGCATTTGAAGATCTTGTATTAGCATTACATGCCAAATTTGGTCACGTCGCCGTTCTTATTGATGAATATGACAGTCCCATACTAAAACATTTAAATCATCCCGAACTAGCAAGTGACATACGAGACACACTACGTAGTTTTTTTGGAGCACTCAAAAGTCTCGATAAATATATTAATTTCGTTTTTATCACCGGCGTTAGTTCTTTTGCCAAAGCAGGGATATTTTCTGGTCTCAATAATTTAAAAATTATCACCCTCAATGATCAATGGACCACTATTTGCGGCTACACTGATCAAGAAATTGATCAATATTTCACTCCACATATTCAAGCCTGGGCAAATGCAGAAAATATTTCATATGATACTCTCCGTTCACAAATCAAACAATGGTACAATGGTTATCGATTTGGAGCAAATGCTACTTCTGTCCACAACCCCTTTTCACTTATGAATGCACTTGATCTACAAAAATTTGAAAATTTTTGGTTCACAACAGGAACGCCAACTTTTTTAGTAAAAGAACTTGAAAAAGCACATCGCGCATCAGAAATTCAACTCTTAGAGTTAGAATCCATTAAAACAACGGGAGACATTTTAGGAATTTTTGATATTGGCAAAACACCAGTGCCTGCTCTTATGTTTCAAACCGGCTACCTAACCATAACCAACTTCGATAAAGAAAATCAAGCATATCAACTTGGTTTTCCAAACTATGAAGTACGCACATCAGCACAAAAATATTTATTAAGCATATATACAGAAACTAATATTGAAACCACCGTCCAATTTGCACTCAACCTGGTATCAGCATTTAAACAAAAAAATATCCCTGAAATAATAACCCTTATCAAATCAATATTAACTCGTGTTCCATATCCATCACATATCCATGAAGAACGATTTTATCATAGCTTACTACAAACTTTATTTGGCGCTGCCGGTTTAAAAGCATACTCAGAACATATGACCAGCCACGCACGCGCCGACATGATCATCGAATTACCAACCGTGAACTATGTGCTTGAAATAAAACTAAACCAATCTGCACAAAAAGCACTCGCGCAAATCGAAGAGCGCAAATATTATGAAGCATTACGCTATCAAGACAAGCCTACAATTTTACTGGGATTAAATTTTAAACGTGAACCAAAAAACTTTGATATCGAATATGAATCGAAAGAAATTTATGATTAACAAAAAATCGCTCAATCTTATTCTCACCATCTCAGCACTATTATCTCTAATCCCAACACGCACTGCGCAAGAGAGACAAGAAAAACCAAATTTATTAGCATGCAAAGAAGAGAGCCATGTCTCTTCTTTGCGAATTCCTAAAGACCTCCAAGAGATAATTCTTGAATACGTTGAAGAAAAAAAAGAAAAAGAACTGATTCAAATATTCTATCTCAGTAAATTCTTCGATAGCCACCGACTTAATTGTGGAATAGACCCCTTCGATAAGCATAATTTACTTATTAACCTTACTCATATGCACGATGACAACAAAAGAGCATTAACACTATCTTCACCTACAACATATACACCTCGTCGAAGTATTTGTAATGGATACTACTATCGTCAGACTGTAGGGGAAACGAGCACATATTATAATGCCAGCAGGCATCTTCCGCATGATAAACCCTGGACAATCCATGCCATCTCAGAAAATAGACTCTGGGAAGCCACCACAATCAGTCATCCATCTAAAGACCCGCAAATTTCTCGTGTTATTATATTTAATGGCTCTGTTTTGACCGAACATGATAAAGAACAAATTGCAATCAATCTATACAAAAATAAAACTGGATACCTTAAAAAGATACTTGATGAATTATGATTCACAATAAAACAATCAATCTAATTCTCACCATCTCATTACTCGCATATCTAACTCCATTGCATGCCGCGCAAGATGTGCCAAAAAAACCAAACTTGCTACAACGCCTGAGATCGCATCAGGTGGTTCCTCAAAAAAAATCGCAAGCTAAGATCGAAGAAGAAATTCGTGCCACTTTTGCACCAATTTATCAAATTCTCCCATTGGTTCTTGAGTATGTTGAAAATGAATTTATGGACAAACAATCTATTATCTATCATCTTCCTAAAGAAATAGATCCTGCGCTGATGGGACAAGTACGAGCAGGATTTTTCGGTAATGAAGAAATAATAAGAATCGATTTTGCAGATTCAAATTTATTAAATATCATAACAACCAAAGAAAGACAGCTAACAATCACACCTGATGGGATGCTAAAAGCAGAAAGGTTGGTTAAGTTTGATGAGACTCTCGTACAGAGTGCTCCTTATGGAATAAGTTTCGAAAAACAAACAAAAGCCTATGAACTCATACATTGGGTTCATAACAATTATATCAAAAATGAGGCTATTTCACCGGACCAACGATTTAAAGCCGTGGTGATAGACAAAACACTACAAAAAAGAAGGCATAGCGGAGATTATCTTCTTTTTGGCTACAAAAGCCATCCCTTACACTTTAACCCCAGCAATTATGGGGTAGAACTCAGAAAAGAAGTCAAAATATATCCAAGCAGACGTGAATTGCTTAGAAAAATTCTGGGACTACCCGAACATTCTATTGGAGATGATCAGCATGGCTAACAATAAATCGATACATATAACTCTCGCAATATCACTACTGTTATATCTAATCCCAACACACACTGCGCAAGATGCGCCAAAAAAATCAAACTGGTTGCCGTCATGCCTAAGACCACATCAGGTGGCGCCTCAAGAAAAATCGCAAGATGAGATCGAAGAAGAAATTCGTACTGCGTTTACACCAATTCCGAAAGATATTCTGCCATTGGTCCTTGAGTATGTTGAAAATGAAATAATAGATAAACAATGCATCACCTACCAGCTTCCTAAAAAAATAGATCCTAAATTAAAGAGAAAATTACGATCAGGATTTCTCGGAATTGAAGAAATAATAAGAATTGACGCGACAAACTCAGATTTAATAAACATTCTAACGACCAGAGCAAGACAATTAACCATTACACCAACGGGGAAACTACAGCAAGAAACTTGTGTACAATTGAATGGTAATCTCATAAAACAACCGTATCTAATGTTTGATTTTGGACTAAGGCTGGGACCGGGGTATTACCTCGGCTGTTGGATAGATAAAAATTATATCAATAATATTGCTGTTTCATCGAATGGGCGATTTAAAGCCATTGTGATGGACGAAACATCACGAAAAAGACGCCGTGACGGTTTTTATGATCAGTTCATGCTTTTTGGAAGGAAACCAGATCTAACGATCAACGAAAACCATGGAGTAGAACCCAGAAAAGAAATCACAATATATCCGAGCAGACGTGAATATCTTAGAATGATTCTTCTCCCTGAAGAAAGAGCAAATTCATGAATATTAAAAAATCTATTTTTCTACTTTTTCTCACATTAATTATTACCAGTAAAGCGATGCATGCAGCTGATGCAAAAAGAGAAATGCAACTGCAAGCCACAAAGCAGGCAATGTATTTAATCATGAGCGAACAGTATGCGAAAAAGATATTTAACATAGAATATGAACGATTATCACAAAGACAACCCATTAAAATGACCCCTGAACTAGCAATACTCACCAACGTAACGTACGACGCAATCGACAAACTTGATCAAGCATACAAAGCTAATCCTGTCATCTGTTCTCACGCCAGAAGAAATCTTCGCTTGCTACACGCTAAACCGGGAAAATTAATTTTAAAAAAATATCAAACAGCAGTCGCAAAAGCCACAAATGAAATTAAACTTAATAATGATAAACAAATATCACGAGCAATAGATAATCTGGTCAAGAGTAATGGACGATTTTTTCAACCATATCGAGCGCCCCATCCATAAAACAGGCTGCTCCTAAGAATCACAAACCACTTGCTTATCCGCCTATAATATTTATATACTCTGTATTATATATTAAAAATACAGGACTAATTTAGATGATGAAAATGTCAAATTTACAAAAATTGCCTCTTGGTCTCAGTAGTTTTGCTAAAATCCGTCAAGAAGGCTGTCTTTATGTCGATAAAACTGAATATGCTTATAACCTTATAACCAAGGGGTATCGATATTTTCTTGCGCGGCCACGCAGATTTGGCAAATCACTTTTTGTGTCAACATTACAAGAAATTTTGTCCGGTGAAAAAGACTTATTTAACAATCTCTGGATTGCTGATAGCGATTATACCTGGAAACCGCATGGTGTTATTGCACTAGATTTTTCACGGCTTGGCATAAAAGATGTTGATACGCTCATTAATGGACTTTTGTATGCATTATCTCGCATCGCTCGAGATTATGAGCTTACCGATCCAATACATCCTACAAGTCCAGAGCTTGCATTATCTGATGTAGTCATAGCATTGCATAGACGCTTTGGTAAAGTAGCAATTCTTATTGATGAATATGACAATCCAATTTTAAACTTGCTTCATGAGCAAGAAAATGCAAAAAAAATTCGTGATTCTCTCAAATATTTTTTCGCCGCTATTAAAGGCTTAGATGAATATGTTAACTTTGTCTTTATAACCGGCGTGAGCTCTTTTACCAGAGCTGGGCTATTTTCTGGAATTAATAATTTACAAATCATAACCCTTAATGATAATTTTTCCAGTATTTGCGGTTATACCGATGCAGAAATTGATTATTATTTTTCTTCATATATCCAGGCCTGGGCAGATAACAATAAAAGCTCGTACGAAGAACTACGAACACAGATCAAAAATTGGTATAACGGTTATCACTTTGGGGTTAATATTATACCCGTCTATAACCCATTTTCCTTTATGCATGCCATCAATATCCAAAATTTTAAAAACTTTTGGGTTCAATCAGGAACGCCAAGCTTTTTAATCGAAGAATTTAAAAAAGAATACACCCAACAAGGCATTGCTATGCTCTCTCCCGAGAAAATCAAAACTACAGAAAACATTTTGCAAGCTTTTGATGTTGGCGCAATTCCCCTGCCTGCGCTCATGTTCCAAACAGGATATCTCACTATTACTGGCTATGACTCAAACAATCATCTTTATTCTCTCGGTTACCCAAATCATGAATTAAAAGAGGCGTTTATCGGCTTAAATTTTAAACGCACACCAAAGAAGTTTGATATTGAGTTTACATCAAAAGAGATAAATCCATAGAGAATCTCGGCAATAGACGATTTTTTCAACCATATCAAGAAATCATTTAATCTCAAATCGCAAAAGACTGCTGCTATTACCAATATTTTTATAACTTGCCGCTTGCGTATCTGGCGGTAACGCATACACTGCCACGGAATCGCTCCACAATTCTTTTGATCCATCCGCGTATTCAATTTCAAAAATGCTTGGCGCAAGATTTACCAAGATACTTTTCAAATAATGCCGATGCAATTGGTCTTTGTCGCCATTTTTTGTAACGCCATACAAAACACGCACTAGATTATTCTCAGCTAAAACTTCATGCGAATCTGGTGCCGCTTGCACTGCGTCGTCTACTGGCAATGTCAATTCTACCATACACGCTACCTCAGGAACATGCGCTTTAGACAATGCTCTAAATTGTTCAAGCGTCGCATGATGCTCGGGAGCTTCAATCAATGGTGTAAATTTTTTTAAGATCGTCGCAACAGATTGCTCATCAAACGCATAGGTAACCGAAAGACATTCTTGCATGCGTTGGCTCATCTCAGCTGCATTCAGACAACCGATCACTACCATACTCTGCAGCAGAAAAACATATCGACATACACCAAAAAAGAGTCTCTTCATAGATTTTGCCCTTATTTAAAAAAACTAGACAAGATAAATAACATGCATAACAATAAAATATTATTATTTTTTATTCAATATCTTACTAACTCAAACTAAATCACAACAAAAACTATGACTATAAAAATACGTTATGCTGCACGCATATTATTAATCAATGCAGAAAATAAGATTCTTCTTTTTGCGGTAAATCATCCGAGTGCTTTTGGCATAGAAAACAGCAGTAACAAATCATATTGGATAACGCCAGGAGGCGAAATCGAAGGAAACGAAACACCAGAACAAGCTGCTCGCAGAGAACTCTATGAAGAAACAGGAATTACAAATGCAGATTTTGTTACCCCACACGTCTTTTATT
>Ga0207118_1113_pt1 | contig 13610 bp, 11 predicted proteins | sample Alteio_BWMinHeat_42_FD_153507 | JGI IMG/M metagenome (GOLD analysis project Ga0207118, IMG submission 153507) | Enriched cells from forest soil in Barre Woods Harvard Forest LTER site, Petersham, Massachusetts, United States -... | ecosystem: Environmental > Terrestrial > Soil > Temperate forest >...
GCTGCGGCACTCGCTCCAGCCATTCGGCAGGCGATTTGGACGGTCGACAAGGATCAGCCGATCATGCGTCTTGCGACGATGGATGCGCTGCTCGCTGCCTCGGCGGCGCAGCGGCGTTTTGCGCTGATCTTATTTGAAGTGTTTGCGCTAGCGGCGCTGGTGCTTGCGGCTGCGGGCATCTATGGAGTGCTTTCCGGAAGCGTGGCCGAGCGCACGCGGGAGATTGGAGTGCGCGCGGCGCTGGGCGCTTCACGCGAAAGCATCTTCGCGCTGATTCTGCGGCAGGGAATGACGCTCACCGGACTCGGCGTGGCGATTGGAATTGCCGGAGCGATTGCGGCGAGCGAAGCCATTGCCTCGATGTTGTTCGGGGTGTCTCGGCTGGACCCGTTCACGTATCTTGGCGTGCTCGTTTTGCTGCTGGGCGTTTCGGCGGTTGCCTGCTGGGTGCCCGCCCGGCGGGCGATGCGCGTGGACCCCATGGAGGCGCTGAGGCACGAATGATAGCTGACGCGATCGCGAGAGTTTTGCGAAACATGACGGAGCGCGTGTGAAGATCTGGAACCAAGTTCGTTCGTGGTGGAATGCAACTGTGCGGCGCTCGCGGATGGAGCGCGAAATGGACGCGGAGTTGCGCTTTCACTTGGAGGCGTATGTAGAGGACTTGATTCGCAGCGGCGTGGCTTGCGATGAAGCGGTGAGGCGAGCACGGATTGAATTTGGGGAGATCGAGCGCGTGAAAGAAGAAGGCCGGGAGGCGCGTGGCGTGGTTTTACTGGAGTCCGTGATGCGGGACATGGGCTACGCGCTTCGGATGATGCGGCGCGCGCCCGGGTTTACGGCCGTGGCGGTGCTCTCGCTGGCGCTGGGGATTGGCGCGAACACGGCGATCTTCAGCCTGATTAATACTTTGATACTGCGCAGGCTGCCGGTCCGGGAACCGACGCAACTGGTCGAGCTTCTCAGCCGGTACCCTGGCGAGCCGCGCACGAATTGTTGCGGCGGGAAAGTCTACGAGCACATTCGGGATTACAACCAGGTGTTTTCGGGACTCATTGGCGTTGCCGATTCCCGTTTCAAAGTGCGCGCCGAGGGCCTCGAACCGGAAACCGTGAGTGGCGATTACGTGGTTGGAGATTTTTTCACGGTCCTTGGAATGAAAGCGACGATTGGCCGATTGATCGGTCCGGAGAACGACCACCTGGGTTCGGCGGATTCCACCGTGGCGGTACTGAGCTGGTCGTTCTGGAAAAATCGGTTCCATTTGGATCCGGCTGTTCTGGGCAAGCGTATTTTTGTCGAAGATGTGCCGTTCACCATAATTGGCGTGACGCCCCGCGCGTTCTCGGGATTGCAGACAGGTTTTAATCCGGATATTTGGATCCCGGTGGCAGCGGAGCCGTTGATCGTTCACCCCAGCCGGCTCGCCTCGGGCGGGATGGGGTTTGCGCTGATGGGCCGCTTGAAGCCCGGTGCGTCAATCGAGCAGGCTCGCGCGGATATGGACGTGCTGAATCGGTGGAGAGTCGAGGAAATCTCTAAGGCCATGAAAGATCCACTCTGGCGCCAGGCAAAAATGGAAGTGGAGCCGGCAGCGGCGGGATTCTCGGTTTTACGTGACCATTTTGCGAACCCGCTGCTCATACTGATGGCCGTGGTCGGCCTGCTGCTGCTCATTGCATGCATCAACGTCGCAAGCATGCTGCTGGCACGCGGGGCGTCCCGCCAGCGCGAAATGGCCGTGCGCGTTTCTTTGGGCGCCGGGCGGATTCGCCTGGTGCGCCAGGTGCTGACCGAGTCGCTGCTGCTTTCCGTGGCGGGCAGCCTGCTCGGAGTTTTGCTGGCGTATTTCGGTGCTGACGCACTCGTGCGAATCATGACGTCGGGGCGGCGAATCATGGGATTGCCATACAGCTTGGAGATCCAGACGGAAATGGATTCGCACGTTTTGTTTTTCACTGCAGGAGTCGCTTTGCTGACCGGAGTGTTGTTCGGGCTGGCGCCTGCCTGGAACGTGTTCACTTCGGCGCCGGCAACTTCGCTGCGGGCCATGAAAGGCGCCGGCGAAACGAGGTTGCGGCGACTTTTCGGAAAGAGTTTGGTGGCGGGGCAGGTAGGACTTTCGGTGGTGCTCTTGAGCCTGGCGGGACTTTTCCTTCGCAACTTGTCAAACCTGGAGCACCTGGACCTGGGATTTCACCGCGACCACGTTTTGCTGGTGACACTGGATGCGGGGAGCAGCGGCTACGATGGGGAACGATTGTCGCGCGCTTACCAGGAACTGGTGGAGCGGCTTGAAGCCATCCCAGGCGTACGCTCGGCCACCTTCAGCGGAAGTACTCCCGTTTCCGGCGCGGGAGCCGCGAGTTTTGTGAAGGTCGAAAGCCATCCGGAGAAGCCCGAGGATCGCCGCTACGTCACGATCAACTGGGTCGCGCCGAAATATTTCGAAACGCTCGGAACGCCGTTGCTGGCTGGGCGCGAGTTCAACTTCCGGGATCAACGCGGCCCGCGTGTGGCGATCATCAATCAGGCGATGGCCCGCTTCTATTTTGGCAGCGACGACCCTATTGGAAAGCATTTCACCATTGACCATGACTGGAAAGGCTTCGGCGACGATATGCCTTTCGAAATCGTGGGGGTCGTGGGTGACGCGAAATACTATGAGATTCGCGAAGAGACGCACCGCATGATCTACCTCAACTCCTTTCAGGACGGAAATGTGTCCTCAAAGTTCGCGCTGCGGACCAGCGTCGAGCCCACGGCCGTGGCGGGCGAAGTACGCCGCGTTGTGAGCGAATTACTGAAGACTGTGCGCGTGGAACGGGTTACCACGATGGAGGATCAAGTGGACGCGTCCATCGTTCCAGAGCGGGTAATTGCCGCGTTGTCTGGTGTCTTGGGCGCGCTGGGCGCTGTGCTCGCAGCTATTGGTCTCTATGGGCTGCTGGCCTACACGGTAGCGCGGCGCATCAACGAAATCGGCGTTCGCATGGCGTTGGGCGCGAGCCCGGGTGACGTGGCCCGCATGGTTCTGGGAGATGCGCTGAGAATGGTCTTGGCGGGGCTGGTGATCGGAGCGCCGCTGGCTTTTTGGGGTAAGAAGCTTGCGGCGAGCTTGATGGAAGATCTTCCAGTACAGAGTGTCGTTCCGATTGTGCTGGGTGTCACAGCGATGATTGCGGTCGCGCTGATTGCGGCGTACCTACCGGCACGCCGGGCGGCTCGCGTGGATCCGATAGTGGCGCTGCGTTACGAATGAAGATTTATTCGTAGCGGAGGGCTTCGACGGGATCGAGGCGCGCGGCTTTCCAGGCGGGATAAACGCCGAAGACGATGCCGATCAGCGCGCAGAGGATGAGCGCGGTGAGAATCCAGAACAGAGAAAGAACCGCTGGCATCTTCAAGCCGTAGCGCATCAGCAAAGAGATGCCGGAGCCGAAGAGGACGCCTATGACGCCGCCAACTCCGCTGAGCGTGACAGCTTCGATCAAGAATTGCGCGAGAATGTTGCTGCGCTTTGCGCCGATAGCCTTTCGAACGCCGATTTCGCGCGTGCGTTCCGTCACGCTGACGAGCATGATGTTCATCACGCCGATTCCGCCGACGATCAAGCCGACGGAAGCGACGGCGAACATGAGAATAAAAATCAGGCCGCTGATCTTGTTCCACAGATCGAGAAAATAGTCCGAAGTGAAAAGCGCAAAATCATCGGGCTTGTTGTTTGGAAGGCGGCGCTTGCGGCGCAGCAGATCACGGATTTCTTCGACGGCCTGGCCGACGTTATTGGGATCGGCGGCCTTGGCGAAAATGACGTAGTCCTTTTGATTGGGATAAAGTTTGCGCAGCGTGGTCACCGGCATGTAGGCGGAGTTGTCCTCGGGGTTGGAACCGCCGGAAATGCCCTGCCTTTGTTTTTCAAGCGTGCCGATCACGGTAAAAAGCTGGCCGTCGATGATCACTTCCTGGCCGATGCTGTGTTCCGGCGATTCCGGGAAGAGAATTCGAACGGTGTCGTAGCCCAGCAAGACGACCGGAGCGCGATGCTCCGCGTCGGTTTCATTGTAGAAGCGGCCAAATTCGATCTTGAGATCGAAGATTTCTCCGATGGAAGGCTGATTTCCTTGCAAGATTACATTTTTCGCACGAAAGGCGCCGCGGCGGACGTCCGCCGTTCCGGAGCCGAATTGCGGCTGAAAAATGCGCATCGCGGGCGAGGCGGCCTTGACGTGCGGGAGCCGGGCGATATCTTCCGCCCACTCCGGCTGAAGTTCCTTGCGCGTGAACCATTCGCTGGGCGGCCGCGAGAGGGACGCCCACGGAAAACGGTAGGCGATGATGGTGTCCGAGCCCAGCGAGCGAATGCCGCCGAGCACATTTTCATTGAGCCCGTTGATCACCGCGGTCACGGTGATGACCGTGGTGATGCCGATGACAATCCCAAGAATTGTGAGAGCCGAGCGCAGTTTGTTCTTCCGCAAAGTATCGAGCGCGAGAAGCACTTCTTCCCAGAGTTTGAGGACGCCCTCTTTGCGTTTCCGTACCGGCAGAGGCAGCGCCACGGTTCCCGGCAATGCTTTGTCGAAGGTGGCCATTTGTCCGCCCTCTTACTCCGAACGCAATGCTTCGACGGGATCAAGCTTGGCAGCTTTCGACGCCGGATACGTTCCAAAAAAAAGTCCCACGGTCAAAGCGACCAGCAGCCCCCCGATCACAGACCAGAGCTGCACCGCGCTGGGGAGCGGCGAAACGATGGAGACCAGCTTGGCTACCAGCACGCCTCCGATAACGCCGATGGCGCCGCCAATCACCGCAACGGTGGACGATTCGATAAGGAACTGGAGAAGAATGTCGCTGCGCCGCGCGCCCAGTGCCTTCCGAATGCCGATCTCGCGCGTGCGCTCCGTCACGGAGACCAGCATGATATTCATGATGACGATTCCGCCCACGACCAGCGAGATCGAAGCAATGGCGATGGTCACGGCGAAAAACGAGCTGCTGATGTCTTTCCAGAGGGACAAAAAGGAATCGCTGGTTTCGATAGCGAAGTCGTCCTTAGCGCCGTACGGCAGATGGTGGCGCCCGCGCATGATCTGGCGGACTTCATCCACACTGTCCTGGATCTTCGCCGCGGAAGATGCCCGAGCGGTGACTCGTAAAGAATCCTGCTGGTTGCCATAGTCCTTTTTGTAAGTAGTCAGCGGAATGATGACCCAGTTGTCCAGCGAAGTGCCCAGCGCGGAGCCTTGCTTCTTTCCAACGCCAATCACTTCGCACGGAACGTTGTTCCAACGGAGTTCTTTCCCGAGCGGATCGATACCGGGCATCAGATTCTCGATCAGATCGTTCCCAATCACACAGACGGGTGCGGCGCTGCGCATATCCGCCTCGGTCATGTGACGCCCGGCAACTAGGTCCACGTCGTAAAGTTCCGCCATTTGGGGAGTCCAGGCGCGCAGGTTGGTGTCTTTGAGGGAATTCACGCCGCTCTTGGTTTCGACGCGGCCGCCGAGAGAAGCGCCGGTCTCCTTGCACGATTTGCAGTAATCGCGGACAGTCTCGTAGTCGTCATAGGTAATCTTCTTACGCTTTTGGAACTCCAGCCATTCGTCCACGTTGGTGATGATGGAAGGCTGGCGCGACAATCCGAAAACGTCAGCACCCAGGCGGAAGACGCGCGTGGCGACGTATTGATTCGCGCCATTAATCAAGCTAACAACGGCGATCACCGCCGCTACTCCGATGACCACGCCGATGAGCGTCAGCACGCTGCGCAGCTTGTGTGCCCACAGGCTGGACGCGGAGATGACCACGGCTTCGGAGAGATTCATGGTTCTCGGCGAAACGGAGCGAGTCAAGGTGGATGAAGACACTTCTGCCATGCGTGAGCCTCATCCTAACATACGCACCAGAAGGGGCCGATATTACACAGTCAGCGAAGGGATTTCGCTCAAAAGCATTCTTGAATTCGATGAAAAGAACCAGGCGGGCGGGTTAGCCCTGATGGCGGATGCGTTGGGCGAGAGACCGGGCGCGCTGGCGGGCGATGTCCACGAAGCGCGAATCTCCGGCGATCTGGTCGAGGATCGGGAGGACGCGCTGGGGCTCCGGCAACAGGCTGCGGTTGAGATCAGATTCGAATTGTAGCAAAGCGTCATTGATTCCCAGGCGGTCGTAGCGCATGCGCCGGGTGATCAGGTCAAAATGTTCTTGCTGGCGCGCCAGTCCTTCGAAAATCTGCAGCAGCTGTGCTGCGGCCGAATTCAGGGTGTAATTGAATTTTGTTTCGTGGACTTCGCTGCCTGATTCCCATTTGAAGGTTTTTTCGCCAAGATTGGCGATCTTGCGGTGCACGTCCAGGTCCTGACCCTGGAAATGGTTCAACTGCGTAGCCAGTTCGAACATCTTTGTGCGCAACCCGGCGCTGACTTGAAACGGCGAAGGGCCCGCATCCTCATCGAGCTGGCGAATTTCATAGGCGGCGGTATCGGAATCCTCGCGCACGGCGATTTCGATGAATTCCGGCGAACTGGATTTGAAGACCCGCCGGAACGTCAGTTTGGCACTCGCCGGAGTGGGCACGGAATACGCCGCGCCGGCCTCCATGCAAGTCAGGCCGATCAGCAATCCCAGTCGTAGAAAAGACATTTTCATCGCGTGGATAAGATGCGCGGCAACTTGTTGCGAGTTGTGCCGCTCGTTCGAATGCCAGTAGTTCTCCCGGTTACGCCCGCCGCCGCGCTTAGAGCCCGTGGCCGGATTACAGTATTTTGATGCGGCAAACCGAACCGGCGGCGCACTTGCTCCGCCTGCAAGTGGCACAAAGCCACAGCGAGCGCATCCGCCGCGTCCGCGGGCTCCGGCGTCTCCGTCATGGAGAGCAGCGCACGCACCATGGTCTGCATCTGCCGCTTGTCCGCGTGGCCGTAACCAGCGACAGACGCCTTCACTTCGCGCGGCGCGTAGCTGTGCACTTCCAAATCATGTTGCGCCGCAGCCAGCAGAACCACGCCGCGCACTTCGGCCAATCGCAGCGCGGTACGCATGTTCAGCGCGGTAAAAATATTCTCCACCGCCATGGCATCCGGGGCAAACTCTTCGATCAGCCGGCAGAGCAGCGCGTGGACATCCTGAAGCGTGGCGCCCGCAAATTCCTTGCGCCGTCTTGCAGCGACGCTCAGTGCACCATAATGCAGCATATGGCAAACTCGCCCGTCGCTCTCGACGATTCCGTAACCTGTTGGTCCGGCCGCCGCGGGGTCCACGCCGAGGACGCGTATCCACCCATTCTTGACGCTTGCTCTGCGCGCTGAAACCGTCCCGTTCATCGCCACAAGTTTACGGCGTTACGCGCATCCCTGCCACAGCTTTGTGCCCTGTGTGCGCCAGAAAGACGTGCGCAGCAAGAAAAACGGCCAGTCCGGGCAGGAGACTGGCCGTTGGAACTCGTTGCAGCTGGCTTAGTTTGCTCCGACGGCCGCCTGAATCTCGGACTCGTCAATGTCGAAGTTTGCGTAAACGTGCTGCACGTCGTCGTGCTCTTCTAACGCTTCCACAAGCCGCACCATCTGCGTGGCCTGCGGGCCCGTCAGCTTGATGTAGTTCTGTGGCACCATAGCGATCTCCGCGGATTCCGGCGTGATTCCGGCTTTGGTCAGCGCTTCCTTCACTTTCTCCAGCGCATCCGGTGGCGTCACGATGTACCAAGCCGAGCCATCATCCTTTAGGTCTTCGGCTCCGGCCTCCAGCACGATATCTAGCATCTTGTCTTCGCTCGCGGCTTCCTTGGGAACGCTGATCTCGCCTTTGCGGCTGAACATCCAGCCAACCGCCCCGGCTTCCGCCAGATTGCCGCCGTTCTTGCTCATGAGATGGCGGAATTCACCGACCACGCGGTTGCGATTGGTGGTTACCACCTGGATCAGCATACCCACGCCGCCCGGGCCGTATCCCTCGAAGGTCGATTCCTCGTATTGCTCGCCTTCCAGCTGCCCCGTGCCGCGCAGAATCGCCCGCTCGACGTTTTCGCCCGGCATGTTCGCGGCTTTTGCCGCCAGAATGGCCGTGCGCAGCCGGGGGTTCGAGTTCGGCTCGCCGCCGCCGATACGTGCGGCAATGCTGATTTCGCGAATGATGCGCGTGAAAACGCGGCCACGCTTCGCGTCAGTAGCCCCCTTCTTGTGTTTGATCGTGGCCCATTTTGAATGCCCGGACATGACACATCCTCTTTTATGTAGCGTGACACCGGCATGGCCGGCGCCATCCATGGATGAATTTTCGCGCCCTAAAGCGGCGGCAGAAAAGCCTGCCACTTAGCGGCCGCTATGAATTACGACACCAGTGCGGAGACTTACGGTGAACCGCAAACCCCTGCGGAACCCGCGTAGTTTAGCACAGCCGCTCACGCCGCGAAACGGGTTATACTCTCTCCGGGGCATCTCCTTGCATTCGAAAGACTTCTGCGTCGCTGCCGCGCTTTGCTGCAAAAGCTCCGAGTCTTGCCATGCCTGACCGGCGCTATCGGGTTCTCGCCATAGCTGCGCACCCTGTCCAGTACATGGCGCCGATTTTCCGGCGCATGGCGGCGCACCCCGCCCTGGATCTCCATGTGGCTTATTGCAGCCTTCGCGGCGCAGAAGCCGGTCACGATCCTGAGTTTGGCGCCAGCATCCAGTGGGATGTCCCTCTGCTCGACGGTTATTCGTGGTCGGAGGTTCCCAATCGCGGCTCGGGTGACGAGTCCTTCTTCGGCCTGCGCAATTCTGGCCTCTGGAAGCTTATCCGCGGCGGGAATTTCGACGCGATTCTGTGCTTCACCGGTTATCTCAACGCCACTTTTTGGATAGCCCATTTTGCGGCGCGCTGGTGGCACAGCGCATTTCTTTTCGGCGCGGATACCACGACTCTCACTCCTTTGGATGGCCGCATGTGGAAGCGTCGAGTCAAACGTGTGGTCTGGCCGCTGTTATTTCGCCTCGCTGATCAAGTTATCGTTCCGTCTTCCAGGACCCGCGATCTGATGCTTTCGCTCGGCCTGCCCGGCGACCGCGTCACGCTCACGCCTTATTCCGTGGACAACGATTGGTGGATTCAGCAATCCGCGCAAGTCGATCGCTCCGCCGTCCGGGCGAGTTGGGGAATTTCCTCCAGCGATGCGGTCATTCTTTTCTGCGCCAAACTCCAGCCTTGGAAGCGCCCGCTCGATCTGCTCCGCGCTTTCGCCAAGGCGCAGCTTTCGAACGGCATTCTCGTTTTCGCCGGCGAAGGCCCGCTTCGCGCGGAGCTGGAAGCGCATGCCGTCTCCCTCGGCGTGGCCGCGCGCGTGCGATTCCTCGGCTTCGTCAATCAGACTCAGCTGCCGGCGGTGTACACGTCCGCTGATCTGCTGGTCCTTCCTTCGGTTTACGATGCGTTCGGAGTCGTTGTGAATGAAGCCATGCTGTGCGGTTGTCCGGTGGCGGTCAGCGATCGCGTTGGGGCCGGACGCGACCTCGTCGCTCCCGTTTGTCCTGATTTTGTTTTTCCCTGTGGCGACACCGAAACGCTCGCCGCTATCCTGAAACGAGCCGATACCAGCCGGACCTGGTTATCGGATCTCGGCCGCGCGGCGCGAAGGCGCATGGAAACTTGGGGGCCGCAAGAAAATATCGCCGGAACTGTTGAAGCCATTGAACGCGCCGTCGCCCGCATTGGCCGGCGTCAGGGTTTCTCCGTGGCAGGGACCGGCGTCAGCGAAGCTCCGCCAGAAACTCTGCGAAAAATCCCGGAATGAAACTGCTTTTCTATTCTCATTTTTTTGCCCCCAGCGTCGGCGGCGTCGAAACCATTGTGATGTCCATTGCTAGCGGCCTCGCCGGACTCCGCGATTCGCACGGTGTGCCCGAATTCGAAATTACGGTGGTCACGCAGACTCCCGCAGGGGACTACGACGACAGCGCAATTCCATTTCGCGTGATTCGCCGGCCGGGCTTCTCCGAACTCTTGCGGCTCGTTCGAAACGCCGATGTGGTTCACGCCGCCGGCCCTGCGATCGCACCTCTCCTTCTGAGCCTGTTTACGGGAAAATCTTTCGTTGTTGAGCATCATGGGTTTCAAAGCATCTGCCCCAACGGCCAGCTTCTCATCGAGCCCGCCGGCGTACCCTGTCCCGGCCACTTCATGGCCCGCCGCCACACGCAATGCCTCCGCTGCAATTCAGATCAAGGATGGGCCTCATCGTACAAGCTTTGGCAGCTTACTTTCGTACGTCGTTTCCTCTGTGCCCGCGCCGCCGGCAACATCACGCCAACGCAATGGCTCGGACATCTTTTGCAACTTCCTCGCATCTCGGCAATTCCTCATGGACTCGAAATCACCGAACCCGTTTCACGCCCCGAGCCGCCGCGAGGCCCGGCCATCTTCGCTTTCCAAGGGCGCCTCGTTACCACCAAGGGTGTGCGTCTTCTCTTTGAGGCCGCGCGCATCCTCCACGAAAAAAATCGCTCTTTTGAACTCTTGATCATCGGCGACGGGCCCGAGCGCGCCTCCCTCGAGCAATTTGCGCGCGAGTTGCAACTGGAGGCCCAGGTTTGCTTTGCCGGGCGACTCAGCGGAACGCGGCTCGATGCCGCTCTCGCGCGGGCTTCCGCCGTCGTCGTGCCGTCGCTTGGCGGAGAAGTTTTTGGCTTGGTGGTTGCAGAAAATATGATGCGGGCGCTGCCCATCGTGGCCTCGGATCTTGGTGCGTTTGTCGAGGTCCTCGGCGGCTCCGGCCTTACCTTCCGCACCGGCGACGCCGCAGCACTCGCTGCTTTGCTCGAGCGTATTGTGGACGACCCCTCGTTCGCCAGGAACCTGGGCCGCCAGGCACGCGAACGCGCCCTCGATTTTTGCGCTAAGAGCCGTATGATAGAAGCGCACGCCCGGGTTTACCGCGACGTCCACGCTGCGGCAAAGACTTGATGTCACATAACAGCACGAACACGGGGCTTCACGATTTCGTTTGGCTACGTGTGCTCGGGCATTACGCTCTTTCGGCCGTTCGGGTCGCTCCCCGAGCCGTCAGCGGCTTCGGGTTTTTCCCCGACGCCCTTCTCGGTGACAACCCCATTCTTTCTTTGGAGGCAGCGCTGTGAGGTTCCCTGCGCTGGCCCTCCCTGCGAGTTCTCGCCGCAATCCGCTTTTTATCCTGGGATTCCTCATCTTTTGCGCTTTTGCAGCTTACAAAGCGGCGGAGTTTGTCATTGAGGGTGACGTCTTCGGCCTCGCCTTTATCGCATTAGGCTTCATCGGTTGTTGCTTCGTCGTTGCCATGCTCAACGATTGGCGCAACGGTCTCTACTTCTTTCTGGCCTGGCTCTTGTTCGAGGATTTTGCCCGGAAGTACCTGGGCAACAACATGGCCATCTATTTTGCCAAGGATATTCTGGTCGCGGTGGTCTATCTTTCGTTTTTCCTTGCCTATCGCCGCAAGGAGATTTTCTCCTTCCGGCCCCCCTTCCTTGTTCCCGTTCTCCTCTTTGTCTGGTTTGGGGTGATGCAGGTCTTTAATCCCGCGTCGCCCCACTTCATGTACGGCGTTCTTGGAGTGAAGCTTTACTTCTACTATATCCCGCTGCTCTTTATCGGTTACTCGCTGCTCAATTCCGAGACCGAATTGCGCCGGTTCTTCTTTGTGAACATGATTCTCGGGTTGATTATAGTTTCCTTGGGAATTGCGCAGTCCATCATCGGGCATACTTTTTTGAATCCTTCAAATCCAGCGGCGGAAATTCGCGAATTGAGCACGCTTTATCGCATTGCGCCCATCTCCGGTGCGATCATGTACCGTCCGACTTCCGTTTTTGTCAGTGCCGGCCGTTTTGCCGACTTTCTCCTGGTCATCTGGCTTCTGGTATTTGGCTTTAGCGGTTATCTGCTGCTCCGTCACAAGCGCGGACGCGGATTCGCCTTTCTCGTTTTCGGACTCACCTTTGCGGCCATTTCCCTGTGCGCCTCTCGCGGCATCGTTCTCTGGAGCCTCGGGTCGGCGCTCGCTGGCAGCATAGCCTTCGTTTGGGGCGCGCCCTGGCGCCAGCGCGAAGTGCTTCGTGTGTTAAGAAACGTGCAACGTGCCGCACTAGGTGTGGCGGTTGCCATCGTCCTCCTGCTTGCTACCTATCCGGAAGCGCTTCTCTCGCGTGTCGCGTTTTACACCGAGACGCTTTCGCCCAGCAGCACTGCCAGCGAGCTGCAGAACCGCACCTGGGACTATCCGATTCAGAATCTTATGGGTGCGTTCGGCTACGAACGGTGGCCCTATGGGTATGGCATCGGTACGTGCTCGCTCGGTGGGCAATATGTTGCCATGTTATTCCATGCCAAACCGCTTGGCTTCGGTGTCGAAAGCGGTTTTGGAACGATTGTCCTCGAGATGGGCATCGGCGGCCTCATCCTCTGGTTTGTCATGACCTTCGCTGTATTGTTCGCGGCTTGGCGCGTTGTAAAAAAACTAAGAGGTTCGCCCCTGTTTCCGCTGGCCTTCGTCATCTTCTGGTACGCGGGACTTCTTCTGCTTCCCATGACCTTCAATGGCATGCAGCCCTATCAGGATTTTGTCCTCAATGCCTATCTTTGGCTGCTTCTCGGAATCCTGTTCCGCCTGCCGGTCATCGCCATTTCTTCGCAATACGCGGAGGTTAATCCTTACCCCAACAATCGCCGTATGTGGATGCGCTGACTTGCGCCTCGCGGTTGTTTCTCCGTTTGTCGACCGCCGCCATGGCACGGAGCGTGCCCTGGCCGAGTTTCTCGAACGGCTGGCCCGCGACCAGCAATGTGAAATCCATCTCTACGCGCAGCGCGTAGAGGACTTGTCTTTGGATCCTCCCGGCTCTGGGCGGGGATCGGGTACGCTCGTCTGGCACAAGGTTCCCTCGATTCCCGGGCCGCACGTCCTGCAATTCCTGTCGTGGCTCTTACTGAATTCCTTTTGCCGCCGCTGGGATCGCTGGGTCCACAGCATTCGCTGCGACCTCGTTTTTTCTCCCGGAATCAACTGTCTCGACGCGAACGTTGTCATTGTTCATGCGCTGTTCCATCGGCTTCGGGAACTCGCGCGCACCGAAGAGCTGGAGCCCGCCGCGCCCGGAATCCTCCGGCGTCTCCATCGCCGCTCCTACTACTCTCTCTTGAGCGCCTTCGAACGCCGCATCTATTCGGACCCAAAAGTGTCCCTTGCCGCCGTGTCTCCGCGCACTGCTGCGCTGCTTCACGAATATTTCCGCCGCCAGGACGTCCGCGTCATTCCCAACGGCGTCGATGCCGCCCAGTTCTCTCCGGCGGCTCGTCTTGCACGTCGCGGCCCCGCGCGCGCACTCCGCCAGTTTCTTGAAAACGATTTTGTCCTTCTCTTGGTCGGGAACGACTGGGGCAACAAAGGTCTTCCGAGTATTCTCGAAGCTTTGCCGAAATTGTTGGACCTCCCGGCGAAGCTGCTCATCGTGGGGAACGATGTTTCCGCACCTTCTCGAGAAATGGCCGCGCGTCTGGGTGTTCTCGATCGCTGTACTTGGGAGCCGGCACGCGCGGATATTCTGGACTCCTACGCGGCAGCGGATGTTTACGTCAGTCCGAGCCGCGAAGATTCCTTC
>Ga0207118_1139_pt1 | contig 13546 bp, 13 predicted proteins | sample Alteio_BWMinHeat_42_FD_153507 | JGI IMG/M metagenome (GOLD analysis project Ga0207118, IMG submission 153507) | Enriched cells from forest soil in Barre Woods Harvard Forest LTER site, Petersham, Massachusetts, United States -... | ecosystem: Environmental > Terrestrial > Soil > Temperate forest >...
AATTGCTTGGAGCACGGGCTGATATGGAGGCGACTGATGCAGCTGGCCGAACACCATTGATAGTCGCAGCGGGTAACAGGAATTCAGCGATGGTTCGGTTGTTGCTTGGCAGCAGGGCCAACATGGAGTCAGTGAATTTTAATCGCGAGACGGCGCTTATTGTTGCAGCGCGTGCAGGATCTCCAGAAGTAGTTAGAGAATTGATTAAAGCAGGAGCGGTGCTGGAGGTTGAGGATGCTGCAGGCGAGATGCCATATGATATTGTAGCGCGTCAGAGAAATCCGGTATTAATGAGAGCATTGCTTGGGCAAGAGGAGCCAGCGCCTTTCATAGGTCAGGTGAACGTAGAATATGTGGAAAATCACGAAAACAATATATCGGATCGGGAATTAATGAACATTTTTCTGAGTGTGTATGGGGCGAAGAGATAACGTATAGATTTAAGTTGTATGAAATGGAGGAAATTGCGTGAAGATTGCACATAAAATTTTGATGATTGTGTTAATGATTGGGATGTCATCGGTGTTGACTTATTGTGCTGCCGAAAGTCAATTCAGTGATGAGAAAATATCGCAATTGATAGGTGGGCTTGAAGCAAAGCAACAGCGTGAAAGGCAAGATGCTACGGTTGGCGGAGCAAGTTTGCGAGAAATGCGAGAGATGGATGCAAGACATGTTGAAGAACGAGGAGCGTTGATGGCGCGTATTGAGCAGGCAAGAGAAAGTGGAAGAGAAATAATTTCTGTTCAAGGCGAAGAAAGTGAAGCAGGCGAAGAAAATTCAGAAGAAGCAAAACAAGAAGAAGAAAAAATATCGGACGAGGAGTGGCAGGCGCAGCAAGCTGAGTTGGCTCGTCAGGCTCAAGTTGCGAAAGCTCAAAGAGTATTGCGATCGATGCGTGATGATCGTGAAAGAGATGGAAAATTTGTTCACGCTGCTTCTGGATTTGGTTCAGATCAGCCTGCTCGTTCAGCAGCAGTTGAAGAGCCAGTGCGGTCACTTGATTCTGATGATGAGGCGGTAGATCAGGCGTTGCTTGCGCAGGGAATTCAGGAATCACTGGCGAGTGCATGTGTGAGTGGAGGTGCGAGTATGGCGAGTGCAGTTGGTGCAGCTTCTCATGATGCAGCAGCAGTTGCTGATGAGCCGGACAGAGATGTAAGAAATTTTAAGGGAGAAACAATTGTTCCATGGACGGGAGAACGGGCAGAGTTTGCCAGAGCGGGTATAGCTGCTGCTGGTAGGGGTAATCTAGTAGATCTTTCTCCGTTGATGAATATTATTGGCGCATATGAACTGCAATCATGGCAACCATTTGAGGGGGAATCGAAGGAGTTGAGAAAGCCATTTGTTTGGAATCATGATACTCCACGTCAGCGAGTTATTGCAGTTTCGCCAGACGGCAGATATCTTGCTTGTGGGCCATATCCTACTTTTGTGCGAACGACTGATATTCTTGAAACAATGGATAATACTATTGATATATGGGATACATCTGATTGGAAGGTAAAACGAGTTTTAGAATGTCATGCTTCCATTCATTCTCTTGATTTTTCGCGGAATGGTAGATATTTAGCTGTTGCATCATGGAGTTATGGTCCTGGTCCGCGATGTATCGTAATATGGGATACATTTGACTGGAGCAAAAAGCTGATTGTACAAGCAGGTGACTGTGTGGCTCTTTCACCGGATGGTAGATATGTGGCTGTTGCGCCTGCACCAGGGTGTGGTTATAGAAGTGTTGGAATATGGAATACATCAGATTGGAGTAGGGAACGAGTTTTAGATTGTGGTGATAATGCTGCTGTTCGTATTCTCGCATTTTCACCTGATGGTGAAAATCTAGCTGTTGGGTTAGATGTTTATTATGATATTGCTGAGGGTTATTCGAATTGTGAAACTAACTTATGGAACACATCTGATTGGAGAAAAAAGCTAATTTTCAAAAAGGCTGAACTTGTATCTTTTTCACCCGATGGTAGATATTTTGCTGTCAGCATGAATGACAGTATTTTTATATATAATGTATTTGATTGGAGTAGGGTAGCTCTAAAAGGTGATCGTCTTGAATCTTTTGCGTTTTCACCAGATGGTAAATATGCAGTTGCTGTTGGGCGTTTTGATGGTGGTGTCGTGATATGGAATACGGTAGATTGGAAGCGGAACCAAAGGTTAGCTTTAGAGTGCGATTATCGTATTCTCTCTCTTGCGTTTTCACCAGATGGTAGATATTTGGTTATTGGAGGTGAATCAAAAGAAGAATGCGCTAAAATAAGATGTATGAAAGTTATTGCGGAACGATATCAGGAGCAATTAAGGCTGTCAAAAGAAAGAGAAGTGCAGGCAGAAGTAAAAAGTATGGCAGAAGATCAAGAGATGAAAAGAGTGAGGGGTGAGGCAAGATATCAAGAATATTTAAGATTGGCAGCAGCGGAAAGAGCAAAAGAAGCGGAAAGAGTAAGGCAATTGGAAGAAGCAGCGCGAGCAACCGAGCTGGCAGAAAAAGAGAGAGCCCGGCTAGAAAGAGAGGCTCGCTATCAAGAAGAATTAAGACAAGAAACAGCAGAAAGAGCAGCGCGAGCTGCTGTGATAGAAGCGCAAGAAAGAGAACGAATAGAAGCGATAGCAAGAGAGAGAGCAAAGAGAAGAAGCAAGAGGAGCACGGGAAGCGCGAGAAAGAATGGAGTCTAGAGGTTTTGATGGAGAAGGACATCTGTTTTAGCATGAGCAGTGGTGCAATATTTTGCTTACTAAAGCCTGATTACAAGCTGGTTATGTTGTGATAAGCTAATGTTTATATAAAATCGTAATGTTATAGAAAGATTGTTAATTATAAGCAGGCTGGATCAGGATATGAGCAAAACTGAGTTTCTTAATTATTGTATGTCGTACGCGCCGCATTTGATGAGGTTACTAGTATTAGCGGCGATGGCCCATTGGGGTGTCGGTTATTTAGAAAATAAGATAAAAAAAGCGTTAGCCCATATTTATCCCGATGAATTACGATTGTCTTTGATAGGGTCGTTGTTTTATTATACTGCTATGTCAGCGGTGTTTGTTGCTGCATTATACGAATGTGGGATTAATACGTCGGCACTACTTGGTATCATGGGGGTGATTGGCATTGCTGTTGGTTATGCGGCAAAGACCGGAGTTGCCAACGTTATTAGTGGTTTTTTTCTGATGCTGGAGCAGCCGATCAAATTGGGAGATATTTTGTTGATTGATGTGAGCGATAGTGCTGAGGGAAAAAGTGAGGGGAAAGTAATTGCGGTAAATTTATTTGCAATTACTGTACAGATGCAGGATAGAACAGTGCGGATTCCGCATGAAAAATTAGTAAAAAATAATATTATAAAGCTGAAAAAAAATGGACAATAAAATGGATGATAAAAAAAACGATGAGACACTCGTATCTGAAAAAATAGTTTTAAATAAATATATAGCGCACGCTGGCATTTGCTCTCGTCGTAAAGCTGTTGAGTTGATTCAAGAAGGGCAGATTAAGGTAAATGGTGTCGTAGTTACCGAGCCTGGTTATTTGGTCAATCCAAAAGATTTTGTAAAGTTGCGTAACAAAGGGATTCGGCCTGAGAAAAAATTATATTTATTGCTGAATAAGCCGGTTGATTATGTGACGAGTGTCGCAGATGAATTGGGAAGAAAAATAGTTACTGATTTGGTTCGTGGTGCAGGAAAAGTGCGTTGGTACCCGGTTGGTAGGTTGGATAAAGATAGTTCGGGATTATTGCTGATGACCAATGACGGAGAATTTACTCAGAAGCTTGCGCATCCAAAAAATAAAGTGCAAAAAATATATCAGGTAGTGCTCGATCGGCAGATTCCATTGGTTGATTTAAAAAAACTCAAAACGGGGATAACACTCCGGGATGGCCGTGCACGATTTGATACTGTTGCATTTGGCCCATCAAAACGAGGTAATGTCGTTAAAGTTTCTTTGCATAGTGGTAAGAATCGCATAATCAGGCGTATGTTTGAGCATATCGGATATCAGGTTACACAACTTGATCGTGTTCAGTATGCCAATCTGACCAAGAAGGGTTTACTTCCTGGTCGCTGGCGTCTTTTAACTGATCAAGAAGTCGCAATGTTATATACCGCTACCACCGATGATGGCACCAATATTCACAACCCCTTGACTGATGCCAAGCGTACTCTCTTTTAAAATTGGTAATAATTTTTGTACGCGTATTCGCATGTCACTAATCTGATTTTTTATGTTCTGAATATCGCTCGCTACTTTTACTAAGCTAGCGCCTGATTTACTATCAAATACGGTGACAATATTTGCTCCCAGATTATTGATCAGTTGAGCAACAACATCAAGTGGCCCTTCAAGTGCATGTAACGTTTCAAGCGGTGCATCTACCATTGTATAAAATGGTACAATGACTTGATTTGGGTTTCCCGCAGCGCCAATCGCTTTTATATTTTGCTCAAATACATTTATCGATGATTGTACATTATTTACTACTGCAGTTATCGTTGCGATTAACGCTGGAATGTCTTTGCTGACAAGATTGTCAACGCCGCCTAATGCACTAGTTGCTTTACCGGCAACATCGGTTGCTGTTTGCGTAGCTTTGTTTAAAAAATCTGCAAGCGGCGTTACAGTAGTGCTGCATGCTACTAAGCTCAGAAATATTATTTTTATCTTCATCTTGTATCCTTTTTTTATAATTTTTATTTTACAAATATTGTCTGTATTGCATCGACCGATTTTTTAACGTCACCGTGCATCAGTTGTGCTTGCTCATGCAGTTTTGGAATCAGTATTCTAATTTTTGCCATTATGGCATCAAGTTGGGTATGTATATCAGCTATTTTTTGTGCAACGGTCATTGTAGTAGTACCGTTAGCGCTATCAAATGGTTTGACGAGTTTATCACCAATCGTGGTGATCATATTTTGTATTGGTGTAATGACAGCTAATATATCTTGTATAGTTTTGGTTAATGAGTCTGCCATAAGAAATACGGTATCCAAAACGACGAGTGGATTTGGCGCCGTCGCTATATTTTTTATTTGTTGTTCGAATGCAGTAACGCCATTGGTTACATTAGTGACAGCGAGGTCAGCCTGTGTGACAAGATCTGGAATTTGACCTATTACTGCAGTTGCCCCATCTGCAACTTTTGAGATGTTTAAGGTCACATCAGTTAAGGTGACTGGGAAAATTGTTGTTTGCAGGGTAATGAGCCCGAGCAAAACAGCCATTTTTGTTATACTTGTTGGTTTCATGATAACTCCTATATGTCTGAAAGATTTAAAAAACTATTTATAGTACCTATTTTTAAGATACATTAATATGATTCTATTTGTAAATAATATGCGAAAATTTTAATTAAAAGTCTGTGCTGATGCGGGGTTTGGTGAGATTTTTCTGGGCAGAATCGCCAATTGACAGTTTGAATAAATATTAATATAATTAATATATGTAATTAAAATTATGAAACAAATAGAGGGGTTTGAGATGTTATTCAAAAAATTAGTTATTAAATCACTGTTGCTTGGTTTGTTATGTGGCGCAATGCCATTGTTTGCGATGCAAACAGTAAAAGGTATAATGCGACAGATTAAAAGTAAGCCTGAATATACAAAAAATATTTTTGATGCTATTGAAAAAGGTCGAATAGAGTCTGTTAACTATTGGCTTAACCAGAATGTTGATATCGAGGTTTTAAATAAGCGTGGTCAGACGCCATTGATGTTGGCAATAGAGCTTAATGTTGTAGCGATAATTCAATCATTGCTTGACGCCAAAGCTAATATTGAAGCTACAGATGCACTGGGCCGCACACTATTAATGAATGCAACCATGAGGAAAAATTGTGATGTAGTTCAATTATTGCTTGATGCTGGTGCTAAGTTTAATGATCATCTTGTTGGAGAAATTATCAATTTAGCAATAACAAATAACAATTGTAATTTGTTGCAAACATTAATAAATCGAAGTGATTATAAATTTGATCTTAATTACATGAATAGAGATGGCAAAACGCCATTGATAATTGCGGCTGATCATGGAAAAGCGGATATAGTTGAATTTTTACTTGATAAAGGAGTAAAAATCGAAAGTGTAGGGAAAAACGGTAGTACAGCATTAATGGCAGCTACGCTAGAATTAGGAATGGCCTTATTATCTAAAAAAGTTGATGCAGTAGAATATTCTGGAAGATCAAAGGTAATTAGGTTGTTGCTTGCGAGAGGAGCTAATATTCATGATCTTTATGGTAAAAGCATTTTTGATTTGGCAATTGAACAAAATGACTCTGAGTTGTGGTGCGCATTAATAAAGCGAGGTTACAGTTTTGATGCTAATCAACTTCGTCGCGGCGGCCAAACATTATTATTATGGGCAATTCGAAATGCCCAACTGGATGTGGTGAGAATATTAATTGATAAAAAGGCTAATATTGAAGCTATTGATGAAAATGGCCAAACAGTATTGATGTTTGCAGTTAATAAGGGAAATGTAAGCATCATTAGTTTATTACTTGATAGTGGGGTTAATATTGAATCTGCAGACCAATTTGGTGACACAGTATTGATGAAAGCGGCTAGCGCAGGAAATTTTGATGTTGTTAAGTTGTTGCTTGATTATCATGCTAATATTAATGTTGTAAATGAATTTGGCCATACAGCATTAATGTATGCAATTAAAAATAAAAAGATTGATGTAATTGAATTGTTGATTGATAAAGGTGCTAATCCATATTTAGAAAGTAAGGTGGGATTAAATGCTTTTGATCATGCAGAGAATGATTCCAAAATGTTTGCCCTTTTACAACAAACAAAGTTTCAAGCGCCAGTCAAAAAAGAAGAAGATGCGCAAAAAGCGATACGTCGCTTGTATCATGCAATAAAGGAAATGCAAATTGAACGTCAAGAAACTACTCAACAAAAAGAGCCAAAAGAAAATGTTACTAATGCATTGGCACAAGCTCCGTTAACATGTACTGAAGCCCATTACAGAGCCTTTGGGGCTGAAATAGAAAGAGTATATGGAACACCGGGGGAGAGTTTGTTGAACGATCCAATTGTGCAACGTTGTTTGGTCGCAGAACGCATTGCAAATCAGCAGGGCAAGTATGTTTTTTATCGGTCAGAGCCGGGGCACTATAGGGTGTATGAATATTTTTTGGAAGAGTTGTATCGGTTGATACGATTATTTCATAAAATAAATCCAATTGTTTTTACTCGTTTTTTTGGTCATGCGGCAAAAGAACAAACGATTAATCAATATATAGATACGATGCAAGCGCGCGCGCATAAACGTGGTGCTGAACATAATGTTTTGTTGTCTGCAAATGTAGGATTATTTGGCAATATAAATAACCCAGGAAGTTGTACATGGGATTACTTCTTGAAAAATGTTGAAGCAACAGGAAAAGTTAAATTGCAGCAAATGTTTGAATCAGTGTTTGATATTTATGGTTTCAATAAACAATATATTGATCAGTTGCTGAGAAGCCAAGATAAATTTACAGATCCGGCATTTTCTGCCGCAATGATTTATACAGCATCATTGCAGCAGATTATTGTTCCCAAAAAAATTGTTGATGATGTAGTAATGTTTGCTACTGATGGTTACTGCTTTCCATGGCAAACCATGATTCCTGAGGTTCCAGAAGGTTGGAATTCAAATGGTATTAGTGTCGATCACGCTAGTGTCCCTACAAAAGGTCGCTATACAAAAATATCTCCTATTTTGGATAAATATAAGGCGGGTAAACTTAATATTAATGATCGTTGGCAAGTGCGAATATTGATGAACGCATTGTATGGCTTGAATCCAGAAAGTGGCATTGAATTTAAGGTATATACCCGTTTTTCAGAAAAGAGATTAAGTCGCTTTAAAGAGCAAGTTAAAGCAATCACTGACCAGATGTTTGATGAATGGCTCAGAGATGTGATAGCAAGTAAAGCCATACCGGAAAGTGTGGCGGGTGAGCCGTTGGGACAAGCGTTGTTGGCTCATTTTTGGCAGGAGTATGCTGAACAGGAGAAACAGGAGCAGCAGCAGGAGCAGGGAGAGATGAAAGCGAAATTATAGCTCTTGCAAGATTGTTGTTTATCAGCTACGGTATACTGCATGAATTTAATAAAGAAAAATATGAAAAAAGCGACTCGATCAATGAAATTTAGAGATTATCACGAAAAATTAATGGAAGATTTGCAAGATGTTGATGAAGCGATTGGTTATTTGCAAGCTGCCGCGTTAGATGAAGATTCTCGAGTTTTCTTACTTGCGTTAAAACATGTTATTGATGCGCACAAGGGTGATCTATCTGAAGTAGCAAGGGTAATTAACTCTCGTTTAGAAAATTTATAAAAATTGCTCAAAACGTCGCGCTGATCTCATTAATCATAGTGATAGCATGGTCGCTGAGGCCAAGGGTTGATGCTTTCAAAATCGGCAGTAGTTTTTCTATTTTGGTTCTCATGTCAGCGATTTGCGTTTTTATTTTTTGAATGTCAGTAGCAACGGCTTTGATATCGCTCCCCGCTTTGCTATCAAATACGCCGACAATATTATTGCCGAGATTGTTGATAGTGCGGGCAATGGTGTCAAGCGGAGCTTCGATGGTTTTTAGTGTTTCGAGTGGGGCGCCAAGCATTGTGTAGAGCGGTTCGATGACCTGTTTCGGGTTGCCTGCTTTGCCGATCAGGTCTATGTTTGTTATGCATAGTTTTATAGATGCTTTGATATTGTCTGCAATGCCCTGGATATCGTGTATTAATCCGGGGATATCATGCGCAAGGAGATCTTTTACACCGGTGATCATTTGGCCTGCTTTTTCAAATGGTTGGGTGAGTGGATCAAAGACGGTGCCGGACATTTGGGTAATTTCAAAACTTGGCCACCAATTGTTGTTATCAGCTGGGTTTTTTTTAGGGACGATAGTTAGGCTAAACTTATCGTAGATCCCTTGTGCTGAGCTCCAGTATAGATTATTGTTGGTTCCATACACGTTGGCACCGCCAAACATTTTTTGAGTGAATGTCAGAGGGGCGTTGGTTTCTGGGTTGATTCCCCAATTAGCACCAACATGTGGTCCTATGATATAGACTTCTGAACTTTTCCAGCCGTTAAACAGCAAGCCGCTGTTGACGGTGACTGATTGGCCGGGGCCGATATCTCTTCTGAAATAGTCACCCGCATATTCCCAGTTTGCGTGAAAGAGAAATGGCGTTGTGTTGGTGAGGGTGACGTTAATTGCATTCAAATATTGGCATAAGAATAAAATAAGTAAGATAGTGACTATTTTTTTCATACTTTGTCCCTTAATTAAAATTTCTTTATTAAAATTTTTCTATCGCCTCAATCGATTTTTGAACATTATCATGGATCAGTAATGCTTGTGTTTTTATTTTTGGGATAACCAGCCTAATTTTGCTGATCATCTCATTGATGTCAGTATGAACACCAGTGATTTTTTGTGCGACGGCGACTATTTCAGCGCTTTTAGCACTATCAAATGGTTTGACCAGATGATCTCCAATGGTAGTGATCATTTTTTCGATTGGATCCAAAATGGGAAACAGATTTTGTGTAGCGGCAACTAATGAATCACTCATTGCAAACATGGCATCCAAAATAGCGAGTGGGTTGGGATTAGCGGCGAGTTGCTTGACCTGTTGTTCGAAAGAAGAGGCGGTGTTCGTTATGCCGTTCATTGCTGATTTGATATTTTTTGATAGCTCTGAAATTTGGCCGATGATGATTTTTGTGCCATTTATGACGTCGGTTGCGCCTTCAACTACTGTTTCGATTGGTTTTACAAGCGGATCGAATACGGTACCGGGTATTTGTGTAATTTCAAAGCTTGGCCACCAATTATTGTTATCTGCCGGATTTTTTTTAGGAATAATATCGAGACGAAATTTATCATAGATCCCTTGCGCCGAGCTCCAGTACAAATCATCTTTTATCCCGTATATGTTGGTACCGTTAAACATTTTTTGAGTGAAGGTGAGTGGTGCGCCGGTTTCTGGGTTGGTGCCCCAGATATCGCCAACATGTGGATTGATTAGGTAGGTCTGTTCGCTTTTCCAACCGTTAAAGAGTAAGCCGCTGGTGACAGTGACTGTTGTTCCCGGATCGAGATCTCTGCGGAAATAATCACCTGCATATTCCCAGTTAGCATGCATGAGAAAAGGAGTTGTGTTTTCGAGGGAAACATTAATTGCGACAAGAGATATTACTGATGATAACGTTAATAAAAAAAATATCTGTTTTTTTATAATCATATTTTTTCCCATAATAAATCTTTAAACATAAATCTTTAATATTTAACATATACAAATTGAATTCTCTCTGTATAGATTATTTGTTTTTTGTGAAAAAAGTTGAGATTGATAACGGTTTTTGATTAAGTTTTTTTTATATATAGAGATTTTTTTTGTTTTGTGTAAAGTACAAAGATGTGTAAATAGTATAATTTATGGTAACAGTAGCAAACGGTGTATAAGTTCATGTCAGACTCTCATTTTATTATTGAAAAATCGGGACCAATCAGCGGTGAAGTTGCGTTAGTTGGTGCAAAAAATGCGGTGCTGGTAATTATCGCGTCGCTGATTTTGACCGAGGGAAAATCGAAACTGGTAAATGTGCCATCTTCGCAAGATGTTTTATATATGATCCAGCTCTTAACCGAATTAGGTGCTCAGATATATTTTAATCAAGATGAGGGGATATTGGATGTAGATACATCAGGTATCAATCGATGTAAAGTTAATCATGAGATTATGAAAAAAATGCGTGCATCCATTTTGGTCATGGGGCCACTGCTTGCTCGATTTGGCAGAGCGGATATTGCATTACCAGGTGGTTGTATTATTGGCGCTCGACCCATCAATTATCATATAGCTAATTTTGTAAAAATGGGCGTTACGATACAAATGGATGGTGATTTTTTGTATGCAAAAACGACTAAATTAGTATCGCGTAAATTGGTGCTCGACTATCCAAGTGTTGGTGCAACAGAAAATATTATGATGGCCGCCGTTTTAACATCGGGCGTTACTCGGATTATTAATGCAGCGCTTGAGCCAGAAGTGCTTGATTTGATAGATGTGCTGAAAAAAATGGGTGCGATAATTACTGTTTTTGCACCAGCGACCATCGACGTTACCGGGGTAACGTCATTAAAGCCGATTGAACATAAGATTATGTCAGATCGTCTTGAAGCAGGGACTTTATTGTTGGCAGCAGCGATTACGGGGGGCACTCTTGCAATCCCTGATGCGCGTGCTGATCATCTTGATACATTTTTGGCAAAATTGCAGGAAATGGGCCATCAAATTTTAGTAGGCCCTGATGATCTTGGGATAACGATACATGCGACTCATACACCACAAGCAGTCTCATTTAAAACTGCTCCTTATCCGGGATTTCCTACCGATCTACAGGCACCAATGATGGCGGCGCAATGTCTTGCGCAGGGTCAATCGATTATTGAAGAAACGGTCTTTGAAAATCGATTAATTCATGCGAAGGAGTTGCAAAAAATGGGCGCCTCCATCCATATTGAGTATAACAAAGCCATAGTAACAGGTGTATCAGCATTACAAGGCGCATCGGTTACCGCGACTGACATTCGCGCTGCTGGGGCTTTAATTATTGCCGGTTTTGCGGCAACGGGAACTACGATAATGGGCGGTGTGCATCATGTAATGCGTGGGTATGAAGGGCTTGATAATAAGTTTGTTCGATTGGGTGGTAAAATCATGTTACAATCGACGCGTACGGTTGCGCAAGAGACGCAGTCGGCACAAATAATTAAAAACTACTCGCCAACTCCGAAATCTCTCGAGTAATTTTTGTTTGCCGCAATTTATTGTATTGGAGCTTTGTAGTATCCAGTAATTTTTCTGCATTACGAGTCGAGCTGTCCATGGAAATAAAGCGTGCTGCTTGTTCTGCAAGCAGTGATTGAAACAGAATTTCATGCACACAAGCTTCTATGTATTGCGCGATAAGAATATCCAGTATCGCGTGCGGTTCCTGTTCCCAACTATATTCAATAGCACTTGACGCAACCATCTTCTCGTCGTTCATATTGTTTAATGGATGAAAGGGGATTAATGACAAAATGCGCGGCTTCTGAATAAAAAATGTTTTTATTATATTGCTCACGAATAGTACCTGGGTGTATTGCTCGCGCATAATATGATCAGTAATTGTTGTGGATAGAAGTGTAATACCTGATGAAGAAAATTCTGAAAAACTGTCAAGAATAGTGACAGTTTCATGACTGTTCTCTTTTTTTGCTTGCATAAATTCGACCGCTTTTTTTCCGATGGGAATATAAAAGCTATTTTCTTGTTGTAACTGGGTATGATGGAGCTCAAATAATTTAAACAGTGTTGTGTTGAAACTACCACACAGACCCTTTTGTGACCCAATGAGAATAATGAGATTTTTTTTTGTTTGGAGTGGTGTTGGCTCTATAATAGTATTTGTCCAGTGGGGAGCCTGGCTTTTTATCTGTTGAAAAAGTTCTTTAATAGCTTGCGTGTAGGCATACAAAGAGCGTTCTTTATTTTTAAGATGGGAATGGGTCGACATGGAAATAAGTCGCATTGCGTGCGTTACTTTTTTGATGGTGTCGATAGCTTTGATGCGCTGCCGCATTTGAATGAGTTGAGCCATAAATGATACCCTTTAATCTTATCTCTCGGATATTGCCACTTTCAGTAATTGGTTAATTACGTTATCATCAAGAATATAGTTTAATTATAAAAGAAACAGAGATAGAGAGAAAGAAATAAAAAGGGCAGGGGTGATTATCGTTGTTGATGCGTACAATATTTTGAAACAGACGGTTTCTGGTGGCTGGGTGTCAGAACGGGAGCGAGCACGATTTATCAAGCAGCTTGGGTTATATGCGAAAAAAAAGGGGCATACGATTGTTTTAGTGTTCGATGGCGGTGACGCAGAGCGGGCAGTAAAAGAGTATATCGATGGTATTTATGTAGTGTATTCGGGAATTCATGAAAACGCAGATAATTATATAAAACAGTACATTAAAAAGCATAAAGCATACGAGCTGTTGCTGGTCTCTTCTGATCGTGACGTCGCTGGTTGGGCTGATCGCCATCATATAGAGTCTCTTGATTCGGTTGAATTTTATCGGTTAGTGTGTCATACAGTACAAAATAGTAAAGCGGGTCAAGAAAAACCGATCATACAGCGGGTAAAAACGACGTTGTCCGATAATCCTGAATTAGATATACTGATGCAAGAAGAGATGGTGCATATCAGGGATAAATCAGAAGATGGGGACGGTTCTCGCAAGAGCTCCGGTCATCAGGAATCGAAAAAAGAAAAACAGATGAGTAAAAAAATTAAAAAATTATGAATAATCGTTCTTCTCAAGTATCTGATGTTAAAACCTGTATCGAATATAACGTTGAAAAAATCGATGACGACAATGAGCGCTTAACGGTTATGGTTAGTATCTTTGGTAGAATGACTCCGGTTGAATTGAGTTTTAATCAAATTAAGTAATAAGCGAAG
>Ga0207118_1140_pt1 | contig 13498 bp, 11 predicted proteins | sample Alteio_BWMinHeat_42_FD_153507 | JGI IMG/M metagenome (GOLD analysis project Ga0207118, IMG submission 153507) | Enriched cells from forest soil in Barre Woods Harvard Forest LTER site, Petersham, Massachusetts, United States -... | ecosystem: Environmental > Terrestrial > Soil > Temperate forest >...
AATCCAGATGCCGCCATCGCGGTCCCGGAGAAGCACTACGCCATCGACGTTGCGGGCCGGAGCGGGGTACGGATGCTGCGTTTCTAGTTTCCCGCCCCCGAATCGAGCGAGCCTTCCCGGCAAAGGAATCAAAAGGGTTCCATCGCCGGCCTCACCCAGATTCTGTACTGAGGACGTTCCAAATGGCATGTGATAGAACGTGGGAGGGCCGGGCCTCCATCGCCAAACTCCGTCACGTCCCACCACCCAGAGCACGTCGTGGCTATTTTCATACAGGCCAGTTATTCCGTTACCGAGGGCGCCGTCCGATCCATAGCAGTGAACATTTCTTCCATCGATCGCGCAGAGCTTTCCAGGCGATGCCACCGAGTAGATGCCCCCGATCCAAACCGTTCCGTTGCGATCCTCAAGAATCGAAGCGATAACCAAGCCGGCAAGGTCCGGGTACCGGGTGAGTTTGCCACCTCGCCAGCTCGCCAAGCCTTCCATTGTGCCGATCCAGAAAGTGCCGTCGCGGGCGACATGGAGGCACACGATAAAGTTGCTGGGGAGTTGTTCGCCATTCAACGGAGGTTGCCAATGCTCGACGTGGACGCCGTCGAACCGAAACAACCCGAAGCCAGTGCCCAGCCATATGTAGCCATCCGGCGTCTGCGCAATTGACCTGATGTAGCCTTGCGTGAAACCCTCGCGAACCTGCCACGCTGTGTGAGCGTATTGACTCACGTCGAGTGAAGCGTCTAATGCAAGTGCGGAAGGACACAAGAGCAGCAAGCTTAACGCGCCGACGACAAAAGCCGCGATTTTGACCCGTGCTTTCTCGTACCCTGGCATAATTCCGAATCAGAAGCTGAACCTCAGCGCTAACTGAATCTGGCGTGAAGTGCCGGCACCCAAAGTGCGTCCGAGAGTGTTGAAGATGTGTCCGAAGCCCGGGGTGCCGAACGTGGTGTCCGGCTGAGCGAAGGCCGGATGATTAAAGATATTGAAGAATTCGGCGCGGAACTCGAGGCGGGTCTCACCGAGTTTGGTTTCCTTGAGCACGGAGAAGTCCACATTGCGGAAGTTCGGCCCGTAGATGATATTGCGGCCGCAATTGCCAAACGTCCCCGCGGCCGGCATGGAGAACGCCGCCGGGCTGAGCCAGTCGGTAATGGTTTGCGGATGCGCATAAGGATCAACGCGAGCGACGCAATCCGGCCGCTGGTTGATGAAATCGCCGTTCCCGAAGGTGTTCGTCCCGATGTAGACGGTATCGGCAACGCCTGTGCGCAAAATTCCGAGCGTCGAGACCCTCCAGCCCGAGAACAGCTTGGTGCCGAAGCCCGAGCTAAGGAACCGATGGCCCTCACCGAGCGGCACGTCATACAGGAGACTGAAGGTAAAGTTTTGGCGGACGTCGCCGGAACTGTTGCCTTTCTCGGCTTTTATGTTGTTGAGGTTCTGGGGGTCGGAAGCGGAAACCGCCGGATCTTCCACATCGTCAATCGCGTGGCCGAAGGTGTAGTTTGCCTGGAACCTCAAACCAGCCTTGCCCGCACGGCGAAGGAAGGAGAGCTGCAGAGCGTTATAAGAACTGAAGCCCGAGTCCGCCTGGAGCGTGATGTTGCCGAAGTTCGGGTTCGGACGAGCGCCGATTGCTGGGCCGAAGGAGTTGATGCCCTCTTCGCGCGACAAATTCACACCGTGGTTGCCAACGTAGGTGACCTGGAAATCCATGTTTTGAGCAAACTGACCCGCGACGCTCAGGTTCCACTGGTTCGAATAGGTGTCCGGCTTATGCCACGTGAAGCCGTTTACGTTCGGCGGCGGAGGCGTGGCTGCCTGCGAAATGAAGGGGTCATAGGGATAGGACAGGTTCGGAATCTGCTGCTGTAAGAGCGTGACGTTGCCCAGCACGGTGTTTCCGGGAACATAGTACGAGCCGAAGCCCACGCGATAATCCTGAAAGTAAATTCCGTAGCCGCTGCGGATCACGAGGCGTTGCATTGGGGACCAGGCGACGCCCACACGCGGACCGAAGTCTTTATTGTTGATCGCAAAGAACGGATCGCCTGGAGGCCCGAGTGTCCCGGTGCGCGTGTCGTAGGGCCGAGTGGCGTAGCGCGAGTCGTGAGGAACGGTTTCAATGTCGTAGCGGAGACCGAGGTCCACGGACAGAGTCGGCAGCACCTGGAACTTGTCGTTGACGAAGAGACCGATTTGCGTCGCGCGCACGCCGTTGCCGGGAGTGGCGTTCACGATGGTGACGGTCGAAAGCCGGTCGTTGACCAAACTTTGCGGTGAGTTGAACTGCATCGTTGGGCTGGCAGTGCTGTTGGCGTTGACCCAGATGCGGTAGACGGTCCCGCCCCAAGTCAGGACATGGCGGCCTTTCACTTTGCTCATCGTATCGCCGAACTGGAAGCTCGTGTTGTTCTCGAGGGATTTGCCCCGCGTTCCGGGGATCACGCTGTACCCGACCGCAGTGGTCAGTGGCAACGGTTCCGCCTGATCGATCTGGCTGCCCCAGCGCTGCATGCCGGCGAGGAAGTCATTCACCATGCTCCCGCTGAAGACATGCTCCTCGTGAATGGCAACATTCGTTGTGCGCACGGGAACGATCTGGTGGTCGTCCACGCCCAACGAAGACGGATTAACACCAAAGAGCGGCCCATGCACGTCGGAGTCGTTCACATTGACGCGCACGAATGCGGAATCGTGAGTGCTAAACATCTGATCGAGGCGGATAGAGGCGGTGTCTTCACGAACATCCAACACCTGCGTGGTCGTGTAGTTGTCGGTGAACTGATCAGGACCAGCGGAAGTGCCGATGGGAAACATATGCAGAATCGGCATGAGTTGGGGAGCAGCGGCTTCGACTTCGCTGCGCTCCAGCGCGCTCGGAACTGTGCCCGAACCGGTTATGCCGATGCGTTGGCGCGATCCTTCGTAGTTTAGGAATAAGAAGGTCTTTTCCTTGCGGATTGGGCCGCCAATACTCCCGCCAAAATCATTAAAGCGGAATTCCGGCGCCGGGCCGGTGGTTGCGAAGAAGTTCCGCGCATCGAGAATGTTGTTGCGGAAGTAGTCGTACGCCGTGCCGTGAAAATCGTTGGTTCCAGATTTGGTAGCGATATTGATGTAGGATCCTGCTGCGCGTCCGTATTCCGGGCCGTAGTCGCTGGTCTGCACGTTGAATTGCTCGACAGTATCCAGGCTGCCGGTAAGCAACCGCGCGCCGCGCTCGAAGCCGTTCGCCATGTACGGCTGGTCGACGCGCGAGGCGTCAATGCCGTCGATCGAGAACTGGTTGTGGACGGAGTGTAGGCCGTTGAAGGTGAGGTCCGCGATGAAGTTGCTACGAAAAATGGCTCCAGGAGTAAGCAAGCTGAAACGGGCGTAGTCGCGTCCGTTGATCGGCAGCTCGCTGACTTCCTGATTGTCGAGGACCGTGCCGGTGCTGGCGTCAGCTTTGTCAATGATGGGCGCCTCGAACGTGACGATCGCCTCCTGCTTCACGGAGCCTACTGTAAGCGTTGAGTTCAACGTGACGGTCGTCGCCACGTTCAACATGACGCCCGTTTGCTTTAACTGCTGAAAGCCTTCGTGTTCCACAGTGATGCTGTACGTCCCTACCGGAAGGTTCGTTAATGCATAGTGTCCTTGGCTATCGGTTTGTGCCTTGCGAACGGCGCCGGTCGCGCTGTTCGTAGCCGTAACGGCAGCATTGGAAATGGCGGCCTTGGATGGATCTAGAACTTGTCCGGTAATTTCGCCGGCGGTTTGTGCCTGCGCATGCGCTGCCGGTATTGCGCCAACGAGAGACGAGAGGATTAAAACTAAACCGACACGCATTGAAGACACCCTTACTTCGAACAAGCGCGTCCGACTAATTTTACTTCCGGAGTTGGGTGAGCGCAAGAAGTTGCTCATGCACGCCCGCCAGGAAATCTATACAATCCAGGTTTCGCGATATCTCACGCTACGACTGAAAACCCACTGAGCTTGGATTTGGCGTTAATATCCGATTGCCCGGTAATCTGGGCCTCCCGTTCCCGCGAGATTCCGAGCTTTCGCATTTTGGCGATGAGCGTTGTCCTATTTAGGCCGAGCCTGGCGGCCGCTCCATTTCGCCCGCCGACGACCGAATTGGTTTCGCGAAGAGTCGCGATGATGTGCGCCCTCTCCGCATCTGCCAGTGTACGCACGTTGTTATCCGGCAGCTCTTGGTTTGCGAGCTCCGCGATTGGGGCTCGCAGTTCCGTACCGCGTGTCAGGACAACCGAGCGCTCGATGAAGTTTTGGAGTTCCCTGATGTTGCCCGGCCAATTACAATTCTCAATCGCGGTCATCACATGATCGGGGATGACTTCGATTGACTTGCCTTGGCGCTCAGCGAATGCCCGAACGAAGTGAACTACAAGCAACGGGATGTCTTCTGGGCGTTCGCGCAGCGGAGGAATAGTGATTGGAAAGACATTCAAACGGTAGTATAAATCCATTCGGAATTTTCGTTCACTCACCATCTGCTCGAGGTTTTGGTTTGTTGCCGCCACTATCCGCACATCGACTCGAGTCGTCTGGGAACTCCCGAGTCGTTCGAACTCCTGGGCTTGAAGCGCACGCAAGAGCTTGGGCTGAAGTTCGATCGGCAATTCGCCAATTTCGTCGAGAAAGAGCGTGCCCCGATCAGCAGCCTGCAAGCGCCCAATTCTCGAAGTAACCGCACCGGTAAAAGCGCCTCGTTCATGCCCGAAGAGTTCGCTCTCGAGTAGCGCGGCAGGAATGGCAGCGCAGTTGACTGTCACAAGCTGCTGCTGCCGGCGCGGGCTGGCATCGTGAATTGCCCGTGCGATCATTTCCTTGCCTGTGCCCGTCTCTCCTCGGAGGAGCACAGCAGAGCTAACAGGCGCTACTATTTGTACGTTTTCAAGTACAGCCCGGAACTTCGGGCTAGATCCAATTAAAACCGAAATAGGCATCGTTGCACTCCTTCATGTCACCAACAAAGGACGCAGGTATAGCGTCCTGTGTCGTTTGCACGCACCTTCCAGAAACACTTACCGCGATGGGCGCTAACCTAGGACGGGATTGCTGCTCTTACGGCCTTCAGGAGTTCTTGGCACCGAACAGGCTTAGCCAGGAAGCCTTTTGCGCCATGTTTTAGGGCACTTTCTCGATTCGCATCCGTAGCGTTAGCAGTGACGAATACGACCGGGGGCGGAGCCCCGTCGCTTAACCGACGTTGAAGCTCCAGGCCGCTTACGCCAGGCAGTTGTATGTCCAAGATCAGGCAAGCGATGTCCAGGATCAAACAAGCAGCATTTTCCCCAGAGTTCGACGCCAGGAATTCCTCGGCCGAAGCGAAACCCTCAGCCGAGTATCCTGCCGATTCCACACAGTCGCATAGGCTTTCACGCACCAGCGCGTCGTCGTCGACGATCGCGATGTGTATTCTCGATGCTTTTTCATTCATACCAGCCGTCCCGTTTCATTGAGATTCACTGTCCCTAATCCAAATATTAAGGGCGTTTCGAAATCGGGGCTATGCTACCTTGGTAGAACGTACGCGTTGTCGGACCCTCTAGATGCAAGATTCGCAACGATTTGGACTCGGCTATTCTACTTTGGTAGAGCTCGGTTGCGGCGGCGAGATCTTGAGTTTTTCGGCCATCCGTACGAGGTCGGCCAGTGAGGCCGCCTTCATTTTTCGCATAACGCGCCCTCGGTGGACTTTAATGGTCAATTCGGTGGTTCCAAGCTCACCAGCGACCTGTTTGTTTAAGAGGCCGTCAACGACGAGCGCCAGGACTTGACGCTCCCGTGGAGTCAGGGTTCCGAGCCGCTCCCGGAGTTCCAAGATCTCCGATCTGTGCTTCCGGAATTCGAGATCGCGCAACAGAGCCTGCTTGACGGCGCCAACGAGTTCTTGTTCGCGGAAAGGCTTCGTCAAAAACTCGACGGCACCTGCTTTCATCGCTCGCACACTCTTTGGGATATCACCATGTCCGGTCAGAAAGATGATGGGTACCGCAATGTCCGCCTTTGCCATTTCGGTCTGAAGATCAAGCCCGCTCAGATCGGGGAGCTCAACGTCGAGAATCAAGCAGGCCGAAATATTCGGGCGTTTGGCCTGAATGAACTCCGTTGCCGATCCGAATGTTTGCGCCACGAGACCCGCCGAGCCAAGCAGGTCCGCGACCGAATCGCGAACCAACGGGTCGTCGTCGACCACGAACACGATGGAGTTCGGATCGCTCATTGGTTTATCGCTTTGGTGGGCAATATGAACTGAAACACAGCGCCACCGGACACGTTGTTCTCGGCCCAGAGCCGACCACCGTGCGCTTCGATGATCGAACGGCAAATCGGTAGCCCCATTCCGATGCCCTGCGGTTTGGTCGTGAAGAACGGGGCAAATAACCCGTTCGCATGCTCTGCATCAATTCCCGGCCCCGTGTCGGCAACGGATACCAATAGTTCGCCTGGATTCCGTAACGCTGATCGAACTAGAATCTGCTTGGGTTCACTGTCCAGACCGGCCATGGACTCAATGCCGTTCATCATCAGGTTTAGAATCACCTGTTCCAACTGAACCCGATCACCGCCAACCGTTGGAAGTCCGGCGCCAAGATCGGCGCGCAATGAGACATTCTGCCGTTGCGCCTCATGGCGTACAAAAGAGATCGTCTCTTCGAGCAGTTCGTTCACGTCCACTGCCGCAGTGATCGAAGGAGTCTTCTTGAACAGAGCGCGAACACGCTGGACAATCTCGCTGGCTTGCGTGGCCGCCTTGATCATCCGGCTCGTGGCAGCACGAGCTTTGTCGAGGTTGGGAGGGTCACTCGCCAACCACGCTGTACAACTGTCGCAACTCGCGATGATGGCGGCGAGCGGTTGGCTTACCTCGTGAGCAATCGACGCCGTAAGCGCTCCCATCGTCATCACGCGATTTACATGTGCGAGCTCAGCTTGGGTGTTGCGCAGGTCCTCTTCCGCCTTCCTTCGATCATGGAAGTCGACGACTGTGCCGTACCACTTTAGAATTCGCCCGCCGGGGGCTCGCAACGGCAAGGCGCTCGACACGCACCATCGATACATACCGTCTGAGGCACGCAAGCAACGACATTCGAATTGAAAATGGTCGCCGTTCTCGACGCAAAGAGCCCATGCCCGTACCATACGGTCGGCGTCATCCGGATGAATCGTCTTCATCCAGCCAGTGCCTTTGATTTGTTCCTGAGGTAAGCCTGTATAGTCAAGCACGCGTGCGTTGCAGTAGTCGACTGCACCGTCGGGCGTAGCGCTCCAAAGCATCCCGGGAATCGTTTCTATCATCGTTCGCAGGCTCAGCTCGCTTGCCCGCAATTGCTCCTCAGAGCGCTTGCGATCACTAATGTCACAGATGAAAGCGCTGAACGTCCAGGAGTCACCAGACTTCAATGGTGTTACCGTCAGCTCGACTGGGAATTCACTGCCGTCGCGCCGGAGAGCAGTGATCTCGATTCGCCGGTTCAGAACGCGACCTTGACCGGTGTTGAAAAACCGCCGCAGACCGTTTTCATGCGACAAACGGTGTTGCGAGGGAATGATCGTTTCCGACATCCGCCTGCCCAAGGCTTCCGATCGCGTCCACCCGAAGACTTGTTCTGCCTGCCGGTTCCAGTCCGTTATCATTCCATCCGCATCCATTGCGACGACGGCGTCCAGAGCCGATTCGACTATCAACCGAGTCCGCTCCTCGGCTTTTCGCCATGCCTCTTCGGCTTGTTTCAATTCTTCAATGTCAGTAGAGGTTCTAACAAACTTGACGACTTTTCCACTTTCGTCACGCAGGGGCACCCCGCGGGTCAAATGCCAACGATGGGTCCCGTCCCGTGCCCGTCGAAGGCGAATCTCCATCGCGAAGGCTTGCCCGGAACGGAGGCCGTGCCAAAAGATTGTCGAGGCCGCCGCGCGGTCCTCTGAGTGCACTGCCTCCAGCCAGGCCTCCGGAGAGGACCGGAGAAATTCCTGGGTTAGGCCCGTGTATTCCGACCATTGACGATTGACAAAATCGACTGTGCCGTCGGGACTGAGCGCCGATGCCATGGCCGGCATGTATTGCACTATGCCCATCTGCAGTTTGGAAGCCTCATCGGACCGATTACGCTCGGTGAGATCTCGGACAACTCTTGAGAATCCAAAGAGCGTCCCATCCTGATCCTGAATTGGTTTCGTAATGATGCTTGCCCAAAAACGCGAACCACCTTTGCGCAGACACCAACCTTCGGCCAGATGCCGCCCCTCCTTGGCCGCAGTCAGCAAATCCGCTTCCGGTGCTCCTCGATCAATCGCTTCCTGTGTGTAAAACAGCGAGAAGTGGCGGCCGAAAATCTCGTTAGCCGCGTATCCTTGTATGCGTTCAGCTTCTCCGTTCCAAGTAATGATCCGGCCGTCGGAATCCACCATGAAGATGGCACAACCCTCGACGCTCTCTAGCAGACGGGTGCTGAGTTGTGGCAAGTCCCTTTCGGCGGCCGGATGTTGCACGTTCATCCCTCTACTCTGATCCGATGAGCATGGACCCGTGTGACCGAAGCGAGGCAGCTTTTTTAACGGTTACGGGACTGCATCGATTAAAACACAAAGCGGTACTGATCGCTGGGAACCTCCAAGCTTGGGGCGGCACACGCGGCATTCATATTAGGCGTCGCCAAGAGGCAAAGTATTTCTGCTTTCAGCCCAAATGTGGAACGGCAGCAATTAAACCTCCATTGTAAATTCTGTCGCACATTCAAATGTATGTGATTGATAATCAGACGGATCGTCGTCCACTGTTTAGTAGGGGCCAGAACAATGCACTGTACGAATTACTACAGGTGGTGCTATTCTCGCCTGGCAGCAGCGTACATTGAACTACGGTGTCCCGTCCTACCGTCCTCCTGGCACAATTCTGTGGTTCATGACGTTCGGACCGCCGGCCGCCGGTTCCGGACCCTCTTTGAGATTGGCACTGCTAGTTCCATCACGCTGCTCGGTTCCACTGTCGCAGTTTTGTAGCTAGTAAACGGCGTGCACGAAAGGTCCGCGTCTTCATGGCTGGAACTGTCACTCCAAGAAATGTGGCAGTGTCCTCGCCGGTTGTCTCCTCGATGTAACGTAGAACCAGCACATCCCGATACTTGGCCGGGAGCGCGGCTAGACCTCTTTGTACGGCACGCCCGGCTTCACTGCGCAGAAGGCGCTTCTCCGGTGAGTCCTGCATCGAAGCGATGGGTCCGGAATCGTCCAGGGGCTGTAGCACCTGTCGAGAAGGCCGCCGACGGTGCCATTGACGCGTCTCGTTGATAGCGATTTTGATCATCCAAGTCCGCAGGTTGCACTCCAGGCGAAAGTCCGCCAGATGTCGCCAGACTTTTAATAGAACTTCCTGCATAACGTCTTCCTGATCGGGTTCATTCGGAACCATTGCACGGACATGCCTTCTCACGGCAGTCAGATGACGATCTACCAGTACGGAAAAACAGTCGCTCCGTCCTGCGACCGCCATCTCGATCAGAACTTCGTCCGGCAAGCTGCCGCAAGGAGAAACCATTTCAACTTCCCTCCGACAAGCCTACGGTTTGCCTGAGGACGTAGGTGGTAGCGATTGTTAGAACCAGCGTGTGGCTCGCAGGCCCGTGTTGTTTCATATTGTCGCAACCCCTTCTTGACGTCTTGATTGCACCGGCCCAATGCAATCAGAGCAACTGCTGTTCCGTTTCGTGCCAGCCGGCAAAGCACACAAACTGCTGCTTTATGGATGTGTAAAACGGGGTTTGTTATCTCAAACAGAGCGGCTAACCGAAGAGTTGCGTGCGGAGTGTTGCCGGGCACACTCGCATGTCAATCTGGTGCCACTAACGTCGAACACGCCGTCGGGGAAATCGAGCTGTCTCCGCTATCGTCACTCGTTCTGCCCTTTCCTGCCTTGTTCGTGCTCCTGAAAAGAGGCACGGAGGTCTCAGGAAGCTGCAAAATGAAGGATCTGGTATTAATGGCCGCACGCTTCTATTCTGAGGCAGGATTTGTTAAGACAGGCATCTGCCCGCGAACAATACAGAGACTAAGGCGCTGCGGGTGTGAAGAAGAAAGGACCAGAACGTCTTCTCGAGTTCGCTAAAAATCACCAGGCTCGGCCAGATCAGCAATAACGATCTCACCAGCTATACGATACGGCTGTTCGCCATGGTAAATGACATGCTCCTCATGGCGCATATGAACAGACATAACACGCCCAAAGTACCCGGCCCCGCTTCCGCAGGCCAATCCGGCGCCGATCAGGGACTTCCCGAACAAGCGGAAGCAGACTCGGAGAGTGTCAAAGAACTCCTTCAGGACGGGCAGTTCTTAGAAGCAACCGTGGTCGATGCGATTGAAAATGCGCCCGAGCCGGATGTTGCCGAGGTCCGCACTCGGCAATTTCCTGAAGATGACGTACCGCCCGAATACCTCGAGCAGGACTGACTACGCCACATCAGAAGCGAGCGACCCAGGTCTGATCACGCCCTTGCGAGGCGGAAAGGGGGCCTGTCGACATTCGCCCCGTTTCGAGTGAGCATGACGAAAGGAGCATTGTCGATTTCCGCAGAGAAAACAATAGAGCCAATTATGACATCCTCTCTGCTGGGGGCTCCCGCGTCGAACTACACCTTGGAGTTGAAGCGGCCTTACCCGAACAACCGAAACAATGTTCGATATCCATGAAGAAATGCACACCGTTTATGATTGTGGTGATGCAGCTTGGCGCAAAATGGGCCAACGCCACCACGGAGGAACAGGAAAGTCTCGGCTGCAGCCAGCATCCCGAACGGCGGTGCAGTGAAATAGATCCAAAGAGCGTGCGAGTAGCTGGCGAAAATGGCCGACGCGAAACTTCGGGCGGGGTTCGCACTGCTTCCCGATAGTGGCGCTTCGAACACAAAACATATGGCAACCAGAGCACCGGCAAAGTAAGGCGTGTATCTAGCGAATGCTCGTGCTCCGAGGCGAATAGAATAGCGGTCATCAAAACGAAAGAGACCATCACTTCGGCAACGAACGCGACGACGTCGCCGTAAACACCAGGTGCTGTAACCGCATAGTGGACAGCCGCATTACCGAGCGCTCCTCGCAGCACATGTGCGGCGACCGCCACACCCGTAAGTGCACCGAGAAATTGCGCTCCGCCGTAAAACAGCATGTCCCAAAGCTCAAGTTTGCCAATCGATAAAAAGCAAGGGTCACTGCTGGGTTCAAATGTCCGCCGGACCTCCTGCCCCACGGCGACACAACGACAGCGATTAGTGCCGTTCCGATCCCCAATCCCATAACTGCCCGCCGGAGTATGACACCGTCGATGAATTGGCGGATGGGCGAAGCGGGATGCCATGACAAGGTTGCGAATGCACAGACAGAAAACATGTAAATGGAAAGCCCACCAGCTTCCATGAGATGCTCAGGCCAGTGAAGCCGCAAGCTGTCGATTGCTTTCAGCTTGTGACCCCGCCCGGCGCGTTGAGCTGGGGAGGACCCGGCCACAATCGTGCTAATTCGGGAGGTGGGCGCGAATAACCTCGGCATCCTAAATCTCTCGTGCGGAGCCGTGGCATCGGTGGCTAACTACTAAGGCGTTGCTTCATTCACCGGTTCTCTGAGACTGCCGCGGAGGTAATCGTCGATCTCCCGTTGGCCCAAAGCGTTCCGTTCTGATTCTTTGAGCGCTATGGCCAGACACAGTGAGAAGCCCGGAAGCATTTTCCACGAATGATGTGGGACCGCAAACGTAGAATGTCGGAGAGAGGGTTGAGGGCCAGGTCGCGTTCGCGATTAGATCGGCGTTGATTCGTCCAGGCGGCAGCGGCCAATCTTGGGGCACCGCTCGTGTATAGGCGTGGGTGATGCGCACAGTATCGCGATCCGTCAATGTGCGCAGCTCCTCGCGGTAAAAAACCGACGCAGGCTCACGCACGGAGTACAACAATCGAAACGGCGCGGCGCTGTCGCTCGACACGCGAGAACGAATCATCGCCATTAGAGGGACAATGCCAGAACCGCCCGCGATCAGCTGTATCGGCTCTGTCTGCTCAGAGCGCCACACAAACCAGCCGCCTATCGGACCGCGCAATTCAAGCCGATCACCGACAACGAGTTCTTGCGTCAGGTACGGTGAGACCTCGCCGTTGGGAAAACGTTCCACCGTGATCTGTAACCACTTTTCAGAGTTCGGTGCGGACGCAATCGAATAGGATCTCGCGGCCGAGTATCCATCTGGAGCTGTCAGACGAACATCAACATGTTGACCCGCGACATGGCCTGGCCAATCTGGGACTTCGAGCGTGATCGTCCGCGCTGAGGCCGTTTCGTCACAAAGGGCAACGACCGTTCCCACGCGCCAGATCACTCGCCCGAGTATCGCTGTTCTCGCCATGGATCCCCATAAATGTGATAGCCGTTGGCTTCCCAAAACCCGGGCTTATCCTGGCGCATCAGCGTCATGCCCCGCACCCACTTGGCGCTCTTCCAGAAATAAAGATGCGGAACGAGCAAACGCGTGGGACCGCCGTGCTCAGGCTCAAGATCTTGGCCCTCAAATCGAAATGCGATCCACGCCTGGTGGTTCTTGAGATCCTCCAGCGGCACGTTGGTGGTGTACCCGCCGTACGAACGGACCATGGCGTAGGCAGCATCGCTCTTTACGTCTGCCAGCATAGTGTCAAGGGAGACGCCTTCCCAAGAAGTGCCGAGCTTTGACCATCGCGTCACACAATGTATATCGGTCGTGAAGCTCTCGGCCAGCAAATCGCGAAATGACTTCCAGCTCCAGCGCTTCAACACATTGACGCCGTCATCGATCACGAACTCCCATTGATCGAGCAGGACGTGCGGTGTCGGTCCCGCAGACAAGACGGGGAAATCGGTAGTTACGTACTGTCCGGGCGGCAGCTTCACGTCTCCGGCCGTTCGCCGGCCGGAAAAGCCACGCGAGATGATCGCCATCTAGTCTCTCCTTAACGATGCCCACTGCATGCTTCATGCCGATCAGCGCCCTTTGAATCCATTACTGGCGGGAATCAGTGTTGAGTCAAAATAACAACACGCACGCGCCGGCTCGCCAACATGTTGACACGATTCCGGCTGATCGAACGTTCTCCACACACAAAACACGCGCCCGGGGTGTTGGCTCAGCACGTGCAATCACGAGAGACGACTAGAAACCAGCGCGAGATTCTGGTTCAGATTTCGCGCCGCCGGTGAGGAATTAGAGGGAGACATCTTATGATCTTTCGTATTTCAGCGATTATCCTGTCGCTCGTGATTATGACGAGCTCTCAACAACTCAGGTCACAAAGTAAGGCTAGCCCCAGCGGATTCGACTTGGTGGACACACAGGGGAACATTCGCAAGCCCGTCGATTACCGCGATCATTATCAGGCGCTCGGAACATTCACGGTGCTCGACCCGAACGGAGACCAGATGCACTTAACCTATGCCTCGCCCGGGACCGCGGAGTATT
>Ga0207118_1132_pt2 | contig 13470 bp, 9 predicted proteins | sample Alteio_BWMinHeat_42_FD_153507 | JGI IMG/M metagenome (GOLD analysis project Ga0207118, IMG submission 153507) | Enriched cells from forest soil in Barre Woods Harvard Forest LTER site, Petersham, Massachusetts, United States -... | ecosystem: Environmental > Terrestrial > Soil > Temperate forest >...
CCTGACTATAGAGGGAGAGGTTTCGGGAGAGGAGCGCGTTCGGCAGTTGCGCGTTCGTTTCGGCGAAGACCGCCGATCCCGAGAGAGCCCCTCCAAGACCAAACGCAAAAATCACTACGATGATGCCAAGTGCACGCGACGCCGCTTTTGCCCTTGTTTGACCAATGGCCGCAAGACGCTGCGTCGAGCCCGCGAGATAACCATCCAATCCGTCGACGAGAACCATTCCGAATGAAAACGCTAGTCCAAGCACCCATGTACTGCCCTGGCCAGCAAGAATCAGAGCAGAAAGCTGCGTCCCTGTCTCGAACCCCGCCGCCAATAGCATGCCGAGAAGGACCGGTTGAACTACGATGGGACGCGATCTAACCCGAGGTGCTGCCGCTCCCCGGAGCAGTCTCCACAAATTCACAAAGCCGATCACAATCAAACTCCAGGGACCAGCGAACGCCAATCGACTTGCCAGAAAGTGACCTATTCCCATCGCAAGTAGCATCACAACCAAGGCATGCCCAAGCGCGAAATAGATTCCGTTCGTTGTACGAGGCCGAATGCGCGTCAAACCATCGATCGCTGCAAGATGGTCAGGATCCGTGCCGTGCCGCATCCCCAACGCCAAACCCATGACCGCTAGTGCATTCATAAGTTCCTCGGGCAGAGAGTCGAACTCCCTTGCAACTACATCTCCATCCCCTTTTCGTGCGCGCTTACCGCCGTTGATCGAATCGGATCGCAACTCATACTAGGGCCGTTATGCAGACTGACTCGGGTAAACGACAGCTCGTGAGGAGAACGACTGCCTTCGCATCGACACATCGACACTTTCGGTCGAAGTACGGTCATTCGTGACACCACGACCGGTATCTCAGAGCAGGCGATCGCTGTGATTGCCGAAGACAAACGATTTCTAAGCCCTTCAAGGAGGAAAGTAGGCTGGCCCGACACCATTGGTATGGTTTTTGCTTCTATGCAATGCCGAGTGCTTGGCCGAAATGGCATCGCGCCGGAGCCAAATTCGGGCTTCTAACGGAAGCAGTCAGCAAAGAAGGATCGATCATGAAATCACTAACTTTCACCCAGTGGTATCGCATCTTGTGGGCCCACCACCAATCGACCGTGTTCCAGTCGATGCAATATGCGCTTTGCCTCATGCGCTAGACTGGTCTCCCCATGAAGCCTGGTCTACAGCACCAGCACGCTGAACACGCGATGCATATGGGATATGCGGTACCTCCGAAGACTGGGGCCGCACATATGGGTCATGACCAGCATGCCGGACACTCGGTGGCCATGTTCCGGGACAAATTCTGGATAACTTTGATCCTCACGCTACCAGTCGTCGCGTGGTCGCGGGAGGTTCAACACTGGCTTGGCTACACCGCTCCTACATTTCCTACCTCGCAATATATCCCTGCCTTTCTTGGCACGATTGTTTTCCTGTATGGCGGAAGCGTGTTTATTCGCGGCGCTTCAGGAGAACTCGCCGATCGCCAACCGGGGATGATGACGCTGATCAGTCTCGGCATCATGGTTGCCTTTGTCGCTTCGCTTGCCGCGACATTCGGGTTTTTCAAGATCGATGTCTGGTGGGAGGTCGCGACGCTCATCACGGTCATGCTCCTTGGCCACTGGCTGGAGATGAAGGCGATTGCACAAGCTAGAGGCGCTCTCGACGCGCTGGCCGCGTTGCTGCCGGACAGTGCAGAGCGCATAACGGAGTCAGGCGTCGAAAAAGTTCCTCTAGCGGAATTGCGAGTAGGCGATGTCGTCCTGGCGCGGCCTGGAGCTCGAGTACCTGCGGACGGCAAGGTGATTGAGGGCACCGCCGATGTGGATGAGTCCCTGATCACGGGCGAATCGCGAGCAATTTCGAAAGGGCCGGGTACGACCGTTGTCGCGGGCACAGTTGCTGCGGGAGGAAGTCTGCGCGTCCGAGTAAGTGCCGTTGGAGAACAGACGGCCCTCTCAGGAATCATGCGACTAGTCGCTGCTGCTCAGGCTTCCGGGTCCCGGGCGCAGGGTCTTGCCGACAGTGCCGCCGCGGTCTTGTTCTATGTTGCAGTGGCTTCAGGTGTGCTGACGTTCGGATATTGGTGGTTGGCTGGTGATAGCGCACATGCACTCACCAGAACTGCCACCGTGCTGATCATTGCGTGTCCACATGCGCTCGGCTTGGCGATTCCCCTGGTGATTGCAATTTCAACTTCACTGGGAGCGCAAAATGGTTTACTCGTGAAAGACCGGCTGGCGCTCGAACGGGCGCGCGATCTGGACGTCGTGATCTTTGACAAGACAGGAACACTCACGCGAGGTGCGCCGACGCTTTCAGGGGTTGCCGCTGTCTCTGGTGCAACCGAGGAAGAAGTGCTCAAACTGGCAGCGTCGGTAGAAGCCGATTCCGAGCACCCGCTCGCCAAAGCCATCGTCAGTGGGGCGAATCGCCGTGGCGCGAATCCCCTGCAGAGTAGTGATTTCGAGGCGATGCCGGGGAGCGGCGCACGCGCGACAGTAAACGGGCAGAGTGTTTCCGTGGGAGGCCCACATCTCCTCTCCGAATTGAAGGTCGTCGTTCCGCCCGAACTGGAGAAGGCAGCAACGGCCTGGTCATCCGACGGGCAAACTGTGCTTTATGTCAATGTGGACGGTCGGGTGATTGGCACGGTGACGGTCGAGGACGAAATTCGTCCGGAATCCGCCGAAGCGGTGAACGAGCTGCATGATTTGGGCGTGCGCGTGGCAATGATCACGGGTGATTCACAGGCGGTCGCGGATTCTGTTGCGAAGCGGATCGGGATTGACGAAGTCGAAGCTCAAGTGCTGCCCGCCGACAAGGCGTCGGCGGTTGCACGATTCCAGGCCGGGGCCAACAAAGTGGCGATGGTAGGCGATGGTGTGAACGATGCACCTGCGCTAGCAACCGCGGACGTTGGTATTGCGATCGGAGTCGGTACTGACGTCGCCGTCGAATCCGCAGGAATCGTGCTCGTGCGTAGCGACCCGCGCGACGTTGTGGGAGCGATCGAGCTGTCGCGCGCTGCCTACAGGAAAATGGTTCAAAATCTGGTTTGGGCGACAGCCTATAATCTGATTGCCATCCCGGTTGCCGCAGGACTCTTCGTCCGCTGGCGAATCGATCTTCCCATGAGCGTCGGCGCGATTGCCATGAGCACGTCAACGATGATCGTCGCGCTGAACGCTCAACTCCTACGCCGTTTGAGAATCGTTCGCCATAAAACGATTCCGAACTAAGGCGTGGACATTGAGGAAACACCGTTTAGACTCCGGAGCGCGACGGTTGCACAGACCGCTGTAACGACCCTCTACCTTATTAAGGGTAGCTCTGGGGCGGTTTTCCAAACCGCCGCCGAGCCGAATGCCTCAGGAAGTTATGGAGCGGACGATGGGAATCGAACCCACCTCCGAAGTTGGGAAGCTCGCAATCCAAACAAGATTCATCGGACTCGGCTTCGACTGTTGCAGGCATCTGTGTTAGGATAAATCCCGCATGAGCGCACTGATTTTTATGGGCGGTTTATGGGCGGTTCCGGCAGGGACAGCTGCTACCGTATGCACCGCAAGCGAAGGGTGCGCTATATGCGAATCTTGCAAACGCCTTGTTTGCAACGATTTAGTGTAAGTTGTTGATTCCACGGCTGGGGACGTAGTTCAGTTGGTTAGAACGCTGCCCTGTCACGGCAGAGGTCGCGAGTTCGAGTCTCGTCGTCCCCGCCATATTTTTCAGTTACTTACGAAACATGAATGGCTCCCGCGGTTGGTTTTCAACCCGAACTCCAACCCGAGACCCACTCAAGCCACCCGATCTGGTTGTTTCGCCACAATCTTTATGGCATCCAGATACCTTCCCTGAGCCTCAATCTGCTTCACGTTCACCGCATGAATATAGCGAGCCGTTGTCTGCGGCTTCGTATGGCGGAGCATTGTTTGGATGACTGAGGGATGAACCTCGTTTGACCCAAAAAATGTCGCAAGACTATGCCGCAAATTGTGCCAGCCGAATCGCGAATGGTCATCCTGAGCGATCACGCCTGCTGCGACGGCAGCGGGACGGAGGTAGTGCTTCCCACAGGTAGACGCCGCTCGTGGGACTCTCCCCTTCTCGCGACTCGATGCGAACATCCAGTCGTCGTCTCTGTTGTAACAAGACTCTTTCCGCCACTCATTCAAAAACTCAGCCAACGCTGGATGCATGGCGACGGGCTTCATTGACCCTTTGGACTTTCCGTCCGTCTCCCGGCCTTTGCTCCAGGCTCGCTGTACGAGTATTTGATTGCTGGCTGGATCGATATCCCACCACTTCAAGGCGAAACACTCTTCCGGCCGGAGCGCCGTTGCTGCGTGAACAAGTGCTAAGGTCCACTCCAACTTGGTCTCCGGTCTGTCGAGGTGTCCAAGAATTGCGATCATCTGTTCAGGTGTAACTACCTTGGCCTCGTAGTCCGACTCAGCTTTACACCGTACCCCGCCAAACTTCGGTGAACGGAATGGGTTGCAGCCCATCTGAGAAGAAATCAACCCGTGTCGTTGAGCGTGGGCAAAGACTTGACTCATGACTGAATTGATTTTGTCGATTGTGGGCCACTTGAGCGGCTTTTCCCGCTTCCCTTGTGGTGTCGATGCGAGGACTTCAAACCACGCTTCAACATCGGTCGGTCTGATACTGCTTGCGAGGCTCCGACCCCACCGCGGGACCACATACTGATCCAGATTGTGCTCATCGCGATCGGCCGTTTCACCGGCCTTTTTTCCGATGATTCCCTCCTTCCTGAGTTCTCGGAGCCGCCAGTCTTCGGCGAGCTGTTGAAAGGTCGGCTCCAGACCGATCGGACAATCAATATATTTCTCTAGACCCAACCTGGCTACCTCCATCCACGCAGATCTTTCGGTTGGGAAATCAGCCAAGCGACCGACGCGTTGTGAGTTTTCCACGCGCTTCCCATCCGACGGTCGCGTGACGAGGTAACAGAAAAGCCAGGTCATACCGTCTGCATACTTCCTTTTGCGAATCCATCCCTGCTGTTTTGCCATTAGCGTTTTGTCCGCGCTTTCTGGCTCCCAGGGACTGCCGGCGTCGAGTTTACTCCACTTGAGACGGAGGCTGCCAGTTCGGACAGCCGGAAGCGCCACACACGCCGCTTCCCTTGCCCGATTGGGTGACCAGGCAGGGCCTGCGCGCGGGCCAGTTCCAACAATCGCCGCGGACGGATGGACAAGAACTGCGCCGCCGTGATCGGGTCTACGAATCGTTCGATAGGTGTCTGTGTCTCAGTCATACTGCTCAACTGCTAACTCGGTCCATCCCAGATGGTCTCAAGCATTATCGCGATCACTGCTGCTGCGTTTCTTGGGATCATTAATCGCGCAGTCCCATCCGCCGGGTAGCGCCTCACCAAAGCGGTATTTTCGTGCTTGCCGAATTGGGTTGGACGGGGCTTCATGTTTGTTACGCGTTCTTTGCAAAGGCCTGTTTTTGGGTTGTTTCTTGGCTGTGCTCGTTATTTTGTTGGCCTACCCAGCGCTTGAACTCATCGTCCTTCTTGAACAACAGCTTGAGCGCCTCGCTGACAACGTAGGAAGCGTTTGCGTCGATGAACTCGGCGTACTTGTCGAGTTTATGCCTGACCTCTTCCTCCAGGCGGACCTGCAGGGTTGTAGTCTTCGGTTGCTTTGACGGTGCTTTCAGAAGTGCCAAGTGTTTTCCCTCCTTTCGTTATTCGCGATGCATTACATCCTGCATTACAAAATGATTGCTCCGACTCCTGCACGGGGCCGTTACACGGTCACGCTTCCTGCGTGACGGGCGGTAGCGATCCCACGAACTTTTGGGCGGATGGACCGCCAAAAAGTGGGGTCGCTACCGCCCGATTTGGTCTTTTTTTTCCTGTGACTTTTCCATTCGTCATGTCGCTCATCCCTCTCCTTTTCTGACAGCTACCTGCTTCATAGGGTGCAGAAATTAGAGAAGCGAAAAATGTAGTGGGCAATTCTTACCCTCTTCACCGGCTCCCTCCGGATTCTCGCTGCTCACCGCGGCACCACACGCCTTCTTTTGCCGCCTGCTTCCCTTTCGTGGTCTGGAGCGACCGCCACGGTTTCCGTGGCAACGAAGTGGGGTCGCTCCAGACCACTTCAGTGCGTTACCAGCGTCCAAACTGCGCGTCGCGCCGCGTGCAACCTCTATGCTCCCAACAATTTCGCCTCGCCCCTGGGTGACGTTAACGGTGACGGGGATGGTTACGTGTGTCTTTCACGCACCCGTCACCTTTCCGCGCCTGAAAACGCCATAGAATCTTTCCCTCGACCATTACAGCGGCCTCGGTGGCACCGGAGCGTGCCCAGGGCTCCCATCGTTTTTGATCCTCGTTTTTGGACCACTCCTGAAATCTTTGACCCTCCTGCATCCATCGAAGCAACTTCCAAACACTCCGCCCGAAACTGCGTATGAAACGGCTTCACCGGACCTAGGGGGAATATCAACGGGAACTCCCCCTATTTACTAAGAGGCCTTCGGGAGAAGAAAACCTCACGGAGAATCTTTGTGATTTGCCATTCTTCTTTCGGGGACCGGCCACTCGGAGGCTCCCGCCAGCAGTTCCATGGCGTCCGACACGGGTGCGCCGTTGACCTTCCCACACTGCAAACAGCGATCGAGGCTCTTTGAAGCAATCCAACCCCCTACTAGTAAGAGGCCTCGAAAAGGGAAAACCTCAATCAGAAAGTTTGTTTTTTTCGGGAAATTTGCCAAGCCACGAGGGAGCCACAGTGAGGAAAACCAGGATCATCACTGCATTAGGCATTCCGGTCCAAAACGCCTTCGATGCCCTGCTCATCATGAACCTGCGAATGTGACCGTCTCGGGTTGTATTGCGGGGGGCTTTGATCCTTGTCCTTACTTTCTCCCTTACGGGGTGTAATGGACGTTGTCTTACAACTCCGAAACTCCGGCTCTGGGACGCGGCCAAATGGGTCACGCGCTGCGCGTGACTGAGGCGGGAGCGACCCCACAGAAGCCGTGACGCACGGTGCGTCAAAGGGTGGGGTCGCTCCCGCCTCATCCGAATTTGGCCGCGTCCTTCCTGGCTTTCTCCGCAGGAGGTATCTCGTTTCGTTCTGCTAAGTTCGCTCTAACGCAGGGCTGAAGCGAAAAATTCTTTGGCCTGAAGTGAGGGGCTGAAGCGCACTTCTGCGGGTCTTTCGAGGTTTGCAATCCGCTCGGCCATTGCTAATGGCCGTTTGACCGCTCTTATTCAGTGCGGAGGGCGAGAATCGGGTCAATGGAGGAAGCTCTGCGAGCGGGCGAGTAGCCGGCAAAGAAAGCAACGGTGAGAAGCAAAAGACACGCGGTTACGATTGTGGACAAGTCGTTTGGAGAAAGTCCGAAGAGCATGCTGACGATAAGCCGAGTCGCAGCAAGGCCGGAGGGAATGCCAATCGCGATGCCAAACCTAGTCAGCGCGAGCGTCTCGCGCAAAATCATCCAACGAACGCCGATTTCGCGCGTGTGACGCGTGACGCCATAGTGAGATGAGCATGGGGCTCGAATCTATGGCCCTTTTGAACGACACGCCGTAAAACCGGAGTCCGATTGAGAATCGAGATTCGCAGCGAACGCGACCGGAAGTTGGCAGCTGCTCGGCAGCAACGGCAAGTGTGCCCGCCGGCAAGGTGCCTAAGCGCATATCGGATTGCTCGTCGGCTAAAGAGTTGCTACATTCTGCGTAGTCTGGCATAAGGTGCTTATGAATAGCCCCGCCTCCGCACCCTCCGCCCCAGGATCATTCGCAGTCTGCACCCACACCTTCGAAGCCCGCGACCCGGCCCGCGACCGTCTCTTCTCCTGCGATATCTGGTGCCCCGACGAGCCCGGCGCGTGGCCGCTCGTCCTCTACTCTCACCACAGCCGCGGCAACCGTCGCTCCGCCACCTACCTCACCACGCACCTCGCGAGTCACGGCTACCTGGTCGCGGCCCTCGATCATTCCGAAGTCGTCGCCCCGCAGATCGCCGGCAATGTCCAAGGCTTCATCGCCAACCGCGTTCCCGACGCCCGCTTCCTGCTCGACTATATGCTCGCCGGCGCGATTCCGTGTACCGCCCGTCCCGATCCCGATCGCATCGCCATCGTAGGCCACAGCGCCGGCGGCTGGACCGCCTTGGCCTTGCCCGAAACCGACACGCGCATCCAGGCTGTGGTCGCGCTCGCCCCCGGCGGAGCGTCCAATCCCAAGCCAGGAATTATCCCCGCCACTCTCAGTTTCAACTGGGCGCGCCCGCCAGCCACCCTCTACATCGTCGCCGAGGACGACGTCCTCACTCCCATCGCCGGCATGCACGAGCTCTACTGCCGCACTCCCGGGCCCAGGCAAATGGTGGTCCTCCCCCGCGCCGACCACCTGCATTTCGTGGACAACGTTGAGCAGGCCCACGAGCAGCTCCGCGCCGCCAGCCTACCGCCCGAGGCCTCCTGGATTTCACGCGAAATGCGCCCCATTGCCGAGCTCTGCAGCGGAGAAGAAGCCCACCGCCAGATCCAAACCCACACTCTCGCCCACCTCAACGCCGCTCTCTCCCGCCGCACTGCCCCCTAGCCCACTCGACGCTGATCGCAGTGGCGACAGCAGCAGGGAAGCCATGCTGTGATAACGAGTTGGCCGCGACTGTCTACTAGGCGTCTAAAACACCATTTCCTCATAAAACTTTTTGGATAGGAGCCGAAAATCGCAGCCTCGCGCTCACATTAGATATGGTCGCAACCAACACCGATCTTTACCCGCCCTTTGCGGCGGCGTTTCCCGGATTCATCCGAGAGGGCCGGACGACCTATTCCATCATTGGTTCCATAGAGCAGGCAGACTTTGGAGGGTAGAAACCCGTGTGCGTGTGTGGCACGCATAAATATTTGCCTCAGCTCTTTCCAACAAGATTCGCTGCTTTGCTTTCAACGCAAGCTACTCGCACCCCCATCAATTCTGCTCAATCGAGATTGCCAATTTGTCTCGCAGCGTTGCCGGGTCCAGCTTCGGTACCACCTCTCTGCAATTGTTCGTATCCGTTTTCGAGGTTCTCGGCACCACGTAATACTTCCCCGGCGGCAGATCGTAGTACATCAGCAAATTCCGGTTGAAGTCGTATCCCCCCGGCTCCGCCGCTCCATTCATGCACGTGTGTGCCGGAATCCGAATTGGAAAATTTCTCCCGCACACCCACCCGCCCAGGCACAGTTGGCCGGGATTTTCCTCTGCACCGCCCGGCTTCTCTCTTGGCTCCCACTGTTTCTTCTTTAAGACCCGGTGCCCATATGCGTCATACAAATCAAAACCCCCCGCCCAAAAGATGTCCAGCGTCATGCACGTCATCACCGATGCTTCTTTATCGCTCGTATTATCAATCCAAAGATGTAGCATCGCCGGTTGCCCCAGCGGAATCCTTTCCTCCGCCACCGACAGCCCAAACTGCAAGTCGCCCCACGGCTCCAGCATCATTGGCCGCCCCAATTTGCTGAAGTCCGGCGTCGCGCACTGCCTTGGCAACGCCTTTTCGCCTCGCTCCGCCACGCTTTTTTCATAGCCCACATTCATGGCGTCGCCGTCGTACTTCCCTTCTCGCCACGCGCTGATCGTCAGCCGCGCGCACGTCCCCACTCCAAACGGCAGCGTTAGCGTCTGCCCTTCGCGCAGTGTCAAAACCACTTTCTCCACCACATCGCAAATCTGCCGCCACGGTCCCTTCTCCGTGTTATAGCGGGTCGCCCCCACCAGAAAGTGCGCCGACTCGCCCGCCGCCAAGTCAATCCACCCGCTCGGCCGCGGCTTGAACAGCTCGTCCTCGGAGTTCGGACATGCCGAAGGAGTTGTGCTGTGGCTCCGCTCAGGCGGGAACCAAAAATCCAGCCGCGGGACTCCCCCCACCCTGCAAGGCCCGCTGGACACGTTCATCAATTGATATGCAAGCGCGTTGTGAAATTTCCCGCCCTTGAGCGCCGCCACTTTCTCACCCTTCAACTGCCCAGCCTCGCATTCCGGCAGTCCAGCGGCAATCACCGGCAACCCGGCAAGTTCGGATCCCTCACCATCACGCTCGTCGTAGCCTCGGCATACGCAAAGCCGTCGCTCTCTCGAATCCGGCTGAACACTTCATATTCCACCCGCCCCATCCGCTCTGGCTGCAGCCCGATTTGCGGTGCCATCAGCCGCGCCATCCATTTCGCATCTTGCAGCTTTCCCTTCCCCTCGCGATCCCCCTCGCAATGATTTATGTACACCTTCGTTTGCCCGTCAGCCTCCCGCTTCTGCAACACCACGAAGGGACAATCCACGTCCCGGTGGGGCAGTTCCAGGAACAGCTCAAAATAATCGCCCAGCATCTCTCGCTCGCCCTGCGGCTCCACGCTGATCAAAGGATCATCCGGAGTCGGCGGCTGGGCCATCGGCAACGGCCCAAAATCTGTCGCCTTTGCTTCGAATCTCTTCAGCCACGCTTCCGGGATTCCTTCACCCAGGTATGGCCCCAGCCGCATTCGCGACACGTACGCTCGATCGCAAACCTTCATCCAAAGATGCTCGACCTTTACAAATGCCAGTTGGTCGTATCGCAAGGAAACCGCCAGGCTATCCCGGTTCACGCATTCCGGATAAAGAGCGTAGGCACGCGACCGCCATACCACCAGAATGTGCGCCGTCTCGTCGGGGCGCAGTTCATACTCACGCTTCCTAAATTCCTCTTCCGCGGCGCCCAGCGGTTCGTCGTAGTTAGAACCGCCCGTAAAACCGTCCGCGCCCCCCTGCGGCAGCAGCTGCACAAACGTATCCTGCATCTGACACTCGACTCCGCTGCGATTTCTAAACTCAATCGCAAGCCTGTGCAGCTCGTTCGTACTCTCCAATCCCATCGGCGGCAGTACCCGCACGTCCAGCATCTGCGCCGTGCACGCCGCCCACGGCCCAGCCCAAGCCCGCCCCGGCCCTCCCAACGCCACAAACAAAACAGCAATCCCTATCGTAGTCTTCACAGTGGCACCCCGCCCCCGCAACGCGGGCTTCATCTGGTTCCATAGACCACCCCTCCCACCGCCAGGATGCCCGTGAACACCAGCACCCGTACTCGAGTCTCGCTTTCTCCTTGCGACCTCTGCCCCCTGCCGCACGCACACCAATTCTCCATCACAGAACGGAAGAAATCATTCGGCGTTTTTGTTCCTCTGATTCCCGGTCTTTCCGTGATGCAACTCTGAACGATGGCACTGGGGTGAAGTCCACTGCACAACTCCGAGCTGAAGGGAACATCTGCCGCGGCAGGTCGTTGGTATTCATGGACGAATCACGACAACGTGGCTCCTATTACACTGGTGCGGCTTCCTCCGCTACGGACGAAACTCCTCGACGTAAACCGGCTCACCAAGCAATTCCAATTCGGCACCGCTGCCTGTGAAAGAAACAACTTTTTGCCCTTGCCACATTGCCTCTAAGCGCAACTCAAATGCGCCTTTGTGCCGCAGAGGCACGGGGATTTCGTTGTCCAAAAGGTTCTGTCCAATCTGAATTTGACCACCACCCAAATCCACAGGAAACTCCGAAAAGGCGCCTTTCACCTCGGCATCGTGTATGCGAATTATCGCCTTCTGCACCCAGGCACTCCCAGCGTCACGGAGAGGGACACCCTCGCTTTGGTGGATATACACCGATGAGAAATAGAGCTGCGCTTCACCGTGCGAGAATGAAACAGCTTCGAGGATTGAATCGTGTATCTCGATGGCGCGATTTGGCATGACAATCACTGTGAGGTCATCACTTTGTAATTGTCAACGGGGTTAACCTAATTAAGCGCCGAAGTTGATTTGGGCGCAGGGAACTTTACCGGCTTCGCGACATCGGGCACTTGAAAAGGGCTGAGCATTGGGACGTAATGGAGAATGTAAGCAATGGCATTGGAGATGCGCGATGGTGCGACAGAGTCGAATCGTTATGGGCTTTTGCCTTGTGGCGGTGGCCGCGTGCTTCTTTGCGGCACCGCTTTGGGCACGGTTGATGATGGACCAGTCCATGGTGGACGTCCGAGCTCAGGCCGAAAAAGCACCGCTGGTGTTTCGCGGGCGCGTCCTGACTGTGGGGCCCGATCCGGTCGAGAAAAGAATCGGGGCCTGGGTTGACGGCAAGCCCGTGAACACAAACTTCGTCGCGAAATTTCAGGTCGACCGAATCTACCGGGGAAAGCTGGAGGGAGAAGCGATAGTCCATTTCAGTTACGGTGGGGGCTTTGGCTTTTTAAATGGCCACGATTGCATCGACTTTCGACCCGAGCAGAGCTGGCTGGTGTTTGCTGTGGAAAAGAACGGCTTGCTCGAACTCTTCGACGATTGCACTGGGGCTCTCGGCATTTCCTCGCGACTCGGGGTGAAAGTAGGGCCATCCGATTGGCTGGCTCAGATGGAAGCGGACTTTATTGCGGGGCTAGAGGATTCAGACGTCGAATCGAGAATATTCAGCATCCAGAGATTGGGCGGCCTGAAGCTTGCCTCGTCGCGGCCCGCTCTTCATGAAGTGATCGAGAGACGAAAAGGAATCGAGGCCGGGTGGGCGATTTACGCGACGCTTCGCACGGGAGACGTTACAGTGTTGCCGATGGTGAACGGATTGCTGGCGTCCGGCGACAAGAAGATGCCGGAAGGAGCCATCGCGTACGAATTGCGAAACGTGACGGATCCGAGCGCAGTGCCAGACCTGCTGGAAATATACGAGAAAACTTCCAGCGATTACGCGCGCTTTGAAGCGCTCATCGCGCTCGTGGACAACTTAAAGGATCCGCGCGTGGTGCCCGTTCTTGGGCCGAGCCTTTCCTCCAGCGACAGACAAATTCGTTATCTCGCGCTCTCGGGCCTGAATACGATTGCCAATGCAGAAGCGTGCAGCACGAGACATGATGCGAACGAAAACGACGAGTCCGCTTTCGAGCGCGAAACGGCCAGCTGCAAAGCCTGGTGGGAACGAGAAGGGAAATATCGATCATGGACCCGCAATTAGCAAACCGGTGTCGACACAATTCTGAGTTCGGAACGGAAAGTCAGAACCGGTCATTGCGTAACTCGCAGCGACATGCAACTCGCTCCTGCCTGAAACCTCCCCCTGTTGAGCCCGCAGCGCTTACCGTACAAGTTCCTCCCAGTACCTGTCGACCTTAGGAGCAGGGACCTTTTCCGCTTCCATCCATCCTGCTCGCCACGGCGCTCCCAGTTATGAAAATAGGCTCGGACTATCTGTCTCCGGCGAGCTACCCGGTTCCAGCCTTTTCCAGACGAACCAGTCTGCAATCCGTATGGCTCCAACCGCTGCGAGCAGAGTCCCGAGGTATCCGAGGAACAGATCACCACGCAGATCAAACAACAGGAACATGAAGATCGCTATCAATGAAAGATAGAAGGCCCGCAAAAAAGATTTGCGCCAGCTCGGTGCTCCGATG
>Ga0207118_1143_pt1 | contig 13271 bp, 8 predicted proteins | sample Alteio_BWMinHeat_42_FD_153507 | JGI IMG/M metagenome (GOLD analysis project Ga0207118, IMG submission 153507) | Enriched cells from forest soil in Barre Woods Harvard Forest LTER site, Petersham, Massachusetts, United States -... | ecosystem: Environmental > Terrestrial > Soil > Temperate forest >...
GACTAAATATCCCATGGAGCAAAATGGAACGAGACAGACGATGCCCCACACCCCTTGTTACCTTGCCTTGCAGGTGCAGACATATTTACGCATTACGAAAAAACTAAAAAAATGACGGAGCAAACAACGCTCCGTCATTTCTTGCCGAGAAAAGCTGCACATTCAAACTGCTGAATGCACAGACCTTTCAGCAACAACGCATATTACATCTTTGCGCGCAGTGTCAAATAGTACTGACGACCATTTTCGTAGACCGAACGTGGCTGATCTTCGTTATCCGAATAGTACTTCAGCTTCGGATTGTTCAGGTTATGTGCATCCAGCGACAGAGTGAAATTGTCGGAGATTTTGTAACCGAACGAAGCAGCAACATTGCCGCCAGCAGCCTGAGTGAACGCAGAGGAGCGATCCAGACCACTGAACATGCTTGAACGATATGTGTAAGTCAGACGTGCATTGAACATGTCGTTCTCAAAGTAACCGCTCAGGTTGCCTGTGTTCTTCGCAGCACCAACCACACGCGAGCCATTGGAATCAATAGCATCGATGTAGGTAAGGTTACCGTCAACACCGAAGTTCGCGCCAATAGGCAGACTCAGAGCAGCCTCAGCACCACCGACTCTAGCCGAAATATTGATTGGAGACACGATGTCGTACGGAAGGAACACGCCACCAGCAGGAGTGAACGAACCGATAGTGTTAAACATTTGACGTGATGTACCGAAACCCTGGTAGTTAGTCAAGTCCATGTAGAAGCCACTGATCGACGCCAACGAACGTTTAGCGAAGTAATATTCCAGTGTCAGGTCAAGATTGTTCGAAGTAACTGCATGGATGCCTGGATTCGGTCCGGTACCTGTACCAACGCCTGTAAGCGATTGAGGAGGGATCAGACTGGTTCCACTAGCCAACGACGAATAATCTGGACGTGTCATTGTCTTGCTGACTGCAAGACGAGCTACCAGATCTTTGGCCAGATCAAATTTCAGGTTCAAGCTTGGCAGTACATCATTGTAGTTATTTGGGGTAACTACTGGCGAGAATGGACCGAACAGCGATCCAGTGACCACGCCTGGGCCGGTTTGATTCAGGAAAACTGTCGAATCTGTTTTCGTTTGAACCAAACGTACACCCATGTTACCTGAGTAACCCTCACCCTTGAAATCACCTTGCACGTACGCTGCAGTAGTTTTTTCAGCTACTTTGAAATCGTTGAGCGGGTAAGCGCGCAGGATTGGATCACGATTCGTATAAGCCTTGTCGAATGCAGCCAGATCGGCAGCACTATGGAACCAGATATCTTTCGGGAAGTTGCCGCCGAGGCCGCTACCGAAATTACTTGGATAGTTGGAGAAAGTAGCTGGGAAATTGGCAGGAACAAACGCGCCAGCAAATGGACCCTGAGCGATTGAACCCAATACGCTACGGTCATGCTTGGTTGCACGCAGACCAAATTTCACGTCAGTGAACAAACCGCCACCGAGAGCATATTCGCCGTCGATTTGACCGTATGTTTCTTTGTCGTTCGAAATTTGATTCTGGATACCGAAAATCCAGTCTACAGTCAAAGTCGACTGAGGAGCATTAGTCACACCTTCGTTGACATCAGCAGCGCCAAGACCATGGATAGCCCAGCCTGTAGCCTGACCACGGCCGACATCCCACTCAACAACGTCTTGAGTTGGTGTTTTACCAGTACCTTTTGAAGTACCAAGCTTGCTGCTCAATGTCAAAGACTCATTGACGCGCCAGCTAGCATCGAAGTTGAAGTAGTCTGAAGAGCTTGATGCATCTGGACGGCTGATTTCGTCATACAAGCCTGTCGGACCATTGCCGGCAGGCGCTGGGAATTGTGCAGATACCAGCGTGTTGTTACGGACAACGTAGCCAGGAAGCGGCGCAATGTTTGCACCCAGGACAAATGGGTTATACAACAAGAAGTTGCGGTTGTAGTTAGCTGCATCCATTTTCGATGTGAATGCATCGAAATTCAATGTCAGGTCATTGCTAGGCTTGATTTCGAAATCGATCAAACCGCCCTTGCGCTTACGCTCTTGCGTAAACAGTGCAGAACCGATGTCGTGTGGGTACTTAACGCCGACGAGGTCAGGGTGCGTACAACCAACAGCTGCCAGATTCGCTCCGCATGCAGGAACGACGTCATAGCCAAGGATCTCTTGACCATCACGACGCAGATGACGCGTTTCCGAGAATGCCTGAACCATGACGCCCATGGTTTTGCTGTCGTTTTTCCAGTTGAACAGACCGCTCAATTGAGGATCGGTTTTTTTGGCCAGATCGGAATACACCACACCGATGCTTGCTTCAGCCGAGATAGCATTTTTGAATTCAAGTGGCTTGCGCGTTTGGATATCAACGTTACCCGCTGTGCCGCCTTCAACCAGGCTCGCTGTAGTACCTTTGGTGACAACAACTTTGCCAACCAATTCCGAAGGCAACAAGCTGTAGCTAACGCTACGGCCAACTGCGCCAGATTGATTCAAAACGAACCAGTCGCCCGAACCAAGGTTGTGGCCATTGATCAGAGTCTGGGTCAAGCTTGCATTAGTACCACGCATACTGACGCGGTCGTTTTCGTCGAAGCCACCTTCGGTTGCGCCAGCGGAGCTGATCGTCACACCAGGAACGCGTTGCAGAGAATCAGCAACGTTCTTGTCCGGCATCTTGCCGATGTCTTCTGCAGTAATCACCTCAACGTGCGAATCCGCATTACGCTTTTGGCTCAAAGACTGTTGCAACGAAGCGCGGATACCTGTGGTAACCACTTGCTCGATCGGTGCTGCTGTTTGAGCTTGAGCCGACAATGCTGCGCCCATCAGGAATAGTGCTACGCCGGATGCAATTGGTGTCAAATTTCTTTTCATTTACTCCCCCATCGATTTGGCCTTTGGATGTTAATCCGGCCGGTTATGTTAAAACTTCGACTTTCCGCCAATTGGCGGCCCTTCAAATACAACATCTACAGAACTCATTTAATTAAGGAACTCTTTTGAAGCTTTTTAGAGATCCTTAAGGAAAATCTGGATAATTCATCTCATCAGCTAGGCATCACTTACCGCACAACTGAAAGGGTCATTTCACCCATTCCGCAACCCATACAGCTTGATATGAGCTTGCGCCACTGGTATGCGCCAGAATTGTCCTAAATGCGTCGGGGTCAAGCGTACACTGAAACGCAAAAATCACGACCATTTTTAGCATTCTGGAACGCTTACTGTTGTTTGTTGTACACATCAACATATCGCGATTTTTCGCACTGCAAGGAGCGCTAGCACGCCACCGCAAAGGGCGTCAATAACCGCGACGCTGGCCAGCCACGAAATAGTGCGATTACCAACAGCTAATTTACGTATATCTTTACCAATACGGATGGAACACCTATCGGCGAAATTGCCACGGAGAAAAATCCTGCTGGCATCTAAGTGGTATTATTAAATTGCATATTGGTATTATTGGAAAACCTGAAAATTCTCCTGAGGGTAGTCGTTAATCCTGAGTTTTTCATGCCTGTCGCAGCCTGAAAATGCATCTAAATTACATCCCTTGCGCAGCCATGTTTCTAAATAATGTCCATAAATATTTCTGATTTATGACTGCGCATAAATCACAAAAATAATTTGAGTTCCACTGCGTACGCGGTGTCGTCGCGCTAAACACGCCCAAGATTTTGCGTGGCTCTATCGTAAGTCGCAGCATCAAATGTCGAGACTCCGCGCTCGCCTTCACCGCCCATCTAAAAAAAGCCTCAATTATTTTGAACATATCTGCAGACGACTGCGGAAACCGATGCGATTATTTTTGTCGCCTGCTGCATCTTCTACGTTTCACCTGGCTAGTTTCAGAAGTGTGGAAATTGCCGACGAGCATGATCGCATTGGCGCCCATGTTTTATTTGATGACGATCACGGTATTCGCGGTTCAGGTCGTGCCGGGCTTGGTAACATGGCTGCTTCGTAACCGAGCAAAATAATTTGAACATATATGCTCGGCTCTTTATATTGAAGGGTCTTGGTCAATGCAAGTAGCAGTTATCGGCGGCGGTGTGGTGGGCGTCTGCACCGCGCATTTTCTCGCTGCCGCGGGACATGACGTGGTCGTTATCGAACGACATGCCAATGTCGCGGAACAAGCAAGTTTCGGCAACGCGGGCATACTCGCACCAGGTTATGTCGCGCCTTGGGCGGCTCCCGGCATGCCGAAGAAGATCTTGTCCTATCTTTTTAAATCCGAATCTCCCGTCCTTTTCAAGCCGACCTTGGACCGCGCGCTTTGGCGCTGGGTTCGCATGTGGCTTTCGGAATGTGACCTGGACCGTTACCGCATCAATAAGCAACGCATGCAACGTGTAGCATTTTACAGTCGCGAGATTTTGCACGAGCTGCGTCAGCACTACAAGCTCGACTATGAACAGACGCAAGGATATCTGCAGCTGTTTCGCAGTGAGCGTGATGTTCAGATGTCGCAACCAGGTCTTGCGCTACTGGCTGAAAACGGTGTGCCTCATGAGGTCGTCGATGCGGAAGGTGCACGCGCAATTGAACCGGCAATCGCACCCAGCGCGGTATTCGCCGGAGGCCTGTATCTCCCACAGGACGAGTCCGGTAATTGCCCCTTGTTCACGAAACAGCTCAAGTACATTGCACAATCCGCTGGAGTCCAGTTTCATTTCAGCAGTCTCGTCACGAACATACAACGTGAGGGGAATGGTGTCTCTTTGCAGATCGACGACCGAACATTTCATGCCGACGCCGTCGTATTGGCGGCGGGAGTGGAAAGTGCAGGACTCCTTGCGCCGCTTGGTATTCGCGTACCGCTCTACCCTGTCAAAGGCTACTCGGCGACAGCATCGATCAAGAACTTCGATGAAGCGCCACTCGCTGCATTAATGGATGAATCTTATAAAGTTGCGATTACCCGAATGGGAAACCGGGTACGCATCGCAGGTTTGGCTGAACTAGGCTCGCAAGATCTGGCGCTGCGCAAGGCTGCTCTCCGTACACTTATCAAGGTCGGGGACGATTGGTTTCCCCATGCGGCGAATTACAATACGGCCAATTTCTGGTGCGGTACCCGACCCATGCTGCCAGACGGCGCTCCATTGCTCGGCGCAACACCAATCAAGAATGTGTTTATCAATATCGGCCATGGATCGGCAGGTTGGGCGATGGCGGTCGGCTCAGGTAAAGTGTTGGCAGATATTATTTCCGGACGTGTGCCCGACATCGACTTGAATGGATTGACGCTTGCCAGATATGGATAAATAACTGCAAGCCCTTAAACTGTTTTATTCCCTGTGGTGGTCGCAATGAATGGACTTTATTCCGTCGCGCAGGTCCGGCAAATCGAACATGCAGCCATGGCGACGCTTCCGCCAGGAACACTTATGCATCGTGCGGCAGCGGCTGCTGCCCAGTTAGCCCAGGAAATTTTGTCTGAACACAGGAACAATGCCAAGGTCCTGGTGCTGGCCGGCCCGGGCAACAATGGCGGAGACGCACTCCTGACCGCAGCGCATCTCGCGCAGATAGGCGTTGACGTAACGGTTCTGCTATATGCAGATCCACACCAGCAGCCTCGCGATTCTCAATGTGCGCTGGAGTTTGCACGCAATAGCGCCGCGTGCTTTGCCGAACCTCCCTATTTGTCATTGATCAGCAATACGTCCTGGTCACTCGTCGTGGATGGTTTGCTTGGTATCGGACTGGCGCGCGGAATCACCGGTGAGATGCGCAGCATCATTGAAGACGTGAACCGGCTTGATTGCAAGGTTCTTGCACTTGATGTCCCGAGTGGGCTCGATGCCGATACCGGGAACATCATAGGCGGCTCCGGGATCGCTGTTCGTGCGACGCATACCATCACGTTCATAGCGGACAAACCGGGTCTTCATACTTGCGATGGACGTGATTATGCCGGCGAGGTGCATGTATCTTCATTGCAACTTACGGACAACTATTTCATGCCACCAAACGCACAGCTGAACGAGGTCAGCCTGTTTGCCAATGCGCTTCGGCAGCGCCCGCATAACTCACATAAAGGCAGCTATGGCGATGTAAGTATCGTTGGTGGCGCGCGGGGTATGAGTGGCGCATCAATGCTTGCAGCACGTGCAGCAGCGCAATGCGGCGCGGGCCGAGTGTATGCGATGTTCATCGATGACGTTCCTGCGTATGACAATGTTGCACCGGAATTGATGTGCCGCCCGGCGCAGGACTGCAACTTCTCTTCTTCGACTTTGGTCCTGGGGCCAGGCATGGGTACTTCGTCCAGTGCTTGCGAATTATTAACCAAAGCTCTAACCACACCGGCACCGATAGTGCTGGACGCCGACGCTTTGAATCTGATTGCGGTCACGCCCGTATTGCAAAATCTCATAACGCAGCGCACCGCCAGCACGGTGATAACGCCCCATCCACTGGAAGCAGCGCGTCTGCTTGCAACATCGAGCACGGTAGTGCAAGCCGATCGCGTCTCCGCTGCGCGAGAATTGGCAAGCCGTTTCAACGCGGTGGCAATACTCAAGGGTTCAGGTACTGTCATTGCGCGGCCGGATGGTGTGGTGGTTATCAACACGACGGGCAATCCTGCACTCGCAACCGCCGGCACCGGCGACGTATTGGCCGGCGCCTGTGGCGCATTGCTCGCGCAGCAGTGGCCCGTGTGGAATACTGCGCTGGGCGCGGTATGGATGCATGGGCATGCTGCGGACATGCTGGTGCGTCAGGGCGTCGGCCCGATCGGCCTGACCGCGCATGAGCTGATAGCAGCCATTCGCGCCGATTTGAATCGGCTAGTCAAAGAGTTTGGCAAATCTAACGCGTCACGCAACTAACCTGACCTCCGCGCAATTTGTGCGGAGGTCAGGTTAAGCGTATACCTCACCTACCAGCTTACCCGCAGCGATAGTGATGGTTCGTCCGCACAACGCAGCAATCGACGGATCATGGGTAACGAGCACAAGGGTAGAGCCGCGCTCGCGATTCAACTCAAACATCAGCTTGATAATGGCATCGCCCGTTGCGGCATCGAGGCTGCCTGTCGGTTCATCGGCAAACAAGAGCGGCGGCTGACTGACGAACGCGCGGGCAAGTGCAACGCGTTGCTGCTCGCCACCGGATAAATATTTCGGATAGTGCCTCAAACGGCTTGCAAGACCGACACGCTCCAGCATCGCTTCCGCTTTTTCTTTCGCGTTGCGATCGCTGCGCAATTCAAGAGGCAGCATCACGTTTTCAAGTGCATTCAAATGTGCGAGAAGCTGGAAGGACTGGAATACGAAACCAAGTTTGGCTTTGCGCAGCCCAGCGCGGCCATCCTCATCCAACGAAAAAATATCCACGCCGTCGATCTTCACCGTACCTTCGGTAGGCGTATCAAGGCCGGCGAGCAAGCCAAGCAATGTGGATTTTCCCGAGCCGGATGCGCCCACTATGGCGAGCGTGGCCCCCGCTTGCACGGTAAAATCGACGCATTGAAGGATAGTTAGTTCGCCGGTAGCATCTGCGACGCGTTTGGTGAGATTAATCGTTTCGATTGCAGGTGTAACCCTTGGGAGATCAGGCATGCGGAATGGCTTCAAAGATAGGATGAGATTAACGCTAAGACAGATCTTGCCGACAGTCACGCTACTGGTCTTGGCTCTGTTTACGCCATCCGCGTATTCTGCATCAAAAGCCGTGCTTGTGCTGGGTGACAGTCTTTCTGCAGAATATGGTTTGGTCCGCGGTACCGGCTGGGTCGCCTTATTGCAAAAGCGGCTGGAACAGAATCACATACCAACACCGATTATCAATGCAAGTATTAGTGGGGAAACCACGAGTGGAGGCAGGACACGATTGCCGGCACTGCTGCAGGAATACAAACCATCGGTCGTCGTTGTGGAGTTAGGGGCCAACGATGGATTGCGAGGATTGTCGCTGCCGGCGGCCGAGGGTAATCTTCGTGCGATCGTAAGTGCATCACGGAAGGCAGGCGCAACCGTGCTTTTGCTCGGCATGCAAATTCCACCCAATTACGGGTCCGAATATACCAAAGCATTTGCGGCAACCTATTTGAAAATAGCGAAAGACACCAAGTCGCCGTTAGTGCCTTTCTTCCTCGAACGCGTCGCACTTAAACCGGAACTACTCCAACCTGACCAATTGCATCCAACCGCAGAAGCGCAGCCAGCCATACTCGACACCATCTGGCCTTATTTCAAGCCATTGCTAGTCAAGTAGGGTACCTGGACGCGCTGTTCGATCAGTCGCTGATCAAGCCTGATCAAGCATTACGATCCCGCATATGCGCGATATTTCCGAATCACTTTTCACAACAGCCGCAGCCTACTTGAATCATTCATGGCTTCGATGCGCAAGCTCGATGCACCAATAAAAAAAGCCGCTCAATGAGCGACTTTTTTCAAGAGCGTCTAACAAAATACGACTTATTTTTTGCTTGGAGCGCTGGCCGAATCGTCATCTTTAGGACTCGTTTTCGGCGGCAACGGTTTCAGTATTTCTGCCTTCGCCTTGTGCTTCAACAGCTCGACGTACGCAACCATTTCTTGCTGCGCCATCGATTCCGCAATCTGCTGTTGCTCAGCCTGGCGTCTCGCCTTATCCGGGTTCGCGGCCTGCGCAACCTTCGAGATGCGGAACAGGCTATAACCTAGCCGCGGCATGTCAACTCCTACATAGGCCGGCAACTTGGCTACATCGGCTTTCATCACCGCCGCAGCTGCAGCAGAATCAATACCCTGGCTGTTGATGCGTGTTACTGTTTTCGACGTTGAAAAACCTGCGATATCGTCCTTCAGCGCAAGCGCCGCAAGCTTGTCCTCACCCGCTTTTTTCGCAAGTTTCCCTGCTTCGATTTGCGTTACGTGCTCGCGCAAAACGTCTTTGACTTCGGCAAATGGACGTTTGGTTGCTGGCATATAGCCGATAACATGTCCGGCAATCAGGGTATTCGGCGCAATATCCACCGCCTCAGTATTATGCTTATTTTTCAACGCCTCATCGGAAAACAAAGCCGTGAGAAATTTAGCGTTGTTATATTGAGCCGCAGGCGACAGAGACGGGTTCGGCAGACGCGTAAGATTGCCGACAGATTCAATCTTCAGTTTTAATTTTTCTGCAACCGGCTTCAGGCTGTCCGCCTGTTCGTAAACCGTATTCGTAAATATCTCGGCCATCTCCGCATATTTTTTCGCAATTTGCTGCGCTTTGATCTCCGCTGTGATCTCGGTCTTGACTTCTTCCAACGGGCGGACAGCAGCGGGCTTAATGCCGGTAAGCTGGATGATGTGGAAACCGAAATCAGATTGCACCAGATCACTGATCTCGCCCTGCTTCATTTTGAATGCTGCATCTTCAAAGGGCTTGACCATCATTCCTTTGCCAAAATAATCTAGGTCACCGCCGCGTTCCGCAGAACCTGTGTCGCCAGAATTTTCCTTGGCGAGCTTCGCGAAATCCGCAGGATTCTTACGGACTTGTGCAAGCAGGTTTTCTGCCTTCGCTTTTGCCGCAGCCACGTCAGTGGCCGACGCATCTTTTTTTACTGGTATCAATATGTGGCTGGCGCGACGTTGTTCTTCCGTTGTATAGCGTTTTGCATTTTGCTCGTAGTAGCCCTTGACGTCATCGTCGGTAACCGATATCTGCGATGCCAACGCGTCATTATTCAACACGACATATTCAGCCTGGACCAATTCGGGAATTTGAAATTCCTGACCGTTCTTGTCGTAATACGCCTTAAGCATGTCGTCAGTGACCTGCGCTTTGGAAACGAAGTCGGCCGACTTGAACGACAATTCCTGTATGTCACGCTCCTGATCATTCAAATCGGATAAGCGATTAGTAATGGACTTCGGCGCAAACGCAGTTGACTCGATTGCCGTGTTGAGACTTTGCATCATCACGCTCTGTCCTACACGTTCCTCGAATGCAGGAACAGACATCCCTTGTTGCTGCGCATAGGCGTTATAACGCTTGACTCTCTCGTCTTTGGATAAAGACGCGTCTTTCAAATCAGGAAAGTTGGCGATTACAATGTTTTGAATCTGTTCTTGGGTAGCGGCTAATTTGCTGTTGTGCGCTTCTGCCTTCATAGCCCGCTCGGCAATCAGGTTTCCCAGGATGTTTTGCTTTGCTTCCGGCGTTTCCAGCATTTTCGGATCAAATCGCGTTCCGTACATTTCTCGGAGCCGGCCCATTTGCGAGCGCAGGGCAGAATCCCATTCCTGTTGCGAAATGGTTTGGCCTCCTACTTTTGCGACAATATCCTTGTCGTCATGAAGACGGGAATAGCCTGTCATGACGCCGCCAATAACAAAAGACGGCACTATGAGAACGAGCAGTAAAAACTGCATCAACCGTTGGTGAGAACGAATAAATTCAAACATGTTTAGAGCCTATCACTGACAGGTCACGATCATTGATCGCATATGAAAAAAGGCGAACTCTCGTTCGCCTCTTTGGTATTGGCGGAGTGGACGGGACTCGAACCCGCGACCCCCGGCGTGACAGGCCGGTATTCTAACCAGCTGAACTACCACTCCTGAACTACTTAACTTTTCATTGCCTAACGTTTGACTGTTGGTGGGTGCTGAGAGGCTCGAACTCCCGACCTACGCCTTGTAAGGGCGCCGCTCTACCAACTGAGCTAAGCACCCCGCTTGCTACTTCTACTTAGTCAGTCAAACATCTGATGGCGTTTGTCACCACGCCAAAAGAGCTAGTTTACCGCATCTTTCAGGCCTTTGCCAGGCTTAAATTTTGGAACCTTGGCAGCCTTGATCTTGATTTCCTCTCCGGTACGCGGATTACGTCCAATGCGAGCCGCGCGCTTTCCTACCGAAAACGTACCGAAACCAACGAGAGTAACGGAACCACTTTTCTTCAGCGTCGTTTTAACAGCAACGATCATTGCATCCAGCGCGCGCGTAGCTGACGCTTTGGAGATGTCTGCGGACTTGGCAATGTGATCTATCAATTCAGTCTTATTCACTTACGCCCCCTCACGATAGTTAAATTCCACAATGGTGTTTACATGCATTATTTGATCGCCTCCCATTGCGGCATGCAGAAAATCTGCAGCCCGTATTAAACAAGCCGCAAAGTCTTGTGTCAAGCGCTTTCCCGGGAGGGCGGCAGGGTGTTTCGGCTCTCGATTTTCACCATAAAATTACATCGGATTTTTAACATGAAATAAAAAAAGCGCTCCGAAGAGCGCTTTTTTGAAAACCCAAAAATTTCAATGCTTGACTACTGTCGGATCAACCGGTTCAGCCGCTTTTGCTACTGCCGCGTCTGCTGCTGCTGCGACTTCATCGGTCAATGGAACCGTCGGCCGCTCCAAAGCAATTTCAAGAACTTTGTCGATCCAGCGCACCGGCACAATTTCAAGTTTATTTTTGACGTTATCAGGAATCTCGGCAAGGTCCTTCACATTCTGCTCAGGAATCAGAACCGTTTTAATTCCGCCACGATGCGCTGCGAGCAGTTTTTCCTTCAAACCGCCGATAGGCAAAACTTCTCCACGCAAGGTGATCTCACCGGTCATGGCAACGTCCGCACGTACAGGAATTCCTGTAAATACTGAAACCAAAGCAAGCGTCATCGCAACACCCGCTGATGGACCATCCTTCGGGGTTGCCCCCTCAGGTACGTGAATATGGATGTCCGTTTTCTCGAACACGTCGCTTCTGATGCCGAGCCGTTTGGCTCGACTACGGACAACCGTACGCGCCGCTTCAATCGACTCCTTCATCACATCGCCGAGCGTACCGGTGCGGATGATGCCACCTTTACCCGGCATGCTCATCGCTTCGATCGTCAACAAATCGCCGCCGACTTCCGTCCAGGCCAATCCCACAACCTGGCCAATCTGGTTTTCTTTTTCGGCCATGCCGAAATCGAAACGACGAACGCCAAGGAATTTATCGATGTTCTTCGAACTGACCGTGACTTTCTTGTCCTGTTTTTTCAGGAGCAGCATCTTCACTACCTTGCGGCAGATTTTGGAAATTTCACGCTCAAGCGAACGCACACCGGCTTCACGCGTGTAATAACGAATGATGTCGCGGATCGCCGATTCAGAAACCGCAATTTCCTCTTCTTTAAGACCATTGTTCTTGACCTGCTTAGGCAGCAGGTAGCGCAACGCAATATTGGTCTTTTCATCCTCGGTATATCCGGACAAGCGGATCACTTCCATCCGGTCCAGTAACGCGGGGGGAATATTGTACGAGTTCGATGTCGCGACAAACATCACGTCTGACAAATCGAAATCGACTTCTACATAATGGTCGGAGAAGGTGTGATTCTGCTCCGGATCCAGTACCTCAAGCAAGGCAGATGACGGATCACCACGGAAATCCATGCCCAACTTATCGACTTCATCTAGCAGGAACAATGGATTGCGAACACCGACCTTGGCCAGGCTCTGCAAAATCTTCCCTGGCATGGAGCCGATATAAGTACGGCGATGCCCACGGATTTCGGCTTCGTCCCGCACACCACCCAACGCCATCCGCACAAACTTGCGATTGGTAGCGCGCGCGATAGACTGGCCAAGCGAAGTCTTGCCGACGCCCGGAGGACCTACCAGGCACAAAATCGGTGCCTTCAACTTGTCGACGCGCTGTTGCACGGCGAGATATTCCAGTATGCGTTCTTTTACCTTGTCGAGGCCATAGTGTTCTTCCTCGAGCACTCTTTCGGCATTGGCCAATTCATTATTGACCTTGGATTTTTTCTTCCATGGCAATCCGAGCAAAGTGTCGATGTAATTGCGAACGACGGTGGCTTCGGCTGACATCGGCGACATCAGCTTCAATTTTTTCAGCTCGCTTTGTGCCTTGGCTAGCGCTTCCTTCGGCATCTTGGCGGCGATAATTTTTTTCTCAAGGTCTTCAATGTCGGCACCTTCTTCGCCTTCACCCAGCTCCTTTTGAATCGCCTTGACCTGCTCGTTCAGGTAATACTCGCGCTGCGATTTTTCCATCTGGCGCTTGACGCGACCACGGATACGTTTTTCAACCTGGAGAATGTCGAGCTCACCTTCAAGCTGGCCAAGCAAATGCTCGTGACGCTTGGCGACATTGAAGATTTCGAGGATGACCTGCTTCTGCTCGAGCTTAAGTGGCAGATGTGCTGCGATCGTGTCCGCAAGACGACCAGCATCGTCGATGCCGGCGAGCGAAGTCAGAATCTCCGGCGGGATTTTTTTATTCAGTTTTACATACTGATCAAATTGCTGAACGA
>Ga0207118_1145_pt1 | contig 13136 bp, 11 predicted proteins | sample Alteio_BWMinHeat_42_FD_153507 | JGI IMG/M metagenome (GOLD analysis project Ga0207118, IMG submission 153507) | Enriched cells from forest soil in Barre Woods Harvard Forest LTER site, Petersham, Massachusetts, United States -... | ecosystem: Environmental > Terrestrial > Soil > Temperate forest >...
TAAATGGTAAGGCGGTCGCAGGTAAACAAATCGCAGATATCCTGCGAGAGGTCGAGCATGATCTCGTCAACGTTCCCGGTCGAGTGGATTTTATTGGTGACAGACTGCAATGCCTTGAAAAAGCGCAGTGGCTGGTCTATGCCATTGTCGCTGCCACGTGGCAGCATGCCGGAAACCATATTCATCTCGTGTCGTCTCCCTTTTTATGAGCCATCAAGGTTGCACTGGGCCAGGCAGCACCAGTAATAATTATCGAAGTGGAAAATTCTTCTTTCAATAATACAGGATGGCGCGGCGATTTTTCTTACTTGTAGACGGAATGCCTACACGAGCCTGCTATTCAATCGTTGGACGGAAGCAATGAAAGCGCTAGAGCGCCAGCCATAGCTAATTCCGGAGCGGCGATTCGCTAGACTCGAATGCAGGCTGAGTACTTCCCCCTCTAATGCAGCCAGCCATATTTATGGGATTTCAAATCTGGCAATACTCAACTAAACTGCCGGAAGCAATGATCAGGGAAGTGGTCTGGCTTTTACGGCTATTTATTGATGTCCGCCTTTGTCAATTGATGCTGCAAAATATCCATTGAGCCCCGTGTTGTGAAATATGAATATCAAGTTTAACTTTTGCGGGGCTATATGAAGATTAAATGGAATGTGGACGACAAGACTGTCGTAGACGCAAAAATCGGCGGCTTCGGGAAGAATGTTTTAACGGTCAACGGAAGAGCGATACCCAACAAGCTCAGCCTGCGGAAAAAAAAATGAAATCCGGTTTACGTTGGCCGATGGGCGGGTCGCTTCAATATTCGTCTCGCCGCAATTTGGGACACAACCTCTTATCGAGCTTCGGATTGAAGAACGCTTGATGGTGGAGACCGGCAAGGAGCCGGTTAAGTGCACGTCTTGCAAAGCCATTGTAAATCCCAATGATCTCTATTGTGAAGCGTGCGGTAAATCGCTACCTCCCCCTGAGACCTATTTGAAGCACAAACATGTCAAGCAAGCGACGGGCGCGATAACGAGTCTTGCAGTGTTGTTTTTTATTTTCGGCATGGTCATGTTTTTCGCGACGAAGTCACAGAATGCCGTATTGCTAGTCAAGTTGAATGGAATGGATCCGGCTGCGAATTTCCCCGCCGTGATCAATGGCGTGACATATACGGTTGCCGCATTACGTGAGCGCATACTCTTTGAGCCATGGGGTGCCTTGCTGGTGAATATGATATTGGCTGCCATCATGGGTGGACTGGCATTTTGGGGCAAACGGGCTCCTCTGCCGGCGGTTCTGGTAGCGACCGCAACTTATCTGGTTGTCATTGTGGGAAATGCCATCCTTGAACCAGCAACGATAGGTCAGGGAATCTACGTAAAAATTATCATCATCGCTTTCCTTGTTAGGGGTATCAAGGCTGCATTGGCACTCCATGCCGAAAATGCATGATGATGGAGAGCCACCTTGGCGAGCGTCACTGTCTTAACTGTCGGCAATCGCTACGAGCGGCGGCTCAATTTTGTGCTAACTGCGGACATACCACCAGGGCATCGGCGCTCGTGCAGCTACAACCCGAGAGTGCTAGCCCACAATCCAATTTTGCGTCGCATTGGAATGAACTTAAACGGGTAGGCTGGCTCTTCGGGCTATTACTTTCGATTTCACTTGGACTTGGAACGATTGGGCGTTTGAGCTCGTCGCCTTGGCCGTCGACTATTGCCAGCGGATTTGAGGTGGTAATCGTTTTATGGTTCGCGGGAAATCGATTTAAAGAAGTATCGCCGCTGCTGGGAATTCCCAGAGTCGATATGCGTACGGTATTCGAACTCGCCATACTCTCATTGGTCTTTGTCGTATTAATGACGGGATATTTTGCATTGATCGAGCGAGCCGGCGTTCCGATGATTCATGTGAGCGCCGAATATCGAAAGTCCGGTTGGAACGTGGGGTTGATGCTCGTCTTTATCAGCATATTGCCCGCGGTGATCGAAGAGTTGGCATTTCGTGGCGTAATTCAGTCCTCACTTGAGCACATTGTCAGCGGGCGCGATGCGTGGCTTATTCAAGCTGCGCTATTCAGCGTATTGCACCTCTTGCCGATCGTTTTTCCAAGCCATTTCATCATGGGACTTTGCTTCGGATATATGCGCTTGCGTTCAAAGAGCCTTTATCCTGGGATGCTACTGCACGGCTCCTGGAATGCGCTTGCATTGTTTGATGAACTATATTGGTCGTAAGTATCTCCGGTTACGTTGATCCGAAATAATGGTCCCGCAAATTGAGCATGTGCCACTTCTTCAAAAGGCAATGAAGCGATGTTTGATGCCAGAATTTGCGAAGCTCGACTGGCAACTTTGGTACCCGTAATAAATGACAGGTAATCTTGCACATAAAGCGATCACGCATAGTCCTGGGTGGAAAAGTGGCGGCATTTATGCAGACTATGAATATGCAGAAATTATGGAATGGCTTTATCAGGACACCGGGGATAAAAAATTTCGCCAAGAAGCACTTGATTGGGTACAAAAATGTCAAAAAATGAAACCTTGGTCTTCCTGGGCATACGCGATTGAGGCGAGATTGCAATCCGATCCAGCCACACGTATGCACGCGATCGCAATGACATTGTATTTAGATCCAAAATCGGAGCGCGTCGCGTCGCTTTCAAGTCGGGATATTACAGCGGCAAAACAATATGCTAAATCTCCCTCTTTTTTAAACACCATAAATTGGATTCGAAATGATGGAGCAAAAATATGAGTTTTTATTTCTGAACGAGTAGCGCTGACCAAGACTCTTCAGTGAGCCGCACTAACTTCGCGGTGGAGGGGGGCGCATCGCGACTGTTACCTATAACGTCACAGGGCTGCCGTCGTTTCCTTAGCGTGTATCTCGGTGTTAATGTCCGCTTTTTCGAAGCTCGATAGGCCAGTTTGGGTCGGTACCGCCAGTAATATTCAAAATTGACCGGCTTCGTTTCAGTCGCTCAAGCAGGCGAGATACGCTGCTTGGCGCGCAATGCGAATCTGCGGCAACGCGAATTCAGAATACGGACAATCACCGATGAAACAAGCAACATCCAATGCGGTTGAACAAATGTTCATGCCTTCGGTATTGATAAAAATTGTTCAAGTGCCTGTATCAATTCACGCAATGGGATTGCAACCTGTTCCAGCAATTCTTCGTAGTGCGCGCTATCACCCTGCATGATCGCCAGCTCCAGCTGCGCAGCGGCAGCGGACAACGAATCGGCGCCAACATTCCCTGACAAACTTTTCAGGGTATGGACAGTTCGTTGCGCATCATCTTTATCCCCCTTGTTCCAGGCGCTTTGTATACGCTCAATTACATCGGCTTGGCGCTCGTAAAACATCGTGAGCAATTTTCGATAAATCACTGCGTTCCCACGCAGGCGCGTCAAGGCGGCATCCATATCCACGCCTGGCAGTTCTTTTATTTCGCCGGCGACCGCAGTCATTGGCCCTTGTCCTGTCGCCGCACTACGCAATGCGCGCGGCTTGATCCAACGCGCCAGCATTTTAAATAACTGGTCGATATCAATGGGTTTGCCGATATGGTCATCCATGCCACTAGCCAAACATTTTTCTTTGTCACCTGCCATGGCATTGGCCGACATAGCCAGAATCGGGAGTGAGGCATATCGACTATCTTTACGAATTTCCATCGTTGCTTCGTAGCCATCCATGATCGGCATCTGACAATCCATCAAGACGGCATCGTATTGCGTCTCGCCTACCATGGCGATGGCTTTTACGCCATTGTCCGCGACATCCACAATCACACCGGCACCAGTAAGAATGTCGACTGCCAGTTCCTGGTTGATATCGTTGTCCTCAACCAGGAGAACATGGGCTCCATGGATAAGGGCAGCAGCTTCATTCGGCTGATCCTGACGCTCGTAACGGTACGGCATGCTGGCGCCTTGTCCGTTCATTGCGGTCATGAGGACATTCAAAACAGCTGACGGGCTGACAGGTTTTTCCAGGATCCCATCGATCTTCAAATCTTTGGCTTGGGCCAGCAATTCATCGCGACTATATGCAGTCACCATCACAAACGTCACGGTCTGCGCAATCCGGCTACTGGCTCGAATTGCGCGTATTGCATCCAATCCATTCATGCCTGGCATGTTCCAGTCCATCAGCACAAGGTCATACGATGCACCACGGTCCTGCGCCACCTGCAACGCAGAAATGCAAGCGCTCGCGCTCGCGACAGCGTCGGCCTTCAGGTCGAATGCGGACAGAATGGATAACATGATTTCACATGCGCTCTGGTTGTCGTCCACTACAAGAATGCGCAGTTTTTTTACGTCCAGTGTTGTGGGTAATTGTTTTTGTTGTTGGCCCGGCTGCAAGGCCAGGCGCACCGTGAAGATAAAGCGACTGCCGACACCCGCTTGGCTCTCGACTGAGATGTTCCCGCCCATCATGTCTACCAGTTTTTTTGAAATGCTCAAGCCGAGACCGGTGCCGCCAAATTTGCGGGTGGTCGATGCATCCGCCTGTTCAAATGCGCTGAACAGACGTGCGCTCTGTTCAGCGGTCATCCCGATACCGGTATCCTTTACTTCGAATTGCAGGATCGCTACACCGGCATTACGTTCTACACAGCGAACGCCAAGCACGATCTCACCATGTTCAGTGAATTTCACTGCGTTGTTGAACAGATTGAGCAGAATTTGCCCCAAACGCATTTCGTCGCCTATTAATGCGGTAGGTGCATTTGGTTCGATGTCGAACAGCATTTCAAGGCCTTTTTCCTGCGCCTTGGCTATCGTCAAATCAGCTACGCGAGAAAGTACGTCTTCCAGCAGAAATGGGGCAGATTCAAAGTCCAATTTCCCAGCTTCAATCTTGGAAAAATCGAGGATGTCATTGATGATGCCAAGCAAGCCCTGAGTGGCGGAATCGATCTTTTGAAGATAGTTGCGTTGTTTGGGATTCGTTTCGTTTTTCAATGCGAGGTGGGTCATGCCCATGATGGCGTTCATCGGCGTACGGATTTCATGACTCATGTTTGACAAGAACATACTCTTCGCCAGATTGGCCGCATCAGCCTGGTTCCGCGCATCTGCCAGCGCTTGTGTCCGCTCTTCGACCAGCTTTTCCAGATGGTTACGATGTTGTTCCAACTCCTGTTCTGCCAGTCTGCGATCCGTGATGTCGATATTGGTACCAATCATGCGTAACGCGACGCCAGTCTGGGATCGAATGGTACGGGAGGTCGCTTTGATAATCCGGACCGCGCCATCTGGGCGCACGATCCGGAACTCGGCGTCATATTCCCGCTCGCCACGCAATACCGCTTGTATTTCTTTCTCGGCGATCGGGCGGTCATCTGGATGGAGAGTACGGCTCCATGCATCAAAAGCCCCACCAAAATCCTCTTTGCGTATGCCGTAGACCACGTACATGGAATCGTCCCAGGAGATCACGTTGTTGACGACATCCCAGTCATATACGCCGATGACGGCAGCTTGGGTGGCAAGTTTGAGCCGTTCTTCACTTACTTGAATGTCGTGGTACCGGGAATTCAGGAGGTCAAACATTTGGCCGAGCGAGTCGCGCAGAGCCTGGAGTTCTCCGAAGAAACGAATATTGCGGGGTTGCGATGTGTCATAAGGGGTCTTGCCGAATGAAATGGAGGCGGCGTAAGACTTGAGGACTTCAAGCGGGTTAATCACAAGGATGCGTAACGACAGGTAGAGGACTGTGATCAGGATGAAATCGAAGACGATCAGTTCGATAATTTTTTGACGGGTAGCGTCATAAAGCTGCTTCTCGATGATTTCCTTGGAGGCGGAAACAGTGAGGTTACCTATGGTTTGGTCTGCGAAAGTGATCGGGACATCATGTCTGATGCTGGTGGGATTCGGCGTATAACCTGATTCTGTTTGCACCGGTGTTCCATTGACATCGCGTATGAATTTATAGGAGCGCTCCTTCGTATCAAGAAAGACCGTCGAGATTTGCGGCTCGCGCATCAGTGCTTCGATGTTACGGATGATTTGAGGGTCGTCAAAATTCCAGATCGGCAGGGCGAGGCCGGAGGCGAGTTGAGCGGCGCTGGTTTCGAGTTGCGCGGAAAGCTGTTTGGTAGATTGGTCGCGGGTTTGCGAATAATCAATGAGTGCAAAAACGCCGAGGATAAGCGTAACCACTATCAGGAGAATGGCACCGATGAGCGGAGCGACGGACGCGAGGAGAATGTTTGGGCGGGCGCTCATTACAATTTTTCCTTTACTTCCGAAATTCCGAGAGTGTTCCGAATGTTGAGCAACTCATCAACTGCGCCGGGTCTTGCATTTCCTGTGTTGCATTCCTTGAATAACAATTGTGCCGATGCAGGACAATCTACTGGGAGCAGTAGATCAGCAGTCGCTGAAGGAAGGCTAGGCCATTGTACCTAGGCGGCACGTTTCGTCAAAGAAAACGATATCAGGATTCGCCATTTTTGTAATGGCAGGCGCATAAAATTACTTATCAGGACTGATGCAAACATGGGTATTACAGGATACGCCCGCGTACCAGCGTCACTAGTAATGGTGAACGGGGCGCACCCTACTTTCTGGTTTTGCATAAGCCTGCTTTTGAAAAAGTATGGTCTGCAAGGGTTAGTGAGTTGCCTGCATTACAGAAAATATGTGACAGCAAGATTTTCTGTATGGCGCAACGTGCACCGGAACACCATTACTCAAGATCATATGTTGAACGCATCGGAAGGAGCGGACAACCAATATCTGCGCAAAGATAATTAGTAGGGGGCTATAATCGAACGCGCTAACATGATGAATTATACGGTGGCACACCATATGGATTAACAGTCCCACTGCCAATTAGAAGGTAGTGGATCGTTCGGCATTCACAATAGCTGCTATGAATAAAACCTTGGTCACCGTTGTTTTGCCATGCTTGCTGTTCATTGCCGCATGGTCGGCGAATGCGGCGCCTCTGGTGCTGGTCACAACCGAATATCCGCCATTCAGCTATGTCGAAGACGGTCAGCAAAAAGGCATCGCGGTTGATCTCGTCAAGGAGGCATCCACGCGTCTGCATGAGGAAATCAATATCGTTTTCCTGCCGTTCGCCCGCGCCGTCAATATGATCGAGGCCGGCGAAGCCGATGCTATCTTCCCATTCTCCAGCAACGACAAGCGCAGCGCCTTTACCCTGTATCCGGATGCATCGCTGGTCGAGCAGGAAGCGACCTTGTTTGTGCGCGCCGATTCTGCGATCACCTTCGACGGCAATTTGAGCAAGCTCAGTCAATATAGCTTCGGCATAGAACGTGGCGCAAACTACGGGCCTGTTTTTAGCGATGCCGTGCGCGACCATGTCGTTATCCATGTCGACGAAACGGTCGATCAACTGCATAACGTCAGAAAGCTGGTAGCCGGCCGATTCGAGATCGCAGTCGGGCCGCGCCTGGTCGTATTGTTTTATGCGAAGCAGGCGGGACAACTGGATCACATCAAAGAACTACAACCGGGCATAGGCAAGCCTGTGATTGCCTATCTGGGTTTTTCAAAAAAGAAAAATCCGGGTGTGCTGGTCAAACACTACGATCAAATCTTCAAAAAAATGCGGCAGGACGGCACCTACGACAAAATTGTCCGTAGTTACAGCCAGTAGAAGACTGATATGAATGCGAGAAATATGCACGCGAGAAACGCGAATAGCATCGCGTTGTGCGTCGCCCTCTGCGTGTATGGCGCGACGGTGCGCGCGCAAAGCCAGGTCACGCTATACGGCGTGATTGATCTCGGCATTGAAGTCGCCAACGGCGGCAACGGCACGGCGCAGAGGCTGGTCAGCGGCAACATCTCACCATCGCGCTTTGGTTTCCTCGGCAGCGAAAATCTAGGCGGCGGCACCCGCGTGATCTTCAAACTTGAAAACGGATACACGGCCAACAGCGGCAAGGCTAACCAGGGCGGCGCGATATTCGGGCGCGAGGCCTGGGTCGGATTCGATGGACCATTGGGAAAAATTCAAGCGGGCGTTACCTACACGCCACTGCTAACGATCCTCGGCACCTACTCGCTACCGGCCAACAGCGACGGCTTGGGATGGGGACATGCGGTAAATAATTTTGCTGGACCGGCCACCCGCGCGAGCCATTCGCTGCGCTACAACTCGCCTAGTCTCGACGGTTTTATCTTTCGCGGTGAATATGCTTTTCCCACGGTAGGAGATAATCAGCCCGGCGATATCGGACGCACAGTCTCAGAGTCGGTGGGCTATAGAAACGGCGCATTTTCCGTCGATGCCGCTTACATGACGCAGGTGTTTGCGCCGGGAACGACGATCACATCGACCAGCCCCACTGCAGTCGCGAATTACGTAACGTACGGAGCCTCCTATGATTTCGGCTTCATCAAACCGGCATTTGTCTATGTAAAAAACAGCGGCGGACCTGATGTACCCGCAATAAATGCGGCAACGTTTTCCAATCCGCACTCCAGCCTTTACGAAATCGATGCGACCGTCCCGATGGGACGGGCAGTGTGGCTGGTGAGCTTCGGTCAATTCAAAAAGACTGCAGACAGTAACAGTAACGCCACCGATTACGGCGTTCGCTACAACTATGCATTCTCACGCACCCTCACTGCGTACGCCGGCTATGCCGGCATCAGGAATAGCAGCAACGCGGCTTTCACTATCAAGGGACAGTCCGATGGAGGCACGCCGGTCGCGACTGGTAGCAACGTCAATGCAGTGTTATTTGGAATGCAGAAAGCTTTTTAGCCAACTGATAATGGGCCGTCAGGAGCGGTTGTTTGAATTCTTGCTTCAAAGCTGATATCCATATTTATGGGATTTCAAAGAGGGTAATACTCAACTACACTGCGGGAGGTGATGTCTGCGAAAGGTGGGTTGAGGCTTCACGTCTTTTGAATTGCCATAGCGGACTTCCATTTGCTCTTTTAGTTGAAGAGAGATCCATTTATGAACTACAAATTTTGCTCCCGTACGATTGCCGCAGGCATTTTGATTGTCGCGTCTTTCGGTGCTTCCGCTGCGCCGAAAGTGGGTGAGGTCCCACCCGACAAAGTGGGGCTGAACCTTGAGAAGCAGGCCGTACTGTTGACGGGTTATCAGGATAAGGCCATCGTCCTGTCGTTCTGGGCAACGTGGTGCCATTACTGCATGAAAGAGCTGCCGATTCTTTACAACATTCAAAAGAAGGTGGGCAAGGAGCATCTCCAGGTTATCGCGGTCAACACGGAATCACGTAGCGTCTTTCGAAAGGCGGCGGAGACGCTTGCGAACCTTGATCTGCTGTTCGCAAATGATGAAGATGAGAATGCGCAGGACGCCTATGGAGTAAAAGGTATTCCGCATATGGTGATTATCGGCCGCGACGGACGCATAGTGGCAGTGTATCGAGGCTATAACGAAAGTAGCCTTCCAGGGATAGCATCGGACATCAATAAGGCACTTTCGGCCTCGCAGTAGCGATCGACTAGAAGGGGAGACCGACCGATCCCATGATCCTGTAGATAGATAAAATCAATTGCTCGCGGAGGAGCGAAGGCGGCTTTTCTTTAAACGAGGTAGACCGCTTCCAGAGCCATAACGAACGTAATTTATTCGACTAAAAGGAAATGAGAGCTCATGACCCTACGCATCACAATCCTCCTGCTCTTGGCTATGCCAAATATTTCATTCGGTGGGACGTTCGAGCGTGACTTCACCGTTGTATATATAACTCAAGCGACGGAAACCAAATACGGTCATTTCCCCTTTGACCGATCCCTCCTCGCGCAGGCAGTTGAGAAGGCTGCTGATGGAGGTGCAAAAGGCGTCATCATCAAGTTTTTTCTCGACCGATCGAGAACGGCAGAAGGAGATCATCGCCTTGCGACGGCCATGGCGCGGGTGCCGGTCTTGCTGCAAGCCCGGCTCGATGATTCCGAAAGTGCACCGAATCCCCTGGGGGAACGATTCACATTGCCAGGTTCAAGCTTCAAGGCGGCCGTATCCGGGAACAGTGGATGGATTCCACTCCCGGAATTTTCAATACCCGCCCATGACGTCTGTTTTGTTGACTTCGACTCTTCCCCTGTTCCCATCGTCGAGACGTATCAGGGTAAGACTGTGAAGTCATTGCTTGCCTGTGCTGCAGAGTTGGCCGTCGGCCTCAAAGCCGTAATTCGTCCAGCCAAGGACATTTCAATCGGCGGCCAAACCGTCCTGCTGGACTCGCTAAACCGAGTCATAATTACTTTACCTCACGAAAAGCCACCTGCGTCGTTCGATTTCAATAGCCTTCTCGACGGAAGTATTCCCGCGTCTGCGTTACGAAACCGCGTTGTAATTATCGGCTACGATGGTACAAGCATCCCGCAAGTGAGCAGCCCGCTAGGCACCATGGGCGCACATCGTCTATTTGTACTTATGCTGAAAGGGTTTTACGAAAGCATGACCCCACACAAACCTGTTGCAACGGACGCGCCAAAAACCGACGCTCATTCGTCAGACAAACAATTATTCGCCGCAGGGCAATTTTCTTCTACACTGACCAAGTAAAGATTAAACATTCGGTTAGGCAAACTTATGGAGAACGAAAAAAATGCTAAATAGTGAAGCAAAGTGCGCGACCACGCACAACAGTATCCGCACCGTGATGGCCGGCGATACGCTACCACTGATGCGTCACCGTATGTACGATCACAGCAATTCCCAAATCCGGATTGCGCGCTTCAACCGGCTCAACGTTTCCCTTGACCTCGAACTCGGCAACAAGATCCGGTTCCCACATTTGGGCCGCGCATCATGACCGCCGTTTCACCTATGGTCGGCACGACCGATCTCGTATCGATGACAATACTGGTCGACGGGACGACTATCCCCGATACCTATCAAATTGTGCAGGTGCGGGTCAACAAGCAGGTCAATTGCATTCCGAGCGCAGAAATCACTCTGATCGACGGCAGCGCGTCAACCGAGAATTTCGCGATCAGCGACTCGGAGAACCTGGTGCCCGGAAGAGTAATTGAAATAACGGCGGGCTATCACGGTGTAGAGGCCAGCATTTTCAAGGGCATCATTGTCAAGCATGGTATCAAGGTCAAGAGCGGCGGCAATTCGTTCCTCGTCATCACGTGCTACAGCAAGGCGATCAAGATGACGCAGGTGCGCAAGAGCGGCTATCTCGGCAAGACCGACAGCGATATTTTCCAGAGGCTCATCAGCGATACCGGCCTAACCGCTGCCGTTACGGCTACTACCGCTGTCCACGACGGCATCATCCGTTATTACGCGACCGATTGGGATTTCCTGGTTTGCCGCGCCGAGATCAACGGTCAGATCGTGATCGCCGACGACACCACCGTCACAGTAGGAAAGCCGCAACTCGATGCCGACGCCGATCTGCTGATCGGCTACGGCGATGCGATCGAACAGTTTGAAGGGGAGATCGATGCCCGTATGCAAATCGCCTCGGTCACGTGCAGTTCCTGGGATTTTACCGAGCAGGCGGTCGCAACCGGCAGTTCGACCGAGCCGTCCGTCAATGCACAAGGCAATTTGAGCGGCACAACCCTGGCTAGCGTACTCGGCCTCCCGGCCTTCCAACTGCAACCCACCGCGTCAGGTGCGACAACAGCCCAGCTCGGCCTCTGGGCCGACGCCCAATTATTGAAATCCCGCCTCGCGCGCCTGCGCGGCAATGTCTCGTTCCGCGGTAACGCCATGCCGTTGCCCGGAAAAATGGTTGAACTGCAGGGCATCGGTGACCGTTTCAACGGGAGAGCGTTCGTCTCCGGCGTCAGACACACGATAGAGCAGGGCGATTGGACCACTGAGGTCGAGTTCGGGCTGTCGCCGCAATGGTTCGCCGAAGAGCGCGGCGATAATATGTCGGTGCCGTCGGCGTCGAGTCGGACGCCGGGCGTACCCGGTTTGCAGATCGCCAAGGTCAAGCAGATAGACCAGGATCCGGATGGACAAATGCGCGTGCTGGTTGACGTGCCCACTTTCGACATGGAAGGCAACGGCATCTGGGCGCGGATCGCGAGCGGTTACGCAACCGCGAACGGCGGCATTTTTTTCATGCCGGAGGTTGGCGACGAAGTGATACTCGGCTTTCTGAACGACGATCCAAGTTGTCCTATCGTGCTCGGCAGCCTGTATAGCAGCAAGCAGGCGCCGCCATACGCCGCCGACGCAACGAACACGACCAAGGCCATCGTAACGAAGGCGCAGATAAAAATCAGCATGGACGACGTCAAGAAGAAGCTGCAGATCGAGACACCCGGTGGCCACACCATAATCATGAACGACGACGACCACACGATTACGATCGTCGATTCGAATCGCAACAAGATGACATTTTCATCCGGCGGCGTCGACCTGCAAAGCATGGCTGACATCAACATCAAGGCCAATGGCGCGATCAGCATGGAAGCGGGCACCGGCATTACCGTCAAGGCTAACGCCGACCTGGACATGCAGGCGCTCAACGTCAACGCCAAGGCGTTGATCGCGCTCATGGCGCAGGGACAGGCCAGCGCCGAACTGAGCGCATCGGGCGAGGTCACCGTGCGTGGCGCGATGGTCATGATCAATTAGGATCGATACCATGCCCATCGCCGCCCGTATCACCGACATGCACGTTTGCCCCATGGTTACGCCGGCCACGGTGCCGATACCGCACGTCGGCGGTCCGGTGACCGGCCCGTGCGTGCCGACGGTGCTGATCGGTAAGCTGCCCGCCGCCGTGGTCAGCGACATGCTCGTTTGTGTCGGCCCACCGGACTCCATCGTCACAGGTTCGGCGACCGTCTTGATAGGCGGCAAGCCGGCGGCGCGAGTTGGTGATTTGACTGCGCATGGTGGGAGCATCGTAATTGGATTTCCTACCGTGATGATAGGTGGCTGAGATGGCGGTTTAGATATCACGGCCGTATTTAGCTTGGGTGTTGGGAATTAAATTCAGACAAGGACATCATGGTTACAACGATACTCTTATGTGTCTATATTGCAGGCACATATTTTGTCTGGGACAGAGCTCCTATTACCGGAATTAAATGGAATGTGGGCGAATGTATAAATTACTTGCCTTAATACTTTCGGTTCAGTTGACTTCTGTTGCGCTGAGTCAAACGCAGAGTT
>Ga0207118_1146_pt1 | contig 12904 bp, 10 predicted proteins | sample Alteio_BWMinHeat_42_FD_153507 | JGI IMG/M metagenome (GOLD analysis project Ga0207118, IMG submission 153507) | Enriched cells from forest soil in Barre Woods Harvard Forest LTER site, Petersham, Massachusetts, United States -... | ecosystem: Environmental > Terrestrial > Soil > Temperate forest >...
TCGATCGCCAGGCCCATCGCCTGCATCTGCTGCTTCATGTAGGCGATATTGTCATAGGTCCACTTCGCCGGCGGGACCTTGTTCTTGATCGCGGCATTCTCTGCCGGCAGTCCGAATGCATCCCAGCCCATCGGCATCAGGACGTTGTAACCGCTCATGCGCAGGTAGCGCGCAAGCATGTCATTGATCGTGTAGTTGCGCACATGGCCCATGTGCAGCTTGCCGGAAGGGTAGGGCAGCATCGAGCAGGCGTAGAATTTTTTCTTGTCCTGTCCATTCTTGTCTTTTGCGTGCTCGACGGTCTTGTACGCGTCGATTGCGTTCCAGTGGTCTCGTGCCGATTTTTCGATGTCGGCGGGGCTGTATTTTTCTTGCATGTGGGGGATGGTGCCAAAGTTGGATATGAACCCGCCATTATACCGGGGCTATCCGTCGACGACGATGCGTCGCGCTACCCAATTTCGTTATGAAATCAGCGCAGGATTAGTTCCAATGCGGGTTTCTCGCCATAATCTTCGTAGCGTTCGTTGATTGCGTCGACGCACAAGGTCAGTTCGGTGAGAATTTCCGGCGCTTTTTCCCGCAGCAGGTCAGCGTGGAGCAATTCAATTCGCAATGTTTCATCCGGTCCGAGGCGAAATTTCGACATGGCGTCATCATCGCGCAGATAGCTGAGGCAATCGATCCAGGCGTCCATGTTGCAACCGTAGAATTCCGGAAAGCCGAATGCCTGCCGTGACTCTTCGTGGAAAGAATCGAGATCGACTATGCGCTCCGCTTCCAGGACAACATTGGCCATCATTTTTTCGCAGGTGTTTCCGTCGTTGTGGAGGCTTGCATAGGCAGTGTCTTTCACGTTGCGGATTCAATGTGAGCATGCGGAATTCCGCATGCTTGCGTAACGATATCAGCTTACAAGCTGATATGCGCGCTGAAGGGAAGGGCTACGCTTTTGTCCTACCTGTTGCCAGGAAATTTGAAAAGATGACCGTTAGCGCAGCCCAAGCACGTCTTGCATGTCATACAGCCCCGTTGCCTTGTCGGCCAGAAAACGCGCAGCGCGCAGGCTGCCGTGTGCGTAGGTCACACGACTTGCAGACTTGTGCGTAATTTCGATGCGCTCGCCAATTCCGGCAAATAACACTGTATGGTCGCCAACAATATCGCCGCCGCGGATGGTGGCGAAACCAATGGTCGACGGATCGCGCTCACCCGTCACGCCTTCGCGTGAGTAGACAGCACAATCCTTGAGATCTCGACCTAAAGCGTCGGCGATGACTTCGCCCATTTTGAGCGCGGTGCCGGACGGCGCATCAACCTTGTGGCGATGATGCGCTTCGATGATTTCAATGTCATAGCCTTCGGAGAAACTCTTGGCGGCCAATTCCAGTAATTTCATGGTGACGTTGACGCCAACGCTCATGTTGGGGGCAAACAGGATCGCAGTCCGCTTCGCGGCAGCCGCAATTGCAGCTTTGCCTGCATCGTCGAAACCGGTAGTGCCGATGATCATCTTGACGTTATGTGCCGCGCAGTATTCAAGATGTGTCAGCGTGCCTTCAGGGCGTGTGAAGTCGATCAGGAATTCGGCATTCGCCAAACCTGTTGCCAGATCGGATTCGATCATCACACCGGCAGGTTTGCCGAGAAAAGCTGCTGCGTCGGTGCCAATTACCGGAGCTCCGGCAATGTCGAGCGCACCTGCCAATACCGCATCGGGCGCATTCAGGATTGCTTCGATCAGCATGTGGCCCATACGGCCTGAGGCACCGGCGACGGCAATTTTTAATGGATTCATGTGAAGCTGACAGTCTATCTATGGATACTCTATGAATATATTACTTGGGGAGGGCAGGTGACGCCGCAGGCGTTGGCATCGATGTTGTTCCCGACTTGCCCGCGATGAGGGACAGATACTCCCTCTCATTTGGCAAATCGCCGCCTTCCAGGCGGGACAGCTTGAAGTCTTTGAAGAATATCGAGATATGGCTCGTGATTACGTCGCCATTGTCTTTTTCAAGCCGGAATGCGTAATCCCAGCGATCCGCATGAAAAATGTCGGCAACCAGAGGCGTCCCCATCACGAACTGGACTTGGGGAGCGGTCATTCCATCCGGGCTTTTCATTTTCTCTTTTAATTGAGCAACCATTTCCCGCGACACGAAGTTGCCCTGCTGGATATCAACACGATAGGGTGAAAAAATACCTAGAAATCGACGTTCCTTGGTAGTTTGCACACCGCTGTTTTCTCCTGCTACTGCGGCCACCTCGGACGAGGGCGGATTTTTGGTGGCGCAGCCGGACAGGGAAATGAAAGCGATTGAAATTGCAATTACTTTGGTAAATGCAGATGCAGAGATGGAAAGCGTTGTGCGCATAAGTGTCTCAATAATTGAGCGAGGTGCTAAAACCCTATATCATAAAGCAGATCGTGCGACACGTGTGTCGCGTTGGCCGCTAAGCGGAAAGTAGTGAAAAATAAGCTGTATCTCCCGAAAATATTCGATAAGACCTTGATTTTTAATGGTTATTATCGCTGGCTCCCCCAATTTCGTCTAACGAAAAACTGGGAGCAATATACAGTTACGACGCCCAAAAGGTTTGTGTTTTGGCGTCGTCAAAATCGCAAGATCACCTGTCGATTCGACCTCTTCAATCACAATTCTGCTCAAAAGGCGGGTTGAGTGTTGTCCGAAAACTACAGATTAAATCGCTGTCTTAATTTATTTTGAAGCTCAGAAGTAGTCCTGCCGGACTATTTCACGGAAAACCGTTTGCGGTACTGTATTTATTTAGCTGATATGTGCAAAGAACAGCGCGCAAAGCTCTGAGATTTCTTGTTGTACTCGACCGCGTGTCATACGTCGATGCTACAACCGGATGTACGACCACCCGTAACCTACTCAAGCATGCGTCATCGGTAACGATGGGGTGTGAAGCCTTGAAGACAATGTACCCCCGGACTCTCGGCAGCATATCTACGCGAGTAGCTATGTTGGAGACTGCTAGCAGCAAGGCGGTCAAGGGGCTAGGTTAGTCCACATGGGTAACATAAGTGAACTGTCGTTCGAACCCTCGTAAATATGACAAGGCCTAAGCTGCTGTTGGCCTTAACCAAAAGGTGTGTGATTGGATATTCCCGTGATCTGTGGGAATACGTCGTTGCTAAATCACCGGGGGATAGACAGACCCTAAATGGCAAGTCGCAGCGTTGTTAGCTGCGTCGAAATCTCACGGAACGTGGTAAGCCCGACCCTCCGCCTCACTTTGCAGGATATCGCAAAGCGGCAAGCTTCCCGCAAGGGCAGTCGATGGAGGAGCGGGTAGGGGATCGTGGAAAAAGCGAACGCCAATCTGTAATCGATTGGATAGGGATTCGAAATTTGTCCTACCTCGAAAGAGTGCAGACTTCCACATGGTGTAACAGTCGTCAGACGGCTGATTCAACTCTTGTAGTTATTCAAAACACAGTCCCGAAGGGTCGCAGTACACCCTTCGGGGGAACTGCGACTTCGGCGGACTCTACTATCCGAGGTCAAGCATGAAAGTAACTTATAGCAATCAGATAGGTTCTGCGTCCTCGCATGCTCCAACAGAATGGGCTTTCATTGATTGGAAGCGCGTTCAGAAGAACGTGAGAGGCATGCAGATCCGTCTAGCGAAGGCAGCAGAGGAAGGTGATTGGCGCAGGGTGAAAGCCTTGCAACGATGGCTGACCCGCTCGTTTAGTGCGAAAGCACTAGCAATTAAACGAGCAACCGAAAATCAGGGAAAACGAACGGCGGGCGTAGACCGAGAAATATGGGATACGCCTCTGCAAAAATACGCTGCAATTGCCAAGTTGAAGAAGCAACGGTATAAGGCCCTGCCGCTACGGAGGGTTCACATTCCGAAATCGAATGGAAAGTTACGCCCGTTGGGCATACCGACCATGAGAGACAGGGCCATGCAAGCACTACATTTGCTTGCACTTGATCCGGTGTTGGAATCGGTGAGCGACGCGAACTCTTATGGGTTTAGGAAAAATCGCTCAACTGCCGACGCAATGTCGCAGATATTTCTCCAAACATGCCGGAAGGTTTCGGCTCAATGGGTCTTAGATGCAGACATTGAAGGCTTCTTCGATAGTATCAACCACGACTGGCTGATCGATAACATTCATATGGATAAATCGATTTTAAGGAAATGGCTGAAAGCCGGGGTAATCGACCGGAAGCAATTACTTCCCACTTTAGAAGGGACGCCGCAGGGCGGCATTATCAGTCCTGCGTTAGCAAACTGGACGTTGAACGGTTTGGAGACACAACTCATTGCGCACTTCGAGGCAAAATGGGGAGTCACCAACGCTAAGAAACTGAAGTTAGGTGTAGTTAGATACGCGGATGACTTCGTTATCACGGGAGCCTCAAAAGGGTTCCTAGAAACAGAAGTGAGGCCGTGGATAGAATCGTTCCTTGCAACACGAGGATTGCGACTATCCCCAGCCAAAACCAAGGTCGTACACATTGACGAAGGTTTCGATTTCCTAGGGTGGAATTTCCGGAAATATTCGGGAACTCTGCTCATCAAGCCGAGTAAGAAAAACGCGAAAGCGTTTTATGAAAAAGTAAGAAATGTTATCAACGACAATCTGACGGTTAAGCACGAGGATCTGATCCGACTCCTAAACCCGATGCTGCGGGGCTGGGCGCAATATCACAGTCCTGTAGTTGCAAAAGAAACGTTCTCACGTGTCGAGTCGCTGATATTTTGGCGGCTCATGCGGTGGGCAAGACGCAGACACCCAATGAAGAACGCCGAGTGGATTCGCCGGAAGTATTGGTATTCCATCGGCACTCGGAAGTGGGTATTTGCCGCAGCAATTACGGCAGAAGATGGTGAACGCAGAATGATGGAACTGTACTCCTTGCCGGGTACGCCTATCGTGCGTCACAAGAAAATCAAAGGGGCCTACAACCCCTATGACCCCGAGTGGGAGGTGTATGGTGAAACGCTCCGCCAGGAACGCATGTTGAAAAACATGAGCTACCGGAAGGAATGGGCTAAACTATACTTAGACCAACAGGGCTTGTGCGCGCTTTGCGGACACGAGATGGATATCGGTACAGGATGGCATGACCATCACATAGAATATCGTGTGGCGGGAGGCTCCGATTCGCTCGGAAATCGTGTATTGCTACATCCGAACTGCCATACGCAAGTTCATAATCTAAATTTGAAAGTTATTAAGCCGGTTCTCGAAAGGAACTTTTTGTAATGCTTGAGCCGTGTGCGGTGAAAATCGCACGCACGGTTCTTAGGGGGGAGAGATTCCAGAAATGGGTTTCTCCTACCCTACATCTCAATTTCACCAATTACATGCAGAACAACCCATCCGAACTGAAGGCAAGCGGCCTGAAGGCGACGCTACCACGCCTTAAAATCCTGGATATTTTCCAAAATAGCCAGGTACGTCATCTGAGTGCAGAAGATGTATATAAAGTATTGCTTATCGAAAACATGGACGTCGGTCTTGCGACCGTATATCGCGTACTGACCCAATTCGAGCAGGCGGGGCTGCTGCATCGCAATCATTTTGAAACCGGCAAAGCGGTTTTTGAATTGAACGAAGGCTCGCACCACGACCATCTGGTATGCCTGGATTGCGGACGGGTCGAGGAGTTTTACGACGAGGAAATTGAAAAACGGCAGCAGAAAGTCGCCGCCGAACGCGGGTTTGAGATCGCCGAGCATGCGCTTGCGTTATATGGACATTGCACCAAGGTGGCTTGCACTCATCGCGTGAAATAAGGGATTGCGGTTCTTTCTCCTGCGCCTGCGTCAGCTATGACTCAACGCACTCGACAATAATTTCGCCGTAATATCCACTATCGGAATCACGCGCTCGTACGCCATGCGCGTCGGGCCGATTACTCCCAGGGTACCCACGATCTTGCCGTTGACTTCGTACGGTGCGGTTACCACGCTCATTTCATCCATCGGTACCAGTTGGGATTCTCCGCCGATATAGATCTGGACGCCGGTCGCTTTGCTCGATACGTCGAGCAATTGCATCAATCCGGTTTTTTGCTCGAACATGTCAAACAGTTTGCGCAACGACGTCATATTCGACGACAGGTCGGCGACGGTCAGCAAGTTACGTTCGCCCGAAATCACCACGTCATCCGAATGGTCTGTCATCGCGTCGCTACCGGCTTCGAGTGCTGCCTGCATGAGTTGCGTCATGTCGTCGCGAAGCTGGCGCAATTCAACCTGCAAACGGATCCGGACATCGTCGAAGCTCAGGCCGCCGTAGTGCTGGTTGATGTAATTTGCTGCTTGAATCAACTGCGAGGGCGTGTAGTCGGCATCGGTCAACAGCAAGCGATTCTGGACGTCACCACCGGGCGAAACAATGACTAACAGGATACGTTTTTCGGAAAGGCGCAGGAATTCGATTTGCTGGAATACCGATTCGCGGCGCGGCGTGAACACGACGCCGGCGAACTGCGATAGCGACGATAAGACTTGCGCCGCGCTGGCTATCATTTTCTGCGGGGAATTCGATTGCAGTCGATGCTGCAACGTGGATTCGAGTGCAGCATCGTCCAGCGATTGCACTGTCAGCAGTGTATCGACGAATACCCGATAGCCGCGGGGCGTCGGAATGCGTCCGGCTGACGTGTGCGGACTGGTAACGAAGCCCATTTCCTCCAGATCCGCCATGATATTGCGTATCGTTGCCGGAGACAGTTCGAGCCCTGAAATTTTCGACAGCGCGCGTGACCCGACCGGCTGGCCGTCGGCGATATATCGTTCTACCAAAGCTTTCAGCAGAGTTTGGGCGCGTTGATCGAGTTGCATTCTGGTATTTTATGCGAGGACCATCAGAGATCATAGGGTTGGGCGATGGATCGAAACATTTCCTTGTGCAAGTGTTGTATCGGCTTCATTATCGCCCGCGCCGGCTCTGCGGCGAATTCTTTAATTTGGACGGCAGCACCTTGTCAATTAAATGGGCTCCATTTCACCATCCTTCAAGAGACCCGAAAATTATGGTTTAATCTGCAGCATGTTGCCTAATAAATCACCCGCCTTGCCCACCCATTTCCAAACAGTCGCGATAGTTGGCAAATACCCCGCCGCCGGTATGGCCGAATCCCTGTCTGCGATTGCCACGTTTCTGCGCGATACCGGGCGCACCGTCATCTTCGAAAGCGAAACCGCACATCAAGTGAAGGTGGACGGCGCTGCGTCGATGACGCCCGCTGAAATCGGCCAGCATGCGGACGCAGCAATTGTGGTCGGTGGCGACGGGACTATGCTCGGCATCGCGCGCCAACTCGCACCATATGAAATTCCCTTGATCGGCATCAACCAGGGCCGTTTAGGGTTCATGGCGGATATTCCCCAGGACATGATGATGCCGGTTCTGGCAGACATGCTGAGTGGCAAGGTCGTGTCGGAACAACGTAGCTTGCTTGAAGGCTCCGTATCAAGGGACGGCCAAACAATTTTCCGTGCGCTGGCATTTAACGATGTGGTGGTGTCGCGCGGAGCTGGATCAGGCATGGTCGAACTGCGCGTCGATGTCGATGGCCATTTCATGTACAACCAGCGCTCTGACGGTTTGATAGTGGCGACACCGACAGGCTCGACCGCCTATGCGTTGTCTGCCGGTGGCCCTTTGCTGCATCCCAGTTTGGGTGGGATGGTGCTGGTACCGATTGCACCGCATGCTTTGTCGAATCGCCCGATCGTGGTTCCCGATTCCAGCGAAATAGTGGTTGAGGTCATCAATGGCCGCGATACGAGTGTTAATTTCGATATGCAGTCCCTGGCCAGCGTGATGCACCATGATCGGATTTTTATCAAGCGTTCGGCACATAAGATTACGTTTTTGCATCCTGAAGGCTGGAGCTATTACGATACCTTGCGCAAGAAATTGCATTGGAACGAATACCCGTCTGTCGGGGGACATTTAAAATAGGTACTGATAGCTGATTAGGTTTGCCGAGTCGCAAAGGCATTAACCACGGCGCACACGGCGATCATGGCGAACGTCAAAATCATGATTTTCGCGTATGCGCCGTGGTTCAAGAACTGCCGGTTTTTTGCTTGGTTCCAATTCATTGAATTTTCATTAGAAGCACACTCCACATGCTGCGCACACTGTCCATTCGCGATTTCGTGATCGTTGATGTAATCGAACTTGAATTCGCTCCGGGGTTCACCGTATTCACGGGTGAAACGGGAGCTGGAAAATCGATATTGATCGATGCGCTCGCGCTCGCATTGGGTGGGCGTGGCGACTCCAGCGTTGTGCGCGAGGGCGCAGCGAAAACCGATATCACAGCGGAATTTTCAACCGGTCAACAAGCCGACGCATGGTTGGCGAACAACGAATTTTTGACCGAAGAGGGCGGGGTTCTCCTGCGTCGGGTCATTGACAATGCCGGACGGTCGAAGGGGTTCATCAATGGTGTCGCGGCGACTGCGACGCAGTTGCGTGATCTGGGGGAAATGCTGGTTGATATTCACGGTCAGCACGCACATCAATCGCTGTTGAAGTCGGAGGCGCAACGCGTCTTGCTGGATAGCCAGGCAGGTTTGCTGGATGATGCCAAAACAGTTGCAGCTGCGTTCAAATCGTGGCGTGCGGTTGCCAAGCAGCGCGAAGAGTTCGAGACCAATGCAAAGAACGTTTTGATGGAGCGTGAGCGACTGGAATGGCAGGTCAATGAATTGGACAAACTGGCGGTCAAGCCTGGCGAATGGGCCGAGATCAGCAACGAGCATAGCCGCCTGTCGCATGCCGCAAGCCTGATCGAAGGAGCGCAGGAAGCGTTGACGCTCATATCGGAATCGGAGCAAAGTCCTATCCTGTCGCAGTTGACATCGCTGACTCAAAAATTGAACAAGCTGGCCGATGTCGACGACGGCTTGAAGCCGGTACTCGAAGCACTGGAGCCGGCTTGCATCCAGTTGCAGGAAGCGGTGTATTCACTCAATGATTACCTGGGTCGGGTCGAGCTTGATCCGGGCCGTTTAAATCAAGTGGAATCGCGACTGGAGGCGATCCATTCTACCGCACGAAAATTCCGCGTTGCGCCGGAAAATTTGCCGCAGGAATTCGAAACCTTGTCGGCGCAATTGCGAGAACTTGCAGATGCTACCGATCTGGAATCGCTACGTGCCCAGGAAGAAAATCGCAAAGCCGTATATATGGCCGCCGCGCAAGCGCTATCAAAGAAGCGTTCAAAAGCCGCCCGTGCATTGAGCGATGCGGTGACTACTGCAATGCAGGAACTAAGCATGTTGGGCGGACGTTTCGAAGTGGCGCTGGAATCCTGCGATCCGGCAGCATACGGGCTGGAGCATGTGGAATTCATGGTTGCCGCACACGCCGGAACTGCACCACGTCCATTGGCAAAGGTCGCGTCGGGTGGAGAATTAGCGCGGATTTCCCTGGCAATTTCCGTCATTACGTCCAGCGCGACCGCTACGCCAACACTGATCTTCGATGAAGTGGACAGCGGTATCGGCGGTGGCGTCGCAGAAGTCGTGGGGCGTTTGCTCAAGCGTCTTGGGCAGGATTGCCAGGTATTGTGCGTGACGCATTTGCCGCAAGTGGCGAGCCAGGCAAACCAGCATTTCCAGGTCAGCAAAAAAAGTACCAACGGCAGAACCGTCTCGTCAATTGATGCAATGGATGCAAAAGCACGGGTTGAGGAAATTGCGCGCATGTTAGGCGGAATCGAAATTACCGCAACGACCCGCAAGCATGCGCGGGAATTACTGGCGCTTTAGGGTAGAGGCATTTAACACCTTATAATGCCTGCCTCTGATCATCCAACGGTACCGTGATGCCTTTCCGCAAAGAGCCCCCTTATATCCATGGTACGGTCGCTAAAACTGCGGTTGTGCTGGTCAATCTCGGCACTCCTGACGCGCCGACAGCCGCCGCGGTGCGACCTTACCTGAAGCAGTTTCTTTCCGACCCACGGGTGGTCGAAATTCCGAAAGCAATATGGTGGCTCATTTTGAACTGCATCATATTGCCTTTCCGCGCAGGAAAATCAGCAGAAAAATATGCATTGATCTGGACGAAAGAAGGCTCGCCTCTCAAGGTGCACACAAAAAAACAGGCAAGCCTGCTGCGCGGCTATCTCGGCGAACGCGGACATGACGTCGGGGTGACCTATGCAATGCGCTACGGTAGCCCATCTTTGCCGGAGGTCCTGCAAAAGCTGAAAGATGAAGCCTGCGATCGCATCCTGATTCTGCCCGCATACCCACAATATTCCGCGACCACGACCGCGTCTATTTTCGATGCTGTCTTCGCACACTATTGCAACGAGCGTAACGTGCCGGAACTACGTTTCGTAAAGCACTATCATGACCATGATGGTTACATACATGCGCTCCAAGAGTCAGTGCTTGCTTACTGGCAGACGAATGGCCGACCCACGAAACTGGTAATGAGTTTTCACGGAGTGCCAAAACGCACGCTGCTGCTTGGCGATCCCTATTTCTGCGAATGCCAAAAGACGGCACGCTTATTGGCAAACCAGTTGGGATTGACGACCGATCAATACGTCGTCGCATTCCAGTCACGTTTTGGCAAGGCGGAATGGCTGCAGCCGTATACCGCGCCAACCTTGGTAGCGTTGGCGAAGGCCGGTATTGAAAGAGTGGACGTCATTTGCCCTGGCTTTGTCAGCGACTGTCTGGAAACGCTGGAAGAGATTGCGATTGAAGCGGAGCGCGAATTTAAAGCGGCAGGCGGGAAGGACTTTCACTACATCTCCTGCCTGAATGAATCGCCGGTATGGATATCGGGGATGACCGCTATCGCGGAACAGCATTTGCAGGGGTGGACCACATTAGGTAACGCAATCCAACGCGACATCGAAAAGAAGGCATCTGACATTTCCAGAAAGCAAGCCAAGCAATTTGGCGCAGACGCCTGAGCATTAGCCCTATAGAAGAGCCAATTCGGCGTAGCAAATCCAAGCGACAGCCAACGCGGTATAGGCAATAATTGTGGCCGAAATAAGCGGTAATTTCACGATATTCTCCTGGCGAATAAATCCAAAAAGTGATTAAAATTGCAACACCTTCTGTATGTATCGTAGCGTGTGCGGGAGAAATTGCCAGCTTGGAGGCATATAAATTTTGTAACAAAAATATACCAAGCATCAAGGGATGTAATTGTCGACACCGCTTCGAAGCTTATATCCCTTGAAAAAGTACGCTATATCCCCATTTGCTGGGCTAATGAGGTTTTTGAGACCCACTTATTGATAGCTGGAGAGTGTTTCATGCGGGAACAAGAAAAGATGCAAGAGCAGGAGAATCAGATCGACGACAGAGCGCAGCCTGACACAAATCCAGCGGCTGACACTCCTTCCACCATGGATGCATCGGGCTTGGAAGAAGAGTTGGCGACAGCGCTGATGAAAGCAAGCGAAATGCAGGATGCTTTCCTGAGGGCAAAAGCTGAGGCTGAAAATATTCGTCGGCGCGCGCAGGATGACATTTCTCGTGCCCATAAATTTGCCATAGAAGGCTTCGCCGAAATGCTGGTGCCGGTAATAGATAGTCTCGAGATGGCATTGAAGGTCGAGACGCCGTCGGTCGAATCCCTTAAAGAAGGCGTGGAAATGACCTTGCGTCAGCTGTCGTCTGCATTCGAGCGCAACAAGCTTGTACAGATTAATCCGCAGCCCGGCGAAAAGCTGGATCCAATGAAACATCAGGCGATTTCAATGGTTCCGGCAGAGCAAACCGCGAACACCATAGTCAGTGTGCTGCAAAAGGGATACATGATTTCCGATCGCTTGCTTCGACCGGCTCTGGTTACCGTGGCGCAATAGCGTCTAGGCAAAAAATTTCAGTGATATACGCTTGAAAGAAATACTTTTTTCCACATATTTGAAATATCTAAATCAGTTGTTAGTTAAAGGGACATAGTTATGGGCAAGATTATTGGCATCGACCTGGGCACCACCAATTCCTGCGTAGCGATCATGGAAGGCGGACAGCCTAAAGTGATTGAGAACTCGGAAGGCGCGCGCACCACGCCGTCGATCATTGCATATCAGGAAGATGGCGAGATTCTGGTTGGCGCGCCGGCGAAACGCCAGGCGGTTACCAATCCCAAAAATACCTTGTACGCAGTCAAGCGCCTGATCGGACGCAAGTTCGACGAAAAAGAAGTGCAAAAAGATATTGCGCTGATGCCTTATCAGATCGTTAAAGCAGATAACGGCGATGCATGGATTTCAGTACGCGACAAGAAGCAGGCTCCGCCGCAAATTTCTGCAGAAGTGCTGCGCAAAATGAAAAAAACTGCCGAAGACTATCTCGGCGAAGAAGTCACCGAAGCCGTGATTACAGTACCGGCTTATTTCAATGATGCACAACGTCAGGCAACCAAAGACGCCGGCCGTATCGCCGGTCTCGACGTCAAACGCATTATCAACGAGCCGACAGCGGCTGCGCTGGCATTCGGTCTCGACAAGAGCGGCAAGGGCGATCGCAAGATCGCGGTCTATGATTTGGGTGGCGGTACCTTTGACGTATCGATCATCGAAATTGCCGACGTCGATGGTGAAATGCAATTTGAAGTGCTCTCGACCAATGGCGATACTTTCCTTGGCGGCGAAGATTTCGACCAGCGCATCATCGATCACATCATCGAAGAATTCAAGAAAATCAATGGTCTCGATCTAGGCAAAGACGCGATCGCATTGCAACGCATTAAAGCGTCTGCAGAACGTGCGAAGATCGAACTGTCGTCATCGCAGCAAACCGAAATCAACGAGCCATACATCGCAATGGCAAATGGCGCTCCTGTCCATCTGAACATGAAGATGACGCGTGCCAAGCTGGAATCCCTGGTTGAGGATTTGATCTCCAA
>Ga0207118_1147_pt1 | contig 12868 bp, 10 predicted proteins | sample Alteio_BWMinHeat_42_FD_153507 | JGI IMG/M metagenome (GOLD analysis project Ga0207118, IMG submission 153507) | Enriched cells from forest soil in Barre Woods Harvard Forest LTER site, Petersham, Massachusetts, United States -... | ecosystem: Environmental > Terrestrial > Soil > Temperate forest >...
TTAAGAAGGGGCATCCGAATATACGAATGCTCCGGTCTGCTTTAAATGTTCTGCAATCTAGAACGCGTAGCGCAGCGAAAACTGGATCAACCGCGGCACACCGCGCGAGCTCAGAATTTTGCCGAAGGGGCTGTTCGGGATAAGTCCGTTACTCGGGCAACCGTTGACGTTTGGCGTGCAAAGCACGGTTTGCACGTCAGTGAAGGCTGGATTCGCGAAATTGGCGTGATTCCAGAGATTGAACATGTCGGCGGTAAAGCGCAGGGATTGGCGCTCCGTCAGCCGGAAGTTTTTGATCAACGAGAAGTCCCAATTCTGCTGGTGCGGGCCGCGGTAAGTATTTCTTCCAAGATTGCCGAACCCATTTACGCAATAGTTGGAGTTCGGCACGACCGTTGGATCGGGCTGAAGGGGATTGCAAAGGGCCTGGTTCGCCGCCAGAACCGGCACTCTCGCAAAGTTCAGCGGATTCAGATAACCGTTGAGGCGAGCGTGGATGTCTCCGCTGGAATAGCCGCCGTTGATGGAGGCGCCAGAGGCGAGGTTGGCCGTCAAGGTGGAAGTACTCCCGTTCAAAATAAAGGCCGTGCCACTGGCAGTGTCGAATATCGAAAAGGGCAGCCCGGACTGGAGGATGGTCACGCCGCTAATTTGCCAGCCACCGAGGAGAGTATGGGCGACGCCGGTAGAATGGCGCAGGATCGGTAAATCGTAAACGTAGCTGACGACGAACCTCTGGGGGCGGTCAAAGTCCGAAAGGCCGCGTGAGGCATCCAACGTGCTTTCGTTGTTAAAAGCGGTGTTGAACGCGGGGTTTCCCGTCGAAGTAGCATCCGTCGATTTGGACCAGGTGTAGGCGGCCTGCAGGTAGCCCTGAGACCATCGGCGCGACAGGGTCGTCTGCAGCGAGTGATAGTGCGAGTAGGCATCATTAGCAAAGATTTGATAGCCGCCGTAGCCGTTCAAACCGGGCGTGGGCGTCCTGGCGACGGCATTCGAGAGGGTGTCCGTGGTGATGGTGTAGTGAAGGCCGTTGACGTCGGTCACATGTACGGGAGTAACGGTGGCGTCGAGAGACTCAATGGCGTCGCGCGTGTCGCGCAAATGCACCGCGTGAGTTCCCACATACCCGACCTCCAGCACCCATTGTTTGCCGAGAGACCGCTGGATCGTAAGGTTCCATTGCTGCGTGCTTGGCACCTTGAAGTGGCGCGGCACTTCGAGGACGAAAATGCTCTCCGCGCCAACGCCATTGCAGCCGGCTTGGTTGCCGTAAACAGGCGTCTGGGTGGGATCCACTGTTGGACTGGTGGTACCGTTAGGATGAACAATGACGAATCCCTGCAGAACGGACGCGCAACCAACAAAACCCGGACTCAGCTGGCCCGCAGCCGGAAGGGCGTTTGGGTTGGTCATGCCGAATTGCGGCGAAGTGCACCACGGATTCTGGGGCGCGGGATTGCTGGCCACGCAGGGCTCGAAAAAATTTGTCAAGCTGCCTGGCAGGCCTGGGGCTCCAGCGATGGGAATAAAGGGCGCTTGAAAGCTGAGTTGATCGACTGCGCCGATATCTTCACGCACATAGTAAATGCCATAGCCCGCGCGAATCGTGGTGGTGTGTTTTCCGAAGACGTCGTACGCCAGGCCGATGCGCGGTCCAAGACCCCGGGCGTATTGATTGTGAAAGGTCGTTCCATTCCCGGAGCCGGACAAGCCCGCCACACCGAGAGTGTTGACGCAACCGGGATAGACAAAGGGATTCTGGCCTTGCAGCGTCAGGTCTGATTCCAGGTTGCCTATATGACAGAGGCCATCTTGCCAGGCGCCGAGGAACTCGGTGCGCAGTCCCAGGTTTAAGGTCAGGTTTTTGGTCGCTTTCCAATCGTCCTGAGCGAACACTGCAAAATCGTTTTGTTTATATTGGTGGTTAAAGACGCCGCCGCCGCCGAAACTTCCCGTTGGGGCACCTTCCAGGAATTCCTGAAAATCGCTCAAGCCGCCGCTCTGGCTGGAGAAGAAAAGCTGTCCGTTGAAAACCTGCGGGAAGAGTTTGAAGAGATTCACGAAAGTCATCTCGCCGCCAAAGCGCAGCACATGCGAGCCATGAACCCAGGAAACGGTGTCGATGAAATTGTAATTGTTCTGTTCCTGGCGCTGGTCGGCCTGGGGCGTTGGGCCGAATTGGAATCCGGAAGTGTTTAGAGTGAATTTGTAAATGTCGTTGGTGAGATTGTTGGTCGGGCGGTTAATCCCAAGAGCGGTGGCCGTCGCTCCCGCGGGTGCGGTATTGATGGAAGAATTGTCGATGTGCACCAGGCCAAAACGGAGCTCGTTCACCAGCGTTGGAGTGAAGAGGTGCGTTTCGGTAATACCCAGGAAGCGGTCGCGCACCGGCAGGGTGTAAGGGAAATTCAAATCAGAGGCAGCGATGCCACCACCGAGGGAAGCCTGAAGGCCGCCGGCGCCAAAGGGCTCAAACGTTTCCGAGTTTGAATAGAAAAAACGCTCGGAGATTTTATCGGCACCGCCGTGGAATTCGCGATCCCAATTCGCCGTGAATTGATCGTCGACGTATTTCCCGGGCTGGCTGACGGCGAAGGAGACGGAAGAACAAGGTGCCGTGCCGCTTGGTACCGCAGGAGCCGGATACAAGTATCCTCCGGCGCCCCCGCCAAACTGGCTACTCTTTACGTTGAGAAGGGCAACAATCACGGGATCGATGCTGGGGACGCCGCAAGCCGTGGCCAAAGCGGCGGCGTTGGCGGGGCCGCGATCCGCAGCGGGAATGTAGGGAATCGTGGTGCTAATGAAGGTGCCTGGCGAAAGACCGCTACGCTGGCGCGTGCCTTGATAATTTACAAAGAAGAAGCCCGCTTTTTCCGTGACTGCGGGGCCTCCGAAGCTGAAGCCAAAAAGATTCTGCCTAACAACGGGGCGCTGTTGGCCGCTGGCGTTCAAGAAATAGTCATTGGCATCGAGCTTGTCGTTGCGGAAAAACTCATAGGCGTCGCCGTGAAACTGTTTCGTGCCGCTCTTCAGCACGGCGTTGATGTTGCCGCCGCCGTTCCGCCCCTGGCTGGCGTCGTAAAGCGAGGTTTGCACCTTGAATTCCTGGATGACATCGGCGTTCGGCAACGGCGTGTTGGTGAGCTCCGCCACGTTGTAATCGGTTGCGGAGATGCCTTCGATGAGGTAGTTGTTGTTGTCCTCGCGCTGGCCGTTGACGATCATGCGCACATCGCCGCGGCCCAACTGGGTGGAATTGTTCAGCTCACTCTGCGCGCCAGAGGAAAGCGTCAGCAATTGTTGAAAATTTTGAGTTGCGAGGGGGAGCTCGCGGACGGTGTCGGTACCGAGGGACTGGCCGGTGGTCGCATTAGTAGTCTCGACGGTGGTAATCAGTGCAGAAATCTCCACCTTTTCCGTCACCGTGCCAGGTTTTAGCGTAATCGTGATACGAGCCGTTTCGGTGATGTGTACTTCCACCCCGAGGGCCTTGGCTTCGGAGAAGCCAGATTTATTTACAACCACATAGTAGGTACCGGGTGGCAGCAGAGTCGCGACGAAGGAGCCTTCCGAGTTTGTCGTGAGCCTGCGCGTGAGCTCTTCCGTGCGGTTATCGATGATCTGAACATCCGCGCCGGCAACCGACCCGCCGCTGGTGTCCGCGACGACGCCGCTGATTGCGCCGGTCGCGCCTCCCTGGCCATAAGTGCGTGTGCCAGTCAGGAATGCCATGGCCAACAACGCGGCGAATAAGAATCCAGGAATTCTTCGCATAACACCCCCTCAGGTATAAGACTCAACAGCTCCGCCACCGTGAGCGCACCACCCAGATTGGAAAACGCCCTTTGCCTAGAGAGGACGACAGACCGCAGGACACGGTGCGAGAATATGCTGAGACTCCCCCCAAAGAAACTAACGTTTCACTTTCGGAGTGTCAAGAAACTAAAGCATAAGATTTTGAATTTATCCCATTTCCGAACGGAATCCGATCCGCAGCCCGACGATTGTCTTGATACTCGATTCCCACCCAGCGGCAAGCTGCGCTTGACGCCGTACTGCGCGGGGGAGACCATGGCTTAGAGCACAGGGCACGAAACCTGCCAGCTCTGTAAACCGTCTAATGAGTTGAACCACGTTCCAGGTAGAGGTTCCCATGATTTCTCGCAAGCTGATTCCTTCCATACTGATGATTTTGATTGGCGGACTGTGGACCGGCGCGCAGCCGGCGTCCGCGGATACGAGCCACATTCGCATCATCCGCCTGAGCCTTGTGCAAGGCGACGTCCGAGTCGCGCGGGATTTTCATGGAGATTCGCTGGCCGACACCAGCGCCGCGTGGGAAACAGCGGAAGCGAACTTGCCCATCCGCCAAGGTTACGCGCTGGCAACGGACAATGGACGCGCCGAAGTTGAATTCGAGAATGGAGCCATGGCGTTCCTGAAGGAAAACACGGTCCTGGAGTTTTACGACCTCTCGCTCAAGGATGGGGCACGGACGACGCGCCTGGTTCTGCGGCAAGGCAGCGCGGCCTTCTACGTCAATCCGGAAAACGGGGACTACTTCAGCGCAACAGGCGGTGATTTTACGGTGGAAGCGGAATCCCGGAGCACGTTCCGGCTGGACAATTACGATGATGGCAGCACGGTCGAAACGATGAAGGGCCACGTCACCGTTCTGCACAAAGAACAGACGAAGCGGGTCGACAAGGGGCAGTCGCTCTCGATGAAGGCCGGTGACGATGATTCCATGAACGTCGGGCGCGTGGCGGAGGAAGATGATTTCGACCGCTGGGTATCGGGGCAGGTTGACAGCGTGGCAACGGCCACCAACGCCGCGCTTCAGTACACGGGCTCACCCTACTACGCTTCCGGTTTTGCCGACCTTTACACTTACGGCGCTTTTTCTTCCTGCGGAGCCTATGGATTTGGCTGGAGACCTTTCGGCGTCGGGTTTGGCTGGTCCCCATTTACCGCGGGGCAGTGGATCTGGGATCCGGGGTTTGGCTGGACGTGGATGAGCGCTCAACCCTGGGGTTGGGCTCCGTATCACTACGGCGGATGGCTGTTTGACGCGTCTTGCGGCGGATGGTTTTATTCTCCGCCGTTGTTTTTCGGAAACCCGGGCGGCCGGGGGAGGCGTTTCCCGCGCGGCGTGCATCCTCCGCGGCCAGTCTACCGGCCGGTGACAGGCGTTTTCGTTCGCAACAACGGGAAATTGGGAATCGTGCCAATGCATCCGCTGGATGAAAAAGGCAAGACGCCTCTGAATCTGCAGCACGGCGTTTTCGCCCCGGTATTCGCGAAGGGCGTAAGCGAGCCGATCACCGGGACGGAGCGCGGACAAAAATGGGAAACGCTGAAGTCGGTGCCGCGTGATTCGCTAAAAGGCAGCCTGATCGCCACGACGCCGCCGGTTCACGTTTCGCGGACGGTTGTCGAAGGCAGCTCAGGCGCTCGTGTCATTTCACTCGGCAAAGATTCGTCGATCACTTACGATCCGCGGGAACACCGATTCGTAAATTCGGCTGGTTCCGGGGAGTCTTCCGCCGCGCACGAGAGGGAAGCTTCATCGGAGAAAGGACACAGTGCGGTCGTGGCTGGCGAACGTGCGGGCAATGCTCCCGCAAGGACCGCGGTGCCTGTTGCGACGCGAGGTGCAACTTCAGCGCCGCCCGCCCGCAGTGTGACGCCGCCTCCGGCGCCGCGTTATTCGGGAGGCGAACGAGGAAGTTACGGAGGCGGAAGCGGCCGTTCGAGCGGGTCGGCCGCGTCGGGCGGGGGCAGCGCGGGACGATCGTCATCGTCTTCTTCTTCCTCTTCCTCTTCTGGTGCGGCTTCGCACCCAGCTGGCGGGCGGCCGCACTGAGTAGGTTCAAAACGCAACAGAAAACGGCTCCGATTTTGGGAGCCGTTTCTCTTCTTGGAAGACGAAAGGCTCGGATCCCCGATCAGGAGAAGAGCATGCCAGCGTAGCCGACGACGGCATCGCGATCCCCGGAAACGTCCGCCGACGTGGCGTATTTCACCAATTCCGCTTTCTTCACACCCAAGGAGTTCAGCGCGGTGAGCATGGCTACGGAGGGCCCGAGTCCGCACATGGAAATACTTTCGCTGCGGCAGATGTCGTAGAGTCCACGCGGATTGAACGCCAGCAATTGATCGATGGCTTTGTGATCTTTGACGCGCGTGGTCGCGTCATCTTCGTAGTGATTCAAGTCCGAGGTGGTCAGCAGCAGTACGTCGTCATGCAAAGATGCAAGAACTTGTCCGATCGCCTGGCCCACGATGACCGGGTCTTCAAAACGCACGGTTCCCAAAGCGATGGGGACGAACGTGAAACCCGGCACAAGTACCTGGAGAAACGGCAACTGCACTTCGAGGGAGTGCTCCGCGCTGTGAGCCACGCTATCTTCGCGCAGCAGTGGGCAAGCCCTTTGCAAGGCGGCCGCGAGGGGCTCGTCAATCGCGGCGTCGCCTAATGGTGTACGCCATGCGCCATTCGAAAGAATGGCGGCTTGCTCACCGCGCGGAAAGTGGCGCACGCCAAGAATCAGAATTCTGCTGGGAATGGGAATGCGCGCGAGCACCGCGCCGGCTATGTGCCCGGAATAAACGTATCCCGCGTGCGGGACGAGGCAGGCCCTGACGCGAGCGGGTTCGAATGGCGGAGCAATTTTTGTGAATTTGCGAATGAGCGCGGTCAGTTCGAGCGGGTCGGAAGGATAAAAACGTCCAGAGACGGCAGGGAGGCGAAGCATGCTACAGCTCCGCGAATCAGATAGGCTTCGAAGGCTTTCCTTTGATCTTCATGGCCTTTTGCGTTGCGGGATCGTAGAAAATCGTGACCTTGTCGCCGTACTGGTAGCCGCCTTTGTCGACGATCTGTTGCATCTTCGCGGAGACGGCTTCGGAAAGCGGAAACGTCTGAATGGACAAGTCGTTGCCCTTCGCGCGAACGGTGATCTGCGCGGTGTTGGCGTGTTGTACGTAACCTTCGAATTTGGCCAGCCCGGTCGGCTTGGGCTTCGGTTTCACAGCATTTACGACGATCGGCACTGCGGTATCCACGACAATCGGCGCCACCGGAGTTTGTGCCGCAGCAGGGGACGACAAAGCGCCGGAAGCCGCAAGCAGCAGCGGCAACCCGAATCCTGCAATTTTCCTGAAACTTTTCATTCCATCTCGTCCGTGGCAATCCGCAAGGACTTGAGAAAACGCACATCCTGAGGCGTCATCGAAAGCCGGGCCGCCGGCTTCTTGTCATTATCTTCGGAAAAGGGCTCCTGATCCACCTGAATGCGCAGGGACTCGAGGAAACGGCGGTCGTGCGTGGTCAACTTGGCGGCTTCGACAGCGGCGGCGTCGCGCTTCGCGAGCCCGATGGTGGCGTCCAGCTTGAGGACGATGTCGTAACCGTGCGCGCGCACTCCGGCAATTGCTCCGGTGATGCGGTCGGAGTCGGACACCGTGTCGTTGATCGCGTGTCCCAGTTCACGGAGCAAGTTTTTCAGGTGATCGTCGAGTTGCAAGGGCGAATCTCCCAGACTTCTTCGGCCATTTTAGGCCGACAAATGCTTGGATACAAGAGAGCTTCGGTACGTTGTCTCCAATCCGTTCACAGTACCTTCGGTCAGGTTTCATTGGCCAGGAAGGACTTGAATCACTCGACGGCGGTTCCTGTAGTCGGCTTCGTTTTGCGCTAAGATGCTGGTATGTCCACGGCTTCGAACGTTGCCGGGTCGGCGCCGCAACAAAACGGCTTCCGGCGCGTTTGGCGCACGCTGAAGCAGCTGTTTTACGAGATTACCGGAGCGGCGTTTGCCGTTCTGGCGTTTGGTTGGCTTAACGCGGCGTTACGCGCGTGGACCAAGGACGCTGCTCGATGGCTCGTCGGCATGGCTGTGGCCGTGGCGCTGCTGTTTGTGTTTTTTTCAGTGACTTCTTTTCGGCGAGCGAGGAAGTTGTAGCGTTTTTTCTGCGGGATGAGTTCACTTGATGGCAGACAGCAAAACGAAATCCGAAGCTTCCGCCGAACGCAAAGAGAAATTCACGACCCTTTCCGGCATTCCACTTGAGCGCGTGTACTCTCAAGATTCCTTTGTTGATTCGGAGACCGAAGAATCGATTGGCTACCCTGGCGAATACCCCTTTACTCGCGGCATCTATCCGACGATGTACCGCGGGCGTTTCTGGACTATGCGGCAGTACGCGGGGTTTGGCAGCGCTGTCGAATCCAACCAGCGGTATCGCTATCTCTTGAGCAAGGGCCAGGCAGGCCTTTCGGTTGCGTTTGATCTTCCCACGCAGATTGGGATGGACTCGGATCATCCGCTGGCGCTGGGCGAAGTCGGCAAAGTCGGGGTGGCCATCGATTCGCTGGAAGACATGGAGACGCTTTTCGAGGGAATCCCGCTTGAAAAAGTCTCCACTTCGATGACCATTAACGCGACTGCCGCAATCCTTCTTTGCCTTTATGTGGCTGTGGCGAAAAAGCAGGGCGTCAGCCTGCAAAAGCTTTCGGGGACGATTCAGAACGATGTATTAAAGGAATACATCGCTCGTGGAACGTACATCTACCCAGTGCGACCGGCGATGCGCATCGTGACGGATATTTTTTCGTGGTGCCGCGATCATCTTCCGAAGTGGAACACTATCTCCATCTCCGGCTATCACATTCGCGAAGCGGGATCGACAGCCGTGCAGGAAGTGGCTTTCACCCTCGCCGACGGCATCGCTTACGTGCAGACGGCGCTCGACGCGGGATTGCGTGTCGATGACTTCGCGCCGCAGCTTTCTTTCTTCTTCAACGCGCACAACGATTTGCTGGAAGAGATTGCCAAGTACCGCGCCGCGCGACGGCTTTGGGCGCGCACCATGACGGAACGCTTTGGCGCAAGGGATCCGCGCTCGTGGATGCTGCGTTTTCACGCGCAAACGGCGGGCTCCTCGCTTACCGCGCAGCAGCCGGAAAACAACATCGTGCGCGTGGCGATTCAGGCGCTTGCTGCCGTTCTCGGCGGCTGCCAGTCGTTGCATACCAATTCGCTCGATGAAGCGCTGGCCCTTCCCACGGAAGACGCCGCGTTGATCGCCCTGCGCACCCAGCAAGTGCTCGCTCACGAAACGGGCGTTACCAACACCGTTGATCCCGTGGCTGGTTCTTACGCCATCGAGTCCCTCACCAATGAGATCGAATCGCTTGCAAGCATCTACCTTTCGAAGATCGACAAGATGGGAGGAATGCTCAGGGCCATCGAAAGCGGCTTCGTGCAGGGCGAAATCCAAAAAGCGGCGTACGAGTTCCAGCGTGCCGTCGAAAAAAAGGAGCAGATCGTCGTGGGCGTGAATGATTTCGTGGCGGAAGAAGAGCGCACCATCCCCACGCTGCGCATCGACTCGGAAATTGAACGCACCCAGATCGCCCGCTTGCACGCCCTGCGCGCCAAACGCGACTCCGCTCGCACAAAATCCGCTCTCGCCGAACTCGCGCGCCGCGCCACCACCACGGAGAATCTCCTTCCCGCCATCCTCGCGGCCGTCGAAGCTTATGCCACGATCGGCGAAATCTCCGACGCCCTTCGTCGCGTCTTCGGCGAATACCAGGAATCCGTCGTCATTTAATCTTGGCTAATTCTTATGACTCCACTATCTCTGATAAACGATGCTGCGCCACACTGACGGAAAGCACGAAATCCGTTCTCTTGCCCGAATAAGAACGGCTGTAGATGCCGTACGGTTCCTCGACACTGTTGGTTTCTGTGTTTTGTTCCCAGTAAAAAATGTGCCGTTGGCGTCGCTCTACTACGCAGTCGCAAAACACCGGCCAATTGGATGGGACAAGTACGCGCAGCTCATCTGGAAATGGAAGGATGAGCTGCCGAAGAAGCGCCGGGCCTTCTATGGAAAATATTTCAAGAGCCGAGGCTCATTCCTCTCGCTAAAATTTCTTCCGTACTTCCTGGCCCTGCATGGAATGGCTGTGCCCGCCAGCGATGCGGAAGAGTTTTACAAAGCTGGCCACATCAGTCATGACGCGCTGGAACTCTGGCAAGCGCTGGCGAAGCACGAGCCGCTGGCGACGCTGGAACTGCGCCATGCTTGCAAGATGGAAACGCAAGCGGGAAACAAACGCTTCAAGAAAGCCATGCTGGAGCTGCAAGGCCTGCTGATCGTCACGCACTCCGGCACGGAACAGGAAACTGACGCCTGGGCGTCCAATCGTTTTGACCTCGTGACGCGCTCCTTTCCAGTGCAAGCCGCGCAAGCCTGTAAGATTTCCGTGGATGACGCGCGCACGGCGATTGCCGTGGAATACCGAACGCTTTATCCAAGTGCTTCGCCGGCCCAGATCGCGCGGCTCTTCGGCTGGACCAAAGCCCAGGCTGTCATCGCGCTTGCCCTGTAGTATTCTTCCCCTCCAGTCCTTGCCATGAAGCTGATCCTTGCCTCCTCTTCGCCGCGCCGCGCGGAAATCCTGCGCGAAGCGGCGATCCCGTTTACGGTGATTACTTCCGCCGTTGACGAAACGCCTTTCCCAGGGGAATCTCCTCAGGAGCACGTGCAGCGTCTGGCGAATGCCAAGGCGGAACTGGTCGCCGCGCGCGCCGTTGGCCCAGCGATTGTGATCGCCGCTGACACAGTGGTTACCCTCGAAGGACGCATCCTCGGCAAGCCGCGTTCCTCCGACGATGCGCGCTACATGCTCGAAACTCTTTCCGGCCGCACGCACTCCGTGATCACTGGCGTCGCGCTCATCCGCCTTCCCGATGCCGAGCAGCGCACCTTTGTAGAGTCCACGCTGGTGCACTTTGGCAAACTCTCCGAAGAAGAGCTGAATCGTTATCTGGCCACCGACGAGCCCTACGACAAAGCCGGCGCCTACGCCATCCAAGGCCGCGCGGGGCGATTCATTCCTCGCATCGAAGGTTGTTATTTCAATGTAGTGGGATTGCCGCTCGCGCGCCTCCAGCATGCCCTCATCGAGCTTGGCTGGATCGAAGACTGACTCAACGCCATCGCGTTGCGTAACTTCCTTTCTGTAGACTCACACGCAGATGACTCGCATTCCGCCTTATAATCCCGTGCATGAGTAACCCTTCTCCTCGCGAGTGGCAAGATGGCTCCGCGGTTCGCTTGGATCGCCAGGACCCCTACCTGCGCCTGCAGTCACTCACGATTTACGTTCGCGATCTCGAACAAAGCATTAAGTTTTACCTCGAACAGCTCGGCTTCCAATTGATCTTCGACGCGCGCATTCAGCCCGGCCGCCGATGGGTGACCGTCGCTCCGCCCGACGGCACTGCAAATCTCACGCTTGTCGCGCCCGAGCCCGGCTCGGAACAATACAAACTGATCGGCCAGCCCACGCACGTCACCTTTGTCACCGAAGATGTCCTTGCCAAGTACCGTGAATGGACCAAGCGCGGAGTTCGCTTTCAGTTTGCGCCGCGCTTGAAACGTCTCCAGCACGAAGTGCATGCGCGCGCCGCCCCTTCGGGGGAATCTTCTGCGCCAAGCGCAGATCACCATGCTCCGATTTGGGGCGGCGTGTTTACCCGCTTTCGCGATCTCGACGGCAATTCCTTTTCGCTGGTGAGCTTCGACGAAGTCACCCAGGCCGTAGAGGCGCAACGCCGCGCCTTTGCCGAGAGGCTGGAATTTGAACGCCGCGCCGTTCAGGAACTCGAAATCGCCAAGCAAGTACAGGCCAAGCTCTTTCCGCAGTCTAAGCCACCTCTAAAAACTCTGGAATATGCCGGCCTCTGCATCCAAGCTCGCAAAGTCGGCGGCGATTACTACGACTTCCTGGATCTCGGCCGAGGAAGGCTCGGCTTTGTGATCGGCGACATCTCCGGAAAAGGAATTGCCGCAGCTCTCTTGATGGCGAATCTCCAGGCCAATCTGCGCAGCCAATGCGCCCTCGCCCTTGACCAGCCGCAACGCATGTTGTGCTCAGTGAATCAGCTCTTCTGCGCGAATACGCCGGATGGCGCCTTCGCCACCCTCTTCTTCGCTGAATATGACGACGCGGCCGGCCGCCTGCGCTACGCCAATTGCGGCCATCTTCCCGCACTTCTGCTCCATAGCAACCATACTGTGGAGCGGCTCCACGCCACCGCTACCGTGCTGGGAATCTTCAAGGATTGGGATTGTGAAATTGGGGAATGCCAGCTCCATGCGGGTGATACGCTCGCCTTATACACCGATGGCATCACCGAGTCCTACAACTCCGACGATGAACAATTCGGCGAACATCGCCTGATTGAAGCCCTGCAGCGCCATTGCGAAGCGTCAACGCAATCAGCCCTTGCTTGCATCGTCGAGGAGGTTCAGCGCTTTAGCCCCCACGAGCAACACGACGACATCACTCTCATCCTTGCCAAACATTGTGGCAATTAGCTTCGATCTGTCCGCGCCTTTCTTCGGAAGTGTTTTTGCACCAACTGTTGCCCAAGCTCCGCATTTGGGCGTGTCAGGAAAGCTCAGCAGAAATGAAAAGGGCCCCGACCAGGTCGGGGCCCAAACTCAAAATGCGCTTAACAAACTGTCCGACCGCTACTTCTTTTCTTCGGGGGGCTTTTCAGCCGGGGGAGCCGCCTGCGGCGGTGTGGTAGGCGGTTGCGGCGGCGTGCCGGACATCCCTTCCTTGAACCCACGGACGCCTTCGCCCATGCCGCGCATCAACTCGGGAATCTTGCGCCCTCCAAAGAGGACAAGGATGACGATGGCCACAATCAATATGTGCATCGGACTTTCAAACATACCCTACCTACCTTTCGAACCCCATGGAGCAAAACCGGGGGGTTGTCGGCATGTTAAGAAGCCGCAAATCTAGAATACCTCTCAGCCGGCAGCTAACATA
>Ga0207118_1148_pt1 | contig 12851 bp, 13 predicted proteins | sample Alteio_BWMinHeat_42_FD_153507 | JGI IMG/M metagenome (GOLD analysis project Ga0207118, IMG submission 153507) | Enriched cells from forest soil in Barre Woods Harvard Forest LTER site, Petersham, Massachusetts, United States -... | ecosystem: Environmental > Terrestrial > Soil > Temperate forest >...
TGAATATCCCCGATCAATTTGTAAAGCCAGTTTGATACAAGCCTTTCATCCGGATCAGGAAGTGTATAATGTGTTCCATTATGTGCGATGGTTTCTATTTTTGCAACAAGTGCAGCCGTTCCGGTACCAAAAGCATCGGTGAGGGTGCCTGTTTTGGCGGCCTCTATAATTTCATCCACTGTTATATTGCGCTCTTCAATGACAAATCCTTTTTCTCTCATCAATTGTAAAGAGCTGTCACGTGTTACACCTTTTAAAATATTTCCATCAAGCTTTGGTGTCAATATGGTCTTATCATTCAACACAAAAAATAAATTCGTGGTGCCTGATTCTTCCAGGTATTTATGCTCGCGCCCATCCGTCCATATAATCTGGTCGAAGCCTTGTTTTTTGGCTTCCATGGTAGGCAACATGCTGATCCCGTAATTGCCGGCAGCTTTTACAAAACCGGCGCCTCCATCAAATGCCCTAACATATTTTTCTTCGATTTTTACTTTGATGGGTTTGGGATAATAGCTGTTCACGGGGCAGCAGAAAATAAAAAAACTGTAATTATTTGATGGTCTCACGCCCACAAAATCGTCAGTGGCAAACATAAAGGGTCTTAAATACAAAGCGCTTCCAACCTTGGTCGGGATCCAGTCCTGGTCAAGTTTTACAAGTTCTGATAAGCCATTGATAAAAAGTTCTTCAGTGATATGAGGCATACCCATCCTGTCGGCAGAAATATTCAAGCGGAGCAGGTTTTCATGCGGGCGAAAAAGTTGGGGATTTCCCTGCTGGTCTTTAAAAGCTTTCATGCCTTCAAAAATGGCCTGGCCATAATGCAAACTTGATAAAGCAGGAGAAAAGCTGACAGGTCCGTATGGTAAAATTTCAGGTTCCTGCCAACGGCCATCGGCATAATCTACCCTGAACATATGATCGGTGAAGATCTTGCCGAACTCAATATTTTCAAAATCACATTCTTTTATTCTTGATTGAGAAGTTTTGCGGATTTTTATGCTAATTGCCATGTAATTTATAAACGAATGAATTTAGTTTCCGATAATTTTGTTGAACTCTTATTTGATGAATTTTACCTGGTCAAAGAAAAACAAAATTCCAAACAATACAATTACTTAGGTAAGAATAAGGCAGGCCTGCTCATACTGGTTGATTATAAAGATATTGCGACTGTTCCGGAGGATGATATGAAGCTTTTACAAAATATAGTCAACGCCGGACTTTTGCTTAGCATGGATGATATCTCCATATTAAATATAGCTTCTTATACGGAACGTTCATTCGATGATTTGCTCTTATTTTTCAAACCTGAAAGGATGATCATATGGGATTGTGAAAAGTATTTACAGAAACAAAATATTCATTTAAAGAAGCACCAGTTAACTACTGTAAAAGGATGTAATATTCTTAAAGCAGATTCGCTTGCCATTTATATCAATGACCAAAAAGCCAAGCTGGAACTTTGGAACAATGGGATCAAAAAACTTAAATAAATTCAGAGCCACAAAGGCTCAAAGGCACGAAAGAACAAAAGGAAGATGTTGGAAGATATCTCTAAAGTTTTTTTGCGTGGATAAAAGCGGCTCTCCACTATACTCCGCTGGCAGAGGTGTTAGAAAGCTTGCTTTCTGATGGAGGTGGATAATGAGGAACCAAGGGAAAAATCACTTAATTGAATAGATTATTCACCACCTCCGTCACAATGAAGTTGTGACACCTCCGCAAGCGGAGGATAGCTGTCGCCAAAATCGTTGACAGAGTTATTTTGGCATGCATTAATTCTTAAACCTAATTTAAATAAATGGAACTCGTTTTTGCTTCACACAATAAACATAAACTTCAGGAAATAGTTCAACTCCTTGATCATTCCATTATATTAAGATCATTGGATGATATTGGCTTTTTTACGGAAATAGAAGAAAGCGGAAATACCCTGGCAGAAAATGCAAGTATTAAATCAAGTGCCATATATCATGCGACAAAATACAATTGTTTTGCTGATGATACCGGCCTTGAAGTAAGTGCTTTGAATGATGCCCCCGGAGTTCACAGCGCGCGTTATGCGGGGAATGAAAAAGACAGTAAGAAGAATATTGATCTGCTGCTGCATAACCTTAAAGATAAAGATAAACGGGATGCCAGGTTTGTCACGTGTATTTCACTGATTATTCATGGCAAGGAAGCATTTTTTGAGGGGGAACTGAAGGGTGAAATTATTAAAGAAAGGCGCGGTACAAATGGGTTTGGTTATGATCCTGTTTTTATACCGGAAGGCTACGCAAAAACTTTAGCTGAACTGAGTCTTGATGAAAAAAATAAAATAAGCCACCGTGCGAGGGCTTTTGCATTGCTAAGAAAGCATCTTGAAGATATCAGTTCTTAAATTCTTTGTGGGAGATCTTTTCTTCTATTTCAAAATCCAGTAGGTCTTCGTCAACCTCCAGATCGGCAATTTTATGACGGTAAATGTACATGGGGAACTGTCCCACAATGCTTGCCAGGCCAATAATTACAGCCAGCACGATAATGGTACTGTTGTTTTTAATAAGAAAAGAGGTAAGAATAAAAAGCGTATTGATGATGTACAAGGTATAACAAACTTCTTTATGTGAAAGGCCGATCTTCAACAACCAGTGGTGCACATGGTTTTTGTCAGCCTTGAATGGAGATCTTTTTTTGCTGGCACGTACGATAAATATTCTTAAGGTATCATACAATGGCACGATCAGTATGGCAATGGCAAGTGCCGGCGCTGAGCTTACTTTATACACGGTGAATGCAGAAGGTGCATTAAACTGGATGAATTTGAGCGTTAACACAGAGATCATAAAACCGATCGTCAGTGAACCCGCATCACCCATAAAGATCTTTGCAGGATTGAAATTGAAAAATAGGAATCCAAGCAAAGCGCCTGATAAAGCAAAGGCAATTAAGGACCATTGATACTGATCAATAAAATAGAACCAAAGGGCAAAAGTGGTGGAGATGATAAAACCCAGTCCGCCTGCCAAACCATCAACACCATCAATCAGGTTAAAGGAGTTGGTGATCACGATCAATGTGAACATGCTTAGAGGAATACTCACAAGCAGAGGAATTTCATCAACCCCAAAAAGGCCGTAAAAACTTGTGATGCGAATCCCTTCAGCTATGCAAACCAAACCTGCGGAAAGAATTTGTGTGACGAGTTTATTTACCGGTGACAACACGATGATATCATCTTTAAGTCCCGAGAAAAAAAGCAGGATCAAGCCGGCAGTAAGGTATTGCAGGCGCGGTGTATCGGGCGAACCCCAGAGACAAATGGCAATGGCGAAGGAGGCAAAAATGGCCAGGCCCCCCAGGCGTGGAATTTTATTGGTATGCAGTTTACGGTTGTCAGGTTTATCGTATAATCCTTTAAGTTTAGCGACTGTAATGATGGAGGGAATGCCGAAAACTGCTATCAGCAACGCAGTAGTAAATATGAGAATAATGTTAATCATAGGCCTTTAAGCAACATTTTTATTCCGCACTGGATAAATCCAGTATATACTGAATTTATTACTAGAACGTAAACAAGTATGCCTTTTGTATATAAATTATAAATTTTGTTCCTTTTTTATCCCGTTTTTGCCTAAGCGCCTGATCTTAATGCAATTAAAATGTTTATGGAGCCAGCCTGTCCCTTTGCCAGGTTCCATTTTCTTTCCTGCAGAAAAGAAATCTGTCGTGCAGCCTGTTTTCCCGGCCCTGCCAGAATTCTATCCTCTCCGGGGAAACACAATATCCTCCCCAGTTTTCGGGACGGGGGATCTCTGTGTTTTCGTATTTTTTCTCCAATTCGTTAAAACGTTTTTCCAAAAAGTCCCTGCCGGGGATCACCTGGCTCTGAGGGGAGACATGCGCACTGATGCGGCTTGCATAGGGACGACCATTGAAATAATTATCCGATGCCTCCTTATCAACCCTGCTCACCCTGCCTTCTACCCTGACCTGTCTGAACAGTTCTGGCCAGAAAAATACCAGCGCTGCTTCAGAATGATGCGTCAGTTCATGGCCTTTATTGCTGTTATGATTGGTAAAAAAAACAAAACCTTTTTCATCAAAATGTTTTAACAGAACGACCCTTGCAGAAGGGCTGCCGTCATGCTTTACGGTAGCCAGTGTCATGGCATTGGGCTCATTCACTTTCGCTTCCAGTGATTCATTGAACCAGGCTTCAAATTGGCTGAAGGGATCAGGCATAACATCCTGTTCACTAAAGCTCTTAAAGCGGTAATCGGTTCTTATATCTGCAATGTTCAACATGTCTGAATATGCAGCAAATTTAATCATAATGCCCAAAGCCATCAAATGATTTTTATTTGTAAATAATTGCAAAACATATTTTTTATTTGTGGTCAAATGCAGTTAAGCAGCCCTACAAAAGGAAATTTATTGATCAGCGAACCTTTTTTGTTCGACCCGAATTTCAGCCGTACCGTCGTATTGCTCAGTGAGCATAATGAGGAAGGAAGCGTAGGATTCATTATAAACAGGTTATTAAATATGGACACTGAGGAGCTGGTTCCTGGTCTGCTGAATCATCGCTTTCCTGTTTTTTACGGTGGTCCGGTTGAACCCAATACCCTGCATTTCATTCATACCTGTGGCCAGGTCATTCCTGGCGCACAGGAAATTACGGAAGGCATTTATTGGGGCGGGGATATTGACATATTAAGTGATCTGCTGAATCAAAAGATCGTGATGCCTGAAGAGTGTAAATTTTTTGTGGGTTATAGCGGCTGGACCGAAGGTCAGTTGATAGAAGAAATAGCTGCCAAAGCATGGTGGATCAGCGATGCGGATGCGAAAACGGTTTTCACAGACGACCTGGAAGATATGTGGCGAAGGGCGGTAAAGAACCTGGGTGGGGATAAGAGTTACCTGGCGGATGCGCCGTTGGATCCGAGGTGGAACTGAGAATGCCGGTGTGCGGTGATCGGCAATCAGTGAAATGCAAGTAGTAAGTCGTAAGGGATAAGTCGAAAGTCGTAAGGCTACAAAAAGACAAGATCTGCCTTAGGTGGATGATAATACAGCTTCCTAAATCGCCTTGGAAAGGGTCTTGTATCTGTTTAAGTTTAAAAAATAAGCCAAAAACCAAACATTTTTTTTCTACCTGAAATTGTAAACTGTAATCGGCAAGTGGCAATCAGTGCGAGCAAAACCGATTACCGATAACTGATTACCGATCACTACCTATTTGATTTTCACATAAACCAACTTACTCTTCCCTGTGCTGCGTTCGTCTATCTGGAAGCGGTTCATGCTTTTTATCAAAGGCAGCATTTTGACGTAGCCGTAATTCCTGGGATCAAAATCGGGTTGTTTTTTTAAGATGAGGTTGCCGAGTTCCCCGAGGAAAGCCCAGCCGTTTTCATCTGCCAGGTCATCCACCGAATCGGTGATGAGTTTGATCAGGTTCCTGTCAATTTTATTTAAGGATTCTGTTGTTTTGTCGGAGTGTTTTGTTGTTTTCGCAGAAGTAGTTCTGGGTTCCTCCGCAGGCTTGGGTTTTAAGATCTCTATGTAAATAAATTTCTCGCAGGCAGATATAAAGGCGGAAGGTGTTTTTTTCTCCCCTATGCCTATCACTTTCATACCTGCCTCCCTGAGCCTGGTAGCGAGCCTGGTGAAATCACTGTCGCTGGACACGATGCAAAACCCATCTACTTTTCCTGAATACAAGATGTCCATGGCATCAATGATCATGGAACTGTCGGTGGCATTTTTGCCGGTTGTATAACTGTATTGATGAACAGGGGTGATGGCATGTTCCAGCAGCACATTTTTCCATCCCGAAACGGTGGGTTTGGTCCAGTCGGCGTAGATCCTTTTGAAGGTAGGCGTTCCGTACTTGGCAATTTCTTCAAGCATTTCTTTGACGTTCGCATAAGGAACATTATCCGCATCAATTAATACGGCAAGTCTGAGGTCTTTTGTTGTTTCCATTTTTGGTTGTTTTGTCCAAGGTAGGTTGGATCAAGCAAATATAGGTAAAGCGATTCTTAATAGAGATATTCACCACCTCTGTCACGACTTCGTCGCGACACCTCCGCCGGCGGAGGACAGCTGACGCCAGCCTTCGTTGACGCCGGTATGGGCGTTCTCGCCAAAGATAATTTGTAGAAACCTTAAAGCTCGTAAACGTGTATAAATTTTGTGGCAGTTGCGATGTCCTCCGCGGGCGGAGGTGTTAGAAAGCTTGCTTTCTAATGGAGGTAGAAACTTTTTCGTATTCTGGAAATAGATTACCCCAGTTTACTTTCCTGAATTTTTTCTATTGTTTCCGCGATTTTATTCGACACTTCGTTGATATTATTCAAGACTTCTCCATCACTAAAACGAATAAGTGTAAAGCCGGCCTGTTCCAAATCTTTTTGTTTCTGAAAATCTTTTTGTTGGGTCTCTTCCCATTGATGTGTTATACCATCAACTTCAATCACAAGCAATAATTCCTTGCACATGAAATCAGCTATATAATTTAATACAGGTACTTTGTCTTCTAAAAGTATATCCTTTCATTCCACCTGCGCGTAAAACATATTTCCACAAACAAGCTTCTGCTTTGGTCATATTATTTCTAAGCTTATGAGCATACTTTCTAAGTGATTTATTGTATAAGTAGGAATTATCTTTTTTGGGTTCCATCAGGAAGATGAATTTGCGGAGCCCAATGTATAAATTTAGGGGATGGTAAAAAGTTAAAAACTATAACGATTTCACCACCTCCATCACGACTTCGTCGCGACACCTCCGCCGGCGGAGGATAGCTGACGCCAGTCTTCGCTGACACCAGAGTGGGCGTTTTCGCCAACATCAATAATATCTTGCAGGCGAGGACACCTGCAAGGGCGAAAAAAATTAAATGCCCGAAAAAAACAATTGCTTTTGATAGTAAAAAAACTCAGGGGGCAATTTATTTGGTTGCTGAGGATAGCATGCATGGGTTGGATGGAAGGCACAAGCGGACGCTTGCGCCAGCGGGGAATGTCTGTCGTCCAAACTTCCGTTGATAGAAATCGTAATATCATTGGTAGGTTCTGTCAAATTCGTTAATATTATTTGATATTTTTCAGTTGTGTCATAAGATACACATGCCGGCATTCCATTTATAGATACCCCCTCTTTAATGTATAAAATAGTGTCTATTCTAAAAGTAATTTCCTTAATAAAAGTAGTATCGGAGAACTTTTGAAATTTTATGCTTTGCCCTAATTTATAAGGTAAATATGATATAACAGCTTTCGGAATAAATTTGTAAGTATTTCCCGGACAAGGCGGATCTTCTGACTTAAAACACCCACCAACTAACATAAAAGAAATAGCGAGAATAATAAAATTAGTTGCTTTCATTTTTGTATTTCTTTAGTGTGGGCTTGACTTATTTGTCTATGGTTGCGCCTTAGCAACTTTAAAAAAATCAAAGGTAGAAAAAACCAATTGCTTTTGATATTACAAAATTCATTGAGGAATTTAGTCAGAATTTATAAGCTGTTTTTAAGGTGTCATTAATTCTGTCAGTTAGGATTTCTACAAGTTCTTCATCCATAAATTTATAGTCGTCTGCTATGTTCAGTATTTCAATTTTTGGTAATTCTAAATGTCTATATAGTCCCCAAATTTTTGCTCGTTGTCCAGTCTCCATTACAAAAACTAAATCCGCCCAATTAAGGTCATTTTCAGAAATCTTTGTGTTACTTTTTTGGCTCAGTCCAGCGGAACGAATGTTGAAACGTGGATCATTTTTAAAAATATGTTCAGCTGTCCTGCTTCGTTTTTTATTTCGTCCGCAAACTACAAGTATATTAGGTCTTTCTGTCATTGAATTATCGTAGTCTTAAAATTGGTGTAACGACGTTCCAGGTGCTGCTGCTGTGGCGGATTTAGAACCACAAAACTGACACGCTAAACAAATGCCATTTAGAAAAAAAAGTTGCCACCAAAACGAAAACACCACTTACTGCAAGCGCATGTTAGGCACAGTGCTTTTCATTGTCAGCATTAGTAACAGTCGTCTGGAGCAATACACAAAACTTTAGGTAATTCAACACCGATTTTGTTTTGAAATATTTTTTTGTCTTTGAATTGTCGTCTATGTAATAAAAGAACAGAGTATTATTTTGTAGTTTAAAAGGAAGTTCCTCAGGAAGTCCAATTTCATATTCCTTTTTAAATGTCTTTGCGCTGTCAAGGAAAATAACATTTGAGTGTCCATGCTTTTGAATTGCAGCTTGCGTCACGCTGAAACTTGAAAGAACAAAATAAATTGTCAACCCGTTTTTGTTTTTGATGTCACCTAAATAAATAATATTTTCTGTGTCACGGTCTTTAGTTTTTACGAATTGCTTTTTACTTTTTTTGCCTGTCTTTACAAATTTTGAATAGTCTGTCTGTCCTGACGAAATTGTCGAGAAAACGGAAATGAATAATATTATTATAGTCGTCTTTAGCATTGTGCCTAACTTATTTATATGCGCAATATAAATAGCGCATATCTCCCCAAATCCAGCCGGCTTTACGCTATAAATACCACTCCTTATTATTTTGTAAATGTACTTCTTTCACAAATAAAAAATAAAAAAGCCCCCGGAATTTCCAGGGGCTTTGGATCAGAGGTCTCGAGCAGATTCGAACTGCTGTAGAAGCTTTTGCAGAGCTTTGCCTAGCCTCTCGGCCACGAGACCTTTTGTGCCTGCAAATATAGAATTATTTTTTACTTCAGGCTAATAATTTTATCGCGGTAGAGTAGTTGCCCATCTTCGTCTTTGATCATCAATACATATAGAGCGGGCAGCAATGCGGAGATGTCTATGGAAAATACCTGGTTCATCTTTTCATATTTTGTATGCAGGATCTCTTTACCATGCAGATCATACATGTAAATAGTCGTATTTTTATTCAGCGGTTTAAAGCTCTCTATATATATAAGGTCTTTCGCCGGGTTGGGATAAATATGGAATGATCCCGGCATTAACTCATTAATGCCCTTTGTTGTGTTGCGATGAACCTTAGTGGCATTGGGAATCCCCCAGCCGTAATAATTATTGGGGTTTGCGGCCATACTCGCCGATTCTTTAATGGCGTAAAATAATTCCATGCTTTTAAACAGGGTGTCGCTTTGCCAGATACAGGCCGCCATTCCACTGATCAAAGGTGTAGCGAAGGAAGTTCCGTTGCCGGCAATGATCTTTCCTTCAGATGAAATATGCACGGTCTTTTGCCCTTGTGCAGCGACCTCAGGTTTTATGCGTCCGTCAGCTGTCGGCCCTGTGCTGCTGAAAACAGCATAGTTGCCTGCAGAGTCCACCGCGCCTACAGTCAGGTTGCTGTCAGCATCGCCGGGAGCAATGATGTATTGCCAGGGATGTCCGCCTTCATTGCCCGCCGCAGTGATCACCAGTATGCCTTTTGAAGCAGCCATGTTAGCGGCCTTAGTTATGACAGTAGTATGCCCGTTCATATCTGCATAAGTATGGCTCGTGCCATAGGTGAAGCCATCAAAATAACCCAAAGAAGAGCTGATGATATCTGTTCCGATGCTATCGGCCCACTCAGCCGCTGCCAGCCAATTATATTCTTCCAGTTCGCCCTCTTTGCTGTTGTCCTCGGTTACGCCTAAAATAAAATTGGCATCGGGCGCAGAACCGCTGTAAAAGCCAGGCACTCGCGCAGCCAGAATACTGATCACCCTTTGGCCATGGTCCCCATCGGGGACAAAGGCATTCAGGCTGTCATGCACAAAGTTCCGCGAGGCAAGGATTTGCTTATTGGTAAAAACGTGTTTTAAACAAGTCATGGTATCAATATTGTTAAAACCATTATCAAAAACAGCTATGGTCATTCCCTTGCCTGTGAAGCCATGTGCATGAAGGGTATCCAGCGCCAGCATGTGCAATTGATTATCGCTTTTAAAGCGATAATTGGTGTCAATAGTGCTATCTGCTATGGAAGTAATTCCGCTTTTAACTTCAAGTTCATGCAGGGCTTCGATTTTTTTGATAAAATAAAAAGAGCGTATTTTTTTGAGTTGTTCTTCATTCAGTGATGCACTGACGGCGTTCAACCATTTACTTGACAAACCTATTTGAATTCCTGCCTGCCTGAGTTTTTTCAGATAATCTTTATACACGGGGTAATCATTCAAGTTGATAGCAATATTTTGTTTTACCCTGCGGGAAATAGCTTTTTTACTTAAAAAATCAGTGGCTTGGTATGTATTACAATTGCCTTTATCCTTAAAATAAATAATATAATGTCCATGCTGTGCAAATAAGTGTTGCATGACCATTGCGCAAAGCAGGAGCAGTATGAATTTTTTATGGAACATGATACAAAGTAATGATGATTTAAAGAGAGAAAGCATTTTATTTGCGTAAATATTTAAACATACAGACATGCAAAAGATCTTTTTAGTTACAGGAATGGCCATATTTTTATTTGGCTGCGGCAATTCAAATATGCAGAAAAAAAAATCAGCACCGGCAACAGACAGCAGCAAAGCGGATTCTGCAAGGGCCATGTACTTTGGTGATAAAATCAATGAAGATGGCGCCATTGCCCTGGCCGACATGAAAATGGGTGATAAAAAAGAAATGAAAGTGAAACTCACGGGAGAGGTTGAAGCGGTTTGTCAAAAGAAGGGCTGCTGGATGGATCTTAAAAATCCGAATGGTGAAAGCATGCGTGTGACCTTTAAGGATTATGCGTTCTTTATGCCAAAAGATTGTGCGGGTAAAACAGCCATTGTAGAAGGCGTTGCGAGCGTTGAGGAAACCAGTGTGGCGGATCAGAAAGAGTATGCAAAGGACGCAGGTAAGAGCAAAGAGGAAATTACTGCTATCAAAGAACCTAAGAAAGAATTGGTGTTTGAGGCGAGCGGGGTGATTCTTAAATAGGTTATGAGTTATTTGTTAATGGTTATACGTTGAGGAATTTATCAGGAGTATCACCCTGAAAGGGTCTTGTATTTTATAGTCGTAAGTCATAAGTAGAAAGTCGTAAGGAGTTATGAATGTTGAATGAGGATGTTCTTTCAAACCGTTATTGCGAACGTAGCGCAGCGGAGTGAAGCAATTCCCTTTTCAACAGCAGATTGCCGCGCCTTCCTTCACAAATCCCAGCGCAAAGGCTCGCATCCGATAGCTATCGGATGACGTTGAAACCAGGATCGCTTGTCCTACAGGGCATGCACCTAAAGCGGGTCTTGCATTTTATTGGCGTAAGCAGTAACCTATTAACCTAATAACTCAATAACGGTATTTAGACATGATCAAAAAAAGTATTTACCTCATTCTATGTTTCACAGTTGTTGTGCTGCTCGCAGACGCTTGTTCCAATCATGGAAAAAAACCTGAAACGAGTAAGGAAGCAGTAAAAGCAGACACAAGCAGGGAAGAGGAATGTACTAAAACGCCATCGGGAACGATCAAGGATCCGAACCATCCCAAACCCATGGCCCTGATGATGCGGCAAATGGTTAACTATGGAGATAGCATGAAGGCGCAATTATTGCGTGATGAAAAATTAGATGCCAAACTTTATCCTTTCCTGCGTTTTTATTTTGCCGAACCTACAGATCCGGAAGTGCTTGAGCCGAAATTTTATGACAATGCACGTTTGTTCCAGGCAGCCTGGAAAGAGATATTTTCACATCCAAGGGAACAGAAAAAATACTACAACGCCATGATTGGTAAATGCATCAATTGCCATGAAAGCTATTGCTCGGGGCCGCTGAAGAGAATCCGGAAACTCGTTATTATTTATTAGTTATACCTTATTGGCAGATAGCCCATTTTCAATAGCCTTTAAGTTATGAGTTAGTGATACGCATAGTAGGCTTCAGTAAACATCAATCGAACAATTATTAAATGAAAGCAATTATATATACAAAATATGGCCCACCGGAAGTAGCCAGGTTAATGGAGGTCGCTCGGCCCATACCAAAAGACAATGAGGTGTTAATTAAGGTTTGCGCATCAACAGTAAACCGGACAGACTCTGGTTTTCGCAGTGCAGAATATTTTATTTCGCGATTTTGGAGCGGGCTTTTACGACCAAAATATCAAATCCTCGGTTGTGAGTTTGCAGGTATAATTGAAGAAATTGGAAAGCGGGTAACTACATTTAAGAAAGGAGATAGGGTTTTTGGTTATAATGACAAAACCTGCGGGGGACATGGAGAATATTTAACTATTGCTGAAAGTGATGCAATTACAATTTTACCTAATAACTTAAACTTCGAAGAAGCTGCGCCAATTAGTGAGGGTGCCCATTATGCATTAAATAATATTAAAGCGTCTAAAATAAAAAGTGGCCAAAATGTTTTGGTTTACGGTGCTACCGGAGCAATTGGTTCGGCAGCTGTTCAACTCTTAAAATATTTTGGAACAAATGTTACCGCGGTGTGTAACACTAAAAATGTAGAACTTGTAAGAACACTTGGCGCAGATACTGTAGTTGATTATCAAACACAGGATTTTACAAAAACAGAAATAAAATTTGATTTTATATTTGATGCTGTGGGTAAAAGTTCATTTGGAAAGTGTGAGCCATTACTGAACAAAAAGGGAATTTACATTTCAACGGAATTAGGCAGGAACGCAGAGAATATATTTTTTGCACTTACAACCGCAATTTGGAGTGACAAAAGGGTTTTATTTCCAATTCCGACAATAAGCAAAGAAGATGTTATATTCTTTAAAGAACTAGTTGAAAAAGGAGTATATAAACCTTTAATCGACAAAAAATATAAATTAGAACAAATTGTAGAGGCTTATAAATATGTTGAATCAGGGCAAAAAATAGGTAACGTTGTGATA
>Ga0207118_1150_pt1 | contig 12782 bp, 14 predicted proteins | sample Alteio_BWMinHeat_42_FD_153507 | JGI IMG/M metagenome (GOLD analysis project Ga0207118, IMG submission 153507) | Enriched cells from forest soil in Barre Woods Harvard Forest LTER site, Petersham, Massachusetts, United States -... | ecosystem: Environmental > Terrestrial > Soil > Temperate forest >...
GCACCAGCCCATTCAACGGCGGGCGAACAGCCTTCAAAATGTCGATGTCTTTTGGCCCCACATAGAGCCGCAGCGCAAGCGGCCCCGGAGTGGTCGAACCGACCGCCATTTCCGGCAGAATTTCTTGCTGTGTCTTTCCGTCGGTCTGAAGCGTGTGCGTGGCCTGCCGCGCGGAAAGCGTCAGCAGGTCAGAAGTGGGCTGGCCCTGCGGCGCCTCGGGAGGAAGAAACGCAGCCGCGAAGTAGAGGTCCTCGATGCCCACGGCATCGAAAGCTCCGGGAACTTCGGCCGCCACGCTGCGCTGGTTCGGCACGCCCACGTTCTTGGTCGCAATGGTGCTTACGCTCCCGTCATGGCCATCGAAAACAAGCGTCTGCACCGCGGCACGAAACGCCGTTACGTCGCCAAACCCGCCGCGCCAGGCGACGCTGTAGTTGGCCGGCTGGCCGTTCTGCCGAACTGAAGTTTCCACTCCGATGATGTAACTGCCATCGAACTTCAGGGTTTTTGTGACCTCGAGCCGGCCATCGCTCCAGTGAAATTCAATTTGCGCCGGAGCCGCGAGCGTGCTGTCGGTGTCCTCACCGCCGCGCTCCGAAGAAGCCTTCACCATGTATAGGCCCTGATTGGCGGAGGATTCGAGTTGCGGATCGCCGAGCTGCAAGGCCAGCGGCCACCCTCCGGTCTGGCGAGCGAGATCCGCGTTCACCAAATCCAGCGTGCGCGGCGGGTTGCCCTCGTCGGTATATTTCTTGAGCTGCCAGCTGCGCACCACTGCGCCGCGATTGGAGAGCTCTACGCGATAAAGATCGCTTTCGACGACGATATTCTTTTCGCCGCTGGCCGCCACGGGAGGAGCAGAAGTTGCCCCGGTCGAGCCCGCCGTGGCGGGCTGATTCGTCGGCCCGGCCGCGGCGGCCAGGCCTTTCGCGGCATTTGCCGCAGGCTGCGTGACAGCCGCGGAACCCGGCGGCGGCTGGGGCTTCGGCGGGTTCAGAAAATACCAGCCGATCATCACCAAAAGCGCGAGGGCAAAGGCGAGCGCGACCCGAGCCTGGTCCGAAACCTCTTTCACGTCCGCACCTCGCTGCGCGCTTCATTGCCCCGCACACTACTGCCAAGAAACTCGGCCATATCCTCAACAACATCCGGAACCGGGTCGAAACCGCCCTGCGTGAAAGGGCGGCAGCGCCATAACCGCGCAGCCGCCAGCCAAACGCCGTGCCCCGCACCGTGCCGCGTGATTGCCTCGGCCGCATAATGCGAACACGAGGGATAAAACTTGCAACCCACTGGCATCGCCGGAGCAAAAACCGCCTGATAGAAACGGATGCCCGTAAGCAATAGCCACGCTGCCGCGCGGCTCGTCCAGACTTTCTTCGATGTAGCCACTTTCAGCGCGCCGACAGGGGGTCGCGGCTTCAGCCGCGACACTAAAATCTTCAGAATAAGGACGGCTTTAGCCGCTGAGGTTTCTATTCGCGAGGCTCCAGATGCGCTCTTCGCCGCGGCCACTTTCGCTCCCGCCACTTTCAACGACGAAGCCCCCGCAGCAGCGCGAGCAGCTCCGTCTCCATCGCCGCAAATGCCGAGCGCGTCATGGATGTGCGCGGATGAATTACGATGTCCCATCCTGGGGAGATCTCCGAACTATTCCGCCGAAGGATTTCTCGGATGCGCCGGCGGACTCGATTGCGAACCACCGCGCCACCCAGCGCCTTCTTCACGCTGATGCCGAAACGGCTTCCCAGCCCGCCATTGGCGCGATAAAAAACCACGAACTGCGCCGACGATTTCCGGGCGCCGCCGCGATAAACGGCTTCGTATTCGGAACGGCGTACCAGACGCGCGGCGCGGGGAAAGCTCTGCGGTGCACCCTCCGAAGTTCTAAATGGGCGTGAGGCGATGACGACCCTTCTTACGGCGCGCGGCCAGGACTTTGCGGCCGCCTTTGGTCTTCATTCGGGCGCGGAAGCCATGGGTCTTATGGCGCCGGCGCACTTTGGGTTGAAAGGTGCGTTTGGGCAACGATGCTCCTCAGAGCGGCCCCTGATTTCCTGCCCCGAATGCGCCATCCAAGGGGCTGCAATCACGAAATCCGCCGCGTCATACCAGCAAAACATTTAGTGTAAGCGACCGCCCAAACCCGGTCAAGGCAACCACGGGGCAATACACTTCGCGGAAAACCAAGCTACACCCTGAGGAACCCGAAATCCGCAGGTCCATTCGATGTTACGTTGTAAGGCTGCATAGGGGCACCTCCCAAGCCGCTATGCGGGCGACCTGGTGAATCGGATGTACAAGTCCATGCCGGGTCACCTCGTGGCGGGGAGAAATCGCAAACGGTAATAGCCGCGCAGCGACCGCTTCAAACGCATAGAACAAAGGATCCAACGAAATCCGTGCCGGATTGTGCTCAAACCCTATCACGACCGCCGCTCGTTTCTCAGGAGTCTGCAGTGAAGCAAGTTTGAGGCAGTCGCCAAAGAGGCTGATATTGCCAGGGTAAGGGTGTAGGAGATTGACTGACCAGTTCTCAGCCTCGAGACCGTTATCACCGAACGGACGCGCTATCTTGAACTCGAGCGCCCAAAGGCCGCACAGAAGTAGATCAGGAGTCCGCTTGCACATGGCACGCCCGCTATATGTAGGAAGCGTGTTCAGGTGATTAGCAAGCAGTTTTACGAGTTGAGGCTCGCCATATGGTCCTACCCCAGGATGAAATCCTCTGAAGGGTACCCCGCTGCTGTCAACCGCGACGCATGCGTCAGCGATATCCGACAGAAGCTGGTCAACCGTACCAGGGGTAATCTCTTCCTGCATGGATTCGGGTGCATCCTAACAATAAAAGTCTCTTGTTCGCGATGGAACGCTGATTGTCGCAGCCACTCCCCCTTGGTCCGCGGGATGCACGAATCGCGTACTCGATGAACGAAGTGCGTATGACGTTTTCATCTGGCCCACCGAAGCGAATTCGATGTAACCGCAACTTTGCTATTCTTGAAATCGTCTCTTGCAGATATCCTTACGCTGCATTTCTTTAGCCGACGCATCTTCGGTCTATTGAAGCCATGGCCTTTACACTTGAGGATCTGTTACCTGCTGACCAACAGCTGAGAACCATCCAGCCACACGAGCCCGTTAGTCGTGCCCTAAACATCATGTACCAGCATCGCTACGGACAATTGCCCGTCATCGGAGCGAACAACGAATTTCAGGGGCAGGTGATCACTTTTGAGTCCATCCTTTGCGCGATGCAATCTTTTCATACTGATGCTGAGATGCTACTGGTTCGTGATGCCGCTCAGCGGGTCCGCATTTATCCATCCGATGCAGATTTGCTCGCAACGCTGGATGATATCCATCGCGACAATTTTGCGCTAATCGCGAATGAGTTGAGACTGATCGGGATAGTCACGACTGCAGACGTGGCGGTATTTTTTCGCGAATACGCAGAGGATTTGATGCAGATTGAAGGGATCGAATCGCGCGTAAAAGACGCGATCCGGGCGTTATATGCAGGTGATGAGGGCGGTCTCGATTCAGCGATTGCAGCAGTTACTGATCGGGCGGCTGATATTCGCAGGAAATTAGCTGGGGCGATCAGGGCTTACCTCGGTAAGGCGAACATTCCCGCGCTGCCATCTGGAACGGACGCGGACGCAGTGGCTGAGGCCGAGAAAAAGCTTGCGCTTCCCGAGCCGACCAAAAAGTTCGACGATTTAACATTTGACGAGTTCACGAGCGTCTTGTTGCGCCACGCAAAGGCTCCAAGGCTTTCACAGTCAAAGGATGTTTCCGAACTTCGCGGCTTGCTCCAGCAAGTGCGCATTGCACGAAACAAGTTGGCTCACTTCCGAGGCGATCTGACGCCGGAGGAAAGGCGTACAGTAAAATTCGCAGCGGAGTGGTTGGATGACCACCTTCCGATACCTACTGCCGAAAAAGCATTACCACAGCCTGTTCCAATTGATACGCAGTTATCTTCTGCACCAGAGGAAACAGAAGGTCCGCAAGGAAGCTATGCTCCGCTCGCAGCTCACTTGGAAACTTTGTCAAACGACACCACTTCCCTTACTCTGACCTTCCAGCAAATTGAAGATATCCTTAAGAAAGAATTGCCGCGGTCTGCCTTTGAATACAGGGCTTGGTGGTCTAACGATCCAATGAAGCCGCAATCCGCAGCGTGGCTTGAAGAAGGCTGGCGAACAACGTCCGTGAACATGACAGAGCGGCGGTTGACATTCGTTCGCACAAATGACCGCGAGGAAGCATACATTCGCTTCTTTGCGAAATTAAACACGCGCCTTGCGATAGAATCAGACTTTCCTCTTCGCAACCTTTCACCACAAGGGCAGAATTGGCTTGTTCTCGCTTCTTTAGATAGGTCACGACCAGACGCAGCAAAGCTCGTCGCATCATTCGCACGCCGAAAGCGTCTGAGAATCGAGGTCTACTTAGACTATGGCGATAAAGAGCAGAATAAGCAACGCTTTGGACAACTGCTCAACCAGAGAGAAGAGATCGAGCGGCTTGTTGGTGAACCATTGGATTGGGAACGACTGGACAATAGGCAAGCTTGCCGAATTGCTGTCTACACCAAAGCGCAGATTCTGACGGATGCGGATAGCCCGGTGCTCCTTGAATGGGCCGCAAAAAGGGCTACCTTTTTGTATCGAGCATTTGAAACACAATTTTGCTCGAGCAGCACCATGTGACCGAGTGAGTGGAGCCATTCCGGCGACTTATGCGGATTGGCTCGCTGACTAGCCCGACGTGCCTCGCTGACCGCGAGCACGGGAGAACACCTGAAGTCAACGCGGCTGAAGATGCGGTTCCTGGGGTCTAGGCAAGTGGAAGGGTGTAGCCGAGTTTTCCGCGAAGTGTACTACCCCGTCAAGGCAACTCCGAGGATAGGAGACAGAAGCTTTCAAACGGGCCGGCCGGTCAGATTCGTCTCTTAGGGCTCATTCGCAGGAACAAGGCCGGCCGCACTCCGCGAGGGCTGTTCGCCGCCATACTCCGGAATGTCCCTTTGGAAAACGCGAAAAACATGGTCATACCCAACGACATTTTCTTTCCCGTCGGGACCGTTCTCCCGAACTTCAGGGTTTCTGCCTAATATGGCGATCGCCTGCGCGCGATCCGAAACCAATACCATGGTCGCTTCGTACAACTTGTCGCCGATCTTTATGCGCACCCGCGGATCGCGCGCCACGTTGGACGTCCACGACTTGTCGTTCGGAAACTGCACGTCCATGCGATCCTGGTGCGAACGTATGTACAGCACGCCACTGCGTACGAAAGGCATCGTGCGCACCGAGTGTGGAATGAAATACGGCGTTCGCGTCTCCACCAGCACGGTGTTGATGCTCCGTCCGGGATGCTCCACTTTGTCGACGAACGACCAATCCGTCACCGGCGTGGTGACGACTTCGCCTTTCAGCCATAAGCCGGGCCGCGCGATCATGTGATGGGCGCGGAGCTGGTCCAGGTCCAGGTATTCCGGCTCGAGACCCGTCATGCGCAGCGTCAACAGCGTCAAGGCCAGCACAACTACGATGAGCACTATGCCTGCTTTTAATACTTTCATGTCGGCTCCCCGCTTATTCCCCCGATTAGCGCAGATGATGCTACACCAGCGGCCAGCGGGCTGCGAAGAATTCGATTCACGCGGCGCCGCCGCTTCGATATGGGTTATTGACCCTTATTTCGGTATCATCGGAACCGGTCTGACCGGAAAGACAGCCCCTAAAAAGCCTGCACGACGGGCATATAGGTTTTAAGGAGGATTGACGTGAAGAAACCTTTTGTCATTTCAATCGCCATCACGGGATTGGCGCTGCTGCTACCCCTGCAGTCCCGCGCTCAGCAGCAGGCGCACTCCGTTACACCGAAGCAAGCGACGCGGGATATCAAAGTCATCTCCACTGCCGGCGCGCGCGCCTTGGCGGACGCCTGCACCGCATGGGCGGAACAGAACAAGCAAACCGTGGCCATGGCGATTCTGGATTGGGGCGGCAACCTCGTCGAATCTCACGCCATGGAAGGCGCGCCCATGAACGCGATCGATACCGCGCTGCTGAAAGCTAAGTCCGCTTTGCGCTGGCGGCGCCCGACCTCCGAAACCAACAAGATGGTCCGGAGCGGCCAGAATTTGGCGCCGACATTCATGCGCGACTTCCCGCAACCAGGCGCGCTTCCCATCGTCGTCGATGGCCAGGTCGTAGGAGCAATGGGCGTCTCCGGCGCCGACGGCGAGAAGTGCGCCCAGGCGGCCATAGACGCCGTGTTCAAGGGCCAGGCCACCTCATCGGCGGCGCAATAGCGCTCACATCACGCACGGGGTAACGAAGCCGAGTGCAATGGACGGGTGGCGCAGCCTTGGCGGTCGGAAGGAGTTCGAGGGCTGTTGTCGGTTGCGTGCACGTGAGGTTTTAGCGGATGGTTAAACCGGAACTACTTAGCAAGTTGAAGGGCTTGATTCACAAAGAGGCGAGGATCAAGTGCTTCGACGGTGAAGAAATCGTAGCCCAAATACTCGCGGTGTCAGAAATAGAGCAGGACGTAATTTATGATCTCATCTCCACAAATCGACAGTTTCAATATGAAAAGTATGACAAACAACCTCTCTACCGAGTCAAGTTCGAAGATATCAAATCAGTGGATTCACTTGACAATTCTAGCGTTGAGATGAAACGCGGAACGCCTTTCATACCTTGACAGGCGAGCGTCACCCAATACGTTTAGGCCTACGGTGCCGCAAAATTCCAGACCCAGATAAACGCCCCCGCGCCGGTCAGGCTTGTGGCGGTACGTACTCAGCCCGCGCGAAAACCGATGCGGAAATTTTCCGCCCGCCCGCATCCGCGAGCGCCAATTCGCCCGCGCTGATCGTTAACGGAAGCTCTCCCAGCATCTCCTTCAGCCAAACACGCAATTGTTCCGCTTCTTTTTCAATTCGCCTTTGCGTCAGCACCGTCGTATAAACATTCAACAATACAAAGACGGGCGATGCACTCAGCACCTTCCCGCACGCGCCCAGCAATTCCGGAAGCGATTTCTCCAGTTTCCAAATCTCCCCCTCCGGACCGCGCCCGAACTTCGGCGGATCGAGTATCATCGCGTCATACTGATTCCCGCGTCGCACTTCACGTCTCAAAAACGTCAGCGCGTCCTCCACGATCCAGCGCACAGGATGCCGGCTCAGCCCCGACAAACTCTGATTCTCGCGCGCCCACGCCACCGCGGGCCGCGACGCGTCCACGTGCGTCACCTCCGCCCCTGCCGAAGCCGCCGCCAGCGTTGCCAAACCCGTATGCCCGAATAAGCACAGCACCTTCACCGGCCGCGCCGCCCGTTTCGTTACTTCCGTTATCCAATCCCAATGACACGCCTGATCCGGAAACACTCCCACGTGACCGGAAGGCGCAGGCTGCACCCAGAATTTCAAATCTTTCCGCTGCATCGCCCATCGCGCCGGAACCGGCTTGCGGAATTTCCATTCGCCCCGCTGCCCGCGCCTTTCTTTCACAAACTCACCGTCCGCCGCCCCCCACCGTTTCGCCGGAAGCCTCGCTGTCCAATTCGCCTGCGGCTCCGGACGCACGAGCACACATTCCCCGAAGCGCTCGAGCTTCTTGCCCTCTCCGCAGTCCAGTAATTCGTAATCCGCCCACTGGGGCGTCAGCGTCTTCATACTTGATGTCCGCGATAAAATATATACGCGTGCTTTGGACGAATCATCTCTGGCACGCGATGCCGCGTCCCTGTAGCTTAGGGCGCGCGATTTTTGCTGCCCTGGGGCTTTACGGCGCTACGGTGCCGGTATCGGTTCCCAACAACCAGCCGTGTGACGGAGCGGCTGGGAGAACTCCGAGCCGTCTAGCCCAAGCGCTGGCCCCGACAGACGCTAAGTGTCGTTAAATGAACACTTGCACAGGGACGACCGGGGGACCCTGGCTAAATGGTAGATGAATCGATGTGCGGAGCGTACCGTAAGTTTATTAGAATGATATCCTTGCACCAAGTCTAAGCATAAGTAGCGCAGAATGATATCCTTGCAGAAAAACCCCGGGCGGGGGGGCATCAACTTCAACTTTAACTTTTTGCCGGACATTAAGACGTCGTGTATCCGGCTGCATCCCGAGATCACCCGAGAGCAATTGACCGCGATATGAGCGTCTCCTAGAATGAGGCGAGAGTCGTAAATCATGTTTGAAAACCTCACCGAGAAATTTCAGCGCGTCTTCAAGAACCTGCGCGGCCAGGGCAAGCTTACCGAAGAGCACCTGGACGCGGCGCTAGTCGGGATTCGCGAAGCCTTGCTCGATGGCGACGTAAACGTAGACGTTGCCGACGAACTGCTCGCCCACATCCGTGCCAAGGCCCTGGGCTCGGAAGTCCTGCTGCAACTCTCGCCCGATCAGCAAGTCCTCAAAATTGTCCGCGACGAACTGCTTGAGCTGCTTGGCAAGCACGCCAAGCCGGCCTTTGCGTCGCGTCCGCCTTCCGTATGGTTGCTTGTCGGGCTGCAAGGTTCGGGCAAGACCACCACCACGGGAAAGCTTGGCAAATGGCTGGGAGGCCACGGGCACCGGCCGCTGGTCGTCTCCACCGACGTTTATCGGCCCGCAGCCCGGGAACAGCTCGCGCAGGTGGCGAAGGCCGTTGGCGTAAGTTGCTGGCCGGGCGCGGGCACGGATAAGCCGCTGGAAATCGCAAAAGGCGCCATCCGCGAAGCCAAACTTTCCGCTTCCGACGTGATCCTCGTCGACACGGCCGGGCGGCTCCATATTGACGATGACCTGATGGCTGAACTCGGTCATCTCAAACGCGAACTCCAGCCGACCGAGATCCTGTTCATCGCCGACGCCATGATCGGGCAGGATGCGGTGCGCTCGGCCGGCGAATTCCATCGCCGGCTGGGGTTAACCGGCGTGATCCTGACCAAGCTTGACGGCGACGCGCGCGGAGGCGCGGCGCTTTCCATCGGAAAAGTGACCGGGGCGCCGGTTAAGTTTGTGGGCGTGGGCGAAAAATACGACGCGCTCGAAGCTTTCTACCCGGAGCGCATTGTTTCTCGCGTGCTGGGCATGGGCGACATGATCACGCTGATCGAACGTGCCGAGCAGGCCATCGATCAGAAAAAGGCCGCCGAGCTCGAGCGCAAACTTCGCCACAGCGAATTCACTCTGGCCGATTTTCGCGATCAGTTGAAACAGGTGCGCAAGATGGGCCCCCTCGAGCAGGTGCTGGGCATGCTGCCCAAGATCGGACCGTTTGCCAATCTTCCAAAGGACGCGCAGGTCGATGAATCGCGATTGAAGCACGTCGAAGCCATCATCAATTCCATGACCGCCGCGGAGCGCGAGGACCACGACTTGATCGACGGCAAGCGCCGCAAGCGCATTGCCCGTGGGAGCGGCACTTCCGTGCAGGAAGTGAACCAGGTTCTCAAGCAATACATGCAGATGCGCAAGATGATGAAGCAATACGGCGCGCTGGCGGCGCAGGGCCGGCTGCGCGGAATGGGAAAGGCGCGCGAGGCGCTTAAGCGGATGCAGCAAGGCGAGGAGGTCGCCGAAGAATGAGCGCCTCCAAAGGCGCCGCTGCTGACAGGCGCGTAAAGCCCCGGTGCGAATGGCCCTCGAGTGATATCTCCATTGCGTATCACGATCGCGAGTGGGGTGTGCCGCTTAAGGACGACCGCAAGCTTTTCGAGTTTCTGGTCCTGGATGCCGCGCAGGCCGGCCTGAGCTGGGAGATCATCCTTCGCAAGCGCGAAGGATTTCGGGCTGCCTTCGACAATTTCGATCCGGAAAAGATCGCGCGCTACGACAAACAGAAAATTAAGGAATTGCTGGCCGATGCGCGCATCATCCGCAACCGCCTGAAGATCGAATCGGCCATAAGCAATGCCAGCGCGTTCCTGGCTGTGCAGAAGGAATGCGGCAATTTCGCCAGCTATATCTGGCAGTTTGTCGGAGGCAAGCCCAAGGTTAACGCCATCCGCTCGCTTAAGGACATTCCCGCGACAACCCCGGAATCTGACGCCATGAGCAAGGCGCTGAAGAAGCGCGGATTTCGTTTCGTGGGTTCCACCATCTGCTACGCCTTTATGCAAGCGGCGGGGATGGTCAACGACCATGCCATCGGCTGCTTTCGGCACGCCGAACTGACCCGTCGAATGCAGCGTTGGAGAATCCATGTTTCCGATATACAATGACTTAGGAGGAATTTCCGAGTGCTCGCTATCCGCCTGGCTAGATATGGCAAGAAGAAGATGCCGAGTTATCGCATCGTGGTGATTGATAAGAGGCGTCCCCGCAACGGCCGTTTTACGGAGATTGTGGGGACCTACGACCCACGCAAGAACCCGGCAGCAATTAAACTGAACGCCGAACGGATCCAATACTGGCTTGCTCGCGGTGCACAACCCAGCGACACCGTCCGCAGCTTCCTGGTAGCCCAGAAGCCCGCCTAAGCGCTGCACTCCAATACGTCCAGTCTCTCATCTCATATTTCAGAAGGTTCCCATTGCGGATCCTTCCTGCAGATGTGACGAGACAGGTGCAAGCGAAAACTCCTGCTGACTGCTGATACTTGCGAATGGCGGAGGGCCCATGAAGGAATTAGTTGAAGCCATCGCGAAGGCGCTCGTGGATAATCCTGAACAAGTGCAGGTTCGCGCTGTGGAGGGTGAACAAGTTACGGTGCTCGAGCTCCGGGTTCACCCAACCGATCTTGGTAAAGTGATCGGAAGACAAGGCCGAACGGCAAAGTCCATCCGCACCATCCTGGGCGCGGCTGGAATGAAACTCAAAAAGCGCCTCACGCTCGAAATTCTCGAGTAAGTGCGCCCAGAATCGTCAGCCCCGCTAACGCTCGCGCGTATCTTGCGTCCCTGGGGCCGGCGCGGCGAAGTGGCCGCCGAAATCCTGACGGATTTCCCCGCGCGGCTGGCCGGCCTGGGAGAGGTTTGGCTTGCGGGCGAGCGCATCGTCGCTCGACGTGCCAGGATCGTTTCCTGCCGTATGCATCTAGGACAGGCGATTTTCTCCTTCGAGGGCGTTCAGACAATCTCTGAGGCGGAAGCTCTGCGAGGCCTCGAAGTACAGGTGCCGCTCGAGGAGCGCGCGCCTGTTGGCCTGAGCCGCTACTACATAACAGACCTGATCGGCTGTCAGGTCTGGGAAGAAGGCGCGGCTGTCGCGCTCGGCGCCGTTCAGGATGTTCAGCGGGCCGGCGACCAAGGACGCGCCGCGCTGCCGGAATCCTGGTTATTGGTTGTTGCCGCCCCCGCGGGCGAACTGCTCATCCCATTGGCGGCCGAGATCTGCACACGCATTGACACCGCCGAACGCCGAATCGACGTGAGGCTGCCGGCAGGTCTGCGTGAACTAAATGCCACCAGAGCGGGCGGCGCCAAATCAGTGTAATCTCCTTCGGTGTAATCTCGCGCGGAAGCTGCGACTATAGCGCCGAGCATAAGCCTAGCCTATGAAGTTCGACGTCGTTACCATCTTCCCGGAGTTTTTCGCCGGGCCGTTGCATTACGGCATTGTGCGCCGCGCGAGAGAGTCTGGCCTGATCGATATCCGCGTTCACGATCTGCGGCAGTTCACTCACGACCGGCACAAAACCGTAGACGACCGCCCCTTCGGCGGTGGCGAAGGGATGATTCTGAAGCCGGAGCCAATGTTCAAAGCGGTAGAGACAATTCTGGCCGATTCCACAACCGGCAAACTGGACCGAGCCGACACGCAGAGACCGCCTGAAGATACCGCTGTCGTGTTGCTATCTGCGTCCGGCCAAATGTTTGTACAAGAGACGGCGGAGCGATTTGCGAGGCTGGCCCGTGTGATCTTGCTTTGCGGACGTTATGAAGGCGTCGACGAACGCGTGGCGGAGCATCTCGCGACGGACGAGATTTCCATTGGCGATTTCGTGCTTTCGGGCGGAGAACTCGCCGCCGCCCTGGTGATCGACGCCGTTACACGGCTGTTGCCGGGGGCGTTGGGGAACGAAACCTCGTCGCTGCACGAATCGTTTTCGCGCGATCAGAATCTGGCGCCCGCCGATGAGCGAAGACCGATTGAGTCTGCGCCCGAAAATCGGCTTGGCGACGGCGCATCCGGTCTGCAGGCCCCGCTCGATCACCCGCATTACACGCGGCCCGCGGATTTCCGGGGTTGGAAAGTGCCCGAGGTGCTGATGAACGGGAATCATGAAGAGATTCGGCGCTGGCGTCGGCGCCTGGCCTTGGAAAAAACCCGGCGTAACCGCCCCGACCTGCTGTCTCGAACAAATCAGTAACCAAGGGTTCCTTTCACAATCCCGCGCAAATCGCGAATTTGGCCTGTGCAGGCTGAGCGGATTTCGCTATAATTTACGGCGTCTTCTGTGGCGCTGGCCCCACCCTAGCGGGTCTGCCCGGGTGAATCCATATGAGTCGCATAATTGAGAAGGTCCGCCAGGACCAGGCTCGCCAAGATATTCCCGTGTTCCGCCCCGGCGATACCGTGCGGGTGCACGTTCGGTTGAAGGAAGCCGAGGGCGAAAAAGAGCGCGTCCAGCCGTTTGAAGGGGTTGTGGTCAGCAGGCGCGGCCATCTTTCCGGGGCGACGTTCACGGTTCGGCGGGTCAGCTTTGGAATTGGTGTCGAGAGAATCTTCCCCGTCAATTCTCCCATGATCAGCTCGATCGAGGTTCTGCAGGCGGGCCGCGTTCGCCGCTCGAAACTCTACTATCTGCGCCAACTCAAAGGGAAGGCGGCACGT
>Ga0207118_1151_pt1 | contig 12754 bp, 4 predicted proteins | sample Alteio_BWMinHeat_42_FD_153507 | JGI IMG/M metagenome (GOLD analysis project Ga0207118, IMG submission 153507) | Enriched cells from forest soil in Barre Woods Harvard Forest LTER site, Petersham, Massachusetts, United States -... | ecosystem: Environmental > Terrestrial > Soil > Temperate forest >...
GATGACCGCGCCCGCTCCAACGTTAGTGGGTTGCACGGTGAAAGCCAGCTTCGCCGCGGTTCCGGTGGAGACATTGAAGGCCGCGCTGGTCGCACCGGTAAGAGGAGCGGAGGTAGCGGTAAGAGTGTAGCCGTTGCCTGCGTTGTTAATACTCAGTGTGGAGAAAGTGGCGACGCCGTTCACAGCGGCTATCGTCAACGTCCCGGAGAGTGTACCGGCAGATGGATTGGTGCCGATGGCGAGGGTAACGGAGCTATTTGCTGTCGTGACGGTGTTCCCTTGCGCATCCTGAATAGCAACCTGTACGGCCGGAGTGATGGTGGAGCCCGCACCGACGTTGGTCGGTTGAACAATAAACGCCAACTTGGCGGCGGAGCCGCTGGTCACATTGAAGGCACTGCTGGTGGCACCAGTGAGACCGGTGGCGCTGGCGGCCAGGGCGTAACCGGTTCCTGCGTTGTTGATGCTAAGAGTGGAGAAGGTGGCTACGCCATTCACGGCAGCAACCGAGGTGGTGCCCGACAGCGTTCCGGCGCCGGGGTTCGTGCCGATGGCCATGGTGATGGAGTTGGCTGCGGTGGTGACGGTGTTGCCCTGTGCGTCCTGGATCGTAACTTGCACCGCAGGCGTAATTACTGAACCCGCACCCACATTTGTCGGCTGGACAGAGAAAGCCAACTTGGTGGCTGCTCCAGCGGTCACATTAAACGCATTGCTGGCCGCTGCAGTCAGGCCTGTGGCGCTGGCGGCGAGCGTGTAGCCCGTCCCCGTCTTGTTGATGCTGAGATTCGCGAAGCTGGCTACGCCGTTTACGGCCGCGACTGTCGTGGTGCCCGACAATGTACCGCCACCGGGGTTTGTGCCGATGGCCATGGTGATGGAATTTGCCGCCGTCGTAACCGTGTTGCCCTGTGCGTCTTGAACGGTGATCTGCACGGACGGAGTAATCGAGGCACCTGCTGCAACATTTGTCGGCTGCACGGAGAACGCCAACTTTGCCGCGGCTCCTGCCGTCACGTTGAAGGCAGTGCTGGTTGATCCAGTGAGAGCCGTGGCGCTGGCCGCGAGTGTGTAGCCGGTTCCAGTCTTGTTGATGCTCAAGTTCGAGAAGGTCGCGACGCCATTTACCGCAGCGACCGTCGTCGTGCCGGACAAAGTTCCGCCACCGGGATTGGTGCCGATAGCCAGCGTGATGGAATTCGTTGCGGTGGTAATGGGATTGCCGCCTGCGTCTTCAACCGTCACTTGCACGGACGGAGCAATCGAGGCACCCGCTGCGACGTTCGTCGGTTGGACGGTGAAAGCCAGCTTTGTTGCGGCCCCCGCGCTAACGTTGAAGGGAGTACTGGTCGCGCCGGTGAGACCTGTGGCGCTGGCGGTCAAGGTGTAGCCGACCCCAGAGTTGTTGATACTCAAGTTAGAAAATGTAGCCACACCATTCACGGCGGCTACAGAGGTGGTGCCCGACAAAGTGCCGCCGCCGGGATTCGTCCCGATCGCCATGGTGATGGAATTCGCGGCGGTCGTGACGGTGTTGCCCTGGGCATCCTGGATGGTCACCTGGACAGCGGGAGTGATCGCCGCTCCTGCGCCCACGTTCGAAGGCTGGACAGAGAAGGCCAGCTTTGTCGCAGCTCCTGGGGTCACGTTGAACGCAGTGCTGGTTGCACCAGTGAGAGCCGTGGCGCTGGCGGCCAAGGTGTAGCCATTTCCGGTCTTGTTGATGCTGAGATTGGGGAAGGAAGCAACGCCGTTCACGGCAGCGACTGTGGTGGTACCGGACAAGGTTCCGCCGCCGGGGTTGGTGCCGATGGCCAAGGTGATGGAGTTCGTGGCGGTGGTGACAGTGTTGCCCTGCGCATCCTGTACCGTAACTTGCACAACCGGAGTGATGGAGGCGCCCGCTGCGACGTTGGTGGGCTGGACGGAGAAGGCCAACTTCGACGGCGGTCCGGGGGTCACGTTGAACGCGGTGCTGGTGGCACCGGTGAGACCGGAAGAGCTGGCGGCCAAAGTGTAGCCTGTGCCCACATTATTGATGCTTAGATTCGAGAAGGTGGCGATGCCATTCACGGCGGCCACTGTGGTGGTGCCTGAGAGCGTGCCCGCCGACGGGTTCGTCCCGATGGCCATGGTCACGGAGTTCGTCGCGGTTGTGACCGTATTGCCGGCGGCATCCTGAATCGTTACTTGCACCGCCGGGGTGATTGAGGCGCCCGCCGCTACATTGGTCGGTTGAGTCGTGATCGCCAGTTTCGCGGGAGCTCCCACACCACCAGGTGTGAACGTGAGATGGAAATTGGTGCTGCCGCCGTCGCCGAGCACAGAGGACACCATGAAGGAGTATGTGGTCCCGGAATTTGCCGCGAAAGAAACCTGGGACTGCGCAATGCCTGCGGCGGCGCTGGCATTACACGCCACCTGCGTGAAAGAGCCTGTTGTGCCCGTGACCGCAGTCAGAATCGTCTCATAGGGGCTGGTGAGCGTGTCCGCAGTGATCGTGCCTGCGCTGGGCGCCGTGAATTTGTACCAGACGCTATTAGCGATGCCTCCATTCGCGGCCCCAACGGGAGCGCAAGAGGGCGTTGGATCAGCCGCTCCTCCGGTGTTAATGGTCGCCTCAATGGAATTCACCGTGTTCGCAAACGGCGTGGGGCTGGCATTGATCGCGTTGGTGAAGGCGTCGTTGCCCGGCGCGGTGCTGGCGAAGTCGAGGCTGAAAGTGAGAGTGCCGCCGGGGGCAACGGCAGGGGCAACGGCAGCAGTAGCGTCGGAGACCATTACGAAATAAGTCGTGCCGCTGGTGACGGGGAAGCCGATGAAGGACTCCGGTGTAGCTGTGGCGATATTGCCGGAAGCACAGGCGCTAGCGACGGCGACGAGAGCCCCGGGTGCGCCGGTCCATGCGGAAACGATCGTGGTGTAACTGCTGAAGCGGGTATCGGCGACCACGCGGCCAGTGGCGGGCGCTTTAAAGGTGAACCAAACGCTTCTTGCTTTGCCAGCTAGCGTAGCGTTGACGGGAGTGCAAGCGGGCGCGGGATCGGCCACGCCTGCGGTATCGACGGTGGCATGCGTGGTGTCTTGCGAGATGCGGAAGGGCACGGCAGTGATGGCGGTGGCGAAGTTGATGTTGTCGTTCGTGGCGTCTGACGCCTGAGCGACGATCAGTGTTTTTGGTTCGGAAGGCGCGCCGCCGGGAACGGGAGTGGTGACGGTGATGGCCAAGTTGCCAGCGGTGGCGATGTCGGAGGCCGGGATGGAGGCGAAGAGTTGCGTGGCGCTGACAAAAGTGGTGAGGCGCGCACTGCCGTTGACATTGACTACAGCGCTGGAGGCGTAACCGCCACCGTTCACGGTTAAGGTGAACGCAGGGCCACCTGTGGCGACGATGGAAGGAAAGATGGAGGTGATTTGCACTCCGGAGCCAGTGAGCGCGGTGTTTTGCGGGATCGTTGCCGGGTTCACATTGTCCGCGACATTCAGGGTGGCATTTTCAATTCTGGCCGGGTTGGTGGGCGTAAAGTTGAGGCCCAAATCGCAAGCCTGTCCGGGATTGAGGGCAAACGTGGTTGGGGGCAACGGGCAGGCCGGATTTGTGCCAGTTGCAGAGAAGAAATGGAAATCGGCGGGGTCCGCCCCCGGAGCGGAGATAGTGAAGCCTGTGCTGGTAACGTTCACGGGCGCCGTGCCGATACTCGTGAGCGTGACGATCATCGTCGGGCTGGTGGTGCCGATGGCCACGGGGCCAAAATTGACGGGATTGGGAGTCAGGATGGCAAGCGGAGTATTTGGCGTGGGAACGAGACCGATGATCTGAACGACTTGAGGGTGACCAACACCGTTATCGCCAAGGGTGAAAGTGCCAGTGCGAGTGACCAACCCGGGAGGGACATCCGGCGTGAAGGTCATGCCAAAAGTGCAACTGCCACCGTTTGCTGTAACGGTCGGAGTAGCCGTTCCGGATTGGCCGGACGCCGGGAAACCGCAGTTCGTGCCGGAGGTGGGCGTTGCGAAGGAGAAATTGGTGCTCAGGGTGCCGTTCGTGCCAGCGATGGTTTGGGTGGTGATGTTTAGATTCGCCGCTCCTGGATTGGTAATCGTTACGTTTGTGACGGGAGTGCTGGTGACGCCGAGGGGGGTGGGACCGAGCACGATGATCGACGGATTGAAGATCGCGAGCGCATTGGGATTCTGGATGATGTTCAGATTCGTGGAGAAACCAAAGCCGCCACCGGGCAAGGGATTGGAGAGAGTGATGGGAAACGCGCCGATGGTGATGTTGGAGAGCGCGGGAATAGTGACGTCGAAGACGGTTCCACCTGCCGAGACAACTCCTCCCGATAGTGGAATGTTATTGAAAGTGACTTGCGTGCTGGGGACAAAACCTGAGCCGGTAAAATGCAGCGCCACGGAAGCGTAGGTGACTCCGGGGTTGGGAGTCGCGGTGAACATGCTGACGAAGGGAATTGGGTTCATCACCGTAAACGGCAGAGAGCTGTTGTCAGCGCCCGCGGGATCGGTAATGGTGACCTGGAAAACATGGCCGTCGGTGAACAGGGCGGAACTGAGGGTGGCGGTCAATTGCGTGGTGCTGACAAAAGTGGGAGCACCGATACTTGTGCCGTCGAAGAGGATCTGAGTGTTGGCGCTGAAGTTCGCGCCGGTGAAGGTGACGAGAGTTGAGGGATCGCCCACGTTAACTGCGCCGGGCGTAACAGAACTCAAAAAGGCTACCGCGGGGGGATTCTGATCCGTCAGCTGGAGGTTCCACATGCTGCGGCCATGGGTGGCCGCGCGGAGGATGCGGGAAGAGCGGCGCATGGCCAAGCCTAGAACCGGCGAGTTCGGCAGGCCGTCGCCGAGGACGGTCCAATTGGTGCAAGGTGTGGCAGCTTCCGGATCGGGGCAGGAAAAAACGCCGACGTCGGTGCCGATATACAAGGCATCAAACGTTGGATTGTTGCTGTGGTCGACGATCAGATCGTTGACGGGAATGTCAGGCAGGTCGCCGCTGATGTTGGTCCAAGTGGCGCCGCCATTGGTGGTTTTGAAAACGTGGCCGGGAGTGGCGCCGCAGCCAGCGCAAGCGCCGAAGCCGGAGAGCGTGACGTAGGCAATCATGCCGGTGGCATCGTTGCGCTTGGTTCGAACGGCGGTGACGTGACGGTTTGGGAGGAGACCGTTGTCGATCTCGTTCCACAGGGCTCCTTTGGTGGTGGTCTCCCACACTTTACCGTTGCTGGTACCGGCAAGGATGATGTTGGAATTCTGGTGGGCAACGTCCATGGTGGTGACGCTGCCGACACCGGGGCAGGTAGGACTAACGGCAGCATTGCCGGCGCTGAGGTCGCCGCTGATGGGAGTCCAGGTGTTCGCGCCGTCCGTGGTTTGGTACACGCGGCAAGTGCCGAAATAAAGTGGGTTCGGATTATTTTCGTCAATGGTCAGAGGCGGGATGAATTGCGCGCGGTCGGTGCGAACGATTCCGGAGTCGGCAGCAACAAAGGTTTGACCAGTGGCGATGGAGCCATTGAAGACGGACTTCGCGACGACAGCACCGGCGAGTCTGTCGCAAGTGGTGTAGACGGTCGTGGGAATGTTTGGATCGATAGCGGTGAAGCCGCCGTCCCCGCAGGCAAAGACGTTGGCCCAATCGAGAGCGCCTGAAAACACTTCGGTATCGTTGTCCTGCGTTCCGCCAAGGCCGTAATTCTCATCACCGATACCTGCCGAAGGACCGGGATAGAACTGCGTGATAGCCAGCGTGGCGTTCAAGTCTACCCAGAGGGCAGGGGTTGGCGTGGGATTGTCCGTGCGCCATACGCCACCGTCATTGCCGACGTAAAAGCGAAACCCGGCACCGTTCGCGGCGAAGGCGAAGGCGTGTGTGTCCACGTGGGGCCGCGTGTTATCTGTACCGAGAGTGAAGTCGGTCCCCGGCGTGGAATTCGTCCAGGTTGTTCCGCCGTCGGTGGTCTTGAAGAGCGACGTGCTGTTGTTGGTGAACGCGCCGCCACCGACGACGACGAAATTGGGATTCGTTGGGTGCACACCAACAGCCATGTCGTAAAAGCACTGGCCATTGCAAAATGTGGGTGTAGACCCAAGCTGTGTCCAGGCAGTCCCACCGTTTGTCGTCTTGAAAAAACCCAATAAGTTGCTTGAGTTTACGGACGAGTCTGCGATCGCGGCATAAACCGTTGCGGTTGCGCCCGCAGTACTCGGCGCATAGCCAAGCGTGATTCGCCCCACGTTGGTCGTCGGCAATCCCCCGGCCTGCTTCGTCCAGTGCGCTCCGGAGTCCGTGGACTTCCATATGCCATTATTAGTTGCGCTGGGAGAAAACACATCCCCCAAAGCAGCCCACGCAGTAGCTCCCGTGGCAGAGGCCACGCTCGTCGATTCGAACACCACGCCGGTTCCGGCCGCGCCTTGCCCGCCTGCCGTGGGCTGGTGCCACGTGGCACCGCCATCGAGCGATTGCCACACGCCTCCGCGGGCATCATTGCCGTCGAAGAAGAAAACCGAGGCCAGAACTACGCTGGAGTTGCCCGGCTGCACGGCGATGCCGCCAATCTTCGCCCCGCCGGTCTGCGTGGTTTGCGCACCTGCAAAACTCGAAGCGCCGATTTGCGTCCAGGTGTTTCCGCCATCCGTCGATTTCAGGATTCCCGCGCCGTAGAAAGAGTCTCCACTGAAGTTGTCTTCGCCGGTGCCCACATAAATGGTGAGATGATTGTTGGGGTCGATGGCAATCGCGCCAACGGCCAGAGATGGTTGAGTGTCGGTGAGCACGGTCCAGTGCGCGCCAGCATCTGTGGTCTTCCAGACACCACCGGCGGCACCGCCGATATAAACCGTTTGGCCGGTGGCATCGCTGGGATCCACGGCGATGGCCGTCACGCGACCCGAAGCCGTCGGGAAACCGGAGTTCACGCTGAAGTGTTCGTTGACTGGCTGCGGGCCCATGAGGTGCCAGAGCGCATCTCCGGGAAACGAAATGATTCCCTGCGGGCGGATCTGACTCTCCGTCCGCTGGCGTTGCTTCATCAAATCGCGCTGGCGAATGGCCTCTTGCAGAGCTTCGGGAGGGATGTGTTGTAACGGATAGGCGCGCTGATCGAAGAACCAGCTCCCCCTCGCGCGCACTTCGTCGCCAGACTCCGGCTCGCCCTCACCTTCTTTTATCGGAGGAACGCCGGGAGAAAGTTGGAGCTCATGCGCCGGACGGGGGGAGGGCGGGTTGAATTTTTGCGGCTCACTTTGCGGATTCGAATCAAGTTTCTTCTCCGCGCTTTTTACCTGAGCCACATGTTTTTTTTCGGTTCGAATCGCGCTTTGCTTCGATTCCACTTTTAGTTGGGTCGGCAGCGACCTCGTTTCTGGAGCCGTGGCTGAGGACAGGGTCGGCGCATTTTTTGGAGACTGCTTGCCGGGAATTGGAAGAAGGAAGATAGACACGAACAACAGAGCGCCGGCGAGGGCAGCAATCATGGAGACGTGCAGGGGCTTGAGACTGCGGGCGAGGGCGGTCATGCGCGTGAACGATGCGCGGAGTTTTGCGCGCGTCAGCTCCATCGAGGATGGCGGCTGGGGATTCGAATGGGGATTACGCATGACTCAAGCCTCCCAAAGGCGATGATTGCTTGAACTATTCTCGCTAGTAGCCGCGTCCAAACTATTTCCGAACAGCAACAGCACCGATGCGGCGGCAGATCATTCAGTCTTTTTCCGTGCAATGTCCCCTAGCACGGAAAGGGAAAAGAACCTGCAAGCACGACTATCCGGGTTGCGGGGACCGACGAGGCAGTAATGAAGCTCCGAGGGAGAGTACGAGAGACTCAAGCCGTACAGATGGGCGAAAGACATGCTCGTTCTGGGAGCGCGAGCGCTCATCGTGATCGTAATAGGCCGCGACCAACTGTCAATTTCCGAGAGAGAAACTGCCCGCATCCTGCTACTGGGGTCACATTCTGTCAAGTAAATTTCTGGAGGCAGCGGGCCGTGCGGGGATCGAGATCCTATGGATCGGCCGGGGTGACTTTTTGGTTGTGACATGGACTTGCAGCAGAAGTTCTTCTAGGATGGCCCACATGAAGAAACGGAGATCGGGCAATCGCAGTTCTGCATCAAAAAGCAAGGGCGCAGCGAAAAGCGTTGCTGAATATCTTGCCGCCGTTCCGGAGCCCGCGCGCAGCACATTGAATAAGGTGCGCGCAGCGATTCGAGTCGCTGCGCCAGCGAAGGCTACTGAGATCATCAGCTATGGGATTCCTGCATTCAAGCACAACGGAGTGCTGGTGTGGTATGCCGCGTTTGCGAACCATTGCAGTTTATTTCCCACCGCCTCGGTGATCGAAGCATTTCAGAAAGAATTGAAGGGCTTCACCCTATCCAAAGGGACCATCCAGTTCCCGACGGACAAGCCGCTGCCGAGTGCGCTGATTAAGAAAATGGTGAAAGCGCGGGTCGCGCAGATCGAGGGCAAGAAACGACGCTAAGCGGGTACGCTTGAAACTTGTTTCTGACTTGGAAGGCAGCTGAGTGTCTCGATTTGCATCTTTTCGAAGGCGCTCCCCTGACCGGCTGTTTGGCAGGTTGGCTTACGATGAATGGGAGAAGAAGGGACCCGCACAATGACCTCCTCGAACGTTGCTCACATTCACGATTATCTGCGTGCCGTGAGCTCCATGGGCGAATTTGAAACGGTGGCCGATTTCTTTTCGCCGGATGTGGTCGTGCAGGAATTCCCGAACCGGATTGCGCCTCAGGGACGCGTGCGCCGCGCGGCTAACCTGCGGGCCGCGTACGAGCAGGGGCGGAAGATTCTTCGATCACAAACGTACGAAGTGTAGCGGATACTGGAAGCCGGTGATGAGGCCGCGGTGGAGTTGGAGTGGAACGGAATCCTGGCTATTCCGGTGATGAATTTGCCCGCAGGCAGTGAAATGAAAGCCACCGTTGCGATGTTTCTGACCTTCCGCGACGGCAAAATTATTTCGCAACGGAATTACGACTGCTATCCCCCGTTCGACGCACAACCTGCTCCGGCCATTCCCGCATGAAGTGAGACGTTCGGCGATGATTCACGCGAGTTCACAAGAATATCAACTGCGCCGACGAATTCCGGTCCAGGAACGCTCTCACTTCTGAGGCTTGTACTTGCCTGGACTCAGGAGATAGCAATCCAGCGGTAGACGGGGATTCCAGAGTGTATCAGGTGCATTTCTCGCAGGGCTGAGTTCTGCGGCTAAGCCTGAAAACTTCCCGGACTCAGGGTCTCGAATATCTCTCACGAACTCGTCGCAACTGGGGTCGCGGACAACGCGAAATCGGTAACGAATCGCATAGTCGAAGAAAGAATCGGGCAAACTCTGCTTGTCCGAGGAGTAGATATACCGGACTTGAACGAACTTGTCTGGCTGTTTGTTATGTCCCTTGGATTCCAGAGAAATCACAAAAACAGTGAAACTCTCGGAGCGGTTCTCAATGTTAAGATGCGCGTCCCAGACTTTGGCGGCAACGCGGCCAACGATGGTCGTGTTCTTCTTTTTGGGCTTCGCGCCTTGCTGTGCTTCGGTAGCCGGCACATCAACCAGAACTGCCGTGGTCACAAGCAATCCTACAAGTGCAATCGCTAGCGTGTGAATGACTCGGGCAGATCGCAGAACATCCTCCTCAGCAGGCAAGCGCGTCGCTATTTTATCAACGCGGGCGGTAAAAGAACTACGGTTCCGATTCATCAGAGTCGTTTGACGCAGCAACATGGGCCGGAGCGCGGGCTGAAAGAATCGCCTGCCAATTCAGAATGGCGTTCCAGACGAGGCGATGGTCGCCGCGATTCATGTCGCGGTGGAAGGGATTGAAGTTGAAGGAGATAACGTGACCGCGGCCGGATGGCATATCGAGAATGGCGGGGCGACGAAAGAGGTTTTCTTCGCCCCAGGCTTGCCCGCTGACGACAAAGGGAGCGCCCGCGGAGTCGCCCCATTCGAGGACGATGCCGGAGCGATCTTCGGGACCATCGAGACAAGTGGTGCAATAGGCCATGCGAAGCCATGCGCGGGGAGCGTTGTAGAGTGGAAAATTCTGGCGGAAGACGTGGGTGTGCGCTGGGTAACCGTAGGCAATCGGGTGATCGGGGCGCACGAAGGTAACGCGCACATGTGCGCCGGGAGTGCGCGTGGCGGAATTCTGCGCGGCGGCAGCGGAAGCCGAACCTCCGCCCGCGGTGCTGCGCGGGACGCCACCAGCGACTGAGCGCACGCCGCGCACGAGGCCGCCATTGAGAGCGAGCATCGAGCCGCTGCCGAGTGTGACGAGCAAGCCGCCGCTGTCCACGAAGCGTTGAATTTCCGCGAGGCCGGCGTAACCAATTCCACCGGTGATGTCGTCGGACTCAGCGGGCGTGCCGAAGCTGGGAGTCTGCGGCGTTTTCTTGAAGGGCATGGGGCCCCAGCGCTTGGGCAGGCCCTCAATTTGCTCGGCGAGTTCGAGATCGACGTGGCCGTAGAGAAGGACATCAAAGTGGTCACGAAGACGGCCGGCGCGAATGTCTTCGTCGCGTACATAGGCGTAAGGAACTTTGCGCTGATCGAGGATGTAGCGGATCCAGCCGATGGAGTCGGTGTCCGCCCAGGGGACCCAAAGGCCGATGCGCGGGACGGCGGCTGCATGATGCGCAACGGTTGGAGTAGACGAAGTGCTGACGAAGTCCAGGCCGAATTCGGTGGCGACCGAATGCAGCGCGCTGGCCAGGCCGTCCTTGGCGGGCAAGAGCCAGGAGCCAGCGGGAAAGTCAGTGCCGCCCGCTCGGAAGGGCCGCTCCGCGATTTGCACTTCAAAGGAAGCTAGCCGGTAGCGAGCCGCGAAGAGGCCTTCCTGCCCCGTATCTTTCAGCAGAAAGACGGGGCCTGCACCGGAAACGGTCCCAGCAGGCTGCGGCGTTTCTTTCAGCGGCGAGAGTGCGACATTTCGAATGGAGGCATCCGCAGTGGGAATGGCGCTCAGATGGAAATTCGCGGGAAATTCCCAGGAGACATCGTCGTATGGTTCGCCCTTGTCTTTGGGAAAGACCTGAGGCGAGAGGAGATCGACGGCGTAATTGCGATAGGGTTGATCGAGACGGACGACGTAAGTGGCGGCTGGGAAATTGCCTTCTTTAAGAGTGATGGCGTTTTGGGCGCGGGCGACTTCGATGCGCTGCGAGAGCAGACGGCCGACCATGTCGGCAACGCGCTGGCGATCGCCTTGATCTTCGGGGATGAGATAAGCATAAGGAGGTTCGTCGAGTCCTTTGCGCCAGGAGTCCCAGCTCTTCTTGTAGAAATTGCGAAGCATCTCTTTGGAATTGCGGGCGGCGAAGTCGAGCGCGGCAAGCGCGCCGGTTTCGTTGTAGTTGAGATTGTCGCGCTCGGACCAGTCAAATTCGGCGGGAGGCGGAGCGGGGCGGTACCACTCCATGGTAGTTTGCGAGGGGCGCAGCTTGTAATGCAAGGTTTCGGCCGTGCCGTTGCCAAGAGTTTCATAGCCGCGGCCGATGCTGTTGTGATTCATGGCCACGGAATCGAGATAGAGATGGCTGAAGGCTTCGCCGAAATTCCAAGTGGAAACGCCGGGCATGCCCAAGGCGGTCATGGTTTGGACTTCGTGAAAGCTGAGTTCGAGGAATTCGGTGTAGGTGATGGGATCGATGTTGGGATTGTAAGGACCTGTGCCGTTCCAGGTCATCAGAAGCGGAGAGCCTTCGTGGAGATCGTGAACGACGGTGGGATGCCATTCATGAAACATGCGGTGAACCGCCTTGGTGGTTTCGTGAGTTTGCTGATGAGTGTCGCGATTGATATCGACGAACGCGTACTTGGACCAGTAGGGAGGAGACTCGCGGGGCATGGTGGCGCGATCGGTCTTGCCTTTGAGGTAGCGGTAAAACCACTCAACCATTTTGTCGCGGCCATCGGGATTCGAAGCGGGATTGATGAGCACGATCAGTTGTTCGCGAATGCGGCGAATGTTGGGCTGGTCGGAAACCGCGAGGCGATAGGCGAGTTCGAGGACGGATTCAGTGGAGCCGGTTTCGTCGGAGTGCAAGCCAGCGTTGAAATAATAAATCGGGCGGGAAGTGGCGATGAGCGCTTCGGCAGCGGCGGGCGACGTAGTACGTGGGTCCGCAAGCGAGGCGGTGGCGGCTTTGAGGGGGTCGAGGTCGCGGATGCCGGCTTCGTCGGCGACGGCGAGCATCAAGATCTCGCGGCCCTCTTCGCTGCGGCCGATGGAGAAAACGCGGACACGCGGCGATGCGGCGGCAAGCGCGCGACAGTAGGCGTGGGCTTTCGCGGTGTCAACGAATTCGCCGGGAGCGCCAAGGATGCGTCCGAAAAACTTAAGTGGCGAGGGAACACTTTGCGATTGCGGAAGATAGGAAACCCAGGGCGAAAGGAAGCGAGGATCGCCGGTGGCTTTGGCGATGGCTTCGACGGAGCCGGGTTCGGGAGTGTCCGGGGCTGCGCTGTCGATGGAAAGCGCGGCGGCCGCTACGGTGCTGAGCAAGGCCGCGACCACCACTAGCCATCGAATCATTGCGTGCCTCCGTTTGGAGAATTTGTTTCTAGTTGAGCGAGCGGAGTGTATCACGGGGCCGCGGAAGGCGACGAGGGCGTGAGGCTTTAGATTGGACGCCAAGAAATGGGTATTGATTAGTGCCTATCGGACTGTCGGGAACCCTTCGGAACAGCTGGCCGAATGCGGTTAG
>Ga0207118_1152_pt1 | contig 12707 bp, 12 predicted proteins | sample Alteio_BWMinHeat_42_FD_153507 | JGI IMG/M metagenome (GOLD analysis project Ga0207118, IMG submission 153507) | Enriched cells from forest soil in Barre Woods Harvard Forest LTER site, Petersham, Massachusetts, United States -... | ecosystem: Environmental > Terrestrial > Soil > Temperate forest >...
GTCGGCAATTTTGCCAATATTGTAGCTGATCCAAAAAATCCGCAGGTTCTTGGCCAAAGCATTGGCAATATGCTTGCTGGTATCTTTAATATTGCTCTGACGGCAGCGCATAAAAATGGTTTTAAAAGTCCACAATTTGAAAAACAACTATTTGCGTGTGTTTATGATTCAGAATTTGTAAAAGAAATAGTTGAACTGGTTCAGCGTAAAGTCGCGCATCAGAAACGAGTGGCAAATCGTCGCTAATCTATTGTTTTATCATGATTCTTGCTCTTATTAACCTGCTTTTATTAACATAAGAAATGATCGTATAGCCCAATCATGAGACATACAAAAGGGGGGATGTTGCGATGAAGAATAACAAAAAAAGATTGTTTATTTCGGTAACGTTCGTTTTGGTTAGTTATAAAATGAGTGGCGCAGCAGAGGAACAGGCGGCGTGGTTGCAGGAGGTGCGGGACAGGCGCGGTCGGATGCGTGAACTGGTGCGTTTAGAGACGCAGGCGCGTGCAGATCGCGATAAGGATCGGGTCCAACAAATTCGGTTGGATTTGGCTGCATTGGCTCGCAGACGCGTCGAAAGTTCTGATCAGGCATGGCGTCAGGTGCAAGATTGGGTTGTGCCAGATAACGTGGACGAGAGAGCGAGGATGCAACAGGCTGCGCGGGCGCGATTTTTTGAGGCGACAGTGGCTCGGATCGAATTAATTAATTTTAATCGTTAGGTTTAATCGTTAGGCATGATGCGAGGGGACAAAAGGGGGGATCGTGAAGAATAATAAAAAAAGATTGTTGATTTTGGTAGCCTTCGTTTTGGCTAGTTATACGTCTATAATCGATGCAGCGGCGCAAAAAAGATTACCGGTTTATGGGCCTCGGGATCGCGGTCGAGAGAGCCGGCTGGCTTTTGTGAGTGCAAAGGCGGAGGAGCTTGAAAGAACTCGAGATGCTTTGGCGCGTTTGGATCAGCAGAATAGGGCTCACGGAGAGCAATCTTCAGTTCTGATGTTTTTAAAAGCACAGGTTGAGTATGCGCTGACGCATGCGAGAGAGCGTGAAAATCGCATTTTGGCTGCTCGCCGAGTGAAATTTCAGCAATAATCGATACTATTCAATGCGAATTTTTAATAAAATTTAAAAAACTCTTGTTTTTATACTATCGTTTTTGTTATACCTAATATTAGAAATGGTTGCATAGTGCGATCATACAATAAAAAAGGGGTGTAATGATGAAGAATAATAAGAGTATGGTATTCATGGCAGCAGCGTTGGTTTTGATAGGTGGTATCCTGATTAATGCCGCATCACATCGGGCGGCTAAGCAAGCAGCGACGCAAGCATCTACAGCAAGTCAGATGCAAGCGGCGCAGGAGCGTATGGAATTTAAGAATATGACTGCGGAGGACTATAAAACGTGGCGTTCTCAATTTCTAGCGAAAACGGGTAAGCCCCCAAGAACTGAAGCTGAGCTTTTGGAGTTTAAAGCGGCTCAAGAAGCATCTCAAGCAGCATTTGATGCTCGGGCGGCGCAGGGTGATAAGGCATGGCAGGATTACCAGGATCAGTTGGCGGTGACGCGGGATGCTGTTGGAAAAGTTGGGGCGGCTCAGGAGGCTTTGCAAGCGGGATCGCAAAAGTCACCATTACCATCACAAGAGTCATTGGATCGAGCTCGTCAGGCTCGGCAGCAGTAATGAATAATAAAGAGGGGCAGGGATGCCCCTTTTCATGACAATGTGGGGTATAAATAAGATGAATGGTAAAAATACGTTGCTCATCATGAGCGTAGCATCGGTTTTATTTGCTAGTTCTGGTTTGTTTGCAGCAGCAAAAGCAAGAGCAGCAAGCGCAGCAAAAAGGCAAGCGCAAGCAGCACAAGCACGTGCAGCAAGAGCACAAGCAAGAGCGGCACGGGCAGGGATAGCAGGAGCAGCGAAAGAAGAGCAAGATCTTCAAGCAGCAATTCGGGCATCGTTGCAAGAGGTGTCAGGAGCAGGAGAAGAAACAAAAGTAAGCGCAGCAGAATTTGAAGCAGCGAGAGTGGCGGCGGCACAAGCAGCGGCAGTGGCGAAAAGAGCAGAGATACAGGAAAAAAGAGAGGCAGCGCAGGCAGCAGCAGTTGCTAGAAGAGCAGAAGCCCAGGAGAAGATGGCGGCACGCAGGGCGCAAGGGGGAGGGGCGCAACAAATCCCACGAACTCCGATGCAAGATATAACGCGATCGGTAGTTTTACCAGCATCAAAGCCTGAAATTAGTCAATCTAAAAGCTCTGAGGTGTGTGTGGTAAAAGTAGCGCCACAACAGGCTGCTGAATGTGGGTATCATGCAGTTATTAACACAGCAAATGCAGTCTTATCAGTAGTGTCTGGAGAAAATGCATTACCTTACTCAATTAGCGAATTAAAGCAATTTATAACGGGGATCAGAAACGATAAGAATGATCAATGGTTAGATACTATTGAAGTGGTAAAACTTGCTCGTGATGTGTATAACTTGCCTACACAAGATTTTTCGGTAATCGGTGATATTACTGGTCAAATTTATAGAAATTTTCTTGCGCAAGATACTATAGATGCTATTAAAAAATTGCAAACCAGTGATGGGACTATACATGGCTTTATCATTGGCAGCATGCGGCAAGAAGGTGGTCGTGGAGTTATGGGACATTGGATATCTGTCGTAGCACGTAGAGATGCCGGTGTTATTCATTATGATGTGCGAGATTCAGCAGCAGGTTCGGGTGCAAATAGTGCAATGGTGAATGCATTAATCGATTTGGTGAGCGCTAATCCGGCAGATTTAACATTGGGATCGGAAACATTAAGTCTTGAAATGATGCGAGATATTCGCTTAGATTTTGATGGGTATTTTTATGATGCTATGCTCGATAAAATTGCAAAATTACTTGCTATTGTTGAACAGGCATCACGAGCGGGGCAGCAGAAATTTAAAGTGGATCTTGAACAATTGCGTACTTATTTGAGTCAGATGAATGATGAGTTACTGGCTGACGAGAATCGAAATTTAAAAGATACGCTGGTTACTATAATCAATGGCTATCTTGAGTAGCAGGAATTTTATTTTGTAATTTTTACAAAAATCACTGTGTCAAACTGCTTGTAAAAACGCATGGTTATACTAGTCTAAAAAATAAAAAGGGAGCTAGTAGTGCGTAATATCATTATTATTTTTATCGCAATTGTTGGTCTGTGTTTAACTGGCTTGATGATCTATCACAATCCAAAAACAGTTACCTATGTCGAATTGTTACCGACGCCGCCATCGCCACCGTTTGAACATTTTATCGCCGGACAGGGGTTAATCGAATCAGCGTATAAAAATATCTCTATTGGCTCTGCATTCGCAGATATAATTACTGAAATTTATGTATTTCCAGGAGATCTGGTTAAAAAAGGTGCAAATCTTTTTAAAACAGACACGCGTCATTTGCAAGCACAATTACAAGAAGCGCGCGCTGATCAAGCAGTGGCGCAAGCGGATTATAATAATCAAGCACAACAGTTTAGTTATTATGAGCAATTATTAAATAAAAACGCGGTGAGTAAGCTGGTATACACGAACGCTGAATATAATAAAAAAATGGCGTACCAAAGACTGGAAAAAGCGAAAGCGACGGTACAATTGTATGAAACTGATATACAACGGTCTTATGTGCAAGCGCCTATTGATGGGCAAGTATTACAGGTAAATATACGGGTTGGTCAGTATGCATATCCCGTGTTGGACAATAACGCTCCATTGATTTTATTTGGTGATCCCGATTATTTTCATGTTCGTGTCGATATCGACGAAGAAGATGCATGGCGGTATGAACCGGATCAAGCGGGGTTTGCCTACGTGCGGGGGAACAAGTCGATCGAGATCCCGCTGGAATATGTCTACATTGAGCCCTATATTATCCCCAAAAAATCACTTTCGGGCAGCGATACTGAACGAGTTGATACTCGTGTATTTCAGGCAGTGTATCGTTTTAAGAAGCATGATTTGCCGGTATTTTTAGGACAGTTACTTGATGTTTATCTTCTTGCTCAACCGCATGCGGTGAACGCATGAGATTATCCTATATTTTTGTTCTGTTTTTGTCCGGGTGTGCGATAGGGCCTACTTATAAAAGACCAGAGATACGAGTTCCGGCACAGTATTGTGCATCGCTTGGCAATAAAACAGAAAAAGTAGAATACTGGTGGCAGGTATTTGAAGATGATATTCTTGAACGTTTAATTTGCGATGCACTTGCACAAAATTTGGATGTGCAGATTGCACTGGAAAAGATTGAAGAATCGAGAAATTTAAAAAACATTACGATAGCCAATATCTGTCCGCAAATAAATTTTTTTGCGAGCGTTGCTAAAACTAATCCTCTGGTAAACGGTCTGGCAGTTGTTAATCCGCTTGCCACTCTCTTTAATAAAACGGTTGACATAGATACGTTGTGGGAAATTGATATTTGGGGGAGATTGCGAAAATTGAAAAACTCGGCGACAGCTTCCTGGGAGGCGCAAATTGCCGATATGTATGACGTGTCGATTATGCTGGCAGCTGAAATAGCGCAAAATTATATTAACGTCTGTGCGTTGCAAGAGAAAATAAAAATAGTAGAGCATACTCTTGCGCTTAATCAAGAAATTTTGAACTTATACAAATATATGTTTGGCTCAGGGTTAGAAGATGAGCAGGTGCCATTAGAGCAGGTTACGGCGTGTGATCAAGCGCACGTGCAAATTAATGGCTTTAAAATAGATCTGCAGACAGCGCTGCATCAGATTGCATATTTACTGGGGCAAACGCCAGATCAGGTATATCTTGACCTGTCGCACATCAGGGGCGTTCCTGCAGTAAAAAAAGATATAACAATCGATGAGCCCTATATGTTATTACGGGTACGTCCTGATATTAGAAAAGCAGAACGATTACTTGCTGCATCAAATGAAGATATTGGCGCTGCAATGGGTGATTGGTTCCCGAAAGTGCAGTTGCTTGGCATAGCGGGCAGGGTAATGATTAGTGCAATACAAAGTTCAAAGATTTGGACCATTGGCTCTCTGTTTGGATGGCCAATTATCGATTTTGGTCGTGTTCGGTATAATGTATGTGCAAAAGAATCTGCTTATCGTCAAGCATTATTAACGTATGAAAAAACAGTAATAAACGCAGTCAAAGAAGTCGAAAACGGACTTGTTTCTTATATCACTGAAAAAAATACCGGGATTATTTTGACCCATGAATTAGAGGTCGAAGAAAAAAGATTACGCTGTACGTATGATTTATTTGTATCTGGTCTTGAAGCAGAGCAAGTGTATCTGATAAACAGAAAACGAGTTGATGAAATAAAGCTCGCGTTCGTTGATTCGCAATCAAAATGTGCGATTGATTTTGTGCTGTTATCGAAAGCTCTGGGGGGCAGTCTGTGAGTATGTATAAAATCGGCTTGCAGATGCTCACGCAAGATAAAGCTAAATTTATTGGTTTAATTTTAAGCTTATCGTTTTCTGCCTTAATTATTACTCAGCAAACTGCTATTTTTTTTGGCATCATGATGCGTACGTACTCGACGATTACCGACACCCCGCAGGCAGAAATTTGGGTTATGGACCCCAATGTACAGCATATTGATGATGTGAACCCCTTACGTGACACTGATTTATATCGCATTCGCTCGATTGATGGCGTGGAATGGGCGGTGCCACTATTTAAGGGACTTATTCGCGCACGTTTACCCGATGGCCATTATCAGACGTGTATTTTACAAGGGGTTGATGACGCGACTTTTATTGGCGGACCGTGCAATATGCTCCAGGGTAGTTTGTATGATTTGCGCGCTCCTGACGCTGTTATTATCGATGATTATGAGTTGGACAAGCTGAGTTTTACAAGAGCTTCTTCCCCCGTTCGCCCCGAGTTTATCGAGGGGGCAAGTCTGGAGCACCCCGTTGTCGGCGATACACTTGAGCTTAACGATCGACGTGCAGTTATAGTTGGCATCAGTAGATTAACGAGAACATTTCTTACCTATCCCATCATCTACACGACCTATAATCGCGCGCTTTTTTATGCACCATACGAAAGAAAATTACTCTCATTTGTTCTCGTAAAAGCGAATAGCACAACACCAGCAGAGCAACTGTGTGAGACGATACATACGTTAACTGGTTTGCAGGCGTTAACCAAGCAACAGTTTGAGAATAAAACAATCAGTTATTATTTGCATCAGACGGGGATTGGGGTTAATTTTGGGTTAACGATATTGTTTGGTATTTTGATTGGCGCTGCATTGGCCGGACAAATATTTTTTTCTTTTGTCGTGAGTAATCTTGCCTATCTTGCGCTGCTCTCTGTTCTTGGTGCATCAAAAAGATTATTAGCGCAAATTACGATTATACAGGCGCTGTGGGTTGCGTTACTCAGTTGGCATATTGGAACGGGTGCTGCTGCTGCCATAGGGTTTGCAACGCAAGCGACACGCACCTCTTTTTATATGCCCCTGTCGCTCTATCTTGCCACCGGATTAATTATTTTTATCATCTGTTTTATTGCATCGCTCATCGCAATTTCTAAAATCTATAAAATAGAGTTGGGAGAACTGTTTAAACAATGAGTCTAATTACGATAAACTGCGAAAATATTGAGAAATCGTTCACCAAAGGTAAAGAAAAGATTGAAGTTCTCAAGCAGGTGAATTTTCAAACCTATGAAAATCAGATGGTCATGCTCATGGGTCCGTCAGGATCAGGAAAATCGACTATTTTAAGTATTATCGCCGGTCTTATTTCGCAAGACAGTGGGCAATGCTTGGTACTTGGCAAATCAATTAATACGTTACCTGAACGAGAAAAAACAAAATTTCGGGGTAAAAATATTGGTTTTATGTTTCAAAACGTGAAACTTATTCCCACAATTACGGTCGCACAAAACACCGCTATCCCATTATTATTACAAAATGTGCCAGAAAAAACGGCGTATGATAAAGTCGCTGATTTGCTCAGTTCATTTGGTCTTGCGCGAGATCTTGATAGTTTTCCCAGTACACTTTCCGGCGGCGAGCAGCAGCGTGTTTCTATCGCCCGCGCTTGTATTCATAAACCGAAAATAATTTTATGTGACGAGCCCACGAGTTTTTTGGATTCCGAACGGGGAGCGCAGATTATGCATTTGCTAAAAAAGATTCAAGAAGAAGAAAAGGCGACGATTGTGATTGTTACGCATGATGCCAGAATTTTGTCTTATGCTGATAAAATTTTTACTATCGAAGATGGCGTGATCAAAGAAGTAGTCAGTAATAAAGAGTGATTGTTTTGATATACAAATTCAAGGCTCGATCTCATTCCTTCAAGACTATATCTCACCCCGTTCGCCCCGAGTGTTTTTCAGTTTCTGAAAAATGTATCGAGGGGTCGCGGCGCAAAAGACACGTGTTAATGTAGTTAATAGTTTGCTTTTGTAGGTTCGTTATCGTTTTACCCCTCGATACATTTTTGATCAAGGATCAAAAACACTCGGGGCGAACGGATGTAAGATTATGAACCAACATTGATTAATTTGGGTTTTAGTATCTTGTCTCATTTTTCATAGCCCTGCGCATTGTTTTTGTTATAATTAATCGCGGCAAATGGTCGCATAGTGTGATCATAAAATAATAATAAAGGAGAATTTTCATGCAAAATAACAAAAAGATGTTAGTTGTGATAGTGATATTGGGTTTAGTTGGCAGTAGTTTTGTTTACGCAGCAGATGCAGGTGATGGAGTAGAAGGTCGAAGAAATTTGTGTTCAAGTTTGTCTCAATGGTTGTGTCCTCGTCGTCCTGTTCTTATCGCAATTCCTGAAAATGGGGAAGATCTTCCAGATGCTCCTGAACCCGTGCAGCGAGTATCATGTGGGGCTGCCAAGAAGTGTGCTAAGGGGCTGCTTGTGGGAGCGGCAGTAGTGGCTGTAGCTGGTGGTGGTGTGGTCTATGCGACGCGGTCGCAAGCGTTTTGTGATTTTAGCGTGTGGGCTTTGGCTCAGAATGATCAGGCATCTCTGGCACAGGTGAACGCGTCTCCTTTAACGCAGGCAGTGCAGGTGCAACAGCATGCATTAGCTCAGCTTTGCAGTGAGAAGGCAAAACTGGAGGATTGGGATATTTATTTGAATGCTCGGGATCAGGCTGTTTCCAGTTGGGCGCGTTCTCGAAATGTTTTTGTTCAGAAAAATTTTCAGCCTGAGGGGCTTGCGAAGGCGGCTGATGAATGGGAACAGCTTGGGCGGGCGCGAGATGAGGCTTACAATATTATTGCTTTTAATTGCGCGACACGCAAAGCGTCAAAGCGCTTGTTTCGCAAGAGAGAACAGGAATTGAGAGATCGAGCTTTTCGAAAAGCACAGAGTCAGTTGGAACAGTATGCTGAGATTCGGATGCCTATTGATCAGTCGACCAAACAAAATGTGACTCGATTACTCAAGAATAGTCGATAATGATAATGATTGCATAGTGTGATCATAAAAAAACTAATAAAGGGTTGTTGTTATGCGAAATAATAAGATGTTGCTCGTGATAGCAATGTTAGGTTTAGTTGGCAGTAGTTTTGTGTATGCAGCGAGTAAGTGGGATTTGGCTGCGCAGTATCAGGTTGATGACGAGGTGTGTGCTTATTGGAACCGGAGACGGTCGGAAGAACCATTCTCCTGGGCAAAATGGGATGCAGAAAGATGGGCGGCATGGCAAGCATTAGATGCAAAACATGCACTTGAGTGTTCGGAGATGAATGCAAAATATGAAGCGAGTGAAAAAGAATATACAGCAAAAAGAGAAGCACGAGAGGAAGCAAAAAGAAGGGAGCTAGAGGAGGAAAAAGAGAGAAAGGAGCGCGCTGAGATGTTTGAGGCTCGGCTTGCATTTCTGATGCAGCAGCCGCGCCAAAATTCACAGCAAAGTTCTTTGTTGTCAGGGCTAGAGGTTCGTCGTGTAGATGGCAAGTAGGTCCAGAGGTAAAATAAAAGAATATTGGTAAACAAAAGGGGCAGCGATACCCTTTTTTGCTGTATTTATGCGGATAAAATGCGTTTGATGCGCCCCCATATCGCTTCAATGAGAAATTTTTAATAAAAATTTAAAAACCATTGATTTTCTATTATTGTTCTTGCTATAACTAAAATGAGAGGCGATTAGATAGTATAGGGTTGGGATAAAAATAGAGGAGATGTGGTATGAAAAATAACAATAATAAATGGCTTGGAGTGGCAATATTGGTATTTGCTGGTATAGCTTGCAAGAGTGGGTTGCAGGCAGCAGAGCATTGGGGTTCATCTAATGCAAGCCAAGGAGATTTGAGTAAGTCTGACCAGGAACTTATGGACTGGGCGACACAGGAAGCGCAGGCTTGGCAGGCACAGGAAGCGCGTATTGATGCGGAACAAGAAGTTCTTTTGCAAGCACTTGCAGAGCAGCCTAATATGCAGAATCGTCAGGCTTTGGCAAAACAGAAAAATAACATTCGTATTGCATTCAGGAATTTTGTTAAAGCGGGTGGCATGGCTCGGGTACAGGCATGGGGAGTGCAACAGAAAGTGCGAGCTCGACTTTTGCAGAAAGAGAATGCGTCTGAAATAAAATAATAGGTTGTGTGTCGTGAGGTTGCGGGAAGCAGCTGCCCATCGTGATTAACGCGAATTTTAATAAAAATAAAATAAAATTTTATATAAATGCTTGTTTTTCATGGATAGTAATCAGTATAATTACAATTAGAAAGGTTTAAGCTGTATAAAATTAAATAAATATCATGGAGAAAAGAAATGAAGAGAAGAAATATCGATTGCACGAAGAAATTAATGTTGTTCCTGTTTTTTTTATCTGTAGGGGCTGAAAATCTTATTGCGGCAGCATCCAGGCCATCTACCCGTACTCGTGTGTCCCAAAAACCAGGGAAATCGGCTAAAACAGTTGCTAGAAAGCCAGTCAAAAGAACAGTGCAACAACTACAATCAGCGTTAAATAAATTACATGATCGGGAGCAAATTAGTGAATTTGTATTTTTGATGAGCGATGATGAATTTTCGACGTTATTTGATCATATAATGCGCAATCCTGCATCTGTTCAAATTCCATTAATAGAAAATGGTTTTATATCATTTATGTTGCAGAGAAAAATCAATACACTTGATGATGCGCAAATTCAAAAATTTGCTAATTCAATTGTGACAGATAAAACAAAATCGATTAATTCATTATATATTGTTTTTGCAGCAGGACACTATAATCCCGAAGAAGAATTTATAAACTTGATAAATCAAAGTAAAAAAGAGGTGTTGGAAAATGCATTCAATGAAGCAATGCAGAAAAAATATAAAAATAATTCTCTTGGTACGATTGATATTTGGAGTGGAGCAGCAAATATTGCTAAAAAAGCTGGCTTGGAAGGGCTGGAAGATCAAATTAATAATCTGATAAAAGAATTGAGAAAAGAAGCGAGAGAAGAAGCAGCCAAATTTGCAGCTGCTAAAAAATTAAAGCCAAAAGGAGCGTCACAAGGGAAACCTGTGCCGACACGTCGATCAAAAGCAGTTTCAGGTGGAGGAGTGTCTGGTAAACCAAGAGTGGCGTCCAGATCAGCAGCACCGAGATCAACAGCACCAAGAATAAGTTCAGCGGCTGCGCCGCGAGTGCGGGAAAATGTACGAGGTCGTGAAAGAGCAGTTTCATCGCAGGCAGCTACGCTGGCAGCAGCTCAGGCAGCGAGAGCGCAAAAAAGTAGCAGAGTCGCGGCGGCGCCACAAGCACCAGTATCAAAAGTTGCTGTTACGAGCAGTGTGCGAAAAGTTAGACCAGTGGTGTCAGCAGAGGCGAAATCAAGAAGAGAAAGAGTAGTAACTCCTTCAACAGAATCTAGGCCGACAGCGACTAAACGAGCAATCACATCTAGGCAACAACCACCAGCGGCGACTAGACGAGCGGCAGCGCCAGCGATAGAAAAAGCGCCAATTGCGACTGGTAGAAGTTCGACGAGACGAAAAGTTACGTCAGCTGTATCAAAAGCACCTGCACAAGCACCGGCCAGAAAACCTGCTGTTAGTAAGCAGCCATTATCTCGTGTGTCAAAAGCGCCAACAATAAAAAAGGTGAGCGAAAAAATGCCAGTTGAGAGTGCGGAGGCAAAGCGAGCAAGAGAAGCAACAGAAGCAACTGCAGCTTGGGCAGCTGATTATAAAAGAAGACAAGAAAAAGAACAAAGAGAAAAAGCGGAAGCGAAAGCAGCACTTGCTAGGGTCCAGGCTGAAGGGGCAAGGGAGATGGAAAGCATAAGACAACAACGATTGCAAGAACAGCAAAAAACACCAGCAGCAGATATACCACTGGCCTTCCGGACAGCATATGAGTTACCAGAAGAGCGTGGAGAGATAATAAAATCATCTTCATCATTAAGCAGTGCGCGAGCAACAGAGTCAGAATCATCTTTTGGAGGCGGCGCTAGGGACCTATTTTATCAACCATTAACGTCACCTGTATTATTGCCGAGAGCGAGTTATGAGCCATCATCGTCAACAAGAAGTCTGGGAGGAAGTTTTGGTAGTGCGGGGCCAGTGACGCCAGCAGTGAGTTCCGCTTTTGAAATAGAACCATGGATGAATGAACCGTCGGCAGCTGTGGAGCGGCCGTTGTTACTACCTCGAGCAATTGAACCGGTTCAAGTTAAAGTAGCAGATTTGGCAGAGAGTTTGAGGGATTTTATTAATGATAATCAGCAAGAAAAAAATGAATATAATGCAGAGTATAAAAAATATGAGGACTATTCTTTTACGGCAGCCTTTGCTCAACCACGACAATATATCCAGATTAATGATGCATTCAAAAACCTGCGACGTCAGCTTAATCTTCTTGGTCATCCAAGCGCTGCTCAGGCAATTCTTGATTTTATTCGCAGTAATAAAAGAGATTTTATGCATAATGGGTTGGCAGATCCTGATCCTGCTACTTATGCTGACGCATTTAATGAAGTGCAAGCTGAAGTTGCAGAGAAACTAAGAAAAAAACAAGAAGAGGCACAATTAGCAGAGGAAAAAGCGCGAGCGGCTGAGCAACAACGGGAAAGAGAGGAGCAAGAGCGATTGGCAGCAGTGCCAGCATCTCGTGGAATGAAGTATGGTGGTGTGATCATTGCAAGCCTTCATGATGTAGTGAAACAGTTTGTGGAAAGTACAGAGGCATATAAAGAGTCATATCAAAGTATTGCAGAAGCCTATCCTGAATTGCGTTTTGGTGATATTAAATCCGAGCTTGATAGTGTTGGTATGGATATTCAATATTGCGAAAAAAGTGTGGGACTTTTGTTGCATGTTAATACAAAAGAGTTAGCGAGTAGTTTAGAGAGTCTATATAGAGATCAAGCAATTTTTGATTACATAAGAGCGAAGGGGAGTTTAGTTGGTGATAGTACTCTGTGGGAGCAATTTAATATATTACAACGTAAGCTGAGGAGTTATCTTGAGAGAGCACAACGTGAAGGCTTGCTGACTTCGGGGAAGGGCAAGTAGTTCATTATGGAATCAGGCGAGCAAGATTGGTTGGCGGTTAATCAATTGCAGCCAAAGATTTTCTTCCACCATGGTTGTGCATATTGACGTTGCAACGCCATAAATTTTTTAGTTAAATCATCATGTTGTTGCTTGTATTGATCGCATTCTTTTTGCGTTGATACAAGCGCATTTTGCAAA
>Ga0207118_1133_pt2 | contig 12690 bp, 9 predicted proteins | sample Alteio_BWMinHeat_42_FD_153507 | JGI IMG/M metagenome (GOLD analysis project Ga0207118, IMG submission 153507) | Enriched cells from forest soil in Barre Woods Harvard Forest LTER site, Petersham, Massachusetts, United States -... | ecosystem: Environmental > Terrestrial > Soil > Temperate forest >...
TAGGAAAAAGCTGCTGAAGAAATATCCAGCGACGATTCTGGACGTGCTTCAACTGCAATCGCTCGGGCCCAAGAAGGTGGCGTTTCTGTGGTCCAACTTCAAGGCCGCCACCGTCGCCGATGTGGAGAAGATCGCAAGGGAGGGCAAGCTTCGCGAACTTCCCGGTTTTGGCGAAAAGAGCGAACAAAACATTCTGAAGGCCATCGAGGTGTTCAAAAAATCTTCGGGCCGGTTCCACATTGATCAGGCGGAGGCCGCGGCCGCGGAAATCATTGCGCATATCAAGAAGGCCGGAAACGCGGTGGAGGACGTGACTCCGGCGGGGTCACTGCGGCGCGGCAAGGAGACGGTGGGAGATTTGGATTTGCTGCTGACGCTTGGTGCCGGTCACACCTCGCAAAAACAGGTTGATGCGCTGGCCAAGCATATATTGGAGTTTCCCGGGATTGACCAGACATTAGCGCATGGGGAGAACAAGGTCAGCTTTACGCTGCAGAACGGATTGCAGGTGGATGTGCGGTTGCTGGAAAAGGAAAGCTTTGGCGCGGCGCTGCTTTATTTCACCGGGTCGAAGGAACATAACGTTGCGCTGCGCGGGCGCGCCAACGATATGGGTCTAACTTTGAACGAGTACGCGCTGGCGACGCTCAAGGGTGAAAAGCCGGTCGCGAGGCGGACAGAACAGGAGATCTACAGAAAGCTGAAGCTGGACTACATACCGCCCGAGCTGCGCGAAAACACTGGTGAAATCGCCGCAGCTGAAGCGCACAAACTACCGCACTTGATTGAATTGCGAGACATGAAGGGCGATTTGCAGATGCACACCACGTCCAGTGATGGAAAAAATTCCATCGAGGAAATGGCCGAAGCCGCGCGCAAGCTCGGACACCAGTACATCGCGATTACCGACCACTCCAAGGCCGTTACGGTGGCCAACGGGTTGGATGAAAAGCGCATGGCTGCGCATATCGAGAAGATTCATGAGACGAGCGACAAGGGGCTGGGGATTCGCGTGTTGGCCGGCGCCGAAGTGGACATCCTGAAGGATGGCTCCCTGGATTACTCGGACGAGTTGCTTGCGCAACTGGATGTGGTGGTGTGTTCGATTCACTCGTATTTCAATTTGGACCGGGCGGCTATGACCGAGCGGATGCTCGCGGCGATTGAAAATCCTTACACGCAGATCATCGCGCATCCGACGGGGCGGCTGCTTCTGCGGCGAGACCCGATCGACTACGACATGGAGAAAATCCTGGGGGCTTGCGCCAAGCAGGGCGTCGCCATGGAGTGCAATTCCTATCCTGACCGGCTGGATTTGAAGGACGTCTATTTGCGGATGTGCAAAGACCGCGGGGTAAAGGTGGTGATTTCGACGGACTCGCATAGCGCGGCCAACCTGTCGTTTATCGGTTACGGGGTGACGATGGCGCGGCGGGGCTGGCTCGAGAAGCGCGATGTGATCAATACCCTGCCGGCGGAGGAGTTCCTGGCGGCGCTGCGTGCCAAGCCGGGTGCGGCTCGGAAGAAACGAGCCGCTAAATAGTCACGGACGGCTTTCCGATGGTCTGGAACGGACTGGGGTGCGATTGGGCCAGACGACAAGGGCTTTGCTGTCGTCTGAAGGTGTGAGTGGAATGGGGGGTGCCAGTACGCGAAAAACGGAACATTTTGACCCCGGGTGTCGTACCTACAATAGAACGCCCTGTTACGGAGGCTCCGAGCCATGAATTCGCTTGTTTGCCGCAATACCGCCGCGCGGTTTGGAATGATCTGTGCTTCCCTGCTTGCTGCCGTAGCCCTGGCGCCGCGGGCCAGCGCGACAGAGTGGACCAGAAACTTCACGGTCAGCGGGCGGGCCAATGTCCGGATCGACACGAACGATGGCGGCGTGCGGGTGAGCACCAGCGACTCCAAGAACGTCGAGTTCAGAGTCGAGTATGAAGGCTATGAATTGGATAAGAATCTCCACGTTGAGGCGCACCAGAGCGGCGACCAGGTGGAGCTCGTCGCACGGATTACAGGACACTGGGGATTTTCCTGGGGCACGCACGGGCGCAGGCTGCGCATAGAAGTAAGGATGCCGAAAGAGGCTGATTTGAATGCACATACGGGGGATGGGTCGGTGGAGGCAAGTTCCATCAACGGAAATGTCACCGTCGAGACAGGAGATGGGTCGATCCGAGCAAACAGTCTGAGCGGCACCATCGATCTCCATACGCACGACGGCAGCATCAACGTGGACACCTTGAAAGGCGACATGAAGCTGCGCACTGGTGACGGCTCGATTGAGGCACGGGAATTGGACGGAAAGTTGGAAGCCGACAGCGGAGATGGGCATGTGAGGATCGCCGGGCGGTTCGATGCGCTGAACATCAAGACTGGCGATGGCAGCGTGGACACGCGCGTCTTGCCGGGATCTAGGATGGCTAGTAGCTGGAACATACGCACGGGCGACGGCAGCGTGGACTTGTCCCTGCCGGGCGACTTTCAGGCAAACATTGACGCCAGCACCGGAGATGGGCACATAAGCGTGGGGCTGCCGGTGACGGTCGAAGGAACGTTCAGCAACTCGCAGCTTCACGGGAAGATGAATGGTGGGGGGCAGTCTCTGACGGTGCACACCGGGGATGGGTCGATCCGGCTCAGCAAGGCATAGCTGTCTGCCTTTTTTTTGCATCCTTTCGGCTTCCGATTTTGGAAACCTGTTTCTGCGACGACATCTGGGTACTAGGACCGGCGTAAAGTGCGTTCTGTGTGACACTTGTCCCACTGGGATTACAGAATCCCGGATTTAATTTTCTTATCTCATTGATAATACAAAGATAATACAAAGTTGAGTTTGGAAGCCGACCTGCTTGTAGATTAGTTGTCTCGGGAGGGCGCGTGCCGTGGTCGTCGTCATTCTCGCGTTCGCAATTGTGGCTTTGGTCTCGCTAACCATTGCCAGCTCGATTTCCGCCGTGGCCCGGCGTCGCGGGTTCTGACCGAGGCTCCTGCCTCAGGGCGGCCCACTAGGCGAAGCCTGGTTTCAGGATGTTTTTCGCTCCGCAGCTCCTCTGCTCCGCCGCGTCGTCACGCGGCGAGTATCACTTCTGATCTGATCGTTCTACCCGTTTGACCCCCGCTAGTTCTGGAGCATAATCAAGCGGTCCAGGACGAGTTCATGAATCGACGCACATCTGCGGAGAGAGAGACACGCATGGCCCGGGCGACGCCGCAGGCCGCCGTGTTGGGTTTCACGCGAACGCAGGGATGGAGGCTTCTTCTACTCGTATACACGGCCATCTTTGTCCTGATTTTCAGCTACCACTACCTCGACGATCTTTCTCGCCAGCGGTCCGGAACGTTTGCGGTCCGTTTTCTCGAGGAATTTACCGGTGTGTATACAGTTTTCCTTCTTCTGCCGCTGGTTTTGCGCGCGGCGGACTTCTATCTGTTCAAAGTGAAGGGTTGGGTGCGTCAGGTTGCATACCATTTGGCCGCGGCGGTGGGATTCTCTTTCCTGCATACGAGTTTGATGGGACTCAGCCGCTGGATTGTGGCTCCCTGGATCGGTCTCGGGAGGTACGACTACGGAATTATGCGGTTCCGGTATCCCATGGAGTTCTCCAACGATTTGATTAGCTACACGGTTATCGTGCTGGTGTACTACTTTTTCGAGCGGCTGCGGATCGCGCAGGCGCAGCAGCTCGCCGCGGCAGAATTGCAAGCGAAACTTGCGCAGGCGCAGCTCGAGAATTTGCGATTGCAGCTGCAACCGCATTTTTTGTTTAACACACTGAACACGATTTCTTCGGTGATGTATGAGGATGTGCCTGCGGCTGACGCCATGCTTACGCAGTTGAGCGACTTGCTGCGGTTGACGTTGCGAACGGCCAACTCACACGAAATTCCTCTGGCTCAGGAGCTGAAAATTACGCGGCTCTACCTGCGGATTATGCAGAAGCGCTTCGAATCGAATTTGCGGGTGACGTACTCCGTAGATTCGGCGCTGGAGAATTCGCTCGTGCCACAACTTATTCTGCAACCCTTGGTGGAGAATTCCTTGCGGCATGGTTTGAAGGATGGCGGCGCAGGGATAGATATATCGATTGCTGCACGCCGCGAAAATGGTTCACTGATTCTCGCGGTTTCCGATACCGGCGTGGGTCTTGGAGCGCAGCCGACTGAAACGGTCAGGAATCGAGGCGTCGGGCTGGCCAATATACGGGGGCGGCTGGAACAACTCTACGGGGCGGACCAGGAATTTGCGATTGCCAACCGTCCTGCGGGCGGCACCGAAGTGGTACTAAGGGTTCCGTTTCATTCGGGGGACCTCCGTACTTGACCGAGTGGTGAAATGGCGGGCGAGGCCAAAGCCATCTCGCAAGTGCGGTCACGGCCTCCGAATTACCTGCTTCTCAAGGATTTAGGCTGTCCTGAAGCTGTTACTGAGACCGGTTTTGGCCGATTATTTGGATGCTTAGTTGATGGAATGGATCCCGCTAACACACTCGAAGTATTGGTTGTCGACGATGAAGCGCCCGCGCGGCGGAAGATTCTGCGGTTGCTGCGCCAGGAGCCCGATGTGCGGGTGGTCGGAGAGGCGGGTGGGGCGGAATCGGCGATTGCCGCGATCGGAAAACATCGGCCTGATTTGGTCTTCCTGGATGTGCAGATGCCTGGAATGGACGGCTTCGGAGTCGTTCAAGCGATCCCCGCGAAGGAGATGCCACGCGTTGTTTTTGTGACGGCGCATGATCAGTACGCTTTGCGGGCCTTCGAGGTTCACGCATTTGACTACCTGCTGAAGCCTTTCGGCGAAGAGCGACTCCGGACCGTGCTGCAGCGCGCGCGGGAGCAGAATGCAAAATCTAGCGATGGTTTTGCGGCGCGGATTCAGGATTTGCTGCGTCACCTCGAGCGCGAGCGTTCGTTTCCGGATCGGTTGTTGGTGCACGAGAGTACGCGGGCGCACTTCGTTTCGGTGCGGGACGTATCGTGGATTGAGGCGGATCGAAATTATTTGATTTTGCATTGCGGCGCGAAGTCCCACACTCTGCGCGGGACCTTAGAGGCTCTCGCAGGCACACTAGACCCGAAGATTTTTGTTCGCATCAACCGTGGGAGTTTGGTTCGGCTGGATGCGATACGCGAGTTGCTGCCATGGTTTCACGGGGAGTACAAGGTCATTTTGAAGGACTCGACGGAATTGCGCTGGAGCCGGCGATACGTTAAGCAACGGCCTGAGCTGCTGAAACGGAGTTGAAATTGCTTGCCGCACGGCCGGAAGTCCCGTCGGTCCCCGCGCTGGGCCCGTTTGTCCCAAGTGCTTTGTGATTGAGGGTCTTTCGCGATAATTGTCCCACCATGAATTACGAACTTTTTTTTCCCCGTACAGCGCGGACTTCCCTGTTTGTCTTGTTGCTTTTCTCACCTGCGTTGGTGAGGGCTCAGACGGCTCCTGACGCTGGTTGGCCGAATTACGGGAATGATCCCGGCGGTGCGCGCTACTCCCCCGCAAAGCAGATTGACCGAGGGAATGTGGCGCAGCTGCAGGTGGCGTGGACCTATCGAACCGGGGCGCTGCCTTACGATGAGGAGCTCGACAAGAAAGCGGCATTTGAAGCGACGCCGATACTGGTCGACGGGAAGCTCTTTTTGAGTACGCCGTACGATCACGTGATGGCCTTGAACGCGGTGAGCGGCGTGAAACTTTGGGAGTTCGATCCGAAGCTGGAACATCCTTACGGATTCTCCGAAGTCACGTCGCGAGGTGTTTCGGCGTGGCGGGACGCGTCGGTGAAGGCCAGTAAAGCATGCGCGCTGCGCATCTTTGTCGGGACGCTGGACGCCCGACTGATTGCGCTGGACGGCGACACTGGCAAGCCTTGCGCGGATTTCGGAACCGGCGGCGAGGTTGACCTGACGACAGAGGTCAAGATGCGCGACCCAGGCGATTACCAAGTGACTTCTGCTCCCGCGATCTACCAGGACTTGGTCATCACGGGTTCTTCTGAGGGGGACAATCGCGCTGTGACGCTAGAACGCGGCATCGTGCGCGCATTCGATGCTCGCACGGGCAAATTGCGCTGGACTTGGGACCCCATTGCTCCTTGGGCCTATCAAAATACGCCGCGCACCGGCGCAGGGAATGCCTGGTCCACGATCTCTGTCGATGCGCTGCGGGATCTCGTGTTCATTCCGACGGGCAGCGCCAGCCCGGACTATTACGGAGGATTTCGCAAGGGCGACAATAAGTGGGCGAACTCGGTTGTCGCATTGCGAGCTTCGACAGGCGAATTCGTGTGGGGATTTCAGGTGGTGCACCACGATCTTTGGGATTATGACGTGGCCTCGCAACCGACACTTTTTGCATGGAAAGACGGGACGCCGGCGATTGCCATCACCACAAAGATGGGACGCGTTTTTGTGTTGAACCGGTTGAATGGCACGCCGTTTTTTCCAATAGAAGAGCGGCCCGTGATCAAGAGCGACATTCCGGGAGAGCAGTCCTGGCCAACGCAGCCTGCTTCGACAATTTCGCTCGTTCCGGAGAGACTGTCGGTTGAGGATGCCTGGGGCAAGGATGAAAAAGAGCGCGCCTGGTGCGCGGAGCAAATCAAAACGGCGCGGTCCGGAGATATTTTCACGCCCCCGAGCTTACAAGGGACGCTGGTGTTTCCAAGCAATGTGGGCGGCGTAAACTGGGGAAGCGCAGCCTACGATCCGCAACGACATTTGCTTTTTGTGAACACGAACCGGCTGCCAATTTTCGTGAAGTTGATCCCCCGGGCGGAGCTCGAGACAGCGCGGAAGAATGCTAGTGACTCCGACCGGCTGCACGGAGAGTTCGCGCGGCAGACGGGCGCTCCCTACGCGATGTTTCGCACCCCTTTGCTTGCGCCCAGCGGGTTCCCTTGCAATACGCCTCCGTGGGGGACGGTGGCGGCCGTCGATCTGTTTGAAGGGACAAAAGTCTGGGACGTGCCGCTGGGAAGTTTTATTCCGGCGATGAACACCGGGACGATTACTTTGGGCGGCCCAATGGTCACCGCGGGAGGAATTGTCTTTACTTCGGCTGCGATGGACGGATTTCTGCGCGCCTTTGATTCTGAAACGGGTCAGGAAATCTGGAAATACCAGCTTCCGGCTGGAGGGCAGGCTACGCCGATGACCTACAGCATTGGCGGCAAGCAATACGTGGTTATTGCCGCCGGCGGCCACGGAAAGCTGGGAACCAAACAGGGTGACTACGTGCTGGCGTTTACTTTGCCCTAGGGATGGCTGCGGCAACGGAAATAAATCGAACGAGTCCATATTTTACGAGGAGAACTGCGATGGAATGGGAAAAACTGGAATTTGTGGAAATATCGCTGGCGTGTGAGATCAGCGGCTATGCCAACGCGGAATTGTTCGAAGCACCAGCTCCACCAGCGGCCGGAGAGATAAACGAATGAAACCTGGCGCTGCCCGCTGGAACCGGAAAACTTCCATTCTCGCCGCGTGCCTTGCCGCATGTTTTCTGCTTTGTGCCGCGAAGACATCCGCACCGGACGCCAAGGACGCGGGCTGGCCGTATTACGGACATGACGCCGGTGGTATGCGCTACTCGCCGCTGACGCAGATCAATCGCGACAATGTGAGCAAGCTCAAAGTCGCCTGGGTCCTCCACACAGGCGAGGTCCAGGAAAGCAGCGGAGATAAAAAGCGCAGCGGCTTTGAAACCACGCCAATTCTTGTGGACGGCACGTTGTACATCACTACGCCGTTCAACCGCGTCATCGCGCTCGATCCCGCGACCGGGAAACAGCGCTGGACTTACGACCCCTTGATCGATCGGACGCTGGACTACGGCGACGGTTTGGTCAACCGTGGCGCGAGCACCTGGCTTGACTCGTCGCGGGCTGCCGGGAAGCCGTGTCATAGACGCATTTTTGAGGCCTCGCAGGATGCCCGGCTCATTGCTCTGGATGCGGTGACGGGAAAACCCTGCGCGGACTTTGGGAACGGCGGCCAAGTCAGCCTGCGGGAAGTGGCGGGCTATCTCGCCGGCTGGTATCACATGACTTCGCCGCCCGCGGTGATTGACGATATCGTGGTGGTGGGTTCAGCCATCGACGACAATCATCGCGTGGACATGCCTGCCGGTGTAGTGCGGGCGTTCGATGCACGCTCCGGGGAGTTACGGTGGAGCTGGGATCCCATTCCCCGGAATCCGGCCGATGGCGATGATACAAATCTCGCGAGTGCTTGGCGAAGTGGCGCGGCAAACGCCTGGTCGATCATGACCGTGGATCTGGAGCGCGATCTGGTATTCGTGCCCACGGGCAGCGCCAGCCCGGATTATTACGGCGGGCGGAGGATTGGCGATAACAAATGGGCGAATTCGGTGGTCGCGCTGCACGCCAAGACAGGGCGAATCGCCTGGGGATTCCAGCTGGTTCATCACGATCTGTGGGACTACGACACGGCGTCGCCGCCGTTGCTGGCAACACTCACCCACGATGGAAAGAAAATCCCGGTGGTCATCCAGGGAAACAAGGCAGGATTCCTCTTTGTGCTCAACCGTGACACCGGCGAGCCCGTTTTCCCGGTAGAGGAACGCGCGGTGCCGAAAAGCGAAGTGCCCGGCGAAGTGGCCTCCCCGACGCAACCCTTCCCAGTGGCTCCGCCTGCGCTCGTACCTCAGCGGCTTACGGCGGACGATGCTTGGGGGCCGACGCCAGAGGATCGCGAAACCTGCCGAAACTGGATTAAGGGGTATCGGAACGAAGGCATTTTCACTCCGCCAAGCATTCAGGGCACGCTCGCGGTGCCAGGGAACCTCGGCGGCATGACGTGGAGCGGATACGCCTTCGATCCACAGCGCAGCCTGTTAGTGGTCAATACCAACAATATCGCCGCGCGGGTGAGACTCATCCCGCGCGACAAAGTGCAATCTGACAATGAAGACGGTGAATACGGGCCGCAAAGAGGGTCACCCTATGGCATGTTGCGGCGCTTCCTACAGTCGCCTTCGGACCTGCCGTGCAACCCCCCGCCGTGGGGCACGCTCGCCGCAGTGGACATGACGGACGGCAAGATTCGATGGCAAGTTCCTCTGGGAACGATGCAAGACTTCGGTGGCGCGCATGCGTCGCCCGTTCCACCGGGATCGATCAGCCTGGGCGGACCGATCGTCACTGCGGGCGGATTGATCTTCATTGCCGGTACGGCTGACTCCGCCATTCGAGCTTTTGACGTGGAGACGGGAAAGGAACTCTGGAAGTGGCAACTTCCAGCCAGCGGCAATGCGACGCCGATGACCTACCGCCTCGGCGCGACCGGCAAGCAATACCTGGTGATTGCCGCGGGCGGCCATCCCAAAATCGCCGAAGAGTCTTTGAGCGATGCGCTCGTGGCCTTCACGCTGCCTTAGAAAAGCGAAGAAACGAATGACACCCGTTACCGCTTCAGCTAGGCAAAGACCCAAATGACAGACACTACCTTTCGAGCGTCCGACTCGGCCTCCAAGGATCACACCCACTTAGCGAATGGCATGCTGATCGTGATCGCCATTGCTTTGGGAAAACTCCTGTTTCATTGCTATTTCAACAACTGGTATGGCTATTTCCGGGATGAGTTTAACTACATGGATTGTGGCGATCACCTGGCCTGGGGATATGTGGACCAGCCGCCGTTGATTCCCTTCCTGATTCACGTCTGCCGCGCAGTCCTGGGAGATTCGCTGCGCAGCATTCGATTCATTCCGGCGCTGGCTTCTTCCCTCCTGGTGGTCGAAACCGCCACGCTCGCGCGTGAATTCGGCGGACGCCGTTTCGCCCTGCTGCTGAGCGCCATTGCCATCGCAATCGCACCCCAATACCTCTCCAACGGAAGCCTGCTGGGCACGAACTGCCTCGAACCGAATTTGTGGATGGGGTGCGCCTACTTCGCCATTCTCGCAATCAAGCGGAATGATCCGCGGTGTTGGCTCTGGTTTGGCGTGGTTGCGGGACTCGGGCTCGAGGAGAAATATTCGATCGCCGTTTTCGGCGTTGGCATGGTCGTGGGCCTTTTGCTAACCGCGCAGCGTCGTGTTTTTCTGAATCCGTGGATTTGGCTTGGTGGGCTCGCAGCCTTCCTGATTTTTCTGCCCAACCTGCTTTGGAATGTTCACAATCACTGGCCCTTCGTCGAGTTGATGCACAATATCCGCTCCGATGGCCGAGATGTCGTGCTTCCTCTGCCACAATATTTCTTGCAGCAGACACTGCTGCTCCATCCCATCACCGCTCCAATCTGGATCACGGGGCTGATCGCCTTGTTCGTCTCGCTGCGTTTCGAGCCGTACCGCGCGCTCGCCTGGTGCTACCTGGCTTGCTTCACAGTCTTTTTTGTTCTCCACGGCAAGAATTATTATCTCGCTCCGGTATATCCCATGTTGCTGGCCGCAGGATCCGTCATGATCGAGTCGGCCATTGACGGCAGGAGAATTGAGGGTCGGGCGACGACGAGTCTGAAAGCGGGCCGCAGCCTCCGCGCATGGCTGAAGCCCGCCATCGTCATTGTGCTGCTCGCCAGCGGCGCGTACCTCGCGTCTGTCGTCGTGCCCATTTTCTCTCCGGACAAGTTCATTGCATACATGAAATATCTGCCAATGAAGCTGCCGGTCATGGAGCACAGCCACGCCCGGGCAGTTCTGCCGCAGTGGTACGCCGATCAGTTTGGGTGGGCAGAGATTGTGGATGAGACGGCGAAGGCCTACAACCAGCTGTCGCCGGCAGAGCGGCCGGACTGCGGGATATTTGCGCAAGACTATGGACAAGCAGGCGCCATCGACTTTCTGGGACGACGGTACGGATTGCCTCCGGCGCTCAGCGGGCACCAGACTTATTTTCTTTGGGGCCCGCGAGGTTATTCAGGCAATTGCCTGGTCGTGCTGGACGACAATCGGGAGCGGCTTGAAGAGTTGTTTGAGCATGTGGAATACGTGGGAACTTCAGCCGACAATCCCTATGCGCTGGAGCGCCAGATTGCTGTCTACGTTTGCCGCGGAGCAAGATTCGGCACGCTGGAGAAAGTCTGGCCACAACTGAAGAAGTGGCGGTAGTCAGAATTCCTTAGCACGCACTAGTGCCGCAGAAAACTCAAAGGGGGTTCCTATGAAATCGTGGCGCAAACGGATGACCGTTTCCTTGCTGTTCGCTGCCTCACTAGCTCCGTCCACGCAGCCGCAGGAGGCGTTCAAGGTGAAAGAATTGTTGCAGAAGGACTTGCATGCCTACGCTGGCGGCGACTTGGTCCTTTCCGTCGGCGAGATTACTATCGCCCCGGGTGCGAGCGGGTCCAGGCACCGTCATCCCGGCCCAACGTTCGCATATGTTCTTGAGGGCGCCGTCGAAATCGAACTCGAGGGAGTGCCAGCAAAAGTGTATCGCGCTGGGGAGACATTTTATGAAGACCCGCACCAACTTCACATTTCAACAAAAAATGGGAGCAAGGCGGAACCCGCACGCATTCTCGCCTACCACCTTAGCCACAAAGGCGAACCACTGACCCTGCCGGAGCGATAGTTTTTCCTGACCTCCTCCGGACGATCTGCAGGGTAAGCGGTTGACTTGAATTGGCACACTGCCTAAGATTGCCCGCGCTGTTACGTTTCCCTGAGGCGCCCGCTCGGTTCTGTCGCGCGCACCGAAAGCGCCCAGTTTATGAAGGAAGCGGCGACTCGGGAGCTCGTGAGGAAGGAAAGCATCATGGACTGGAGCAAAGCCATCCAATACGCGCAGCATGTAAACGCAGCCTATGACGCGTTCGCAGGAAAACAGCCCGTTACGCCCGGGTACGAACTGCTCGCCACAATCTATGCGAACGATCTGGCGACGGAAGCGAACCCCGGGCGAGGTGATACGCGTGTGAAGATGGGATTCATTCTGCAAGCGCAGGCCGGCGGCGAGGCGGTTGTTGCAATTCGCGGAACGGAGGGAATCAAGGAATGGGTGCAGGACGCGCAATTCTTGGATGAACCGTTCACATTTGTTGCCGGTGGAGGCCGCACCGAGGATGGCTTCACGGATATGTATACATCCATGACGGTAGAGGAAGGAGCGGGGGCGCCATCCGTCGTGAAATTTCTGGGGACCTATGCGTGGAAGCGGGCGGTAAGTTCGCTTACGATCTGCGGGCACAGCCTGGGGGGCGCGATCGCGACGTTGCTTGCGCTGGATGTGGCGGCGAACACGCAAGCGCCGTTCAACAATCCAACGATATACACATACGCGAGCCCGCGCACCGGAAACCACGACTTTGCCGTGAAGTATCATCAGACCGTCAAAACCACCTATCGGTTCGTCGACACCGTTGACCTGGTGCCCAAGATGCCTGCTGTTTTTCCTTACCGGCACGTCACGGACGCCATTTTGCTAGATTCGTTGACGCTGATTCCACCGAGGGTGCGGCTTCAACCGAATCCACTGTGCTGGCATATTCTGACCAGCTATACGTACTTGATGTCGCTCTACTCTGGCGGACCGCAGTTGGAGGCGGAACCGGAATGTGCTCCATCCGGTGTGATTGAGGACATCCTGGGAAAAATCAACGCGGAGCTCAGCAATGAAAAGAGTATTGCGGAGAAGTTCACGGCCTCGCTGCGCAGGAATATAGGTGGAAATTCGTAGGTCGATGCCAGCCACCTGCCCGGCCACGCGTTGCGTTTGAGTACCGTGC
>Ga0207118_1154_pt1 | contig 12624 bp, 9 predicted proteins | sample Alteio_BWMinHeat_42_FD_153507 | JGI IMG/M metagenome (GOLD analysis project Ga0207118, IMG submission 153507) | Enriched cells from forest soil in Barre Woods Harvard Forest LTER site, Petersham, Massachusetts, United States -... | ecosystem: Environmental > Terrestrial > Soil > Temperate forest >...
CGCGCCCGCCGCATGCGTGTTTTTACCGTGCTGACGGAAACCTGAAGAGCTTTTGCTGTTTCCACCACGGAGAGGCTTTCCACGGCTCGGAGTAAGAAAACCTCACGGTGCAGCGGCCGAAGCATTGCAATCGCCCGCGTCAGCAAATTCCGCAGTTCCTTTCGAGAATACGCCGTCTCGGGATCCTGGATATTGGAATGCAGTTCGAAGTCGACCGGTGCCGCTTCATCCTCCGGCAACGCATCTTCCAATGGCACGTGTATCGCGGTGCGCCGCTTTCGCAGGCACATGAGCGCTTCGTTGATGGCTATGCGCGAAATCCAGGTGGTGAAGCGCGCGCGGCCCTCAAATTGGTCCAGATTGCGGTGAGCCTTGAGTAACGCTTCTTGCTGTGCGTCCTCGGCATCCTCCTGGTTCCGCGTGATTCGGAAAGCCAGCCGAAAAGCGCGTTGCTGGCAATTTTGCAGAATTTCTGGGCCCATCACAGCTTCGCGTTCCTTCCGAAGGCGTGTGGACATTAGGCGATTCACAATTCACCTCGTCTGCGAATCATTTTGTAGTGTGTGCTGCTTTGCATCGGCTGCGGTTTCATCGTGGGCACGCCGAACTGTAATCGCACGCTGTAGGGCAGTCCATCGGTGCCTATCTGTAGCGCCCTAGATAATTAGATGTAGGGGTGGCCCGCATGCCCTGCGTTGCTACAGGAAAAACCGATCGCAGCTATAGCGAAACACTGATGGTTTCGCGCTTCGCGCCCTCTAGCACAATGCGTCCTGCAGCCTTACCCTTTCAATCAAGCTGCGGGGACGCAAATCATGGCGATGAAGAAAAACGAAAGATACCGTTGCGTGAATTCCAAATGCGTGCTGCGAAATCGAAGTGGTGAAGGATTCGTCGGATTCTGCCTGCGTGCGCAATCCCCGCTGTGCGTGCGGGCAAGAGATGAGAAAGATGTACTAACCTAACTTCCGCTTCTTGCAACTCCTGATTCACGCCGGGTAAGCAGGCGCTTATTGGAAGCGTCCTCTCCGGATTCCAGCAGACTTCGAGGAATGCCACGGACTTCAATCGGGCGTTCCGCCGCCTACCTCAGCTCGCTCGTCATCGCAATTGGTGCGGAGAGAATCGAACGGCGGAAAAACTTCAATGGTTGCGAGGAATCTGTTGTCGGTTTTCCCGCGGTGAGCAGCTAATCGGCCTGCGCATACGTTTCACCCGTAGGGTCGGGTCAGCAGCTGGGTAATGTGACGGAAGGAGAAAAACCGTCGCCAATCGAAACGATTCTTTAGGCGACTGCCCGGGCCACTCGCTTGATGCGCCAAGTCGTGCTCTCGGCACTTTGTATTCGCTGCGGCTCACTGATTTCGCGAACGCTCATCTTCGCTCCACGGCGGCAGGTCACTTGGAAGACATGGCCGTAAGGAGATGTCACTTCAAAGGTGCCATCCTGGTAACGAAGAATTTCGGCGGGATTCACCACTTCAACTGTGCCGTTGACCGTCTCGATCATTGCGCCCCCCGGCTCGAGAATTCGTAAGTTTCGGAGACGCCATTAACCGCAAATATCCAACGGACTGCAATACGGATTTCCGTGTATTTCTTGGCATTGAAAACAAAAGGCTTGCGTCCGTCGCCCGGCCGCCTACCGCAGAAAATAGTACAAATCAAAGTCGAATACAGCGGGCCGCTAACCCGCGGCCCGCGCGGCCCACGCGGCATCCCCTTCGGATACTGAGATATCCTCCCCGCCCGTCCGTTCCATTATTTCCTTTGCATGAGGAATTTCGTCCCGCTTGCCACAATAAACCGACACCAGAATGCCGCCTTTGGTGAGCCGCCCCTCATATCTCTTTGCTTCGTACTCGGGCATGCCCGCGCCGATCAAGGCTCCTGTTATTCCGCCCAAAACGCCTCCTACGCCCACACCCGCGAGGGTGCTCAAGATCGGTCCCGCCGCAATGAAAGCCCCTAGGCCCGGCAAGGCAAAAGCTCCGATTCCCGCCAGCCACCCTAGGGCTCCGCCGATTAAGACGCCAGAGCTGGCTCCCGCCGTCGCTCCTTCTGGCGCCTTTGTGAATTTCTCGGTAACCAGCTCCTTGGGCCCAAGGTTTTCGGGCAGCAGAACGGAGATATCGGAGCTGAGAAAGCCATTTTCGCGCAGCCCGTCGATTGCCGTCTCGAGCGCGAGGCGAGTCGCATAGATTCCCCAAACCGATTTCTTATGTTTGCGTGCCATAAGCTCCGCTCCTGGCTCTCGTTAAGTCGTCAAGTATGGTCAAGTAAAGATTAGAAACGCGGTGCATCCAGTAACAAATACGCGGAAACAGTCACTTCTCCAGGCAGATCCCTTGAAGGTGCCTGGGCCAAATCAGAGCGGCGCGCAGCGCCAGATTCGGTCTTTTACGGATAATCCCGTAAATATCTAAGGGCACGGACGTATGGCGAAGCCCCAGCCGGCGATATATCTTTTGCTGCTGCGTGATCAAACGCCAGAGCCTGACGCTGGCGCAGACTCGGTTCGACCCTGACGCAGTTCGCAGCTTTTCCTGATCGGAAAGGGGATTCCACTGAAAATCGCTCAAGTCGCCCCACTTTATGAGAGCGTTCCTCCGAAGCTGTACGGCGGAACCGAACGCGTGGTTTCCTATCTCACCGAAGAGCTGGTGGAGATGGGCCATGAGGTCACCCTGTTCGCCAGCGGCGATTCCACCACTCAGGCCGAATTGGTCGCCGTGTCCCCCTGTGCCTTGCGTTTAAGCCGGGAGTGTGTCGATCCGTATGTCTATCACACCTTGCTGCTCGAGCAGGTATTTCAGCGCCAGGAAACCTTCGACCTGGTTCATTTTCATACCGACTATCTGCATTTCCCGCTGAGCCGGAGACTGGAAATCAATCAGCTGACCACTCTTCATGGACGGTTGGACATGCAAGACCTGGTGCCGCTCTATCGAGAGTACGCGGAGATGCCTTTGACTTCTATCTCCAACGCGCAGCGCAAGCCCTTGTCCTGGGCGAATTGGGTGGCCAACGTTTATCACGGGCTTCCCGGTGACCTTTTCACTCCACGCGCGCAGGTTGGCAAATATTTGGCCGTCGTGGGTCGCATCTCTCCGGAGAAACGCGTCGACCGGGCGATTCGCATTGCCCTGCGGGCGGGAATGCCGCTCAAAATCGCGGCTAAGATCGATAAACCAGACCGGGAATACTTTACCCAGGTCATCGAACCGATGCTTCGCGAGCCATCGGTGGAATTTCTTGGCGAGGTTTCTGAGCCACAGAAAAATGAGCTTCTCGGCGACGCCTACGCGTTGCTGTTTCCCATCGATTGGCCGGAGCCCTTCGGGTTGGCCATGATTGAGGCTATGGCCTGTGGCACGCCCGTTATCGCTTACCCCTATGGCTCGGTCCCCGAAGTCGTCGACGTCGGGCAAACCGGATTCATCGTAAGGGATGAGGACGAGGCGGTGAACGCTGTCGAAAAAGTCGAAGCACTGAGCCGAATCGCCTGCCGCCGTGTCTTTGAAGAACGCTTTTCCGCCGGCCGTATGGCCCGTGAGTACCTTGCCGTATACTCCTTCCTGTGTGAACCGGAGAGCACATCCCGGATGATTTCTTGAACGAGGGGGCTGTTTGGACGAAGTCATCCGCATCAAGGAAGAGTTTTACGTCCTCGCCACTTCAGCTCTAGCCGATAGCCGGCCGCGCGTTCTCAAGTATGGGGACACCTGCGGAGTCTTTGACTGGCACGGTGACATCCTCTCCGCGGGATACTTGGCGCATGGCCTCTATCACAAAGAGACAAGGCATCTTTCCAAGCTGGTCCTGCGATTTGAGAACAGGCCCCTCGAGCTCCTCAGCTCCACCGTCAAAAACAAAAATGCCTTCTTTGCTGTGGACCTCACCAACCTCGATTTCTCCGCCGAAGGCAAACTCGAACTTCCCCGCGGCAGCCTGCATTTTTTCCGCTCGAAATTTATCTGGGAAGGCACTTGTTACGAACGCCTCCGGATTATGAATTTCGCTTCAACCGAGGTCGGCCTTTCTCTGTCCTACGAATACGACGCCGATTTCGTGGATATCTTCGAGGTCCGGGGCTCAAAACGCGAAAAAAGGGGCGAGCAGCAGGAGCCCGCCGTCACGCCTGCGAGCGTACAGTTCGCCTATTGCGGTCTCGACAAGGTCATCCGCGAAACTCGATTGAATTTTTACCCTCAGCCCCTCCGAATCTCTGGCAAAAGCGCCCTTTTCGAGATGGATATTCAGCCCCGCGCCGAGGCCGTTATCTATCTTGATGTCTCCTGCGATCACCGGCGCGAGTGCCTGCCGCCGCGCAGCTACAAGCAAGCGCTCAGCAAAACCAAGAACCTCCACGAAAGGATCGATGACCGTCTCTGCCGAATCTCCAGCTCCAATGACCGCTTCAGCGAATGGCTCAGCCGCTCTGAATCCGACCTGGAGATGATGACGGTGGGCAATCCGGAAGGGGCCTACCCCTACGCTGGCGTGCCCTGGTTCAACACCGTATTTGGCCGCGACGGCCTCATCACCGCTCTCGAGGTGCTGTGGGCCGATCCCGCTCTCGCCAGGGGCGTCTTGCAATTTTTGGCCAGTACGCAGGCCGACAGCGTGATACCCGAGCAAGACGCGGAGCCCGGAAAGATTCTTCACGAATTGCGAAAAGGCGAGATGGCCGCCCTGAAGGAGATTCCTTTTGGTCGTTACTACGGCAGCGTGGATTCCACCCCTCTGTTTGTGATGCTCGCCGCGGCTTACTACCAGCGTACCGGTGATCTTGAATTCGTCCGTTCGATTTGGAGCAACGTCAAACGAGCCCTCGATTGGATGGATCGCTACGGCGATGTCGACGCCGACGGCTTTTTGGAATACGCCCGCCGTTCCGGCAAGGGACTCGTGCAGCAGGGCTGGAAGGATTCGCACGATTCCGTCTTTTACGAGGATGGAAAGCTCGCCGAAGGTCCCATCGCGCTCTGTGAAGTCCAGGGCTACGCCTATGCGGCAAAAAAAGGCGCAGCCGAGCTGGCCCGCAAACAGGGTTTCGTCGAATTGGCCGACCATTTATTACAACAGGCCACTGCCCTCCAACATCGCTTTGAGGAAGCCTTCTGGGTCGAAGAGCTGGGAACCTATGCTTTCGCCTTGGACGGAAAAAAGCGCCAGTGTCGCGTGACCGTCTCTAATCCGGGGCATTGCCTTTTTACAGGAATCGCGTGTCCCGAGCGCGCCGGCCGCGTGGCACAGGAATTGATGGACGAGAACCTTTTCTCGGGATGGGGTATCCGCACCGTCGGCACGCGCGAGGCCCGTTACAACCCCATGTCTTATCACAACGGGTCCGTATGGCCTCACGACAATGCCCTCATCGCTTATGGCCTGGCTCAATACGGGTACACAGTCCACGCCCTGCGCCTTCTCGAAAGCATGTTTGAAGCCAGCCGGCATTTTGAATTTCGCAGGCTTCCTGAACTCTTTTGCGGCTTCCGTCGCCGGATCGGGGATGGGCCCACGCTTTACCCGGTAGCCTGCTCGCCGCAATCGTGGGCCGCCGCGGCGGTTTTCATGATGCTGCAGGCGAGCTTAGGAATGACGGTCTGCGGCGCGCCTCCATACGTACACTTTCGCGACTCCTATCTCCCGCCCTCGGTCGATTACGTTTTCGTGGAAAATCTTAGAGTTGGACAATCGAAGGTCAGCCTGATCGTCCGCCGGCAAGCGCATGGCGTCGGCATCGAAGTCATTCGCAGAGAAGGCGACCTGGAGGTAGCTGTCCTGAAGTGAAGCCGTCCTGAGATCGAACAAGGTGGCGCACGGATGGGGCATGGGTCAGGACATCCGCATTCCCAGCTGATCCCCCAAGGACTGAAACGTTTGAGTCCATTCCGGCCCGTCACACCCCGCCGCATGTGGCTTATTTCCATTCGCTGAATTCAGCAGCACGGAGTGGTAGACGTTTTGAATCTCCCATAGGCGAACCTCGAACGGGAAAGAGCGGGCCAATTTGACCGCGGCTTCGAGCGACGTTAGTTTCTCCGCGTTGCATGGCTGCGATTCCCACTCTTCCGCCATGGTCTCCAGTTTCCCGCGCAGCGCAAATTCCAGCGTGGCCGCATCCAGGTTGACGTGCACGGTCTTGGCTTCTTCCATCAGTGCCCGAACCAGATCGGCATCCAAGCTTTCCGCTTCGATGGCCCGGCGCAGTTCTGCATTGAGGGTGACTTCCGCCGCAGCCTGAAAGTGGCGGATCAGGGGAATCCCATGAGCGGCGATGAAGCGCATCAGAGGCGCCCGGCTGTCGTAGAGTTGTCGATAGGACGACTCCGCCTCCTCCAGCGCTGAATTCAGGATAATTCGCAGTATCTTTCTCTGCTCATCACGGAAGAGAAGCTTCAAGCTGTAACTCACCGAGCCGAAGGCGACGTCGATCGCTCTGACCAGGTCTGTGAAATCGCCGCTTTCGAAAGCCTTGGTGATCTTTTCGGCCATCTCCTTGTACGCTTGCTCGTTCGCGAATTCTCGCACGCCCCCTGTGACGTAGTGATCTCCCAGATGCAGCGCTCCAAACGTCACTCGGGAGGACTCCAGCGTAATGTCGGATAGGATCCGGATCCGCCCAAAAGAGACGCGGGTTTTTCCGGAAGACAGGATGGTGTGATCTTCTTGATTGATCTCGTAGCAGTAGGTTTTGCTCTGCGGCGGATAGGATTCGAAAAGCGAGCTGATCGCATAGTGCGCGCCCACTTTGTTCAGGTCGATCATCGCCGTCCGCACGTAGCTGTCGTAGATTTTTCTGCCATCGCCCTGCTCGGGGATGTTGCTGTGAGCCAGGGACAGCTTATTCAAGAACTCCTCTTCGATTTTTGCATCGTTAAATAAGGACTGCGCTAACTGCACCACCCGTCCCGCATATTGAATCGCCTGCACCGTTTCCAGGCCGGAAAGCTCATCGAAAAACCACCCGCAGCTCGTGTACATCAGCATCAGGTGCCGCTGAAGCTCCATCAGCTTCAGCGCTTGTACGCGCTCGCAATCTTGTAATTCGTGGCTGGCTTGCTCGTGAAGAAACCGGTCAAGGTTATCTCGCGAGCGGTTCAAAATCACCGGGATGTACTGGTCCCGGGCGCGCCAGGCGTCCGCGAATAACGCGCCGCCGGCTTGTTCAAATTTCGGCGCCAGCGTGTCTCGCAACCAATCGAAGGCTTGGCGCAAAGGAGTGCGCCATTCCTGGTTCCATCCCGGCCGCCCCGAGCTACACCCGCAATTCGAACGCCAGCGCTCGATCCCGTGAACACAGCTCCAGGAAGTGTTTTCGACGATCTCCACTTCGTGCGTGGGCGGATGCTTTTCCAGAAAATCCGCGTAAACCGTGAGTTGCGCCAGCTTCTGCGTTTCGATGTACCGCAGCGCGTAGCTCAGAGCCATATCGCCATGCGCGCGGTGGTGCCCATAAGTCTCCCCGTCCGTGGCGATGTTCGTGAGTTGCGGCGTCTTCCGCTCGTCCGAGAACCCTCCTATGATTCGCTGGGCGAAGTCTTCGCCTCGCATCAGAATATTTTCAAACGCCACCGCATGTGAGATCGGCCCGTCAAAGAAAAACAAAACGATGCTCTGCCCCGACGGAAGTTTGCAAAGATAGGCCCGCGAGGGATCGATTCGCCCGCCGCTGATGTCCTTCCATTCTTTTTTGCCGGGAGGCCGCACCCTCTTGGCGGCGTGCGGAGGAAGCACCGTAAAGCGAATCTTTTGCCGAGCCATGATCTCCAGCGTTTCGATATCGACAGCCCCCTCGGGCAGCCACATCCCTTCGGGATACCGCCCGAATCGATACTCGAAGTCCCGAATGCCCCAAAGTACTTGCGTCTCCTTATCCCGGCTGTTGGCCAGCGGCAGAATCATGTGGTTGTACCCCTGCGCCATCGCTGCACCATGCCCGCCAAAACGCTCGCAGGTCTCCCGGTCGGCTGCTTGAATGGATCTGTAGACTCGCGGAGCCTTTGTTTCCAGCCAGGAAATCAGTGTGGGTCCAAAATCGAAGCTGATCTTCGAATAATTGTTTAGGATGTCGATGATCTTCTTTTCCCCGTCAAGAATGCGCGCGGCGGCATTAGGCGCATAGCATTCCGCGGTCACCCGTTCGTTCCAATCGTGGTAAGGATAGGCCGAATCCTGAATCTCAATAGCCTCGAGCCAGGGATTCTCTCGGGGAGGCTGGTAGAAGTGGGCGTGTATGCAGACGTAGCGATCGTTCACGTTTTTCCTCGGGTGTTGGAACCGTAAAGTGCGGCGCTAAGCGGCTCGATGAGAATGAGATGATCCGCCCCGCGCGGAAGAGGCCTGGCCTCAACGGACGACATATCCGAATTGGCCAGGGCGGGAAATTCCTTGGGCATGCCCAGAAGCTTCGCATAAAACTCGCGGAGTTGCTTGTGCGGTTCGCACTCTTGTAGCTGCCAATGCAACTTTGCGCGCAAAAATGTGGCCCGATCCTGTGGGTCGAAGCGCAGTGAGGAATTCTTTTCGTCAGCTCGCGCGATACCAAAAGCCGTGCCCCCAGCGAGCGCTGTCGTTCCGAACGAAGCGCCTTTTCGCCCCGTTGGTTTTGCGGGGCGAAGCGCAGTGAGGAATCTGCTTTGGTCTTTGCGTTTGCGGGACCGCGGGAGCGGAGCGTCCCGCCATGCGCGCCTTCGCGGGGCGGGTGCTATTCACGGCTCTATGATCTGATTGCGCACGGCGTAGCGCACCAATTCGCTCACCGAATGCAGCTCGAGCTTACGCATGATGTTGGCGCGGTGGGTTTCTGCCGTCTTGACGCTGATGCCCAGCGTTACGGCCACCTCTTTGCTGCTTCTGCCTTCCGCCAGCAATTGCACGATCTCTCTTTCGCGGGAAGTGAGCCGGTTGCGCAGCAAAACTCGCGGCTCGGTGATGGAACTCTGCCTGCAGAAGCCGTCGATCAACATCTCCGCGGCCCGGGAAGTAAAGAAAGAACGGTGATCCGCCAGCGCTTCGATGGCGATGAGCAGATCGCGATCTGCGTCCGATTTCATAATATAGGCCCGTGCCCCGGCATCCACGATTTCGCGGACCAGCTGATCGGAATAGTGCAGTGAGAGGATAACAACCTCGGTTTTCGGCAGTTGTTTCCGTATTCTCCGGGCGGCCTCCAGGCCGTTCAGATCCGGCATACTGATATCCATCACCACAATATCCGGCTTATGCTGTTCGGATAAAATCACGGCTTCGCGCCCCGTGGCAGCTTCCGCGCACACCACCCATCCGGCTCGTGAAGAGAGCAGCGCTCTCAGTCCTCGCCTGATTATGTCGTGATCGTCGGCGACGAGGATGCGAAGGCTATTCATTTTGGACCGCCCCGCCCCACCACATTTTAGCCCCACCGCGGTCGCGCAAAACATTGTAGCGCGACTTTCAAAGGTGTCATGTTTAATACACTGGCGTCCCCCGATCCTATCCGTAATTCCCTGTATATTGCTCGATTCCTAAACCCAACATTCGACGCCAACATTCAATGATCGATGCGGCCGCTTGATCCGCTAGGCGCAATCGTTACGGTTCCGCGCGAGTGCATTGCTTGACACTGGCGAGTCTTGACTATACCTTTTGCGAAGATTTCTTGACGGATTCAAGGAGCTGACCGATGAAAGCCAGGGTCTCAACTTTTCCGTTGATGTTGATCGCCAGTCTGTTCTTGGTCGGTGTTTCCACGTTCGCCCACCATGGAACCTTCGTTTCCTACGACACCAAGCATCCGGTCACCCTCACTGGCGTCGTCGCCGAGTACCATTTCACCAATCCGCATACGCAACTCTATTTTGATGTGACCGACGACAAAGGCAACGTCACCCGCTGGGCCGCCGAAGGCCCCGCTCCGGAGATTTGGGTCGAAGCCGGTTGGGGCAAGAAGCGCACCGAAGCCACCCTCGCGCCCGGAACGAAAATCACCATCACACTCTCTCCCGCGCGCAATGGGAAGCCCGTAGGCGCTGCCGCCAAAATCTTTCTGGCCAATGGCGACCAGGTCGGTCCGGCCGGGGCGGGTGAGCCTCCGAACCAATAGCCGCTCCTTCCGATCTTGCGGTTCTAACCGCCAAGCGGTGTCGCTGAATCCACGGACACCCAAGGAGTTTGAAGATGAAAATCGCTCGGTTCCCTGCACAGATCGCTGGTGTGTTTTTATTCGCGGGATGTCTGGTTTTGGTCGCGCCCATGTTCGCGCAACCGCAAGATGACGAGCCTGGCCCGCCCGACGCCGCTCAGCGCCAGGCCCGTGCCCGTTCGCTTCCGAGAATTCAGCCCTCCGACAAGAAGTTCGATCCTCACGACCTCAATGGAATTTGGACTCGCAGCTCCAGCCCCAGGGGATTCACTGGCGGCGGAACATGCGCGGACTGTGGCGATCGTGGATACGGAAAAAATGTTCCCCCGTTGACCCCCGAAGGAAAGAAAATGTTCGACGCCAATAAGCCTTCCTACGGCCGTACCTTGGGTACACCCGATGCGGCCGCGCATCCCGAGGAAGACATTGGCAGGCGGCGAGCCGTTTCCCCCGCCAACGGAACCGACCCTTATCAATATTGCAATCCCATGGGAATTACGCGGGCTTTGATCTTCCCGCACCCCATCGAGCTTTTTGTGCTTCCCGACAGGATCATTCAACATTTCAGTTGGGGAGAAGGCATCCGCACAATTTGGACCGACGGGCGCAAGCTGATCGACGATCCAGACCAGCCGCGATGGTGGGGATATTCAGTCGGGCATTGGGAAGGCGATACGTTCGTGGTGGAGTCAAACGGACACGATGAACGCACCTGGATCGATCACTTTGGTTATCCTCACAGCGATCAGATGCATCTACAGGAGCGCTACAAGCGCACCAACTACAACATCATGGAACTCAATTGGACGATCACCGATCCCAAGGTGTACACCAAGCCGTGGGTCGGCGACACCAAGCGCTTCCATCTCATACTGACGAAAGACATCACCACCGTCGATGGCTGGGCCGGCATGATGGAAGATCCCTGCGCGCCCGCCGACGAGGTCGATCAATTCGACAAAAGAATCCGGGATCTCACGGGCACAAAACCGAATTAATGCGTTCTTCACAAGGAGTCGATGCCCAAGATGCGCCGCGCCTTCGACGGCAAACCTGGGGGTTCTCCTTGTCATTCCGAGGGCGGCCTCAGGCGAAAGCATCCTGCTTTCGCCGCTCGAAAAAGTCGCCCGAGGCGCGCTTTTTGCGCCCCGAGCGTTTTCGCGACGAATCTGCTTTTTCGTAAGCTTTACGGTTCCCGGCCTACGGGTCCGGAAGCCCCATAGGGGCGACAGAACTTAGCCCAGTGCGGAAGATAACGGGCACAAAGCCGAATTACTGAGCTCCTGCCCAATGCGCATGTCGTGTGATAACCCGGGAGCGTAATCGCTGCGATCCCGGAAGCCCCGTAGGGGCGACAGAACTTAGCCCAGTGCGGAAGCACTGGGAAATTGAGTGCATCCTGACTACAAACCCCGGTAGCGGGGGTCCCCAATGCGCGTCGCCCTGCGCGCGCGTTGGGGTCGCGGAAGGGGTGACACAACGCACCCGGCCCCATATTTCCTGTGCCGATAATTGCGTGGCGACCGAATAGAGGCTACATGAATCTTCGATTAAACCGAGCGACCCTGATCGGAATGGCGCTTTCCTGCCTGCTCGGCAACCACTTCGCCCAGGCGCAAACTCCCCCCGAACAAAAACCGCTCACTGCCGGCCAGTTCTTTAGAAACGTCACGGTGCTCGCCAATCTCCCCGTGAATGAGTTCATGACCACCATGGGCTTCTTTTCCGCATCGCTTGGCTACTCCTGCGAAAATTGCCATGGCGCCGATACTGGCTGGGAGAACTACGCGGCCGAGAATCGAGAAAAAAAGCAAACCGCTCGCCGTATGATTCTCATGATGACCGCCATCAATAAGAACTATTTCGCTGGCCGCCAGGTGCTCACCTGCTATACCTGCCATCGCGGCGGTGATCAACCCACCATCACCCCGAATTTGGCCGCGCTATATAGTCCTCCTCCGGAGGAACCAAAAGACATCGTGCAGGAAGCCAAAGGTTCGCCCTCCGCCGATCAAATTTTTAATAAATACCTCGAAGCTTTGGGCGGCCCGCAGCGCTTGGCTAATCTCACCAGCATTGTCGCGGCGGGGACGATGTTGGGCTACGGGCTGGATGCCGAGAAGCAGCCCCTGGAGATCTACGCCAAAGCTCCAGGCCAGCGCACCACCATCATTCATTCGCCGGAAGGCGATAATATTACGGCCCTCGACGGCCGTTCCGCCTGGGTGGCAGGGCCGCAGATCGCAGGCCCGGCCATACACGTCCCGGTGCTCGCGCTGACGGGCGGCGATCTGGACGGCCTGAAGCTCGAAGCGGATTTGTCTTTTCCCGGAAGCATCAAGCAAGCTTTCGGCCAATGGCGCGTGGGCTTGCAGACAGACATCGACGATCGTCAGGTTCAGGTCGTGCAAGGAAGCAGTCCGGGAGGCGCCTTCGCCACGCTGTATTTCGACGCTGACTCGGGCTTACTGGTTCGAGTTATGCGTTATACCGAT